>Ga0315298_1002944_pt1 | contig 27767 bp, 21 predicted proteins | sample WHS_1_MG_FD_203077 | JGI IMG/M metagenome (GOLD analysis project Ga0315298, IMG submission 203077) | Extremophilic microbial mat communities from Washburn Hot Springs, YNP, Wyoming, USA - WHS_1_MG | ecosystem: Environmental > Aquatic > Thermal springs > Hot (42-90C) | place: USA: Wyoming... | reverse complement strand
AATGCTGCCATGGCTCTTTCCATTGCCCACCGCGCGTATGTGTTGGAGACGGGGAACATTGTGCTCGAGGGGCCAGCGGCGGAACTGCTCGAAAATCCTCAAGTCAAGGCAGCATATTTGGGCCGGTAGGTGCGATGCGGTGCTTGCCGCGCGTTTGCGCATGATCCTTGGTATTTTGCATGAGCCGGGTGATAGAACCCGGCTTTTTATTTCTGTATCTTCAGCACGAACGTAGCCAGTTGCGCTGCAATGGAGTGCACAATGTCATCAGGGACACCATCTGGCGCTTTCGATTGCAGGCGCAGGTCAATGGGGTCATTGACATAATCAACAGCAAGGAAGCGGCCGTCCGCAGAAACGGCGATTTCGGTGGAGAAAAGTTCCAAACCGCACAGGCTCGCAATGTGGGCAGTGATGCTGCGCAATGGCGCTAGGGCATACTGAGTTTCCTCGGCTAGGCTAAGTGGAGTGTACCTATGAGTCTGAACGTCCCACCAACAAGGGTAGACCTGTCCGGCGCAATAGAGGATGCGGAACCACGCGGGCCGCGCGCCTAGCAGGGCAGGGACGACACGGGCTTGTAGCAGGTATCCATCCTCAGGGTAAGATTGCCGGGCAATCAGTACCTCCTGCCAGGAGGTGGCTTCGTTAACCACCCCCTCGCCTCCGCCACGGCAAGCGGGTTTGATGGTAAATGTGGGGCCCAGCGAACTCAGGTCAAGCGCTGGAGGATCTGGCAGCTCATTGTACGGTGGGAGGATGAGGGCACGTGGCACAAGCACGCCGGCGCGCACAAATTCCAGGTGCATCGCTGCTTTGTCCCAGGCACGGCGCGCTTTCTCACAGGCGTTAATGCAGCGCACGCCAGTCTGATGCGCCCACGCTACGATGGGCATGAACTCTGGATCAGCATCAGAGGCACGGTCAAGAAGGACGCGGAAAGCCAGTTCGCCGTTCGCCAATGCTTGACAAGCCCAGGCTAAGTTGTGTGGGGTGATTTGCAGCAGCGATAGCCCGCGCGCCTGACATGCTGTCTCTAGCAGAGCGACGAAATCAGCGTCGTATTCCCAGTTCCAGGCGATGCAGAGATCATGGGTCATTTCGGGTTTGCGTATTCTATTCCGTATTGCGTATTCCGTATTCTGTGTTGCGCGTTGTAGTAAGTAGGGAGTCACGGGTGATGGGTGAAGGATATCCTCAGACGTATTATAGCACAGTGGAGAGTAGGCGCACAATTTGACAAATCCGTATTTCTGGTTAGAATAACGCCAAATCGAATAGATCTTTCGGCTCTGGCGAGTCCCCATGCGGGGAACGGGGGAACCGATTTCTTGGGGTGTATCTCGTGGGTACGAGTAGGAGAGTCTTCCCTCTCAAACCCGTCAGCTAACCTCGTAGCCTGTGGAAGATAGAGCTATCTGTGCTTTTTCGGGTGTGCACAGAAAGTGAATTGACCGCAGTTTTTCCTTGCTGGATGCGACAAGCCGGGCTGTGCCCGGTTTTTTGTTGCACTGCAGCACCCCCTTACCGCCAGTGGCCAATGTAGGAAGGAGATGCGCATGAAGGGAGTAATTGTCGCCACGGGCCTCGGCCAGTACCTATCGCCGTTAACAGTGTGTTTGCCCAAGTCTTCGAACTATGTGCCTGAGCGGCCCTTGATAGACTATGCCATCGAGGCATTTGTAAACGCTGGCTTTGAGGAACTGGGCGTTGTGCTGGGACCCAACGAGGAAATCCTGCGTGCTTATCTCCAGGATAGTGCGCGGTACGGAATTGCCATCTACTGCCTGTATAATCCCTGGTATGCACGCGGCAGTGCTACCTCTCTCTATGCGGCGCAGCCCTTTGTAGGGGGTGAGTCCTTTATCCTGGCATTGGCCGATCGCATTTTCACTCCCCATATCCTTTTTCCGCTATTGGCTTATCCTTGGCAGACGCATGTGATGTGTGTGACTCGCCGCCATAAGAAGGGATTCGGAGGGCACAACGGAATCAAAGTGCAACTGGATGCACAGGGCCGCGTGCAGCACATTGGCAAACGTTTGCCACATTGGCATGCCGTAGACGCTGGCATATTCCTCTTCCAACCGTACATCCTACATGACCTCTCCTATTTGCTGCGCCATCGGGCAGGGCAGTGTTCGCTTATCCATCTCGCACGAAGCCTTATTGCCCGGGGTCAAGACCTCTTCGCCTGTGATGTCTCCCATACTTGCTGTGCCGCTCAAGTTGATCAGCGGGATCTCTTCAACTATACACAGCAGGTGCTCAGTGTAAGGCTGGTGCAGGAAGAATTCGTTGCCTAGTAGATCCCGCGCAGAGCCTCTGGGCATTCCATGGAACGCTGTTGCTCGGTTCATCCCGCCGTGCCAGTAGAAAAGCGAACTGCCCCGCAGCACTGACCAGATTTGTCCGAAATAGCATTTCGGCTACAATTAGCAGCATCGCTTTTTGTGCGGTGAGAACATGTTCAGTCAGGAGGCCAGTCTCATTGCCGCTAGATAAAGAGGATGGCTCATCGTTGCATAAGATTGGGGAAGGAGCTCGCACCTCCTCTCTTCGCGCTTATAGGGGAGCTGGCTCTCAGCCAGACCTACCTGTGCAACGGGCAGGATTGTTGGCTGATAAGCAATCATTCCAGGTGGAACTCCCGTCTCAGGTGCAATGGCGTGCTGTTTTCATGCTTATCCTGGGCGGTATGGCTTTGTATTTTCTCCTGATGCGGGTTGGGGAATTGCGTCAGGCAGTGGATGCCTTGCGTTACGCCCATTGGGTATGGTTGATCCCCGCAGCATTATGTGCCTCCTTTTCGGAATTCGCCGCAGTATTATCGTTAAGTGGTGCACTGGATCGGCCGTTGGCATTTCAACCCACGATGCTGGTACAGCTTGCCAGCACCTTTCTGGGCCGCGTTACCCCTAAAGGGGTAGGGGGTGTAGGCCTTATAGAGTACTATTTGGAACGCACGGGCGTTGAGCGCCCGGTTGCAGTGATGGCCATTGCGGCCACGATGCTGGCTAGCAGCATGGTGCACATTCCCGCCTTTGTTGTCGCGAGTGCATTCATGGGTACCACGAATACCGTGAGGATTCATCTGCCCAAAATATGGCCGGGTTTCATTCTCCTGATAGCGGTCATCATCGTGCTCAATGTTGCTGTCTTTCTCTATTCAGATGAAGCCAGACGCAGGCTGAATTCTCTCCTTAGTGTGGTAAGGCCCGTGTTCGGTTTACTGCACAGTCCTATGCGAGCAGCGAGATTGTTCGGGGGTGCGGCTGGCGTAATTGCCATGAAAATCCTGGCGCTAGCGGCGTGTTTACGTGCCTGTGGAGCTAATGTCCCGCTCTTAGCGGTGATGACGATCTATCTGGGCGGAACGGCGATTTCCTCCGCCAGCCCAACACCCGGCGGGTTGGGTCCACTCGAAGTGACTCTGGTGGCTGGCTTATCCGCAGTGGGTGTGCAGCCAGGCGTTGCTCTCGCTGGAGTGCTGAGTTTCCGCTTATTCACTTTCTGGCTGCCCATGTTCCCAGCTGTGGTGGCTCTTTACTATCTTCAGAGCAGGCAGATCATTTAGAGGTAGGCTGAGCGCTTTTATGCTCTCCTTCCCGGATATAGAACGATGCGCTATCGCCCTGAAAACAATAACCCAAAACTAAGAATATGTATGCTGACCGACTGCTATCCGCCAGCCATCGGTGGGATCGAGGTGCATGTTTATAGCCTCGCTTCTGAACTCACACAGCTTGGCCATAGCGTGGATGTCGTGACACACCGTTCGCTTTTGTCTGAAGCAGGGCAGTGTTTTGCTCCGACAAGCCTTTCAGAACAATCTTGTGGTGTGACGGTTCATCGCCTGGAAGGCTATGTAGCCAGAGTCCGTGGTGCTGATCCAGTCATTGATCCGCGGATCGTGCGCGAGGTGCAACATATTCTCACTGCGACCTATTATGATGTTGTCCATGTGCATTCTTTTGGTTCTATCCTAGGTTTGGTAGGGTTGCGGACAGCCAAAAAGCTCGGAGTGCCCGCTCTTGTCACCAAGCATTCCCTACTCATGGCGCCCACTCGGCCGGCTTTGATCAATCGCATCCTTTTACAGGTAGAGTACTGGATAGCCAAGCAATGGGTGGATGTCATTATTGCCGTCAGCCAGGCATCGGCCGATGAAATCGTCGGGCTTGGTTTGCCCATCTATGTGATCCCAAGCGGTGTGGATAGCGAACGCTGGCGTCCAGATGCAGATCTGAGGGCGCGGATGCGAGGCATGTTGGGATACGGCGAGGACCATATCGTCATTGGCTATTTATCGCGCATGGTGCCTTCTAAAGGAGCAGCCATTCTACCCAACTTGGCTGAACGCATGGCATGCCTTGTACCTAATGCGCGTTTCCTTGCCATAGGCGATGGCCCCCTTCGCCAACGCCTTCAGGGCGAGATTGATAAGATGGGTTTGCAAACGATTTTTACCCTATTGGGTTCGAGACCTTGGCAAGATACTCCTGCTTATCTGAATGCGATGGATATCTTTGTGTTCCCGAGCTACAGGGAAGCATTTGGATTGGCTCTTGTAGAAGCCATGTCCTGCGGTTTACCATCAGTGGCTAGAATTAGCGCTGGCGCAAAAGAGATCCTGAGCCATGGAGAAAGCGGTTATCTAGCCGCAACGGATGAAGAAATTCTCCATTGGGTGATCGAGCTTGCTCAGAACAAAGCATTGCGGCAGGCAATGGGGAGTTGTGCCCGTCTCAGGGTGCAGCAGCGCTATAATTGGAAAATAGCTGCTGAGAAAACCACTGAAGTCTATCGCGAATTGCTTTCCCGAAAAAGGGGGTAGCCTGCGAAGCATTTACCGGGATAAGGGACATTTATTGTAGAGTATGCATGGTAGGCGAAGTCATGGAAGCGGAGAAAAGAAGCATCTGGAGCATAGTTAGCGAAAAGTGCAGAACAGCCAGGCGTTTTATCTCCTGGCGTCGTGCAGTCCTGCTGGCGATCGTTTCTGTGATTGCACTCGTGGGCCTGAGTTTGCGACTGGACTATCTTGCTTCCTTGCCTTATCCCTTTGTTGATGATTTAGCTGATGCATCGTCTATTCAGCGCCTCCTGGTCATAGCGCCCCATTGTGACGATGAGGTCATCAGCAGTGCCGGACTGATTCAGGCGGTTCTGTCCAGAGGTGGCCAGGTCCGGGTGGTGCTTGTTACAAATGGGGATGGATCGTTCACCGGCACGATGATCGAGTTTAAGAAGATCTATCCCCGCACCAGTGACTACTTGCGTTCGGGTGTCCAGCGTCAGCAGGAAACCCTCAGGGCGATGGAATCCCTAGGGGTATCCACGGAGGACGTGATCTTCCTAAGTTACCCAGACCAAGGCATTCTGCCGCTGTGGGACAAGTTCTGGGACAGCGGCACTCCTTATCGTTCGCCATTTACCAGACTAACCCAAAGCCCCTACGAGCGAACGTATAATCCGCAAGCAGTGTACTCGGGGCAGTCATTGCTATCTGATCTTTGCTCGATTATCAAGGATTTCCGACCAGATACAGTATTAGCTCCCCATCCAGCGGATACCCATCGTGACCACTGGGCAACAGGCGCGTTTGCTGCTTTAGCGGTAGCCATGCAAGAGCCCCAGCCTCGTCCAAGACTTTTGCTGTATCTGGTACACCGCCTTGATTATCCGCTTCCGCGGGGCTATTTGCCATTTGCTCCTTTGCTTCCGCCGATGCGTTTGGTGAACAATACCTTTCGCTGGGGAAAGGTGACTCTATCTGATGAAGCAGTAGAAGCGAAAGGAAGGGCAGTAGAACTTTACAAGAGCCAACTCCCCCTGCTGGGGAATTTCTTGAGATCTTTTGTCCGCCAGAATGAGCTCTTTTGCACTTTCGCGCAGATTTCTGTGCCTAAACTAGCGGAAGGACAGGTCATCACTGCTGTACCCGCGCAGTGGCAAGCGTGGGACGGGAGTGAGGTAAAACCGCTTATAGAGGATTCGGCACGGGATTCTCTGGCCCAGGATGTTGGGGCAGGGGGTGATTTTGTTGCACTCTACGGGGCCAGAACGGATCATGAGTTGTGGGTCGTGGCTGAACTGCGCGGAAAAGCCAGTTCGTTACTCTCCTATACCTGCCTTTGTCGAGGCTTCAATGGCCAGGAAGTCCACAGCAAGCGTGTGGTATTCCCGCGCAAACTTCGTGCCCGACCCCGTAGCGAAGCCTCTGGCAATTACATATTGGCTCGCTTCTGTTTGGAAGAATTGGGGTATCCAAAGGTAATCATGGTCAGTTTCGAAGCCTCATATCCTGGGGGCAAGGCAGTTGATCGCATCGGTTGGGTGCTTGCAGATATGGATTCAGATGCTTCGCTACATGCCATGGCAAAGGACTCTGATTCACCTTGCTCTGTACAGAGACCAGCAAAATCGAACTATTGATAAAATAGGATGCTTCTGGAGGACAGGTGATAGATACCACTGACAAGATCAATCAATACTGGAGCCAATCACTAGACAGCCTATTGGTTGCGTTACGCAGTAGCCGTAACGGGCTTAGCGTTGCGGAAGCAGAGCAGCGCTTGGCACAGTATGGCGCCAACGTGTTACAACCCAAGCGGAGATTGACCGCATGGCAGCTCTTCTTAGAGCAGTTCAAAAGCCCTCTTGTGCTCATCTTGATTTTTGCGGCTGGCGTATCGGCCTTGGTGCAGGAGTGGGTAGATGCGACTATTGTTCTGGGCATCGTCGTAGCCAGCACCCTGCTCAGCTTTATCCAGGAGTACCGCGTGAGCGAGGCGGTGGAAAAGTTGCGCGCGCGAGTAGCCATCAAGACCACTGTGATGCGCGATGGCCAGCCACAGCTTATCCCCTCCGAGGAGGTGGTGCCCGGCGATGTGATCCTGCTTTCAGCGGGCAGCCTGGTGCCTGCCGATGGCATCGTGCTGGAAGCGAAGGACTTTTTCGTCAACCAGGCGGTGCTGACAGGGGAGACTTTCCCTGTGGAAAAGAAGCCCGGCTTGGTAGAGGCTCGTGCTAGCCTCGCGGAGCGCACCAATTGTGTTTTCATGGGCACAAACGTGCGTAGCGGAAACGCACGGGTACTGGTGGTGCATACTGGCACGTCCACGATCTATGGCCAAATCGCCGAACGGCTCACCTTACGCCCGCCTGAAACAGAATTCGAGCGAGGCATTCGCCACTTTGGCTATCTGCTCACGCAGATCATGACACTATTGGTGTTGGTCGTATTTGCTGTGAACGTTTTCTTCGCCAAACCGGTGGTGGATTCGCTGCTCTTTGCTGTTGCCCTGGCTGTGGGTCTGGCACCAGAACTATTGCCTGCCATTATCAGCCTCAACCTTTCCCAAGGCGCGCAAATCATGGCGAAGGAAGGGGTCATCGTGCGCCGCCTGGCATCTATCGAGAACTTTGGCAGCATGGATGTGCTGTGCACGGACAAGACCGGCACCTTGACGGAGGGGGTGGTACAACTGGATGGGGCATTGGATGTACACGGCCAGCCATCGGAACAGGTCTTGCGCTACGCATATCTCAATGCCTATTTTCAGACCGGATTGGCTAACCCGCTGGACGAAGCGATTATTGCCCATGCGCAGCCGGATATCCACACCGTGCAGAAGGTAGACGAAATTCCCTACGATTTTGTACGCAAACGCTTGAGCGTCGTCGTGCAGGATGGAGATGCGGTGCAGGCGGCGCCCTCGCAGCCTGTGTTGATTACCAAGGGAGCATTGGACAAAGTGCTTGAGGTATGCACAAAAGTGCAGGATGGTGCCGCCCAGGTCGCATTGGACGAGGAACGCCTGGCTGAGATAGAACGGCGTTATGCCGAATGGAGTGGCCAGGGCTTTCGCGTGCTGGGGGTAGCGGCAAAGCCGGTGCCTCCACAGCCGGTCTACACGCGCGATGATGAACATGACCTGATTTTTGCCGGATTCCTGCTCTTTTTCGACCCACCCAAACCAGATGCACAGAAAGCCCTGGTGGATCTAGCCAAATTGGGCGTCCAAATCAAAATCATCACAGGCGACAACCGTCTTGTGGCAATGCACACTGCGGAAAAAGTGGGTATGAAGGTGACGGGTGTGGTAACGGGCAAAGAATTGGATGCCCTGGGGGATGAAGCACTCTGGCAAGTCGCTGAGCGCAGCAACCTGTTCGTTGAGACGGACCCCAATGATAAAGAGCGCATTATTCTAGCCTTGCAGAAAATGGGGCATGTGGTTGGCTACATGGGTGATGGCATCAACGATGCGCCGGCGTTGCACGCCGCCGATGTGGGCATCTCGGTGGATAAGGCGGTGGATGTAGCCAAAGAATCCGCAGATTTTGTGCTGCTAGAGCCTGATTTGGAGGATTTGCGGCGGGGCATTGTGCTGGGGCGGAAGACATTTGCCAATAGCCTCAAGTATGTCTTTACCACGACCAGCGCCAATTTTGGCAACATGTTCAGCATGGCAGGTGCCTCTCTCTTCTTGCCGTTCTTGCCTTTGCTCGCCAAACAAATCTTACTGAACAACTTTCTTTCGGATTTTCCAGCCATGGGGATAGCTGGTGACAATGTGGATGAGGACTGGGTAGAAAAACCCCACCGCTGGGATATCCGCTTCATCCGCGATTTTATGATCCTCTTTGGCTTGGTGAGTTCAGTGTTTGACTACCTCACCTTTGGCACTTTGTTGTTCGTGCTTCGTGCCACACCAGAGCAATTCCGCACCGGTTGGTTTGTGGAATCGCTGATGACAGAGTTATTCGTTGCCCTGGTGGTGCGGACGAGGCGGCCCTTTTTCCAGAGCAAGCCCAGCAGATATCTGCTCATTAGCACTTTGGTGATTGCTGGCGTAACGGTGGTGATTCCCTACTTGCCCTTTGCCGGACTGCTAGGTTTCACACCATTGCCGGTGCCTGTGATGGCGGGCTTGTTGGGCATCACCGCCCTCTACGTGATCGCGACGGAGGTAGCAAAGAAGGCATTTTATGCACGGTATCGTTAGGGTGCAATGGCATTCCAGGGACAAGGAGAACAAATGACATGATTGAAGCATGGCAGGTAGATGGCCGTATGCTTGCGCTTTCCCATTTGGACAAAGTTTTCTGGCCGGAAGATCATTTGACCAAAGAAGACATGTTGCGGTATTATCAGATGGTCGCGCCGACCATGCTGCCATATCTGAAAGATCGGCCGGTGACCTTGCGCGTTTTTCCTGATGGCATCCATGGCTTTTCCTACTACCGACGGGATGCACCGGAGCATGCCCCCACGTGGTTGCGCTACGTAGATTACCAGCCAGCGACGTCCGAGCGCCTGATCCAATTGCCATTGATAGATGATGCGGCAGGGTTACTATGGCTGGCGCATGAAGGGGCGATCGAGTTTCATACCTGGGCTTCCTGTGCCACGAATCTGGCGCAGCCGGATATGGCCATTCTTGACCTGGACCCAGGAGACGAGGCCACCTTTTCCGATGTCTTACAAGCGGCATTGCGGGTGCGAGATGCCTTGGAGGAGTTGCATTTGCGCAGTTATCCAAAAACCAGCGGTGGTCGAGGCGTGCATGTCTATTTGCCTCTGGAACCAAGCCATACATTTGATGAGGTGCGCATGTGGGTCAAAACGTTGGCAGAACGGTTGGCTGTTTCGTACCCTGAGCTCATCGCGGTGGCGCATGGCGCTACGCATCGGGGCCGTCAGGTGACGATTGACTATGCCCAGAACAGTATAGGAAGAAATACGGCTGCACCGTACACGTTGCGGGCGCAACCCCGAGCCCCGGTATCGGCTCCGCTTGCCTGGAGTGAGGTCGAAGTAGGGCGAATACGCCCCTCGGAGTTGAATTTGCATACGCTGCCTAAGCGTTTGCAGGAGGTAGGCGATTTGTTTGCCCCAGTGCTACAGGGAGGGCAGCGCTTGCCCCCACTGACCTTGGGGTAGCGGTAAATGAGCAAAAGAATCTTGATTCTAATGAGTGAAACAGGCGGCGGGCACCGTGCCAGCGCCGAAGCCATACGAGACACTTTCCAGGTGCGATACGGCACGCAGTTTCAGGTGGATATGATCGATTTGTGGATTCAGCACACGCCTCCGCCCCTGAATCGGATACCCAAAACGTATCGTTTCCTGATAAACGATGCACCCTGGCTATACAAGTTCATTTATGATATTGGAGAGAAGCCCGAACTACTAGAGCCATTGATGAGGGTTACGGCTACCTTTTTGTTGCCCTTTGTCCGTGGAGCGATTGAGGACTGCCATCCCGATTTGATTGTCTCTGTTCACCCCTTGATGCAACAGATTACACTGGAAGTGTTGCAGCACATGAGGCAGGCTGTCCCTTTCATTACTGTAGTGACTGATTTAATCACCATTCCTCCGGTTTGGTTTGACCCTCGCGTCACGCTTTGTGTTGTCCCCAGCGAAGAGGGCTATGCCCTGGCACTGCGCGCTGGGCTGCGTCCATCGCAGTTGCGTCAGTTTGGTTTGCCTATCCGCCCAGCCTTTGCCCAAAAACCACCGCCGAAGCCAACCATGCGCCAGAGGCTGGGCATGGTGCCGGATGTTAAAGCGGTGTTGATTGCTGGCGGAGGCGAAGGCATGGGACCGGTGGGGGAAATCGCGCGAGCAGTAGCAGAACGTTTAGCTGCTCGTGGCCAAGCCGCAGGGCAGCCGGTCGGTCAGCTGGTGGTGATCTGCGGCCGCAATTTGGAGTTGCAGAGGGAACTGAGTGCTTATGCTTGGCCCGTGCCTACCATTATCCATGGTTTTGTAGAGAACATCTGGGATTGGATGATGGCGAGCGACTGCATCATTACCAAGGCTGGTCCCGGTACTATTGCAGAGGCTTGCGCTCTAGGGCTACCCATTGTGCTCAGCGGCTACATCCCCGGTCAAGAGTCGGGCAATGTGCCCTATGTATTGAAGCACGGCGTGGGGGTCTATGTCACTGAACCATGGCAGATTGCAGAGGTCATTAGTGGTTGGTTTGGCCCACAGGAAGCGATACTGGAACAGTTCGCTGCCAATGCACGCAAACTGGGCCATCCCCAGGCAACGTTCCAGATCGTGGAGGAAATCGCCAGGCTGCTTGACAGCACTGAGCCAAATGTGCCATAACGACATGGGAAACAAGGAGTGTATATGCCAGATGATGGCGCAATGCACAATTCAATTGTGCAGACCCAAGGACTAACCCGTTGTTTCGGCCCGCTGAGAGCGGTGGATGCGATCACTCTCACCGTTGAGGCGGGCGAAGTGTTCGGGCTAGTGGGTCCGAACGGTGCGGGCAAAACGACGATGATTAAGATGTTGACCACACTGTTGCCGCCCACTGCGGGCAAAGCCAGTGTAGCCGGTTTCGACATTGTTCGCCAGGCAGCTAATGTACGGCGTTGTATTGGCTATGTACCGCAGGTACTTTCTGCGGACGGTACGTTGACCGGCTACGAAAACCTGCTGATCTTCGCCAAGCTGTACGATATCCCGCGCAGTGAGCGCGAACAGCGCGTGCGCGATGCACTCGCCTTCATGGGATTGTCCGATGCCGCTGACAAATTGGTGCGCAACTACTCCGGCGGGATGATCCGGCGGTTGGAAATCGCGCAATCCATGTTACACCATCCTATGATCCTGTTCCTGGATGAACCTACGATCGGCTTGGATCCACTGGCACGCAAAGTAGTGTGGGAGCACATTGAACGCTTGCGTGCCGATTATGGCATGACGATTTTCCTGACTACCCATTACATGGATGAGGCGGACAGCCTGTGCAACCGGGTAGCGATCATGCATCTGGGCAAAGTCGTTGCCCTGGGGACGCCAACGGAGCTGAAAGCTTCCATTGGCAATCCGGATGCGACATTGGATGAAGTATTCACCCACTACACGGGTGACATCTTGGAATCGGGAGGAAGTTACCGTGAGACTTCTCGAACGAGGCGCACCGTCTACAAGCTGGGCTAGCGTAAGCCAGCCATTCCTGGGACACGTGTCCAACACCATCATCCGCTTTGTGCGTACAACGCTGACCATTGCTGAACTGGAAGCGCGCAAGTTGCGCCATGACCCCACGGAGCTGTTGACGCGTGCCGTGCAACCCGCGCTGTGGCTGCTGGTGTTTGGACAGGTTTTTACTCAGACGCGTGCAATTCCTACGGGCGATCTGCGTTACATTGATTTTATGGCCCCAGGGATACTGGCGCAGAGTATCTTGTTCATTGCCATCTTTCATGGGATTGCCATCATCTGGGAACGTGATTTGGGCATCGTGCACAAGTTCCTGGTCAGCCCTACGCCACGTGCAGCGTTAGTGCTGGGCAAGGCGCTCTCAGCCAGTGTGCGTGGATTATCGCAGGCAATCCTTGTCTACACCTTAGCGCTGCTTTTGCATGTGAAAATCTCCTGGAGCCCTTTGGCGCTGGCAGGCGTGCTCATCACGATTATCTTGGGTGCAGCAGTCTTTTCATCATTCTCCTTGATTGTTGCCTGCCTGGTGAAGACGCGAGAGCGTTTCATGGGCATTGGCCAGATGCTGACGATGCCGTTGTTTTTTGCCAGCAATGCTATCTATCCTGTCTCGCTCATGCCAGGGTGGCTGCAGGCGATATCGCATGTCAATCCCCTGACGTATGAAGTGGATGCATTGCGCGCATTGATGCTGGTTGGAGGGACGAGCGCCTATGGCATAGGATTGGATTTGGGTGTCTTGCTGGCAGTAACCGTGTTGCTTGTTATCCTTGGCGGGCGCTTGTACCCCACCGTCGTTATCTGAACAAAACCCAAAGACGCAGAAAGGGGGACAATGGTACACGGGACAAGGTTATCAGGCAGGAGAAGGACGCGCTATGCCATCATGCTTGCCCTGGCAATAGCGCTCATGCTGGCCCTCATGCCTCGGGTGGGCAGCTCCTCTAGCGGCGGGCTGGCACTGTCTGAGGTGGAAATGGAGGTGTTGGGGCAAGTCGGTGGCGCAGTGCGCACTGTGGCCGTGAAAGGGCAATATGCCTACATTGGCCTTGGCCCACGCATGGCTGTGCTCAACGGCTCTAACCGTAGCAGTCCACAGTTCGTGGGCCAAACTGGATGGTTTCCCGATGTGGTGCAGGCGGTAGCGGCGTCTCCTACTTCGCCATACGTCTATGTAGCAGCTGGGAGCGCTGGACTACGCATCTTCCGTGTAGATGTGCCTTCGACTCCGACAGAAGTTGGCTCCTGGCCTGTACCGGAGGGCGGCCGGGCGATAAGCCTTGCGCTGGATGGATCATATGTGTACCTCGTTGTGGATGAACAGGGGCTGGGACGCGTGTACATCCTGGATATCCGCAATGTACAATCCCCTCAGGAAGTCGCGCATTATGAAACAGAAACGTCCACTCGCATCTGGGGAGTGGATGTCGCTGCTGGCTATGCCTATGTCGCTGCAGATCAAGCTGGCTTGCACATCCTCAACGTCAGCAATCCCGCCAATCCCACCTTTGTCAAAGCGTTCGAGACACCTAGCTATGTGCTTGATGTAGATGTGGAAGGAAATTATGCCTATGTGGCCATTGAACCCTATTGGAATCCAGAAATTGGGGATTTTGTAAGTGGACTGTGGGTTGTCAATGTGAGCGACAAAACCAATCCCTATCTGGAAGGATCCTGCGACATCCAAGGTTATCCCACGAGGGTGCTTGCGAGGAGTTCTTACGTCTATGTAGCCGCGCAGGACGGGGGTTTGTGTGTAGTGGACGCCAGGCAGCCGGAGAGTCCTTCTACCGTAGGGCAGTACTTGGAAGCCTACAGCGCTCTGGATGTTGACCTGGCTGAAGGGTTTGCCTTCCTGGCAGACGGTGGAGGTGGCTTGCGCATCATTGATGTCCGACAGCCGACTACTCCGCGTCAGGTCGGCCGTTATTCCCAGGTGGGTACTTTTTCCAGCCTGGATGTGGTAGGGAACTATGCCTATCTGGCGGATGAAGGCAATGGCTTGCGCATTGTGCAGGTCAGCAATGCCTCATTGCCGACCCTATATTCCGTCTGCAATGTCCCGGGAGTGGCTACGGGGGTGAAGGTGAGCGGCCGCTATGCCTATATCACGCATATCCCAGTCCCCAGCCTTCCTGAGCAACCTCCTGGCTTGAGCATCATGGATGTCCTCAACCCAGCCAGCCCCAGCCGTGTAGGGTCCTGCAATACGCCGGATTCCCCCTATGCGGTTGATGTCAGCGGGAATGTAGCTTTTGTAGCAAACCACAGCGCTGGGCTGACGCTGATCAATGTCAGCACTCCTTCTGCGTCTACGGTGATTACCAGCTATGACACCCCTGGAGAGGCTTTAGGGGTTACGGTGGTGGGCAACCATGCGTACGTTGCCGATGGCACCGGCGGTTTGCAGGTGGTCAACGTAAGCAATCCCGGACAGCCGCAATGGGTTGGCTCTAGCGACGCACCGAAGAATGCCTGGAGCGTCACTGTGTCCGGTACCGTTGGCTATGTCGCTGATAGCATGTGGGGGTTGTGCATCATTGATCTGGGCGTGCTGAGTCGCCCGCGCGAATTGGCTCGTTACCCCACCGACGGCATGACGTGTCAAGTTGCTTTGTATCCTCCTTATGCGTTTCTTGCAGATGGATATCGCATGCGGGCAGTGAATGTGCGCAATTCCTTTTCGCCTTACGAGGCTGGGGTTCTCTTGCTTCCAGGACAGGTAATGGATATTGCCGTGAGCTGGCCCTATGCCTATGTGGCTGCCGGAGAAGCAGGACTGTTCGTTGTGCGCATGGAAATCCAACCTCCTGCGCCCACGCCGACGCATACCGCCAGTCCCACACCGACGTATACGCCTACAGTGACGCTGACGCCGACGGCAACGCCGACAAGGACACAAACACCGACTCCAACAGTGACGCCTACTTGTACATGGACGGCAACGCCGACTCAGACGCCCACGGCAACGGCAACATCATCACCGAGCCCGACGGTTACCAGTACGTTTACGCCACAGAGACGTAGCATCTATTTGCCGATCGTGCAACGCGGTGGCTAGAACTCTGTTACGCCAGTGAAGGTAAAACGCTCAATGCACAGGGCAGGCACGCGGATCCCACCGTAAAGGCCGCCCCTCAGTTTGGTCTCTGCGCTGATCATACGCACATGGGAGAGCGCTTCTAGGACACTCTGGGTGAAGCGCAGGTTTTTCACGGCTCCCTTGATCTCGCCTCGCTCAATCCAGAAAGTGCCATCGCGGGTCATACCGGTGAGGATGGCTTTCAGAGGGTGCACTGGGTTGACATAGTGAAAGCGCGTCACCCACAGACCTCGCTCCACAGAGGCGAGCATCCGTTCTTTGCTGTCTGTCCCTGCTTTCAGGAACAAGTTCCCTGGCAGTGGACCGTATGGATTCGGCGCGGGCAGAGCGTGGCCGGTGGATTCTTTGCCTTCTCTGTGTGCGGTATAGCTGTCGTATACCACACCCTTGGCAACGCCATTGACAATGAAATCTACACGCTGCTTGGGTACCCCCTCAAAATCGAAGGGCATGGGCAAGCCCGTCTTGTCCAGCCCGTCATCCCAGATGGAGATGTTCTCTCCGACCACGGGTTGGCCAAACTTGTTCACCATGAAACTGCGCCCCTCTTGTACTGCCAGCGCACTAAAGCCCAGGTAGGACAGGTAGGACAGCATCTCCGCCACGGCGTACTCTTCGAGGATCACGGTGTATTCGCCTGGTGCGATGGGTTGGGGGTTGCGGCTGCGCAGCGCTTTGTCTACGGCTTCTCGTCCCACTTGTTCAGCGTTGATTTCACGCACATCCAACGATGTCGCCCCAGCGTAGCCCGAACTGTCATTAGACATAATGACAGTGGTGAGGTCGGCGGCAGTGCTGGGGGCATAGGCAAAGACACCTAGCGAATTGCACACGGCGATTTCCGAAGTGGTTGTGGTGAAGGCGCCAGAAGCAACTAGCCCGTTTTCTTTGGATAGTTGACAGATTGTCGCCACCGCCTTGGCGCGCTGTTCAGGGGTGCATTCAGCCGTTGCCGGGACAAAGGCATCCACTTCTGGTATGGGCTTGGGCGGGGGTAGGGAGTGGAAATCGGGGTTCTCTGGCTGCAAGAGCGCAATCTCGACCGCCCGTTCGGTAACACGGTCCAATGCGGATTCGCTGACATCATTGCTGGAAGCGACGCCGACCTTTTTGCCAAAGATTGCCCGCACACGGACTTGCACATTGCGTTCACCGACATTCTGATGGATGCGGGAATTGGCAAAGCGCGTCAAATACGTCTCATCGCTGAACAAAACCACTTCGGTTTGGTCGGCAATGGAATAGGCGAGCACACGCTGAGCAATTTGTTTCATCTTTTCTGGACCTAGCATGGTCGTATCTCTCCTTTATTGAAGGCTTAGGCAATTCCTACGCGTACATTGCGGAAGCGCGCCGGGGCAGTGCCATGTGCGACATGGGCTGCTTGAGACGGTTCCCCTTTTCCACAGTTGGGGAGCCCCCAGATTTGCCAGTATTTCTCGTTGCAGATGGCATCACAGGAGCGCCAGAATTCGGGTGTGATGCCGGTGTAGGTGGCGTTTTTCAACATCCGACCCAATTTGCCCTTTTTGATCTCATAAGCCAGTTGTGTGCCGAATTGGAAGTTCAGCCGCTTGTCGTCAATGCTCCAACTTTTGTTCACTGCCATGTAGATGCCATCCTCTGTGTCGGCGATGAGGTCTTCAAATTCCCAGGTGCCCGGCTCCAGGTTGATGTTCGTCATGCGGATGAGAGGGATACGGTTCCAGCCGTCCGCGCGCATCGTGCCGTTGCTGCGCTGGCCTAGCACAGCAGCGGTTTCGCGCGAGGTCAGGTAGCCGACAAAAATGCCTTCCTTGACAATGGGCGTGCGTTGCGCTGGTACCCCTTCGTCATCGTAGCCAAAGGTGCCCAAGGCACCGGGGATGGTGGCATCCGCATAAATGTTGACCAGGGGCGAACCATAGCGGAAAGTGCCGAGTTTGTCCAAGGTCAGGAAGCTGGTGCCGGCGTAGCTCGCCTCGTCGCCGAATACGCGATCCAACTCGATGGGATGGCCGCATGATTCGTGTATCTGCAGGGCGAGTTGGGTCGAGTCGAGGATGAGGGTGGTGACCCCACTGGGGCACTGGGGCGCACTCAACAGGGCGACGGCTTCTTCGGCGATGCGTTCGCTGTTCTCCACCAACTGCAATGCGCGGATGAACTCATAGCCGCCCTTTTTCTGCTGCCTGCCAAAACTGTTGGGGAAGGAGCGCGTCTGCATCTCATTTTCGCCAACAGCAGTCGCTTCGATCCCTGCCCCGCTTTCCACGAGTGCCTGTTCGATATAGCTGCCTTCGGTGCTGGCAAAGACCTTGTCCTCGCGGAGGAAAGCCATGTTGCTCTCTGTTACGGCGATGCCTTTGACGCGGCGCATGCCCTCATCTGCTGCCAGCAGCAGGGCGATCTTCTCCTCCAGAGGGACGGAGAAGGGGTCAACCTGTACGGGGGTCTCGTAGCGCGCCACGTGGACTTCCGGTGGACCGAGGGATACGTCGCGGGTTTTGGCTAGGCTGCTGGCGCGGGCGATCTGGGCTGCCTGGGCTGCCACACGCGCCGCTTCTTCCACACTGAGGATGGAACTGCTGGCAAAGCCCCAGGCACCGTTGACGATGACACGCACGCCAAAGCCTTGGTTCTCATCGTGGGAAATTCCTTCGACGTGCCCGTTTTTGACCAGAATGGATTGCACTTGCTGATGGACAATGCGTATGTCTGCGTAACTTGCTCCCTGTAACTGCGCTGCGTTGAGCGCTCGTTCGGCGATTTCTTTCACGGTTGGCCTCCTTTGTCAATGTGAGGGATAGCCATCAACGAATGATAGGCACGAATAAGCGAATGTCGCTGTTGCTGCGTATTATTCGTTGATGTTTGATACCTAATCCGTTGTCCGTGATTGCACTGTGCCCCATCTAGGAAGTTGCTTTGGTAATTCGCGGACTAGGCGCTATAATTGTACTGTAAGTGCAAGCCTGTAGCAAAGCGTTCAGCAGACAGCGTGCTGAATCTATTGTAGGCACTATGGAGAGTTTCTATGCCCCTTTATGAATATATTTGCGATGCATGTGGATGTAGATTTGAGTTACTGCGCAGCTTCAGCAAAGCGGATGAACCGGTCACGTGCCCGAAATGTGAGGCTCCTGGTGCGCGCCGGCTTCTCTCCACCTTTGCCGCGTTGAGCAAAGGCAGCGACGGCACCACGACCAGCGTAGCGGGAGGCAGTTCCTGCGCTTCCTGCGCCGCGACCTCATGTGCTGGATGCAAGCGGTAAGTAGATACTCTCAGACCTGACAGGTCTTAAAGACCTGTCAGGTCTAGGCAGGCAGCACTATCCCTCTGCTCCTCCTTGGTCAAGGGGTTAGGGAGATGGGGATGAGAGAGGCGCAATGGAATTGCGCCCCTACACGCCGCGTTTGACAAAATGGGCAAGTTGGAGTACACTATTTGTTGCAAGAGGCAAATGCGATGAGCGATTATTGGTCAGCAATTGCTGCAGGATATATCCGACGAGCCCGCGAAGAGCCAGACCACCCGTCTGGGTAGCTTCGTTCGGGCTGCATTCTTGACAATTACAAAGAACGAGACAGCCAGCTTCCAGACGGAAGCTGGCTCTTTTTATACGCGGTGGATGTCCTTTCCATCGCGTTTCGTTTTTCCTACGGGCGGCAGAGCGACTGCTCGCCGTTATCCATACATGAAAAGGAGGAGGTACAGATGAAAGGCAAATTCAAGAAAGTGGTGTTGGCGTATTCCGGTGGCTTGGATACGTCGGTCATTGTGCCCTGGCTGAAGGAGAACTATGGCTGTGAGGTGATTACCTTTACCGCCGATGTGGGGCAGGGCGCGGACGAACTGGTTGGCTTGGAGGAGAAAGCCATCGCCAGTGGCGCCAGCAAGGCGTACATCAAGGACCTGCGCGAAGAGTTCCTGCGGGAGTATGCCTTCCCCACCATGCAGGCAGGGGCGATTTACGAGCGCCAGTACTTGTTGGGCACTTCCTTTGCCCGCCCCATCATCGCCAAGTACCTCGTGCAGGTGGCAGAGCAGGAAGGCGCCGATGCCGTCGCCCATGGCTGCACGGGCAAGGGCAATGACCAGGTGCGCTTTGAGTTGAGCGTCAAGGCGCTCAACCCGTATCTCCACACCATCGCGCCCTGGCGAGAATGGGAGCTGCGCTCGCGCGAAGACGAGCTGGCATATGCGCGGGCGCACAATGTGCCCGTGTCGGCGACGGAAAAATCCATCTACAGCCGCGATCGCAACCTCTGGCACCTGAGCCACGAGGGCGGCATGCTGGAGGACCCATGGCTGGAGCCTGAGGAAGACCTCTTCTGCATCACCGTGGCTCCCGAGAAGGCGCCAGACAAGCCGCACTATCTGACCATTGACTTTGAGAAAGGTATTCCGGTGGCGATTGATGGCGTGGCGATGGGGCCGGTGGAACTGCTGACCCAACTCAACGAATTGGGGGGTGCGCACGGCGTGGGCCGCGTGGACATGGTGGAGAACCGGCTGGTGGGCATGAAATCGCGCGGCGTGTACGAGACCCCCGGCGGCACTATCCTGTACACCGCGCACCAGGGCTTGGAGAGCATCTGTCTGGATCGGGAGACGCTGCATTACAAAGAGTTGGTTGGCCACCGCTATGCGGAACTGGTATACTATGGGCTGTGGTTCACTCCGCTGCGCGAGGCGTTGGATGCTTTTGTCGCCAAGACCCAGGAGCGGGTTACCGGCACAGTGCGCTTGAAACTGTACAAGGGAAGTTGCACCGTGGTAGGGCGCAAGTCGCCCTTCAGCCTCTACCGCGAGGATTTCGCCACCTTTGGCAGGGACACGGTCTATAACCAGAATGATGCCGAGGGGTTCATTAACCTCTTCGGGTTGCCGTTGAAGGTTAAAGCGCTCGTGGACCGTGCCAATGGCAGGATACCCTGGCCACCACCAGAACCTGTACAGCGGGACTGAACCAATACATGAGAGTGTTGAAAATCTTGTCACCCTGAGCGAAGCGAAGTGTCTCGCGTAACTTTAGCCGTATTTTCCCGAGTATTGCGAGATGCTTCACTTCGTTCAGCATGACATTGGAAGGGCTTTTTCAACACCCTCATACATGAGAAGCGGGAGTGACAAAGGGGTCACTCGTCATACCTAGCGTGCAGATTAGATGAAAGGAGGAATGAGCGAAGATGCTGTGGGGAGGACGATTTGCCAAGGCAATGGATGAGCAGGCGAGGCGCTTCAACGACTCCATTGCCTTCGACCGACGTTTGTACGCCGCAGACATCCAGGGAAGCATCGCCTATGCGCACGCCTTGCTGCGGGCGGGGCTGCTTACTGTCGAAGAGTGTGATCAGATGGTCGCTGGCTTGGAGCGGGTGCGCGATGAATTGGCTGCAGGCGTCTTTGTGTTTCACCCCGAGGATGAAGACATCCACACTGCCGTCGAGCGGCGCTTGACGGAATGGGTGGGGCAAGTGGCGGGCAAATTGCATATGGGGCGCTCGCGCAACGATCAGGTGAGCACCGATTTGCGCCTCTATTTGCTCGAGGCGATTGACGCCTTGCGTCAATCGCTGGTTGCGCTGCAGGAAGCCATCATAGGGAAAGCGGAAGCCTGTTTCGATGTCATCATGCCCGGTTATACCCATCTGCAGCCAGCGCAGCCGGTGCTTTTCAGCCATTGGCTGATGTCCTTCTTTTGGAAATTCCAGCGTGACCGTGAGCGGCTGGCTGATGTAGCACAGCGCACTGCCGTTCTGCCTTTAGGTGCCGGGGCGCTGGCGGGCAACCCCTTTGGCATTGATCGGCAAGCCCTCGCGGCGGAACTCGGGTTCGCGGCTATCGCAGAGAACAGCATGGATGCCGTGAGCGACCGAGATTACGTGGTCGAGTTCCTGTCCTGGGCTGCTTTGTTGCAGATCCATCTCAGCAATCTGGCGGAAGACCTGATTCTGTGGAGCAGCCGCGAATTCGGTTTTGTCGAGTTGGATGATGCCTACTGCACCGGCTCCAGCCTGATGCCTCAGAAGAAGAACCCCGACACGTTGGAGTTGATGCGCGGCAAAAGCGGGAGGGTGGTGGGCAACCTGGTGGGGGCATTGATGATGTGCAAAGGGCTGCCGTCGGGATACAATAAGGACCTGCAGGAGGACAAGGAGGCTGTTTTTGATACGATAGACACCCTGTCCCTCGAACTGCCCCTTGCCGCCGGGGTCATCTCCACCTTGCAAGTGCATGCCGAGCGCATGGCTGCCGCGCTGGATGAAGGGATGCTCGCCACTGACCTGGCGGATTACTTGGTGGGCAAGGGCGTGCCCTTCCGTCAGAGCCACCATTTGGTAGGGCAGGCGGTGAAGCGGGCGGAGGAACTGGGCGTGGGCTTGCACGAACTAGGACTCGCCGAGTACCAAGCGATCCATCCTGCTTTTGCGGAAGACCTCTACGCCGTCTTTGACTACCGTCGTGCCGTGGAGCGGCGCAATGTCCTCGGCGGCACCGCGCCGGCCGCTGTGCGCCTCCAAATTGCCCGTGCCAAAGCCCTGTTGGAAGAGGAAGGACGTTAACCCCTGAATTACCCTCTGTTGGAGTACGCCTGTCAGCAGATTTCTGGAACGGATTGAACGGATAGGCAGGCGCTCGTGAGGGATGCTATCTCAAAGGTAAATCCGTGTCATCCGCTCCCTGCATCCGTTGGCACTGCTCGACCTTGGGTGTAACTCTCTCCAAAAACTGGCTCCTCTGTGCGCTCTGCGGTGAAACCCTCCGTAGGTTGAGGGTGTTGAAAAAGCCCTTCCAATGTCATGCTGAACGAAGTGAAGCATCTCGCAATACTCGGGAAAATACGGCTAAAGTTACGCGAGACCCCTTCGTTGTACTCAGGGCGGGCTCTTCGCTTCGCTCAGGGTGACAAGATTTTCAACACTCTCCGTAGGTTTGCGTTTTCGCTCTGATGTGTTATGATTATGTTAGAAACGTTTACAGTGCGAAAGGAGCAAACCCAATGATGCGTGCGGTTGACATCATAAGAAAGAAACGCGATGGCGCTGAGTTGTCCAAAGAAGAGATTGAGTTCATGGTATGGGGCTTTACGCGCGGTGACATCCCGGACTACCAGATGTCGGCTTGGATGATGGCCATTGTATGGCGAGGCATGACGGAGCGGGAGACGGTGGATCTGACCCTAGCCATGGCTCATTCTGGAGATGTGCTCGACTTGTCCGCCATTGCTCCTCTTGTCCTGGACAAGCACTCGACGGGTGGGGTAGGGGACAAGACCACGCTGGTTGTGGCGCCGCTGGTCGCCAGCCTGGGGTTGCCGGTGGGCAAGATGTCCGGGCGTGGCTTGGGCTTCTCCGGTGGCACGCTGGATAAACTGGAATCCATTCCGGGATTCCATGTGAACTGGACCCGCCAACAGTTCATGAATCTATTGCGGGATCACGGCATTGTCGTGGCAGGGCAGTCCGCAGACCTCGCGCCGGCGGATGGCAAAATGTATGCCTTGCGCGATGTTACGGCAACGGTAGAGAGCCTGCCCCTGATTGCCAGTTCGGTCATGAGCAAGAAAATCGCTGCTGGCGCTACGGCGATCGTGCTGGATGTCAAGACGGGCAGAGGAGCCTTCATGAAAACAGAGCAGGAGGCGATTGCCTTGGCTGAAACCATGGTCAAGATTGGCCGTGGGGCAGGACGGCGCATGGCGGCGGTCATCTCCGATATGGAGCAGCCCTTGGGCTACGCCGTAGGGAATGCGCTGGAAGTCGCCGAAGCCATTGCCACTTTGCAGGGCCAAGGGCCGGCGGATTTCACCGAGCATTGCCTGGTCGTTGCGGCAGAGATGCTCCTTCTGGCTGAAAAGTGTCCCCATGCAGAAGCAGGCAAAGCGATGTTGCGAGAGGCGATCGCCTCTGGGCGGGCTATCGCCAAGTTCCGCGAATGGGTGCGTGCGCAAGGCGGCGATGACCGCGTGGTCGAGAACACCGGACTCATGCCGCAGGCGCGCCTGGTGCAGGACTTGCCTTCGCCACAAAGCGGCTATATCGCCACACTCGATGCGATGAAGGTTGGTTTGGCTACGGTCGTCCTTGGCGCCGGGCGCCAGAAGAAGGGCGAAGAAATTGACCGCGCGGTGGGGGTTGTGCTGAGGAAGAAGGTGGGCGACCGCGTGGAGAAAGGCGAGCCGCTGCTCGTCATCCATGCCAATGACGAGAGCAGACTGGCTGAAGCGCGGGAACAGTTATTGGCTGCCTACACTTGGAGCGATGCTCCGGTAAAACCCGCGCCGTTGATTCGCCAAATCATCCGCTGAGAGTTTGGGGCTTTTTATCCCTGGCTGCGTCCCGCAACGTCTCGAATCGCTTCAATAATCTGGATATAGCCGGTGCAGCGGCAGAGGTTCCCCGCAAGGGCACGGCGGATCTCATCCTCGGTGGGATGGGGGTTCTGGCCCAGCAGGGCTACCGCAGAGAGCACCATGCCCGGCGTGCAGTAGCCGCACTGCACAGCGCCATGCTCGATAAAGGCGCGTTGCACCGGATGCAATTCCCCATTTTTTGCCAAGCCTTCTATCGTGAGTACGCGGCGTCCTGCTGCTTTCATTGCCGGGTAGATGCAAGAGTTGACCGCCTGTCCATCTATCAGGACTGTGCAGGCCCCGCACTCTCCTTCCTCGCAGCCGATCTTGGTGCCGGTTAAGCCGAGCTGTTCGCGCAAAACGTCAGCCAGCGTGGCGGAGGCGGATACCTCAACCTGTACCTCTTTGCCGTTCAGATTCATCTTGAGTGGGTAAGTTTTTGCCATGGTCTCTATCCCCTTGCGGCTTCTATCGCTCTGAGCAGAGCGCGTCTGGTCAACACACGGATGAGTTCTCGGCGGTATTCTTTGCCCGCGCGGAGCAGGCTAGAGCGGGGTTTGCTCTCCAGCACGGCGGCTTCCACCGCTTCGGTGATGGCATCTTCATCAATCGCGTGGTTCCTGAGCGCAGCCTCCGCTTGTTGTGCCCGGAACGGTACCGGCGCCACTGGACCGATGCAAATGCGCACATCTCGCACATGGGTGCCTTCTGCATTCAGCAGCACACGCACTCCGACGTTGATGAGGGGCAAGGACAGTGCTTTGCGGCGGGCTTGTCGCTCGAATGCGGAGGATTCTCGTGGGCCGTGAGCGCGAAAGCGAAAGGCGGTGATCATCTCTGCGCTGGCATCTACGCGTGAGACGCCAGGGCTCACAAACAAACTCGCTACGGGCACCCACTGGCGGCCGGTCAGGTTGGCGATTTCCGCCTCTGCGTCCAGCGTAAGCAGAGCGATGGACCCATCAGCCGCCGGTTGGGCGTTGACCACATTGCCTGCCAAGGTACCCACGTTGCGGATCTGGGGAGAACCTACCCAGGATGCCGCTTCAGCGAGAACTGGCGCGCGCTGGCGAATGAGGGTGGAACGCTCAATTTGGGCAAAGGTCGTTGCAGCGCCGATAATGATATACGAATCCTCTAATTTGATCTCATTTATGCCCGGTATGCGCGTGATGTCTACCAGGCAACGGACGCTCCGTTCACCGCGCTGTAATTGCAGCACAAGGTCAGTGCCGCCCGCAATCAGGCGCCCTTCGCCACGTAGGGAAGCCAGGGCGGCGAGCGCTTCCTCCACCGTGGAGGCCAGAATATATTCCTCACAGATCATTTCTACACCCCTTTCCCGCAAAGATTAGCGGATACAGGTTTTGTTGTCAAATAGTTCCTACCGCTTGCGACGCAAGTACAGAATGGCTTCCAGGACGCCCCCGCCGATGGCGCGAGACTTGTCCGAGATGGTAAAGCAGTACTCCGCAACTCCCCGTGGGTCTACATCGCCAACCTTTTGCCCCTCCCGCACAGGGACGTTGTCATGCAACATTCCGCGCAGGACACCGGATATGCTCGCCAACACCGGCTGATCCGCGACATAAGCAACTGCCTGCCCTGCTTCGACCCGCTCCCCAATATGCAGCAAGCCATGAAAAAGCCCGGCACATGGTGCCCATAGCACCCGCTCGCGCCCGTAGCCTTGTACCAAGCCAGGGATGTGGGTGTCTGCTTCTGCGCTGCCTTGGAGGATCACGCGGCCCAAATTGTGGCCACGCGCAGTCTCGATGACAGCGTGCACATCCTGTCCGGCGGTGAAGCCTGGTCCTAGCCCGATGACAATGGGCGCATCGTTGATAGTGGTTCCCAAATTACGCTTCGCCATACGGGCATCCACGATGACCTCTGGCTTCAGGAGGGGGATGCTTGCCCCCTCTGGGTCAACAAGGACCGGCACGATGCCGTTGGCTAGCAGATCCTCGATCTCTGCGCTGTCACGAGCCAGCCTTGCTTCCACTCCTTCCACCGTGATATGCCCTTCGTACACGGCGGAAGCAAAGGAGACAGTGCGTCGGATGACCAAGGGCTGGGGCAATTCCAGGATGACTACTTTGAAACCCGCTCGGTGGAGCCGGTGGGCAACCCCTGAGCCCAGGTCACCGCCTCCTCGTATCAGCACCAGAATCTCTTCCGGTTTTCCCGTGCTCTCCCTGTGCCTCGCAGATGGCTTGTTGTCTTGCATGCGCCGTTCCTATTCACCGATGGCATCCAGTGCTTGGGCAAGGTCAGCGATGATGTCTTGCGCTTCCTCGATGCCTACGGACAGGCGCACCAAGTCGGGGGTAATGCCCTGACGTTGTTTCTCCTCATCGCTCAGCCAGCGGTGCGAGGAATGGGCAGGGTAGAGGACGAGGCTGTAGACATCGCCCAGGCTGGTGGCAGGAACGATGACCCGTAGGGCATCCATGAAACGGAACACTTTCTCCTGGTCTGCCCCCTTGATCCTGAAGGAAACCATGCCCCCGAACAGGTTGCAGGGGAACAAACGGCGGCTGAGGGCGAACTGAGGGTGGGTCGGCAGGCTGGGATAGAACACCTGACTGACACGAGGGTGCGATTGCAGGAAATGCGCAACCAGGTTGGCATTCTGGCTGTGTTGACGCATGCGCAAGACGAGGGTTTTCAAGCCTCGTAGGATGAGCCAGGCTTCGTTAGGTCCCAATATGCTCCCCAGCAGTTTTCGCTTCTCACGCATTGCCTGGCATCGTTCTGCAGAGGCGGCAACCAGGCCGCCCATCGCGTCACCATGGCCACTGAGATATTTCGTGGCGCTGTACACGACATAATCCGCACCGTTCAATACGGGGCGATAGAGGCAAGGAGTGGCAAAGGTATTGTCCACGATGAGTTGGGCTCCGCCGTCATGGGCTAGCTTAGCCAGAGCAGGGATGTCAACAACTTTGAGCAGGGGATTAGAAATGGTCTCTACGAACAGGGCAACGGGTTTCGTTTTGGCAATGGCTTGGGAGACAGCACCGAGGTCAGTCATGTCCACACTATGGACGTGCACTCCCTGCGTTGGGAATATCTGCGTCAGCAGGGAGTATGTACCTCCATAGAGGTCCTGCGCCATGAGCACGGCTTTGCCAGCAGTCGCTCCTGCAGCCAACAGCGCCAAATGCACTGCTGCCATGCCTGAAGCGCAAGCCACCGCAGATTCGGTCCCTTCCATACGCGCAACTGCTTCTTCCAAGGCGGTTACGGTGGGGTTGGCAAAGCGGCTATAGACGTAGCCGGGGCGTTTGCCCGCGAAAACAGCATCCAACGTGTGCATGTCGTCGTAGATATAGGTTACAGCATGGTGTATCGGCGTGGATATCGGCGTATAGTCAGGAACACTGGGCCGCTCACCAGCGTGCACGGCCAGCGTTGCCAAGCTGACCTTGTCCATCGGTTACCTCCTGGCAAGTAGTTGACATTGCTGGCCCACAGTATAGCGCAATATCGGAGAAAAGCAAAGATTCCCGATAGCGAGGTTTTTCGGGTAAAATCAAGGCACAAGACATACCATGAACACGCAATACACAATACGTAATATGTAATACGTAATACGAACCAGGAGGCCCTTCCATGTCCCATGAACGAAATCTCACACCAGTGGAAATGACCATCCGTGCACGTCGCTCGGTGCGGCAATACCGGGCGGATGCTGTGCCACGTGAGCTGATTTTGCGTGTGCTGGATTCTGCGCGCTGGGCGCCGAGCGCGGTCAACCGGCAGCCTTGGCATTTTGTCGTAGTGACGCAGCCCGAGCGCCGAGCAGCGCTGGCTCAGTCCACGCGCATTCTGGGCGTGGTGCCACGCCATGTAGCGCAGGCGCCGGTGCTCATCGCCTTGTGCGGTGATGAACGGCGCAGTAGCTGGTATGTACACGATTGTTGCTTGGCTGGTCAGAACCTGATGCTGGCTGCCAAGGCACTGGGCTTGGGGACGTGTTGGATTGGCGCGTTCGATGAAGAGCAGGCTGCAGCAGCCTTGGGCTTGCCTGAAGGCATGCGCGTCATCGCATTGATCACTATGGGCTATCCGGTGCATCCAGAGCAACAGCCTACGCCGCGTTTGCCTCTGGAACAGGTCGTCCATTGGGAGGGCTTTGGCCCGCCAGAGGCATGGGGCCAGCGTATGAGCCGGCTGCGCCAAAGCGGCGTGCTCTCGCTGTGGCGTAGATTGGGTGATTTCTTAGGCTTCAGGGCATTGAAACACTGAGAGTCGCTTTTCATCCGCCTGAGGCTATGCAAGGCATTTCTTGCCCCGAAGTTGAACTACAAAGCGCACCGTGCAGCGCGTTGCCTCATCAT
>Ga0315298_1002943_pt1 | contig 27771 bp, 14 predicted proteins | sample WHS_1_MG_FD_203077 | JGI IMG/M metagenome (GOLD analysis project Ga0315298, IMG submission 203077) | Extremophilic microbial mat communities from Washburn Hot Springs, YNP, Wyoming, USA - WHS_1_MG | ecosystem: Environmental > Aquatic > Thermal springs > Hot (42-90C) | place: USA: Wyoming... | reverse complement strand
CAGTCGAGGATTCTCAAATAAAGCTTTATGGCCCCTATGGGATAATAGACGAATGGTTCATGTTTGCCGGCACATCCAGACAGCTTAGTCAAATCCCCGCGCACGATGTTTACACTTTAGAGTCCACCGGCAAAGTTCTTATCGGAACTTTTAACGGTGACAGCCTCACGGTTGTCCCAAGCACCTCTGGAGAGCTCTTAGGCAGAGAGTTCATAACTAGGCCGGCTATTCAAAGCCTGCCTGAAAACGCTAATATCACAATGGGGGGGATAATAGTTTTCGCGTATGAAGATTGTCAGGTCTCAATATTTTCTTTAAGCGAGAGGACTCTGCTCAAGAGCCTGACTCTAGCGAACGGTGAGTACAGCTTCATATCGGACCTCCCCTTCTACGAGATCTCTCCACAAGAATATGCCCCGCGGGACATATATGTTACTTCAACAGGCACGATTAGTGTTTGGGCCGCTAGCGCGAGAGGCGCGATAATGCTGGGGAATCTGGGGGATGACGTAACGTTCCTAGCCGGATCCGGGACTTTGAGGTTCTACGCGCCCTCGTATGCAATAATATTCTCCCCTGAGAAGACGACTTTTGAGCTTGACGGCTCTAGCGTTGAAATCGAGAAAGACGGCTACATGCGGACTACGGGCGGCTACCATGAGGTTCAAACAAGTAAGCCCTTAATCGTACAGGTTGTGGCTCTTCATCACGTCATGGGGCAGGGAAGCGGACCTAACAGTTTCTGTTCCGTTGCTTTAAGCGTCGACACGGCCACACCTGAAGCGCCTGGTAAGGAGGGTGGCTTTGACTTTACGCTGATCGGGATAGCGGCTGCTGTAGCAATAGTGGTAGTAATCGTTTTCGTAAAAAAAGGGAGAAAGAGAGGTAAGGTTTAGAGCTAGTCTTTAACGTTAACCGTGGCTGTTTCCTCTTGGTAAAAATATTTCTGCGTTTTACTGTCGTAGCCTATTGCGACGATGCGGACCACAGCCCTGCTTAGGTCTCCAGGGTAGGTTAACGGGAGCGTGGACAATGTAACCCTCCCCTCAACATAGTTACCGTTTGTAACAAGATGGAGATAGTCAGTGTCCTTATCGCCCTGCGCAGTGTTTCCAATCCACACGGAATGTATGACTGCCATGGCAGTGTCCCATGCGACATCGTTAATAAGATCGTCCCAAGCGGGATGCTGAGCGTATACGCTTGTTTCCCACCTTACAGGCGCACTTTCGTAAACACCGATATACCATACGCCTCCTTTTCCCTGAAAGGCTGGAAGATAGGCGATTGTTGCCGCAGCCTGTTCTTTCAGCCTTAATTCGTTAAGGCCGTAGAAGTATACGTTTTCCGGAAGGGCTGGGCCCAGTCTTTCTCCCTTTATAATCGGAGGCCTGTCTACGTATCTTGTTCTCAGACCCAGGGTTTTGCCAGATCTTATGAGCAACGTAGGTGAATTTAGAAAATACGAGGTGCCAGTAACAGGATCATACCCGAGAAGCCACCAGTCTCCATGCCCCGTCGCGATATTTATCCTCCAAGGCTCTTCTCCAGGAATATTCATCCTAGTGCCATTATTGGGATCCCCGTAATAGTAGGCCAAGTAATCGCCGACCCATACTAGTACACCACCATTCTTCAACCATGCTGAAGCAAGGCTCTGCTGATTCTCCTCTCCCCGCCATATCGGCGGGTTTCCGAATGCTGGGAGAACATCAACCCCCATTATCACCACGTCTGGCTTCATCTCCGTCATAAGAGTCCAGAGCTCGAAAGTGCCGATCAGCGTGACGTTTATCCCAGCTGCCGAGAGGATGCTTGAAACCTTGCTATACCAAGCCATTATTTCAGGCTCGTTGCCCACTGCACTATTGTTGAACAGCGGGTCGTAGTAGAAGTATACCCTCTTTTGGCTAGGCCATCTGTCTACAAAATGGGTGAAGAGCATTAGCCTCACCCAGTCTAAGCCGTTCGTCTCAACAGTGAAGCTGGCTGAGATCGCGCCTTTCTCGTCTTTGGATGCTGTAGACGAGCCTATTCTTATTCTCTCTGCCGCTACGCTCATAGGGGCTTCTGCAGCAAGCTGCTTAGTCGTAACCTGGGGTATTGGCGACGGTGGGTATGCTGTTGCTGAAACCCTAAAATCGTATTCCGACCCGAAGCTCCAAGGCAGGCTGAATTTAACGGAGACCGTTTCCTCAGGTTCGATCCTTATCTGCTCCACAACCTGAAAATCTCCACCCACCGAGATGCTTACAGGGTTTCCGGGAAATACTCTTGTATCGCCGGCATGTATTTCTCTAACTTCAAGCTGATCCTTACTAGTGTTCTTAATAATAAGCAGGACGCTGTTCTCTCCAGCTTCTTTTTCAAAAAACACTTGAAAATTGAAGTCAACGGTTTTACCGATTAGCATGGAAAGGATTTGGGATGCGATAATCGCTCCAACAATGGCAACTATAACGATTATTAAGACCTTTCTTCTCTCCATTTCTACCGGTGTTCTTTTTACAGGTCAACGATTTAAAGCTTTCCACCGATTATGAAAATTATCGTCAAAAGGGGGGAGAGAGGTGAGGCTTAGGGCTAGTCTTTAGCGTTAACCGTAGCGCGCGAAGCTTTCTACGAGTTGTAAACATTATTGTTTAGTTTCTAGAGATGTTTACGTGCTGTCTGTACCCATTTTATCTAATAGGGCGATTATCTCCAACATGGCCCTCCCATTGTGATACGCTGCTTTCCAGGGTCCAGCCTTATATCCGAAAGGCTTCCCGTCCGGCCTGATAATGTTATGCCAATCGCCATTCTCCCAGTCCACCTGGTGTTTCTCAACCCAGTTCAACGTTTTCTCAAAGAAGTCTAGGTAGGCAGGGTCTCCTGTTAAGCGATACATGTAGATCTCGCAAACAAGGGCCTCGGCCTGAACCCACCAGACTTTGTCAATCCTGTCAGCCCGCCCGTTAAGAGGGCCACTATCGTAGAATCCTCCATTCTCATAGTCGAACCCGAATCTAGCAGTAGAGTGGAACAGGGTTCGGTAAAAATCAAGCAGTAGGCTGTTCGGGATTTTTAAAAGGTTGCAGGTGTTTATGAGCAGCCATATGTTCTCGAGATTATGCCCGTAGGATGTCCGGTCGTATCGGGGGCCATGGAGAGGAGTCCAATCCGGCTGGAATGCTTCAGTGCATACTCCGGTATCCTTACGCACGATGGAGTTGCTAAGTATGATAACCAATTCAACCAGTCTTTCCCTAGCTTTTTGGTCTTCAGTAGCCCTGTAAAAATTATCGAGTGCCTCAAACATATGAAGGTGAGTGTTCATAGACTTGATTTTAGAAGAATCCTCTCCTAAAGGCCCTAAGCCGGGTGAGGGTGACCAATCCTTTAGGAAAGATTCTCTGTAGCCGCCGTATAAGCTATCATGAGAATGTTCTTCAATCAAGTTGAAAAGCTTACGAGCAATACTGAGTGCTTCTTCATCCTTGCTGGCCATTGCAAACTCGGAAAGCGCGTATAGTCCGAAAGCCTGGCCATACATATTCTTGTTTGGCACAGTTAATTTTCCCCAATGGTCCACTTCCCAGAAGAAACCCCCATTCTCATGATCCCACATCTTGTCGCGTAGAAATACGTATCCGTGTCGCGCTGCTTCAAGAGACTCTGCCCCGCCCCATCCTGAGTTGAACAGTCTTGAAAAATACCAGACCATTCGTGCCTGCGTGACAATCATCTTTGTCCCATGGCCAAGAGGCTTACCGTTAACATCATGGTTCAGATTGTATCCTCCATTCTCCCCGTCTATTGTTCCAGGGTACCAGAAAGGCTTAATGTTCTGATTAAGGATTCTCTTGAGCCTGCCTCGAGTGTTCTCGCAGAAGGCTTTCATATCAACCTTCTTCAAACAGCATCACGCCCCGTAGCCTGGGGTGTTGTACGGTGTCTGCTAAGCGATTCAGCCGCCTCCTTACCCATCACCATGGTTATCCTGAAAGCATCTAGGCATGCAGCCATACCTGTGAGGATTAAGCCGATTCCGGCGATAAAAACTCCTAAACCCCATGCGGTTGTAAAAGCGGTTTCTTCGAAAACTAATTCTCCGGGTGGAGGTGGAAACCCGTTTCTAATAGTGATTTGAAGCCAGCTCTGCACAAAGTCCCCTATGCCCACCAGGTTCAATGCGGTTGAAACAGTTAGGCTCAGGGTTCTTCGAGACCATGTTTTTACGAAGGCGCTGGACAACGCTATTGCCGTGGACGGGAGTAGGAAGAAAGCTATTCGAGGCATCGGGGGGCCAGACGCCTTCCAGCTTTCGGGGAAGATTCTCGTAATTTGACTGTAGTCCTGCCATAACGGGTATACTTTCCAGTAGGCTTCTCCTTCTTCAAGTCTACCGTGCATCTCATACCATGGTAGAAACAGGCTGATCAACACGATTATTCCAGCTATGAAGCCTAGACTGTTTCTCCCACCCTGGTACTTCAACACTCTAGGAGCAGTCTTGAAAAGCGTGTTATAAGTTTTATGCTGCCGAACAATATGTGTTGCTGGTTAATAAAAAGAGTGGGTGAAATATATGTATGGGATTTAACCATAGCTGTAGCAATAATACCGTTGAACCAAAAACTAAAAAAAGATGTGGGATGTTTTATTAATACGGGAAGAAGAACCTGTAGATTCCAAGTACTCCGCTTAAGAATAGCGCTAGGTTCCAACCCACCATGAAGCCCACGGCTATCGGAACACCCTTCTTCTCCCAGAGGGGTACTCCACCCACTCTCAGAGTTATCCTCTTAAGTACGTAGGCCACAGTCCAGCTTGTCAGGATGAAAGTGCTTGTTCCAGCCATGCCCGCCCAGATTCCTATCGGGTCGAGTGGGAACCTGTACCAGAGCGTTCTGGCAACGTATACTGCAACTATAACTACTGCTCCTCCCACTGCTGCCAGATACCAACCAGGGTCGCTGGAAGGATAGTTCTGCATAGAAAGCGGGTTGAACAGGAAGACCGTCCACCATCCCTCATGCGTTAACGGTCTTTGAAGGGAGGAGCCGAACATATGTCTAAGCTGTAGGGCGAGTGGGAATGAAACTATTATTGAAACAACCATCGCGATCGTCATGGCTATGTAGAGATCCCTTAGGTTCGTGTTTGTTGCCTTGCCAATCCTATACAGGATTAGGACTTGGCTGTTGTTGTTCCAGCAGTAAATGTTCTGCGGCCTGCTTATCATCGCATAATCGTTCACAATCGGTGGTGTAACGTTCGCCTCAGTTAGACCTGGATAGGCCCAGTTAATCCAGCCTGGAGCATGCGGCCAGTCTCCTATCTCAGGCCCACCGTAGCCAGCGCTTCGCGAGTTCGCTCCTCTTTGGATGAAGTATACGATTATCACCATGATGGCGCCTAGGACACTGGTTCCACCTATTCCTATGTTTGTAGCTATTAATAGCACCATTGCTACGAAGAAGATTATGTAGTTTATTCTAAAGGGTATCGGTTCCTGCGCATCAACCTTGGGGTCAGGGCTACGTGCCCACTTGAATGTTTGAACTATGTAGCGCCAGTTGAGGACGATCCACATTATGATCACTGCTGCCGCCATGCCGTAGGTTCCCATAGCGTAGAAGAAGAACGGTGGGGACTGGCCTATAAGGTCTCTCTTCTCGTTGAACCACGTTATTGTGAAAACAGTCTGGTAGTAACCGAAGTAGTATGCTATTTGGGGGAGTATGATCATGAATACGACGTTTGAAATTATACCCGAGAGCAGTATGTCAACCGGCAACAGGTATGCGAAGGCTATTGACGACGGGTTCAGCTCCAAGCCATTCAGGCCGACGAGAGTGTCTTTAAGAGGAGTCCTAGTCGTGTCTACGGTTGCGAGAGCCCAAGGTATCCACGGGTCCTTGCTGAAACCATATATGTCTGGGAACCATGTGAAGACGTTTCTCAAAGCCTGCGGTAGGAAGAATAGGAATCCCACTATGCCCGCTACTAGGAAGAGCCTCCTACTGCTCTTTCTTTCCTCAGCCTTTGCAAGGTCCGTTATCATCTCCAAGCCTACGTAGGAGGCGGGGTAGGGCAGCGCCTCCACATCAAGCCACTGGCGTCGAAAGATGTGAACCATGCTCGTCATGAAGAGCCACCATAGTATTGCTATAACTATCCATGCTGCGAGTGCTGGCATGTACTCGCCCCATGGGACTGCGACTCCTCCCTGAAGCTGTAGCTGTTGAACTTCTAAACGCGGCCCCCAGAGCATCGAGAACATTTCGCCGAATTGCGGGTACCAGATTTTCGCTGTCAACATGTTGTCGAGCGTGCTCATCGGAACCCATCCGTAGGCGTATGCAACCGTTATTGTGAAAACGGCCCAGAGGACGGTGAGGCGCCTCATATCTATCTTCTTTATGCTTGGAACAATCTCTGCCAGTAGTAGGAATATGCTGAACATTATTAGGCCTATGTTTCCAGGTGTAAACGTGTTTCCCCACTGCATCCATTGAGGAGTAAACGCTGTTATGGTTATGCTTATGGCAGAGAGAACTGCTGCTATTACTGCCGTTAAAACCATCATTTTAGGGGTCATAATTCTTGGCGGTGCTTCCACAACAGCTGTTTCTTGGCTTGTCCTTTCCGACATTTTCACATCGTACCTATAGCTTTATTATTCGTATATAAAGTTTACTGTTATGAAAGTCCAGATTACAGCATTAGGAGAGTGCGCTAGACGGTGTCAAAAATATTTCAGAATACTCTGAAAACTCTACCGTCAGGATTAGCAGTAAAAGACGGCTTGCTTGGACTAGATAAAACTTTAAAACGAGTTCAAATTCTTAATTAACGCCATGAGCAGGATTTGGCGTGGATTCAACTACCCTGCGTGCTGGTATGGTCCGGGGCCTGTGAGAAAGAGTGAGGAACCCAAGGAGGATGATTTTTCGCTTGCTGCAAACTGGGGCTTTAACTTCATTAGAATCCCTGTACACCACCTGTTCTTTGAGAAAGAGGAGCTTCCTGGCTCCTATATGGAGGAGAGGCTTATTTATATCGACAAGGCAATTGAATGGTGCCGTAAACTCGGGCTTCACGCGAACCTAGATATGCATTTCCTGCCGGGATACGGTATAACCCACCTCATACATCAGATCCCAATAACCCTTTGGACAAGCGAGGAGATGCTTAGAAGAGCGGAAAACATATGGAGGATGCTGGCTGAAAGATATAGTGCAATGGGGGATTTTTTAAGCTTCAACCTGATAAATGAGCCTGCTGGCGTTGATATGAAGACATACGTTAAGTTTGTCAAGAGGATGGTGAAAGCGATAAGAGAGATAGATCCAGATAGGATTATAATAGTTGACGGCATAAATGTTTCGAGAACACCCGTATACGGTCTTGAAGACGAGGAGCTTCTGCAAAGCTTCCACTTCTACGAACCCATGTGGATGACCCATTTGAAAGCGTCTTGGGCACACGGTCCAGACGTCTATGAAGAGATACCTACGTATCCGGGGGAGCCGCCAAACATGGATAATTATCTCGCGGAGTATGCTCGCGACCCTAGGAGGAGAGGCTTCTTCATAAGATATAGGAACGTGCATGTCGATAAGAACTGGATAGAGAACAAGATTATGCCCTGGGTTGAGTTCAGGGAGAAGACAGGAACCACGATCCACTGCGGCGAGCTTGGGATTTTTCCGGTTAGGGTTGACAGGGTGTCTATGCTAAACTGGTATAGGGATTTGCTGGATGTTTTGGAGAGCTATGGCATTGGCTGGGCGCTGTGGAACCTTAGGGGTCCGTTCGGAATTATTGAAACCGGTAGGGAGGAGTTTCTGACTGAAAGGCTTCCGAACGGGGACAGGCTGGACGGCGAGCTGTTGAGACTGCTTAGAAGCTACCTTTAGAGCTTCCAACCCTTAAAAGGTTTTTTATTCGGTACAGAAAGGATAATGTTTATAAGTAGAGTTTCCTGCCTGGTTAACCAGAAATGCTTTCGGGAAATCCTTCCAGAACACGGTTCTTAAAAACAATATTCATATCATTATTGCTGGCGATGGTCTGCCTGTCCCTGTCAATTAACAGTACCCGGGCCCAAGTGGAAAAACTCGATTTAAGCATAGTAAGAACGTTTTTCGAGGATTCTGGTGGAAACGACCGGATCCAGGATCACGTAAGGTATTTCACAAGCCTAGGCTCGAGAATGCCAGGTCATCCTGGCTTCGATGAGGCAGCAAGCTACATTGTTAGCTATATTGCCAGCATAGGCGTTGAACCATACGGGGATAATGGAGGGTTCTATGAGAATTATACTTTGACTTCGGCTGTGGATTGGGGTGCGAGCATAACTCTTGAAAACGGTAACGCGTTGAAAGCCTACATGTGTATGCCTAACCTGGTAAACACCAATAGTTATAAGAGCCCCCCCGAGGGAGATAAGGTTGTCTACGTCGGCAGAGGGTATGTGGAGGATTTCGACGGAAAGAGTGTAGAGGATAAATTTGTTCTAATGGACTTCAATTCTAAATGGTTCTTCAGATACGCTATAATGTTTGGAGCTAAGGGGGTTATATATACTTATCCAAGGGACACTGTGAGGGAGGAGGCCTATCAAAAGAGCTATGCAGTCCCGATTAGATTTCCACGGTACCTCCTAAGTCCTACGGATTCTCAGAAGATGGTTGACTATGTTTTGGAGCATGGGGGCGAGGCTACTGTATGGGTAGATTCAAGAATGACTTGGGAAAGGTTAAGCGTTCCAAATATCGTTGGGCTCATAGAGGGCTCCGACCCGGCTTTGAAAGACGAGTATATTGTATTATCTGCATATTATGATTCTCAATCATTGTTCCCAGCGCTTGCACCAGGTGCTACTGAATCCGTTTCTCCCTCAGTACTGCTGGAGGTTGCAAGGTTTCTGGCTGAGAACAGGCCTAAAAGATCCGTTATAATACTTTTCACTTCAGGCCACTTCCAATCCATATGGGGTGCGAGAGAGTATGTGGATAAGCATTTTAATGAGATAGGTAGCAAGCTTAAACTATTCATAAGCCTAGATCTAAGCTATGGTTCAGACCAGTTAGCTATGATGAACAGAGGCACCACCTACGGATACACATTGTTACAAAGCCTTAACGCTAAGTATATGCCGTTAATCGTGAAAGTATTCAACACCTATCTATCTGCTTTAAGAGAAGTCTTTGGTTCGTCGTATGGTGCAAATTTTGTAGACGGGATACAATTGACCCATCCCTCTTTTATACAGTCCTCGCCACCGTTAAGGTTCGGTTCATCCGCATATGATTCCGAACCATTCACTGTTGCCGCATTCGGTGGAGGAATAACATTTGTAACGGTTAACGATATACTTACTTATCAGGATACGCCTCTGGATACTTTCGATAAGGTGAACTTTAAGAATGTTTATACACAGGCGTACTTCGTCGCTGGGGTAAGCTATGCGTTGCTCAACGAGCCTTCACTACCGCTTTCGGCAGGCAGGCCCTCAAGGTTTTCATCCGAGTGGGGGTATGCTACACTCAACCTAACGGTTGCAACATACAACCTTACTACAAACTTCTTCGACACATTTCATAAGGAGAGGAATCCTGAAGTATGGAATGATCTTGTAGTGATATACGTCGGAGGCACTCAGGGTGTTGCGAGCAATGTTGCGATAGCTTCAACACCTCCATCTGCTGCGGGAGGGGTGAGTGGGGCTCTTCAGGTTACAGGAGTTATTTCTGTTATAGCTAAACCAGATGAGCATGGAACAGTTACCATCAAAGGTTTAAAACCGTTCACGGGCCAGAACGCTCCCTCGCTCTTCTTCGCGTTTGCAATAAACTCTACTAATGGTGCTGTTTACATGGCGCTGGATTCAGGGGCGTTTGGAGCGGGACGTATAGGTGGAAACTATGTGCTGATTTCAAGTGAGCGTACGACAAAGCTCGTGCCGATATTCGAATGCGGTAGCATACTCATCCAGAACGTGCTTAATCCACGGGACCTTACTTCCTCCCTTACTCCTGTCATCTATAACGCTTTTTCACACGGGCCTATGATTCACTGGAGCCAGTGGACTGGCTCATTCCTGTTCGGGGATCATATGTTCTTCGTGGAAGTTGGGACGCCTGCTGAAATCATGTTGTATTATAGTGGTGCTGGGGCACCTACCGTCGGGCAGCTTCAAGCCGTAGGAGGGGCTGGAGCCGCGACATACGTCTGGGGTGCTTTAACCAATTTCACCGGTGCAGGGGCAAGGAGGCTGGGGTATATTATTAGAGAAAAGGGTGAATGTATAATTATAAACTATGCTCCGTATGAATATGCGAGGGAGATTTTCCTTCTGAACGATGAGCGTGTTTCAACAGCTAAAGAATACGGGGTTTCAAGTCCTATGATAATGCTATACCACGGTCTTGCTGAAGAATGTTTCCAAAAAGCTTCACAAGCGTTAATGAACCATCAATACTCCGTAACGTACGGTTTGGCGTACGCCGCATGGGGTTACGAGCAGAGGGCATACTATGAAACACTGTCCCTGATTCAGAACGCTATATTCACCACATCCCTCTTCTTCCTGTTACTAATTCCGTTCGCATACGTGTTTGAAAGACTGGTTTTTAACTATATCGGCCTAAAACGCGTATTTACAATGATGCTGGTCTCATTTCTCCTAATCCTTGTTCTGTTTTTCTTCCACCCTGGCTTCCACTTGGCGAACAACCTTCTAATGATCCTGATTGGTCTGGGTGTTGTTGCAATCATAATCCCACTATTGCTATTCCTATACTCTGAGGCTTCAGCAACAACTAGAGCGGTGAGTTCAAGGATATTGGGAATACATTCTATAACTTCGTCGGTCGGAGCTGTTTTCTCAACTGCTCTAGGTCTGGGTGTACAATGGATGAGAAAGAGGCCGTTCAGATCCACGCTAACGTTAGCATCAATAACGATAATAACTTTTGCGCTAATGACCTTCACATCGTTAGCCTCAGTGGCGGTTCCAAGGGTTGTTACTCGGACAGATGTTCCAATATCGTACAGCGGCATACTGGTAAGGCAGAGACCCTGGAGCAATATTCCCACTGAACTATGGGTTCAGCTTAAGCATGAGTTTGAGGGTTCTGCCTACGTAGCTCCTAGAGGATGGTATTTCCCACCAGCAGGCCCAGGCACTAAGGGCTTCATATACTGGAATGCTCAGAATCTTACAGCTAGGGTTTATGCAGTGCTAGCTATGAGCTATGAGGAGCAGCTTGTATCTGGAATATGGGATAAGATAAAAGTGAGGGGAAGATGGTTCTATCCTGAAGAGACGTTCTCGGTTTTGATAAGCACTGCTTTAGCCTCAGATCTCACTCAGGAACTGGGTTACACGGTTGGCCCAGGTAGCCAGCTGCCTTTTTGGGGACTTAACCTAACGGTAATAGGCCTCTTCGACGGTGATGCGCTATACAGTGGTTCAGGCACTGATCCTACTAGTGGCTTCATAGATTTGGATGGAGAGCCCATAACTCCGAGAGACCCAACTGCTCCTGCAGGCGGGATGCAGGCAGTTCCACCTCATCTTGCCGGAAGAGGCGTGATGATCATACCGTTTGACCTAGCCCTGAAAATCTTCGGGGCGGGTTTCCAGCCAATAAGCATCGCCATTAAGCCTTTTAACGACTCTGACGTAGAGACCTTAGCTTCTAGACTAGCGTACAGGTTGAACACGCTTGTAATCTACGGTTTAGCTAAATCAATCAGTATTGAGGGCTGGCCTATCGGAGAAATATCGGAAGTAACTACAAGAGCATGGTTCTCCTTCATAGGGGCTGAGACCCTTATAGTTCCTCTAGTAATAGCAAGTATTTCAATACTTAACATAACGATCGGGGCGATTTACGAGAGAATAAAGTCATTATCTGTCTACGTCGTCGTTGGAGCGACACCCAGCCAGACAGCCGGAATATTCCTGTCTGAATCAATCGTCTACGGTATTCTGAGCAGCGTATTCGGCTACATATTGGGTGTTGTCGGAGTGTCGGTTATGATGAGGCTTGGAGCATACACTCCAGGTTTCTTCCCTAATTTCGCGTCTTCTTTCATACTCGTGGTTGTAGCGCTGGCGCTCTTCATACCGCTGATAGCAACGGTTCAACCTGCTGTTAAGGCATGGCGTCTGGTGACTCCAAGCCTTGAACGCAAGTGGAAGATTCCTGAACCCGTGGGGGACTACTGGACGATCCCGCTACCCTTTGTGGCGACGAATGAGGATGAGCTAATGGGTATAATGTCGTTCATCAGAGAGTTCTTAGAATCGTCGATGGGGACTGAGAAAACAGGCTTGTTTTCAACGGAGGGCGTGGGTTTCAGCGAACACAGGGAGGGAGATAAAGTGATAAAGCGTTTGGGCGCAAGGATAAGGCTGGCGCCCTTCGACCTTGCGATAATGGAGGATTTTGAAATAGAGGCCGTTACTCAGATGAAGAGGTATAACATGACACTCCACTTCGTCAGGACTAGCGGAATATTGAAGAACTGGATAACCTCAAACAAAGCCTTCATAGACGTTATTCGTAAACAGTTCCTGATATGGAGGACTCTGCCTCCAAGCGAGAAGGAGTACTATATTAGAGAGGCGGGGAAAAAGTTAAGAGAGCTGCCAAATCTAGGAGGCAGGTGAGAAGATGCAGGAGCAAACCACGCTACCGGGAAAAGGATTAACATGGAGAACCATTATGGCAATAGTATTCAGCTCCTTCATAATTCAGCCTGCCGTAATCTACCTTTTTCTAATAAGCGGTCAATGGCTTCCATTCCAAGCATGGATCGTTATACTTCTGTGGACCCAGGTGGCTAGGCTTTTAGGCTCCCCGTTGACAAAGGAAGAAATATTCATCATAACGGCGCTCGGAGGGATAACCAGTGCTCTCGGCGGGGTTACAGGATGGTGGGGTGCCCTCCCCATGACCTTCGTGCTCCCAGTTAGAAACATATACATCAGGAGCACGGAGTATGCGCGCGCCCTTGGAATAGCTCAAATAATACCTGACTGGTGGGCTCCAAACCCATCCCTATTGCCTAAACTCTATTTGGAAAGCTGGGTACTGCTTGACCCCGCCTTCCTGGTGCCAATCCTCATAAACGTTATTCAAATAGTTTTCAACGTTATGGCGAACATAGCAATGGGCTATATTTGCTATGCACTCTATGTCAGGGTTCAGAAACTCGAGTTCCCAGCCGCCTCAGCTGAGGCAAGAACAGTTATAACTCTGGCTGAGAGGGAACCTTCGACGCTCCGGGTGCTTATGCTGTCGGCGATCATGGGGGCGCTTGTAAACACGGCTCTAAGCTTCATTCCAAACCTGGTTAACAACATAATAGGGGGTGCTATGATGCTGACTTTTCCAACGATTTTGGATGTTACAACAACGCTGGCAGGCATTCTTCCAGGAGCATCCTACACTTTCACTCTTAACCCGATACCTTACGTAGTAGGGTTCCTGCTGCCTCCGGGGATCGCTGCAGCCCAGTTCGTAGGCTCTTTCAGCTACTATTTCGTTGGAACCCACTTGATCACCAGAATGGGGCTCTGGCCGCCTGAAACCGAGCCTCAGACAATAAAGTCTTGGGATGCTTGGTTAATGCTGGACAGGTCTGTGCTATACTTCTTTAACAGTGTTCAAATAGGTCTGTCGCTCGCAACTGCGATCATTCCTTTCATACTTCATCCAGAGGTTTTCAAACGTTTAGGTAAAACGCTTAGAGAGATGAGTGCCATAGGTGAAGTAGGAGAGAGGATGCCTAACCCGTATCTATTGTTTGGTTTATTCTTCATTGCAGCAGGTGGGTCTGTTGCCTTAAACCTCTATCTTATTCCTGATCTGACGAGCATAATATGGCTTATTCTAGGTTACACGATAGGATGGTCCTTCTTCGCCTCATTCATCGCTTCCGCCTCGGCTGGTGTGACATTCGGTAGCCTTAACATTCCTTATCAGAAAGAGCTCTTAATCTACTATTCTCGGTTCACTAATCCGACGATCTGGTTTGCGCCTATACAGACTTTTCAGGGTGGTGGGGACATAGCTCAAGCTCTTAAAGCGGCAGACATATGTGGAGTGAAGCATAGCGACTACATTAAGGTTTTCATCATAGTGGCTGTCCTAGGCCTTTTAAGCAGTTTCCTCTACGTTAATCTTTTCTGGTCGATTCAGCCATTCCCCTCTGCGGCCTACCCGTACACCATAACCGGGTGGGCTCTTGAGGCTGCATCCTTTACTAGGACTCAGAAATGGGTTTGGACAGGCTACTTGTTTAGGGATAACTGGATCCTGGGTTCCTTTGCAGTAGGATCAATAGTCTACGCAATAACAGACCTTGTGCTTCATACGCCCTGGTTCCTCGTATCGTTCCTAGTCGGAGGACTCTGGTGGAACATGGGAGGGATACATCCTATAGCATGGACTCAAGCGCTTCTTATCGGCTCGTTGCTCGGCGACAGGGTTATCGCGCAGGTAATTGGAAAAGACCGTTGGTTCAGATATCGCAATATGATAGTGGTCGGAGCTCTCTTTGGAGACGGTATGATGAGCACGCTTTCATCAGCGCTTTTCCTTGTGAAGAAGTCGGTATGGTTGTTGCCATATTAGCGTGTGAAGAAAGGGATGCTTAGAAAACTAGTAAAAATCGTTTTCCTTCTCGCAATAACTCTCACTCTCGGACTGCAAGTAAATAGGGTTGAAGCTCAAGCGAGTGAGGGTTTTGCCGTTCTAACCGGAAGAGTAGTCGACTTAAATGGAAACCCGGTTCCAGACGCTTCAGTAATAATAATAGACTGGTACAGGCAGAGGACTCTTAAAGTCCTTAAGTCTGATCAAGAAGGCTATTATGGGTTAGAGGTTGAAGCCGGCTTCCCCTACTCTTATAGAATCTACGCGTATAAAGAAGAGAATGGCACAATAGTATTCGCCCCATCCACTTTTGAAAAGACCTTTTTCCCTCTAGTCGGAGAAACCATGATTCTTCAAGACCTTAGGCTCGTCCCTGGAGCAGCGCTTAACATAACTGGGGAGGTGTGGAACATTTTCACGGCAAGATATTCCACTTCGATGAAAGCACAGGTACTAGACCCGTCTTCCGGAAAAATACTTACGTATGCAGTAGATCCAAATGTAGGCGATTATACACCGTTCTACGGTGATAACGTTACATCATTCTTCATTAATCCGGGTTGGATAAGCCCGTTTCTTTCCTCTAGCCATTGGATAGTGGTGGTTATTCCTGCCGATAGGCCGGTTGAAGTCAGGATCATAGCGTCGCAGCCTGGTGCTGCTGACCAGGTTTTCACAGTTAGAAACGGGGAGGTGCCTTTCAACCTTCCGCAGGGATCTATGGAGACGATTGACATAACGCAGTCAGCATACTTGTGGTCCCTCTCAGCGGTTGAGAAAACTTCCGAAACAATGTGGGCGAACATACGTGAGGCTGAGAGGTTTGGCTTCTTCCTGGCGTCTCTTAAGGATACTGCTATAAGAGAAGTGGATTTTAAAATACAGGTTGCGAGACAGAACATAGAAAGGGGTAATTTAACCATTGATATTCAGAGGCGCTTAAGGGAGGCATATGTTTTCACCACGAAATTCATAGTCAGCGAGCTTAACAGCCTGAAGACTATAGCTGCAGAAGGTGCTCAGATTCTTCCATTGTTTCTATGCCTATTCTCGGTTTCACTTACACTCTTTCTCACAGATAAGGAGAAGCTGAGAATACGGCTTCCCCTCTTCACACTTATATTCCTCATAATGACCGCGTGCTTCTACTTTCTATATCCCGGCATACCCCTTATTATCACACGTTTTTCAAACATGTTTTTCATATCGCTTGGCACAGCGTTTTTCTCAGGCCTGCTTGTAATCCTTCTGCTTCAAAAGTTTATCCATGAGTCCGGAAACCCTACTAAGGTTCCAATTAGGTCTGCTTTGGCAGTGGCCTTTACACTCGGTAAGAGATACGTGAAGCTAAGGAAGCTTAGCTCATTTCTAGTAGTGATTTCGATCTGCATGCTTATCTCTGCAGCTACGACTCTAACGTCTGTGACATCAATATTTGGCTTAAACTCTGAGACGGTTGCAAGCTCCTCCGGGGAGTGGGCATTTATGAAGAACCCTGGTGAAAGGGCGGGGTCGTTCATACCTATTGACATGATCACATTGCTTCATGTTTCAAACGGATCGAACATTAAACTTGTCTCCCCGAAGATGGAGACTCTTCCAACGTTCTCCTCCAGCCAATACTCTATGCAACTAGTGTTTTTAAACAGGAGGATTCAAATCCTAGGGATTATCGCGATAATTCCGGATCTAGATAGAAAGTACGTTGACCTAACACTCAGAGAGGGGAAATACGTCGACGAGGATTCTCTAATGGTTTCCTACATCACTGCTCAAGCACTCGGACTCACTGCTGGAAGCAATGTGACTCTAAGATTTTCCTCAGGAGGATTCTCGTTTGACCTTCCGATGAGAGTAGCAGGCATATTTGATGATGAAGACTTCAACAATAAAAAGGATTTAAATAATGATCCCTATGCCCCAACAGTTCTCGTTGAAGACAATCTGTTATATTGCAATGCTTCACAAGTCATAATCGTTAGTTTTCAAAAGGCTCTTCAACTATCTTCAAAACCGTATAGTCTTCCAATCTCTATTTCCAGAATAATAGTTGAGTTTAAGAACCCTGACGACAGGGAGCAGGTGATGGACTTCGTTCAATCTCAGGCTTGGGCGAAGGGGTTTCACGTGTGGCTCAGCCACGGTGGACAGATAACCCATTATTCTCTTGGCACGAGGGTTGAAATCAGATTTCTAGACGTTTTACCTCCACTGGTGATAGTGATGATGTTTATTACAAGAATTATGTATGACGTTGTGGAGAAGAGGCGTAGAGAAATATTTGTTTACACTACTCTCGGTTTTAACCCGTTGCATGTCGCTCTAGTCTTTATAGCGGAATCTGCAACAATGGGCCTTCTAGGAGGCTGTTTCGGATATTTAACTGGGTTAAGCGTCTTCAGAATTCTCAAATATGTTTCTGAAGCTGCGAACGTCGGCATATCTGAGAATCTGCATTGGGAGATAAGCGTTGTAAGTATCCTTCTAGGGGTTACTCTCGCCGTAGCATCAGCAATTCCGCCTTCGCTTAAAGCCGCGAGGCTAGCCGTGCCTTCGTTCGTGAGGAAGATAAAGTTGACGCCTGAAGAGGAGTCTAAGAGGTATGAGGAAATATACAAGGCTTTTGGAGAGCGCGTGGCCTTCATGCCTATAAGAGCGAGGAGGGAGGAAGCCCTTTTTCTAATAAACTTCCTTTACGACAGGTTGAACGAGCGTTCTGGCGGATATTCTGAGAGGGTGGAAGACCTGGGTCGGATAGAGGAGGAAAAAATGCCTGATGGAACCGAATCTTTATCATTAAAGTTTAGATACGTTATTAAACATAGGGATAGAACATTCTCAACAAGGAATAAAGTGAGACTGGAGCGTAAAACTGATGACGAATGGTTCAGGATGTATTTGCATTCTACTGCTGAACAAGAAGGTATGCCTGAACTCATAAGAGAAAGAGTAATAAGGATGGTGTTTAACATATCAATGGACTGGATTAGGAAAAAAGCTTTGACGAGCCCGTCTCCTGGAGTCTAAAGGTAGCTTCTAAGCAGCCTCAACAGCTCGCCGTCCAGCCTGTCCCCGTTCGGAAGCCTTTCAGTCAGAAACTCCTCCCTACCGGTTTCAATAATTCCGAACGGACCCCTAAGGTTCCACAGCGCCCAGCCAATGCCATGTCTAGACAGAATACTGAGGATATCCCTATACCAGTTTAGCATAGACACCCTGTCAACCCTAACCGGAAAAATCCCAAGCTCGCCGCAATGCACGAACACTCCTTTTTCCTTAAGCTCCAAGTATGGTTTCATCCATTTCTCAAGCCATACTTTGTCAACGTAAACCCCCTTCCACTTCAGGAAAGCGCCTCGATACGGTGTATTTATATACTTGTCAAGATTTGGGGCTTCACCCGGGTATGTAGGCTGCTCCGCATACATGAAATACGGGTAAACCCAGATTGCGCCGAGGTGAGTCAGCCAACCGGGCTCATACATGTGGAAGCTCTGTCCGAAAAGAGGGTCATCTATCCCTGGAACAGGTTGGTAGCCCTCACGGGTTATAAGGCCGTCAGCTATTACCAGACGGTCTTCATCTATGTCCCTTATAGCTTGAAGCATTCTTTTACAAAAGTCCCTGTAGTTATCCATGGTTGTTGCTCTAGGATCCTTAGAGTTGTCTCCGGCAACGGGCTCGTTCACAAGGTTGAAGCTGACATAGCGGTTTTCAAAATCCTTGTAACGCTTGGCGAATACCCTCCAGTGGTACTCGCAGGCGTCTAAAGCCTCATCGTCCCTCCAGAGGCTTAACGGTTCGAGAGGCCAGTTGATACAGTAGCCCGGAGCCCTGTGGAAACAAATGTTAACGTGCACTTTATACTTTTTTCCGAATTCTACAGCCTGATCTATTTCCTTTAAAACCTTTTCGCTTATATTGTAAAAATCGCCGTTAGTAATCCAGCATCTATAATCCATGGGTAAACGTACAAAGTCGAAGCCCCATTCAGCCATCCTCTGGAAATCCAGCTCTACGAAAGGTCTGTTGTTCTGCACTACGAACTTCTCCAAAAGATTAAACCCGCGGAGTGGTCCGAAACGGTATATTTCCGACATTTTCTACAACCTCCTTAAGAGATAAGCTGTTCCCCGGAAACCCTGTAACTTACTCTTAAACTTTATTCCATCATCCTCAACGTTTGAGCTGACGGGTTTTCCAGTAAGGAACTCCACAATATCATACTCGTTCTCTCTGAGCTGTTGATTCACAATTATTTCTGTCTCCAAAGGCTCGTTTAAATGATTAATAGCTAAAACCATACTCTTATCTTTCCCTTTCCACACGGCGACCTCTACATCAGGATTGCTTGATTCAGCTGGCGGCGTGATGCTGAAGCTCTTGAGAAGCCTGGAGAGAAACAGTCTAACAGTTTCGTTTCTTCGAATATGGAGTGGAAACATAACTGCCAAGTCGTAATGACCAGGGTAATTAGAGTAATCCCAACCTATGAGGCTCCCGATCTTAACGACCAGTCCTTTCCCTTCTCTTACCTGAATAATCGCGGGATCACCGTTTTCAAACCTGGCGAGTATTTTGGAGCCTGCTGGAGGAGCCAGTTTCTCGCATTTGCTTCCAACCGGAACTATTTTCCTAGGAAGCTTGAAGAATTGTGAAACATTATCGTCAAAGGTGTACGTCTCATAATCAGCAGGCTTACCCTGCATAAACTCTGGGTAGATCGACTGGAAATCTCCAACTTTTTCTCCGGAATAGTCTGTTAGCAAGATGCCTCCTTCTTCAACAAACCGTCTAATCTCTGCAACAGTATTCTTAGGGAGTACTGGAGAGCCTATTGCGCAAAGAACCTTATAGCCCCGTTCTTTTAAAATACCGCTTGCAACCTGATCCTCAGAAACCACATCCACTGGAAAACCGCTCCTCACCAGCGCCATGTAGAAAAGCAGGTTATCCATGTTATAGGCGTCGTCTCTCTTAAGCTCCATTGTTGTCCAAGGATATATTAAAGCTATCTCCGCCCGGCTAAGCTCATATTCCTTTAAGGCTCTGACAAGCCTATGATACTCTTCGTTCGGACGGCTTGTTTCACGCCAAAGGTCTAGTTTCCCCCAGTCCACCCACCATACAATGCCAAGAGCACCATGTGCAAGAGTGGAGTAGACTTGCTCGAACATGCTTTCAACAGGAACCTTGTATCCAAGCCATGAGTTGAAAGCCTGACCGTTAGCCGTATAAATTTTGTTAAAGCCCATTGCCGTTCTTAAAATATCCTTAATGTATTCGTAAACATAGATGACGTAACGATGGTCGAACTCCAGTGGATACATGTCTTCATGGCCAATGTCTATTACGCGCGCCATCCTCCAAATGTCATTACCAGAGTAGACGCATTGATAGGTGCAGGGGTAGAAGTCATTAAGCTCATGCGTAGAAAGTACGGGTGTTATGCTTCTAGCGTATTCTATGAGTTTCTCAAGAAACCTTGGAATTATTTCAGCATGGTAGTCAAACCATTCTTTCCATAACGAGGAGTTGCTTGGCTCCCTCGGCGGCTCCAATTCCTCCCAGCTGGCAAATCTCGTCCCATGCTTAGCGTTGAATTCTTCAATCCTACCGTACTTTTTAGTCATTTCTCTGCGAAAATCATTTATGCAATGCTTGCAGTAGCAGCAGGGTTTTAACGGTCCTCCTCCAAACTCTGGAATATCGGTTCTATAGTACGCCTCGTGAATAAAACTCATTAAAGGGCGTCCATGCAGCCTGTAAAGCGCAGGGTGAGAACCGTATTTCTTCAAGAAGCTTCCAATCGACCGTTTGCTTACCTCAAGCAGGTAAGGATGGTTAAAGCAACCGATGTTAGCCCAACGGGGATCGTCTGAAGTAGAACCGTCTGCACAAACTATTTTCACCTCAGGATGATCCTCTATAGATATATGCGGCATGAAGACGGGAACTATTTTAAGACTCATTTCATAAGCCTTGTTGAGGAAAAATTCAAGCTTCTCCTCCTCTACATCCAGTACGAAAAGCCATATGTTGTTTGCATTAGCATCTTTAATTTCCTTCAGATACTCTTCTATCTGCCTATTCTCTTTAACTCCACCTAAAGCATAAAAGTAGGCGCCTACAATAGGATTCTGAAAGTATTCTTCCTCCATACCCATGTTTCACGACCTCTTGATGCGATTGTTCTAGCATTATTTATGTTTTTTGCCCAACACTGAGAGTACTCTAAGACTTTCCATTGCCTGTTAGCGTTTCTTCCTCCTTAAAATAATGAGCACGACTATTGCTAATACAACTGCAATTAACACTAGCAGTATACTGTTAGGACTGCCGAAGTCCTCAGCAGACTTTGGTTCGGAAGGCTCGATGTACGAGTAGGTCAAGATTATGTTTCCCCAGTCGTTAAGAGGAGAGGCTCCTCCAGATACATGTGTCCCTGGATCCCCTATTATTTCGATAATAACAGGTTTATCTGTCTTTACAAAATAGTCTCCCATGTTCAGCTTAATAAATTGGTCTCTTAGAAGTGTTTTCTCCTCCGAATTCAAGTTTATGTTCACATCATCAGGCGCGAAGAGATAGCCTCTTGCCGGAACGTGAAAAACATATTCGCCGTGTAAACCGCCTACAAATAAAATGTCGTCTCCAATATTTCTCAAAGCGTTTCTCCCTTCACACCCTACGGACCAAACGCCAATTAATCCTGAGCTTGAAATAAACAGGTCATCGTCAACATTCAGTGATAAATTATAGAAATACTTGTATTCTCCTTTTCTTAGAGTCGTCTCAAATAAGATCTTCTTATCTCTTAATGAAACGGCTTTTACCAAGGAGTCTTCGTATCCGAATAGGAGTATAATACCTGAATATAGCCTGCTTTCTATGAAAGTTCCGGATTGTTTCAAAAAGAAATTTCTACCAATCATGTATCCTTCAATAGAGGGAACTTGCGTCGTAGCGTTGTTAAACCAAGAGAAAACCATTATGTTACCAGAAGATGTTAATAAATAGGGCTTAGCGGCTGAGACCTGAATCACTTTCGTATCGTTCGCGAAGACAAACCATTCGTCAATCAAATTTCCCTGTGAATCCTCTAGGGAAACTTCAGCGTCCTGAACTGCGTAAACTCCAGTGTAATTACTGATTGGCGTAATGATGAATCTTTTTCCGGAGAAAATTCCTTCGACACTAGGATAGAAGGTTGCTCCCCGTCCCCATCCCACTGGGTCCATGGTTTTTCCACCGCAAATAACTGCTATAACTGGTTTACTGGCAATCAGCTTGTAAGCCTCTTCATCAGTACCGTTGTAGACGAATAATTGCAGTTTGTTAATCGTTTCTTCTCTAACCTTACTTCCGCATCCATCCTCTTTCAATTTGAAGAGTTTAACCACAGTACTGTCTTCAAGTGGGGTTACTATCAGAGTCCATTTTTCATCAAGAGTTTGAACAGGGGGACAAAAATAGAAGACTCTACCAACACCTCTCTCCAACTCATCCTGCGCCCTAGTGACTACTTCCACCTCAAGGACTAGAAATAGAAGGAATATCAATAAAAAATCTAGCCGATGCTTATTTAGAAATCTGTGAGCTTTAGAATATCTTCTCTCTGTCTTCATTTGCTCAGACTTTATTTCTAAAAGTTGTTTATAAGTTTTAACCGATGTTTTCTTCTAATTTGCTTAAAAACTCATGACACAGCTGTCAACTCATTACACCGACGGGGTTTCAGATCACTGGCAAGCCTTATATCAAGCCTCTCCTACAATGGTTACGGTGGAGCGTTGCGCGTTAAGGGTATGGCTATAGGCTACTTCCACGTTGAGAAGGTCGACGGCGTATGGTGGTTCATAGACCCGGAGGGGAACGGCTTCATATCTAAGGGTGTGAACCATGTTAGTTTTGACGGGGACTATTCTCCCTCCCTTGGATACAGCCCCTACAACAGGGCTGTTGCAAAGAAATATGGGGGTGCTGAGTCCTGGGCTGAAGCCACTGTTGAGAGGCTTCGGAGCTACGGCTTCAACACTATAGGCGCCTGGTCTAGCAGTGAGCTCTACAATCTTAAAATCCCATACACGATAATACTTGACATTGCCGCTAAAGCAGGGTCAGAATGGTTAAGCGGGAGGGTCGTAGACTATTTCTCGGAAAAGTTTGAGGAGGCTGCAGATGAGGTGGCAGGGAAAATATGTGTTTCAAGGAGGGATGACCCGTATCTCTTAGGCTACTTCACCGATAACGAGTTGAGATGGGGACCTGACTGGAGGTCTTCCAAGCATCTTTTCGACGACTACATTGCCCTTGAAAAAGATGCGCCGGGCAAGAGGGCGCTAATCCAGTATCTGAGGGAGAAGTACGGGAGCATAGGGGGGCTCAACGCTAAATGGGGCACTGCCTTCAGTTCTTTCGAGGATATTCTGAATGTTTACGAGCCTCCGCGCGGGTCTTCAATGGATTCAGACAGGCTTGGCTTCCTCGAGGTTGTTTCAAAAAGGTATTTCAAGGTTTGCCATAGCGCGATAAGAAGATATGACCCGAACCACCTTATTTTGGGATGTAGGTTCTCGTTCAGACCGCCCAACGAGGTTTTGAAGGGGTGCGTCGGCTACACCGACGTGGTTTCGATAAACAACTATGATTGGGAGCCTCCTCTGGAAGACCTTAGGGCTATAAGCCGTATCACCGGCCTGCCAGTCATGATTACCGAGTTCTCTTTTAAGGCGAGGGACTCCGGACTGCCGAACACTAGGGGTGCTGGAGCACCCGTGTCGACGCAGGAGGATAGGGCGGAGCGTTTCGAAAACTATATCGGCAAACTTCTTTCCGAGCCCTACGTGGTTGGCTACCACTGGTTCCAGTATTCAGACCAGCCTGCTCAAGGCAGGTTTGACGGGGAGAACAGTAATTTCGGCCTTGTGAACATAGAGGACGAGCCATGGGCGGTTCTAGCTACTAGGGCTACTAAGGTTAATCTTAAGGCTGAGCTTATGCATGCAGAGTCCACGGGTGAAAAGGACCCATAACTCGTAAAACAGAACTAATTACTGGTTGGAAAGACTTGCGAGTATTCCTGCCTACTGGAAAACTTATTGCAGCAGAAGATTCCTCTGGCGAAGAAGCACACGGCTAGGCTTGATAAGACTTGGCGCAAAGATTCCTCCCTGAACAAGGCTTCAGCAATCTCCCTCGGCGTAAGCCTAACACCCGTCTTAGCATTATCCTCATCGACACCGTATCCGGCGCTGTCGAGACGGCTGTGCCTGGCGCCCGTAGCGCGCGCTCAGCCTTAAATAATTTTATTTTTCAACCATCTTCTAGATTGGGCAATAGGCTGGGTGTTGAAAGCATAAATATTGATGGACAGTAGGCATAGTTGGTGCAGGAAGATGGAGGATAAGCCTGTTTACCTAGACCCCTCTGCTCCTGTTGAACTCAGAGTTAAGGACCTTCTTAGAAGGATGACTATTGAAGAGAAGGTGGCTCAACTCCAGTCGGTGTGGCTTAGAATGGTCGGTAGCGAGGGCCTCTCCGAGGAGAAGCTGAAGGAGCTTCTGGGCAATGGGATGGGTGAGTTAACACGCATCTCAGGAGCATGGGGCGTTAAGCCGGGCGACGGGGCTAGAATAGTTAACGAGGTGCAGAGATTCCTGGTTGAAAAAACCAGGCTACGCATACCAGCCATCGTTCACGAGGAGTGTTTAACGGGCTTCATGGCGATGGGTGCGACAACCTTTCCGCAGGCCATAGGACTAGCTAGCACTTGGGATCCCGAGCTTGTTCAAAACGTTGCGTCAGTCATCCGGAGGCAGATGAGGCTCTCCGGGGCTCATCAGGGTCTAGCACCCGTCTTGGACGTGGCTAGGGATCCGAGGTGGGGCAGGACTGAGGAGACTTACGGCGAGGACCAGTATCTGGTTGCATGCATGGGGATCGCATACATCAAGGGTCTCCAAGGAGAAGGTTTGAAGACCGGTGTCATAGCCACTCCGAAACACTTCGCGGCACATGGTTTTCCTGAGGGGGGTAGAAACTGTGCGCCGGTTCACGTAGCGCCCAGGGAGCTCAGGGAGGTTTTCCTCTTTCCGTTCGAGGCGGCGGTTAAAGTCGGAAGGGCATTCTCCCTGATGAACGCGTACCACGATATAGACGGGGTGCCCTGCGCGTCCTCGAGAATACTCTTGACAGATATTTTAAGGGGAGAGTGGGGCTTCGGAGGGTTTGTAGTTTCTGACTACGGGGCTGTGAGAATGCTTGAGACTTTCCACAACGTTGCTTCAGAAGGTAAAGATGCTGCTGCCAAAGCCCTTGAAGCAGGGATAGATGTTGAGCTTCCCCATATTGATTGCTACGGCAAGCCTCTGCTTAATGCTGTTATAGACGGGACGGTTTCCGAAGAGGCTCTGAACCTTGCTGTTTCAAGGGTTTTGAAAGCAAAGTTTCTACTAGGGCTTTTTGAAAACCCGTATGTGGATCCTGAGCTTGCAGAGAAACAGTTCGACACTACCGGGGACAGGGAGCTCGCCCTGAGGGCGGCGAGGGAATCCATAGTCCTCCTGAAAAACAACGGGATCCTTCCAATACTTGGAGAAATCAGGTCGATAGCTGTAGTGGGGCCTAATGCGAACAGCAAGAGGAACCTTCACGGGGACTACAGCTATACTGCTCACATAACTGCTGTTGAAAGGTTCCTGGGGCGTGCCGGCGTGTCTCTAGAGGAGGCTGTCCCGACAGTAAGCATATTAGAGGGGATTATGAATAGGGCTGCCCGGGGTATCGTTGTCAACTACGCTCCTGGCTGCGAAGTCTCAGGAGAGTCTAAAGACGGCTTTAAGGAAGCTCTGGAGGCTGCTCGTAAATCCGATGTTGTAATAGCGGTGATGGGTGAGAAATCAGGGTTATCCGAGTCAGACGTGTCCGGAGAAGGGAGGGACAGCGTTTCCCTAAAGTTGCCCGGTGTTCAAGAGGAACTGGTCAGGGAGCTCTGCGAAACAGGTAAGCCAGTTGTACTGGTGCTGGTTAATGGCAGGCCGCTCTCCTTAGGCTGGATGGCTGAAAAATGCGCGGCCATACTGGAGGCCTGGTACCCGGGTGAAGAGGGCGGCAACGCGGTGGCGGACGTTATCTTCGGCCACTATAATCCTGGCGGGAAGCTTCCAATATCCTTCCCACGTGAAGTCGGGCAGGTTCCACTAAACTATAATAGGAAGCCATCCTCGTTCAGAAACTATGTTTTCATGGATGCTAAGCCACTGTTTCCATTCGGCCACGGCTTGAGCTACACAAGGTTTGAATACAGCTCTCTAGAAGTGGAGCCCGCAGAAATAGGCTCCACGGATAGTGTTAAGATACGTTTCAAGCTGAGCAACACCGGCGGCTTCGAGGGGGACGAGGTTGTTCAGCTCTATGTGAGGGATCGAGTGGCTAGTGTCACTAGGCCGGTTATGGAGCTTAAGGGCCTTAAGAGGCTGAGTCTCAAGCCTGGTGAAACCAGGATGGTTGAGTTCGCACTGTTCGCTGAGCAGCTTGCCTTCTACGATGAACAGATGAGGCTGATAGTCGAGCCGGGTGTTTTCGAAGTCCTTGTTGGCAGTTCCTCAGAGGACATAAGGCTTAGAGGCAGTTTCAAGATTGTGGGTGAAAAGAGGCTCGTAGGCTCGAGAACCGTCTTCTTCAGCAGCGTCGAAGTAGGGTAACGGCTCATTCTTTTAATGCTCGCGTTTAACCCTCTGTGTTAAAGCGGCTTAGGAAAGAATAATAAGGCTTAGAATAAGTTTTCAGGCAGGATGGCTGAGGAACAGTTCTTCCAGATGTTCCTAAGCGGGCTGCGTGAATCGATAGGTAGGCTGCGCCCGCTGGATTTAGTCTCATCGCCCTTCAAGGATTCTTATCTCTCTAAATGGTGCTCACATTGCGGGGGCTCTGAGCCGGATGAGGCTGTGGTTGCTTGTGATGGGAGCATAGGAGAATCCAGCTTCTCCGGAGGACTGGTTGTATGGGCTGCGAGGGCTGTGGCACATGTTTACTCGATGGGGAGCGAGCCGCTGAGCCTGCTGGAGACTGGCGTAGAAGCGGGCTATAGGCTTCAAGGCAGAGAATTTTTTCTAAGGTCTCTTGAGCTAAGAACGCTGAGACGGGCTATGGAAAAGGCTTCTCAATCGCATAGGAGAGTCTTCGGCATTTTCGACGGAAGCCTCTACCTGACTTTTCTCCACCACAGGGACCGCTTAAGAGCTTTTTCAAGGATATTCGAAAATTACGTTAGGGAGCTCAGCCTTTTGATGAAGCTTGTCGACAAGGAGAGGATGGTGGTGGGCATTTCAAAGGATAGTGACATTAGTTATCTCAGGGCTAAGATAATGATTGATATTCTGCGCAGCCTAGACCCTGAGCTTGCTGCTGAAGCAAGGGGGAGAAGCATAAGGAGGATTAGGGAGGTGTTAGGCGACAGGGTTAAGGACTTGACTCAGGACTCAATGTTGAAAACCTGTTTCGAAGAGTTGGAGCAGGATTTTTCGGACGAGGGGGTTTACAGCGAGATAGCGCCAGGCCCCGGGTTCACTAATCCTCTTCTACTAGCGCCGCAGACGATTTTCCTGACCGGAGAAGCTAGGTCAACCGGCTGGTGGGACTCCAGGTTCAGAACGCGTCTGAAGCAGGATGAGGCTTTAAAAGGGGTTCTCCAAGTGCTTGACGAATATTTTTCAAATCCTCCAGTAGCGTTAACCTACTGGAGGCCAGGGATGAGTTCAAGGGTCTACAGGGTAGACGTGCCTTCAAGAATCCTCGGCTACAGCGGCGCGTGCGGAGGCCTTTCAGAAGACTTTTTCATAGGTGATTCAGGCGTTGAAAAAGCAAAAACAGTATTCAGCGTGTTAAACAGGCTTCAGCAGGAGCCTCATGCTGTACGTCCGCTCGCCGAGGTAGACTCCATCGCTAGGCTAGACAGAAGCCTCTATAAGGATGCTTACGAGCCGGTTATCGTGGAAGAGTTGAGGAGGAGTGGTTTTAAAGCAAGCCCTAGGAGGAGAAGAATTAGGGATGCTGTGTTGAGGGGATACTGATGGAGCCGCTTGGAAGAGTAATAGAGGAGTCCACA
>Ga0315298_1002942_pt1 | contig 27771 bp, 29 predicted proteins | sample WHS_1_MG_FD_203077 | JGI IMG/M metagenome (GOLD analysis project Ga0315298, IMG submission 203077) | Extremophilic microbial mat communities from Washburn Hot Springs, YNP, Wyoming, USA - WHS_1_MG | ecosystem: Environmental > Aquatic > Thermal springs > Hot (42-90C) | place: USA: Wyoming... | reverse complement strand
AGAAGAGTTCCGGTGTGTACCTCAACGTGACTCGCTTCCCCAATTCCCTCCGAATGAAGCCTTTGGCGCTTTCAAGGCCCTCGAGAGAAGCCTCTCTTTCTTCGGATGTTCCCATGACGCTGTAGTAGACTTTCGCGCTCCGGCAATCGTCGCTCACCGACACCCGGGTCACCGTCACAAAACCGATCCGGGGATCCTTGATCGATCTCATCAACAGATCCGAGATCTCCCTCTGAATCAAGTCCGCCACCCTTTCCGAACGCTTCCCATCCCCCATTCCTTTTCCACCTTCTTTCCCAAGGCGATCAGCGGGAGCCGGGACCGCCGTTCCTCAAACCGTCAAAATCTCGAGCTCCGTGTGGATCACTTCCACCAGATACATCTTTTCGATAAAGTCGATCACCTTGTCCAGGCTCGAGTTGATGTGTCTTCGATCGTTGCTGACCGTACAGATTCCGATCTGGGCCCGCTGCCAGAGGTCGTTATCGCCCACCTCCGAGATGGCCACGTTGAAATGATGCCTTACGCGCTCCATCAGCTTTCGAAGGACGTGACGTTTCCCTTTCAAAGAGTGATTCTCCGGGATACGAACATCCAACTGACAGATCCCAACGACCATCTCCCTTCCTCCAGGACGAGGGGGCTAAGCCAGACGCGGCTGAATCTCCTCGAGCTCGTATGATTCGATGACGTCGCCCTGCTTGATGTCATTGAAATTCTCGATCTTGATCCCACACTCGAGGCCCTGGCTACAGTCTTTCATGTCGTCCTTGAACCGCTTGAGGGAGGAGATACGGCCATCGTAGATGACGACGTTGTCCCGTAAGAGCCTCGCGTGGGACCCCCGGACCACCTTTCCATCCACAATCAGGCTACCTGCCACCGTTCCGACCTTGCTGATGTTGAAGACCTGAAGGACTTCAGCCCGGCCCAGGATCCGCTCACGGTAGGTGGGTTCAAGAAGGCCTTCCATCGCCTTTCGAATGTCATCGATCGCATCGTAGATGACCGAGTAGGTCCGGATATCGACGCGCTCGGTTTCGGCAAGCTGTTGGGCCTTTGGAGTAGGCCTGACGTTAAAGCCGATGATGATGGCGTTCGAAGCCGAGGCCAGATTGACATCCGTTTCCGTAATGCCGCCCACCGCCTCGTGAATGATCGTGACCTTCACCGCCTCGGTCGAGAGCTTCTGCAGGGCCTCCTTCACAGCCTCGATGGACCCCTGCACATCGGCTTTGACGATGACGTTAAGCTCCTTGACCTCGCCCTTCTTGATCTTTTCGTAGAGCTCTTGGAGCGAGACCTTCGAGAGCTTGGAAAGCTCCTTTTGACGGATCTTCTCCTGTCGGTAGAGGCTGATCTGTTTGGCCATTCGTTCTTCGGAGACGACGACAAAGATCTCTCCTGCCTCCGGTACATCGGAGAAACCGACGACCTCGACGGGCATGGAAGGACCTGCCTCTTCGATTCTCTGGCCTTTGTCGTTAAACATGGCCCGGACCCGACCGTATTGAGAACCGGCGATGAAGACCTCACCCGGTCGAAGGGTTCCTTCCTGGATGAGAACCGTAGCCACAGGCCCTCTTCCTTTATCGAGTCGTGACTCGATAATCACCCCTCGGGCCGCCTTATCCGGATTGGCCCGAAGCTCGAGCATCTCGGCCTGAAGGAGAATAAGCTCCAGAAGCTCTTTGATTCCGGTCTTCTGCTTGGCGGAGATCTCGGCCATCAAGGTCGAGCCTCCCCATTGCTCGGGAACGAGACCGTACTCAGCCAGTTCCTTCTTCACCTTCTCCGGATTGGCCGTGGGCTTATCGATCTTGTTAATGGCCACGACGATCGGGACCTTTGCCGCCCGGGCGTGATCGATGGCCTCTTTCGTTTGCGGCATGACCCCGTCATCGGCCGCCACGACCAGCACCACGATATCCGTCACTTGGGCTCCCCGGGCCCTCATGGCCGTGAAGGCCTCGTGGCCGGGCGTATCGATAAAGACGACGTGTCCGTTTTCGAGCTCCACATCGTAGGCTCCGATGTGCTGCGTGATTCCGCCCGCTTCGCCCTCCACGACATGGGTCTTCCGAATCGCATCGAGGAGGAGCGTCTTGCCGTGATCGACATGACCCATGATCGTCACGACCGGAGGCCGCGGTTTAAGCTGTTCGGGCAGGTCCTCTTTCCGCTCGAGAAGGGCCTCGCCTTCGAGGGAGACCTTTTCCACTTCGTAGCCGAACTCGCTCGCGACCAAGGAGGCCACATCGGCGTCGATGACTTGGTTGATATTGACCATGACGCCAAGCTCCATCAACTTCTTGATGACATCTCCTCCCTTGATCCCCATCCGCTTGGCCAAATCACCCACGGCGATCATCTCCGCGATGCGGATCACCCGCTTGATCGGTTTGGGGACGGTCACCTCCGGTTTCTTCGGAGCCACCTGAACCTTCTTCCGCGTGGGCCTGAAGGGACGGAAAAAGGTCTCGACGGGCTTTTCCACATGGAGATCCTCATCCTCTTCGATCACTTCCTGGGTGATGACCCGTTCCTCGATCAGCTTTCTCTTCTTGCCGGGAAGCTTCTTCTTCGCGAGGGCCGCCTTTTCCTCGAGCTCCTGCAACTCCTTCTTGCTGAGGGTCTTTACCTCCACTTTAGGCAAGACGCCTTTGGGCTTCGGTTTTTCTCCTTCCTTCTTCGGTTCCTCTTTGGCCCCGACCTCTTCGCGAACCTTCTCGATTGGAGGAACCTCGACGGGAACCTTCTCGACGACAGGAGGCTTCGCCTCCGCCTTGGCCTTTTCAGCCTCCAAAGGCTCCGAAGGAACGGCCACGGCCTCTTCAGCGCCTTTCATCACCGCCGGAGCTCCGATCGCAGCCATCGCCTCTTCCGGCTTTCCCTCCTCCTTCTTCGGCAGCTCCTTCTTGGCCGCTCCTTCCTTCTTGGGTCGTTTGGGCTGGACTTTAGGAACCTCCTGGGGAGTCGTAGGCGGCAACGTTTCGGGAGCAACCATCACCGCTACAGGGGGTTCAATGGAGGGAGTTGCAGCAGCCGCAGGGGGCGGAGCTTCGGGTTTCACCTCGATGATCTTCGTCCTTCTTCGGATCACCGTCGGTTTGACCCGTTTCTCAATGACCTCTTTCTCCGCATCTCGCTCGATCACCCTTTCGTCGGTCGAGGCAAGGGCTTTCTGAGGCTCTTCGGGCTTCTTTCCCTTCATCTTCACGCCATACTGCTTTAGCTTCGCGACGAGCTTTTCATCCTCTATCCCGACTTCTCGCGCTAGATCGAGGACCTTACTTTTTGCCATTCCCTTTCCTCCCTCAGTTCACCCTTTCCACCGGGCACGAAACCCAAAAACCTTCCTCCCCCTCCCCTTGGGGAAGAGACGGAATCGAATACCTCTTCCTTGCCTTCTTGAGGCAGCTCCAATCCCGACAGAGATAGAATCCTCTTTCGTTTCCGCTTCGCCCCTTCGCAGGAGCCAGACCATCCGGCGTCCGAATGAGGCGGATCAGTTCCTCCTTTCTCTTCCTTTGGCGGCAGCCGAGGCACATACGAATCGGAATATGCCCTCTCTTGCTCATCCCCAACCCTCCATTCGGAGATCAAACCCAACTCCTCACGCTGGCTCGGATGAGGCGTCCGCAGCAGGTTGAGACGGCTCTTGACTTCCCTCCACGCTCTCCCCGGAGGAAGGAGGAGCTTCGGCCCTGAGCCGATTGGCCTCTTGAATGATCTCGGCCGCCTTCTCCTGATCGATCTTCAAGATCTTAGCGAGCTGATCCGAGGAAGACTCGGCCAGATCGTCCAGGGAGCGAAATCCTTCGTTGTAGAGAATCCGGGAGGCCACATCGCCGAGGTTCGGGATGTTCTTGAACCGCTCCAAGACCTCGCTCGAAAGCTTCTCCATCTTCGATTCGCTCTTGATCTCGATCTTCCAACCCGTGAGCTTGGAGGCGAGGCGGACATTCTGCCCCTTCTTCCCGATGGCGAGAGAGAGCTGATCATCCGCCACCACCACCTCGATGTGGCGGTTTTCCTCGTCGATATAGACCTTGGAGATCTTGGCCGGAGCCAGGGCGTTACACACGTATTTCGCCTGATCCTGAGTCCAAGGGATGATGTCGATTCGCTCGCCCCGGAGCTCTTGAACCACGTTCTGAACCCTCGACCCCCTCATGCCGACACAGGCGCCCACCGGATCGACATCCCGATCGGAGCTGTAGACGGCGATCTTGGCCCGTTCCCCAGGCTCCCGAGCCGCGCTGATCACCTTGATGATCCCTTGAGCGATCTCAGGAACCTCCATCTCAAAAAGCTTGATCAGAAAACCAGGGTGGGTTCGCGATAGGAAGATCTGAGGGCCCTTCGAATTCTTCTGAACATCGAGAATGTAGGCTCGAAGCCGTTCTCCCTGCCTGTAGACCTCGCCTGGAATCTGTTCCTTTCCGTAGAGGATCGCTTCCGCCCTCCCGACGGTCACAAAAACGTTTCCCTTCTCGATCCGTTGGACCACGCCGCTCACCACATCCCCTTTGCGATCCTTGAATTCGGCGTAGATGTTCTCCCGCTCCGCATCCCGGACCTTCTGGATGATCACCTGCTTTGCCGTTTGAGCGCCGATGCGACCGAAATCGGTATCGAGCTTGACACCCAGACTATCGCCGATCTCGGCTTCGCTGTCGAGCTCTCGTGCCTCTTCAAGGGAGATCTCGGTGGCGGGGTTCGTCACCTCCTCGACGACCTGCTTGAACTGGAAAAGCTCAACCTCTCCAGCCTCCTCGTTATATCGGACCTCGATTTCACCCTGATGGCCGTACTTCTTCCTGGAGGCGGTCAGGACAGCTTGTTCAAGGGCCTCGATGATCACCTTTCGATCCACCCCTCTGTCTTTCCCTACCTGGTCGATGATGAAATTAAGATTCGATGGCATGGCTCCTGTCTCCCCTTTGGGCGTCCCAAGTCCTGTGAGGCTTCGGGCTGAAACGCCTTTTTTCACAAAACCACTTCGAGGTTCGCCTTCGCGATGTTGGAAAGAGGAATATGAAATATCCCGCCTTCCACCTCGATCTCGACCTCCCGATCTGCGGAAAGGCCGAGCAGCTTCCCCTTAAAACGGCGGCGGTTGCCTATCGGTTCGTAGGTTTTCACCTGGACCTGACGACCTCGATACTTGACGAAGTCGCTCTCCTTCTTCAAGACCCGATTGAGTCCCGGCGAGGAGACTTCCAGCGTATAGGGATTCGTGATAAAGTCCTCTACATCGAGAACCCTTCCGATCTCCTCGCTCGTCCGGGCACAATCGTTGAGGGTCACTCCCCCTTCACGATCGATGAAGAGGCGAAGAACCCAGCCCCTTGCTTCTCTTCGATATTCGATGTCGACAAGCTCCAGGTTCTCGCTCTGAAGGATTGGCAAGGCGATTTTCGAAACGCGCTCCTCGATCTCGTTTCCCATGGAAATAACCCTTCCCGCCGAAAAGGCGGTTCTAAAAAAAAAGCGGGCAAGAAAGCCCGCTTTTTCAGCAGACCCGAATTTTGATTTATTTATAGCATTTTTTTTCTCCCCTTGCAAGAGCCCCGGGCTCCAGGCAAAAGACCCGAGCCACTCGTCAAATCTTCCTTCCAGGGTTTCCCTCCGGACGAAGCGCTTTGAGCCGGGGCCGGAAGGTTTCGATGACCTTTTTCCGGCTCTCTCGAAGCTCGTTCGAAAAGAACCCGTTCCTCCACACCCCCCCGTTTAGCTCATCCGAAACGAGCAACATCGCCCCAATCGAAACGTTTCGAACCGATGCCACCGCAAAAAGGGCCGACATCTCCATCTCCACCCCGAGCACGCCTTCCCGACCATAGCGGTAGACCTTCGATTTCGTTTCCCGATAAGGCGCATCGGTCGTCCACACCGCTCCCTGCCTCACCGTAAAACCCGAGGCCGAAGCAAGAGCGAAGATTCTGTCCTGCAAAGACGAATCAGGAAAACATCTCCGCCCTTCCGGTAAGTAATGGTAGGACGTGCCTTCCTCGCGGATTGCCTCGGTTGGAATCACGAGATCGCCGACCCTTATCTCGTCCATCAGGGATCCACAATATCCCAAATAGATCACCCTCTTCACCCCGAAGGCGGCGAACTCCTCCAATTGCATCACCGAAGCAGCCGCTCCGATGCTCGATTGGGCAACGACATATCCATCCCTTCGATAAATCCAATACCCCCTTTTTCGCCAAGCCTGGAGGGGTTTGGACGACGGCCCTGGCTCCAACCACTCTTTCAGATCAGAAGATGTGAAGGTGACCAGGGCAAGCCCTTCCAGGTCGAGATCGTCGATCTCCACGCCTTGGGGAAAGACGAGGGATCGCACCATCTCGTCAGGGTGGACAATAGAGGTGGGGTCTTCATCGAAGAAGCGCATGGGATCGTCACCGGGCTCCGACCCAAGACCTCAGAGATCTTCCTGGGGAAAAGGCGCTCGATGGGGCAGGGAACTTCGAAGGGCATCGATCTCTTTTCTTAGCTCTTCGACCAGGTTTCGATTCTGACGAAGGGTCCTTTTAAGCTGGTATCGTCTGTAGAAATCGCTGAACCCGCTCACCAGAAGGCCCACAAGGAGCCCGCTGATGAAAACCAGAAAGACAGGGACCTTCGGCGTCTCCAGCCATGGTTCGGCCATGAAGGGGATTCCGAATCGTAGGGCTACGGAATCCCGATTTTGGATCGAAAAGAGTACGACCAGCAAGAAAAGAAACATCCAAAAGAGGGTGCTCAGCCATTTCATCTTTTTAGCCCTCCTTTCCGTCGGGCCTTTTCCGAGGCGGAAGGCCCAAAGACGGGACGAAGCCTTTCGTAGGTTTCCCTCAGATGTTGAGGTACGACCTTCGTTTCAGCCAAGACCGGCATGAAATTCGTATCGCCCTTCCACCGGGGAACGATGTGGAGGTGTAAATGAGCGAATCCCGCCCCTCCTGCAACGCCCAGATTGATCCCCACGTTGAACCCTTCTGGCCGAAAGGTCGATTTCAGGGCCGAAAGGGATCTCTTCAACAAGGCAAGGAGTTCCTTCCCCTCCTCCTCGTTCAAGGCTTCGAAGTCGGTGATGTGCCGCTTCGGCGCAACCATCAGATGTCCGTTATTGTAGGGATACCTGTTCATGATCACGAATGCCCTCTCTCCTCGAAAGAGGATGAGATTCTTCTCGTCCAGGTCTTCCTTTAACGTTTGGCAAAAGACACAAATGTTCGCCCTTTTTCTTCCCACGTAGTCCATTCTCCAAGGAGCCCAAAGCGTCTTCATTCCCTCTTCCTTCCTTCAAAGATGTTCTCCCCCATGCCCTTCAAAAAACCTTCGAGCCATGCCTCGGTCCAGCTCAAGGCAACGCCTAAAACCAGGGCATAGCCCGCAGAACCGAGGGTAGGACGCTCTTGAACACTATTCTCCAAAGAAGCGATCGGACGCTCCCTCGAGGTAGAGATAGTTCTTCCACGGTCCGGGGGTCTCCTCCAGGCCTAAACTCACTGTCAAAAGAGGAATCCAAATGGGAGCCCTCGGCTTTCGGATCAGTTTCATCCCCGCCTCTTCTGGAGTTCGTCCACCCTTCTTGAGGTTACATTCCAGGCAACAGGTTACCACGTTCGTCCAATCCGTCTGGCCTCCATAGGACCTTGGGATGACGTGATCATAGGTAAGCTCTTTCGGGTCGAAGGCGCGACCGCAGTACTGGCATCTGCCCCGATCCCGGATATAGAGGTTCTTTCGAGAAAAATGGAAGATGTTGGTTCGGAGTGCCACGAAGCGATTGAGTCGAATGACGGCGGGCAGGGGAAGAGAAAAGCTCACCCCCCGAATCACACGATCGTAATGCTCCACCACCTCCACCTTCTTGAGCAAAACCATCGTCACCGCCTTCTTCCACGGAACGACTTTCAAGGGCTCAAAGGTCGAATTGAGAAGCAAGGTCCATTCGGTCATCGACGCGTAACCTCTCCCCACGGTATCCGTGCAGGGCGATTTACGCCCTGTGTCCACGTCATGCCTCAGAAGCTAAGAAAAAGTCAACCCTCCTGTTGCAAAAATCCCTCCGCATAGCCCCTTTAAGAGAGGCGCAGAGGGTCTGAGACATCGCTCCGCCAAGCGGAGGCCTTGACTTCTTGAGGCTTTATGAATCTTCTCAAAATAGAAATGACAGGCATCTCCCTCTCCCGCCTCGGCGGGAGAGGGCTGGGGTGAGGGCGTTCCCTTGAAATTCCCCCCTCACCTCGATCCTCTCCCCGAGGGGAGAGGAAGATTTATTTTCCCTCTGTTTGTCAAGACTCATAGGAGCTTACTCTAATAAGTCGTCCAGATTTGACCCGTTTTGTCCCTTTTTGACGGTTCGGGTCACATTTTGGACATGACCCTGCAGGGTCTCCCTATCAGAGTACGATAAGATTCAAATCATTTCAACTGGATAACTCAGCCTCCTTAACTCATAATGATGGCAAGTTTCTTGCATATCACACCCACAGCAACGCCTTGAAGCCTTTCCGGCTCAGACCGAGAAGCCTCTGCCTGAGAGGTAAAGGGACGAAACGTATGGAGCTTTCAAAGGATTTCATTTGGGGCAACCTCCACCTCTTCAAGATTTACCTCCTTCTGTTGAAGCTCTGGTTTTTTAAGGCCGTCCTTCTGAAGGTGATCCGCCTTCTTCATGGCTGGGGTTGACAGGAGCCTCTGGCTTTGATAAAGTGATATGGGAAAGGGCGACGCGGAGGAGGGGAATTCGGCAGAGGCTGAAAATCCATAGACCCTGGAAAAGGCTCAGGCAGGATATCAATCGTTCTTCTTTGAAATGAGCCTTCGAAGGGTCCCACAAGTTTCAGCAGAAAGGGGTTTCAGATGGAAAAGAGGGTAAGAAAAGGAATCTCTGTTTTGGTCGTTTTTTTGCTTCTGGGCGGCCTTGTCGTTCCTTCTGCAATGGCTCAGGAAGGAGCGACAGCAGACGAATACAACATGCTGGACCTCTTCATCGCGAGGCCCTTGGGAGTGGCTGCCGGGATCGTGGGCAGCGGCCTCTTCATCCTGTCGCTTCCTTTCACGGTCCCATCGGGGGGCGTCAAGGATGCCGCGAGAATCCTGATCAAAGAGCCCTTCAGCTTCTCTTTTAAGCGTGATTTCCCCGATCCTGACCTTTGCCCTGATGGTTACAAGTACTGAGATTCCTCCAGAGGTTACGTTTCCTCCAAGGAAGGAGCAAAGAGGATTCGCTTTCAAAGTCCCCCTATTCCGGGGTGACTCGTCCTTCTCCAATCTCAAAGCGGCCGCTGAGGAGGTGTTTCAACTTCCTCTCGTCTTCTCTCAGGATCTTCGTAATCCGAATCCCATATTGATATCCTTGCCATTCCTCCATCCAATAGGCGTTCTTCCAGACGATCTCGGCGAGGAAGCTGAAATCGGCAAGCTCGAACCCCTTGGGAAAAAGGATGACGACGCTCAACCGGGTCCCCACCGGAATGTCCCGGACGGAGCGAATCAGTAACCCGACCTCGCTTGCATTAACGGCGATGCCGCCGTGAGGCCTCGACGAGTCGTTGAGACGATACTCAACGGGCAAGTCGATCCTCATCCGGGGCGATCTTCTTCTTTCCTTACGTAGCTTAGGCCCTTCCATTTAAGGACTTCTCAAGTCGTGGGAAATAGCCCTTTCTCCGCAGGGTCGAAGTCCAGGCGAAGCTTCGGGCAAAAAGCCTCAAAAAGGCAACCCGCACATATCGGATGGATCGGTAGGCAGGGACCACTTGGTTCTCCCTCTTTTCCCACCCAATTCATGGGCGCCTCGATCTTACGGGGATGTTCGGGGAAGGCGATTCGGGCAAAGGCCTCAATCTTCAGATCCCCAAGGGATTGAGGGCCGCGATAGTGATCAAAACGGGGATCCACGATGCCCAGACGTGCGGCCACCCGATAAAGGGCCTTTCCAACCTCAGGCGTGGTCTTTCGGAAATCAACCCGAATCTTGTCGCTCGTGAGCGACGAAAGCCACCCAACGGCCAGCCGGCTCGCCTCAAGGCTCATCTGAGGAATGATTTGAATAAGCTTTTCCAGTTCCAGGGCCTCCCAATTCTCTTTCGACAACAGGTGCTCGCTGATCTCTCTGAGTTTGGGAATCGCCCGGAAGAAAAGGTTTCGCCATGTCTCGGCCGAAGCGAATCGAGTCCCTTTGAGGAAAGGGATCTCCTCAAGCTGGAGACCCTTCTTCAGCATGACATCGTAGACCCTGGCCGTGTTCTCCAGAGCCTCCTCCGAGGCGCACCTCTGTGAAAAACGAGCATGGGTCAAGATGGTCACGACGCGGTGAAAGGGCCCTTGAAACCGATTCTCTCCTTCTTGCTTACGAAACCAGGTCGAAAAACCGTCTCGGTCTTCACCGTAATAAGAGCAGACGGCTTCCCTGAAGGCATCGATCCAAGGGAATAAAGAGGCCTCCTCCCGATCCGGCCCCTCTTCTCTTCGCTCTTCATGAGCCTCATGGAAAGAGTCTATCGCCTCAGAGAGCAAGCCAAGCCCTTCATCCCGTGCCGCCTCTTCTCCACTCCCATCGGAAGGCCCCCCCTCATCCCGATCCTTCGCGGGAAAATCTCCGTCTCGAAGGGATGCGACTCTTTCCCCTTCAGTTTCCCTCTCGGGTTCCTTTTCATCCGGTTCATCTTGGGAGACTTCGAGTGCCCCTTGCGCCTGAACCTCCTTTTCTTCGACAAGAGAACCTGTTGTTTCCTCTCCCGAAGCAGTCCCTCGATCCCGCTCTGATGGCTCGTCTTTCAGCCTCCCCTCCTCAGAAGGCTCGCATTGGGACGGGAAAACTTCTGTTTCGGGCTTGATGACGCTGGCCATGCCCCCAAGAGGTTCCTCTCCGTCGGGGACCAAGGGCTCTTCTTCCTTTGCTCTCGATTTCTCGTCGGGCCTAACGTAAAGCTCCAAAACCGGAACATCCAAATCGGAATCCTTAGGTTCCTCATCGCCTTGAGGCAAAACCGTTTTCACCGGGATCCACTCTCGTCTTCTCAAACGATCCCGAGCGGCAATGGGCCTTCCAGAGGCGTTCTTAAAGGCGACGGTCACTCGTTTGAGGACAAGGCGGCCGTCAAAAACAGCCCTGAAGGGAGCGCTCTCTCCCGGAGGCAGTGGATCGAACGAAAGGGGAACCTCCTCGAAGGTGAGAAGCTCTTCAGCCTCTCCAAAGAGTTGAACCAAAGCCCACGTCTCCTCAAGGCCTTCGGAGGAGATATTTCGAACCCTTCCCACCACCGACCAGCTTCCTCCAGCGCTCTTTCGCACCGCGCAGCTTTCAAGGGCCAAAGGGGCGGAATCTCTGGTCTCAAACTCCAAACCAACGGGAATCGTCTCTTCTCTCTTTTCGATGGAAACCCGGCCTCCTGCTGAAGTGATGAGATGGGCGAGCATTTCTGACCGTCTTCGTGAGAGGTTCTTCTTTAGGACGATCGGAGGGCTTTCGGCGATCTTCTCAAGCAACGAACGGGCGACGCCATATCGGCTCGCAATGCGCCGACAGAAAGCCTCTTTCTCTTCGGCCGTGTCTTTCCCGATGCCCAAGAGAACGACCCTGAAATTCTCTTCCTCCGCAGTACCCGTGGGAGCCATAATATGCCTCGACGCTGCCCGTGCTCAGAGGAAAGAGCTCTTCCACCTCTTCGTAAACATAAAACGATTGAATTGCCCCAGCTCCCCTGGGCACCGGACCTCCCTTATATTTAGCTAAATTCGCGAAGAACTTCAACCTTGCAAGGCAGGCTCGGAGAAAAAGGAAGGAAGTCACGACACAAAGAGAAAAAGGAGGGAGACGATTCGGGCCAAGGTTCCGATGCCTTCCCTCTCTTACGCACCTCTCCCCACCTCCTTGAGCAGAGCCCGGAGGCGTTTCATATCTTCTTCTTCGATGTGCTGGAACTGGAGTCCGTAGCGGTGTTCCCCATAACTTTCTTTCGCCGCCAAATCGGACCAGACCACCTTGGCGATCGCTCGAATTGTCCTTAGTTCAAGCCCCTGAACGTAGAGGATCTCAATCTTCAGATGGGCACCGATCTCGATCTGTTCGGGCAAATAAACGAGAAGACCACCCTCGCTCGCGTTGGCCGCAATCCCGCCAAGGACCTCTTTGCTGTTTATCCGTTGGTAGTCGAGAGGAAGCTCGACGCTGAACCTGGGATGTCTTCGCTTCTCGATGGCGAGGACGCCAAGATTCTTCGCCTTCATGGGAGATTCAGAACTGAGAACGGGTCGCTCCATAAGGGTGGCCTCCCGAGGTTCGAGATGCATAAGTAGTGCCACCCCATTCAAATGACCCCTTCGGTGGCCGAAGCTATATTATTTCAGCTCCGTTTTATGGCATTACGACGGAATATGGAAGCCAGTGAAACCGCCACAGGAAACATGCAAGATAGGTGCCAATTATGCGAGACTGGCAATGCGTAGGATATTTTGTCATGGGGGGAGAGATCTCTATGGACGCGAAGGAGGACTATCAAAATTTCATGAGTAAAAACAAATTGTTATGAAGAAGAGACATTTTTTGGCGGGTTTTGATTTTTTTATCAGGCCATGAAGTTTTTGCACCCCATCTACTGAAGCCACTCGCGTTTTGCCTTGAAAATCTCCGCTTCCTCCGGAATCTTCTTTTCTAACATATGCTTCGCTTCCTCGATCTCAGCCTTGTTCCGGTCCATGTCGGCTTTCACCTGCTCCCTTTCCTTTCGAAGGGACGCCCTTTCCGCGGTGCTTTTTGATTCGTTGTATCTTTCGACCAGTTCGTTATACTTTCTCCTCAGCCCGTCCTGACGTTCCTCAAGGCTCTTGATCTTCTCCCTCCACTCCTTGACCCTTCCCTTCCAGTAGGTCTCTCCTCTTCCAAGAAGATCCTCCCCCGGGCCCTCCTTCTTCTCAGGTCCAACAGCAGCCCCCTGGCTGGGTGTATCGGCCTTCTCGTCGGAGGTTCCAATCTTCTCCAGCCCTTTTCGATAACGCTCCGGAACCCGACTGAGGTCGTCTGTGAAGTGGACCGCCCCCTGGTCATCAACCCACTTGTAGGTTTGACCGTGGCTCCAGGGAAGACCGAGGCCCCCTATCAGGCAAAGAGATAAGGTGATGAGGAAAATCGTTAATTTTTTCATGGTCTTACCCAAATCATAAAGCAATTTTTGTGCCAGGATTTTCCAAAAGCCTTGATTTTTTTCTGCCTTGATGTTATATTTTCATTAGCCGGTGTATCAACCCATATCACCTCCTTGTTTCACCCCCATTGGTATGCCGGCGGGGATCAGTTTAGACCCTCCTCTAACTGATCCCTTTTTTATTAGGTGCTTTAGAACAAAGGGCTCCACCTTCCGTGAGGAGCCGGTTTTCTCAAAAGCTCCTAATCAAGGCCTGTTCCAAATGAATGGGATCAAGGTCTGGAGGCTTCATCCTGGCCGCGGGTCATGTAAGAGAGACTCGGGCCCTTTACGGCTCGAATCACCTCCGAAGGAAACCCCATTTGTAAAACAAACTCCCTGTAGAACCTCTTGAAACCCGCTGCTTCCACGAAGGGTTGGGCCCAAACGCCTCTGCACCCTGCCAGAAGCGGAAGCTTCAACCTGTAGATACCCTCGTAGAATCGGTTCCACAATCTCTCGCTCTTGGTCATATGGACCATGATCAGCCTGCCGCCCACCTTCAACACCCTTCCAAATTCGCAGAGGATCGGGACGAAATCCTCGACAGGAAGGATATCGAGAAGATATTCGCTCATCACCACGTCGAAGTGCTCTGCCCCAAAGGGAAGATGCCTGCAGTCGCAAAGATGAAGCCTGTAGTTTTTCTGCCCCGTCTTGGCGATCCTCTTTTCGGCTTTCTCGAGCATCTTGGCTGATACGTCGACCCCATCCACCCAGCCCCGTGCGTTTCGCTTCAGGATCTCCACGAAGTTGAGGCCGGTTCCCAGGGCCACCTCCAAGACCCGTTCGCCGTCACGAATATCCGCGATCTCGAGGGCCCGCTGCCTCGCCTTCGACTCCATCAGGATGCCGAAGAGGTCGTAGATGGAAGCAATCCGGTTGTATTTTTCCACGATCTCTTGGTGGTTGTGCCGTGCTTCGAGAATCTGATAATCCCTATCCATTTGCACCTTCACGCCCGGTTGAATCCTTTCCATATTCGAATTCGTCTTCTAACGGCCCTTGGAATCGGAGGGCGCCCCGTGAAAGTACTCCCGGATCTTGCCGAGAATGATCCCAGGAATGTCCTCTTTCCGCTTCACGGTGAAGATGTTGATGTTGGGCTTCTTCTCCACAGCCTTTTCGAACCGTGTTGCATAAGGGTTCTCTCCGATGTGAACAGCGGTTACACGATTCTCGAGCCCGGCCAGATAGCCGATTAAGGCCTCGAGGTTGGTGATCTTCATGTCTGTGATGATGAAGAGATCGAGGTTCTTTCGATCCCGAACGAGGGGCCCCAAATCCTCCATGTCGAGGGCCGTTCCGCCTCCAAAATACCGGCAGAGGACTCGGTAAATGGCCTCCCGATTGTCCGTGTAATCGAGGAGATCGCGGCCTCCCATGGGAGCGTCGCTGAAGTTGTAAACGGCTACCTTTGCCCCGTTTCGCAGATAGGCATTCGTGGCGCACGCCGCTCCCAAGACCGCATAGGAAAGGCTCTTTCGCGGGTTGATCATCGATCCCGATGAATCGATCACGATGAGGCAGTCGGGGGTTCCCTCCACCTTCCCCCGGCCCTTTCCCTCCTTCTTCTTCCAAACCTGCGTGATCCCCGGCATGATCTTTCCAAAGCTCGTCCACACATCCACGTCCTGATACGGCGAGCCGACCTCCCAGGCCGCGTGAGAGTGGGGATGAAGAGCTCCTTTCTCCTCGATGGGGATCTTTCTCAGGGGTATGGCATAATTCTCCGCAAGCTTCATGTAAAAAAGGATGTCCGCGTCAATCGTCGTTCCCTGTCCACGGCCCATCCCTCCTTCCATGCCATAGCCAGCTTGCTTCAGTTCTTCGGAAAAATCCTCCACCATCTCGCGAAATTCGGCAAGGGCCATTTTCTCCGTGGCATACTCCCGCATGCCCTCGTCAATCTCTTCGTACGTGTAGTTATTGAAGTCGTGATCGCCTGTGGGGCTGCTCTGCCCCTGATCCCCTCCGGATCCTTCCTCCTCTTGTTCTTCCAAGAGCAAGGGCTTCATGGTTCGACAGAAACGGTTTATGCTCTCCATCCAGCGGGAGCGGTCGAGATACGGAATACGGGCCAGCCGTCGCACAATCTCTTGGTGCTCTTTCTTCAATCCGCCCTCGGAGGGCACCCCGAGATCTACTCCCCAAATTCTCTGGTAAAGGGAAGCCACCACCTCCGCCACCTTCCCTTTCCTCACAGCCCGGTGGAGCTCGGCCACACCCCAGAACCTGTTCTTGATGCAATGGGTATCGGAAACGATATCGATGAAGTAGTCGGCCGCTCTCTTGGCCAGCGTCTTATCGCCCATCACTTTCTTTGCTGCGGCGTAGAGGGAGACATGGGTTCGAAAATCCCACGGACAAAAGGTGTAGTGGGTGATCCCATGGTCCAAAAGGGCCTCGATCGCCTCCGCTTCGGAGATCCTTCCCCGGAGGTTCGAAACAAAAGCCGAATTGACCCGGATCTGCTTCTCCTTCATCTCCATGCCGACGGGCTCGTCCGGCTCTGCCTCCTCCTCGTCATGCTTGGGAGGAACCCCGATTTGAGGCGTGGGAATCTCGGGATAGAGGTGCTTGCGCTTCACCCGAGGCCAAATCTCTTCAAGAAGGGCTTGATGTTTTTCCGAATCCGTCCCTTTCATGCTTGTTCCGATCCAAAAGAGGATGACAACACGAATCCCCTGAGATCTGTTTCAAGGCGCCTCATCCTGATGGCGAGTTTAATAGTAAAGGTTAGGATAGCGAGCCTTTCCAGGGTAGACCAACTTGTCCCGCTCAAAGACCTTGCCTTCGACGATGTTGCCGAGCCCCCTCACCCTTCCCTCTACATGGATCTCGCCCCCCATCATCCACTCGCCCGTATGGAGGCCGATGTTCTTCTTGACCACGATCTTACCGCTTCGCATCCCTGCGCCCGTCCAGTTCTTGGCATTTCCCTCTACCACCAGCTCTCCTCCCTCAATGCCGATGCCTGTGAAGTCTCCTGTGTCTCCCTGAATGATCAGTCGTTTGCCCTTCGGCAGACGAAAGCCCAAGAGATTGATCTCGGTCTTGAGCTCCGAGAGCTTGAGCACGATCTCCGGTTCGTCGGCGTAATTGCAAAGGGCGGAGATGTAGAGGCCCGCAGGCCCGGGGATCAGGTAAGGAATCCTCTGTGTGTTCTCAAGGGCAAAACAGAAATCCTCGATATCCTCTGCGTTATAGCGGATCTCCTTCACATATTTCTCGGCGACCTCGTAGGCCTTGATGATCGTATTGTACTGAACCATCCAGACGAGTTCTTTGGCCTCCTCCTCGAGGAGCTTCTCGTAGCCCCGGCGAATCTCGTGCATCACGCTTTCGCTCGACTCCACAATCTGGTCGAGGGGAAGCTTGGTCTGGGTGAACTGATAGGTTTTAAATTCCTCAAAGGGGTTGACCGTCGGCCCAAGAAGCCGCGCCGCGGAGCCGGCCTCGTCTTTCCCCTGAGATGAAACGGACTTCATACCTCACCTCTCTCGGTTCGTAAGTAATACGTCCGTTAGGGGTGGTGAGAGGGGTCTCTCGCCCCCAGCACTTCGGTGGCGGCTACCTCCTTCGCCTCGCCTAACGGTGCCCCTCACTTCAGGGCGTACTACGTTCGTAACCTTTCCCTGGAAGGTTTCCGCTTGCCTCTTTCTATGTCCGGCGGCTTGCCAGATCCTTCTTGATCTCCTGGTAAAGAGGGTGGTCGCCTTCCAGAGGCTCCAAGTCCTCCCCCTGAAAAATCCTGTTACCGATGGCCAAGGCATCCTTCAAGTGATCGCTCTGTTCACGGTAGCGCTGGGCAATTCCTTTCACCGCCTCCTTCGCCAAAAAAATGGGAAAGGGGTCATCCCTCTTGGCCTTCTCTTTGCGGGCCAGGATCTCGTCTTTCCACTGAACCCGGTGGCCCAGGGCATAGGGCGCCACGGTCTTGACATGCTCGATATCGACCTCCTGATCCTCGATCATCCAGGCCAGGGCCTGAGCATATTGTCGAATGGAGAGTGGAAGACGGTTCGACGCACAGTTCTTGATCTCATGACAGAGATATCCGCTATAGTGGCATCCCTCGTCACAGGCCTCCACAGAGCGCTTCTGGCCATACCGTTCACAAAAGGAAAACTCCGCCAACAGCATCCGTGTGAATGCGCTGGCATCGAGATCAAGGGGTAAGCGGTCCATCTCCTTCCGAATCCGATCGCGGTCGCCTTGCCGAAGGGGACGAACGCCGATGGCTCCATGAAGATACTCGCCAAAACGGTCCGAAATCTCCTCCATCCTGGAAAGCTTCTGATCGTAGCGGGCCTTCGATTTCAAGAGGCGAAAGAAGTCTTTCTCCGATTTGGGATGCCTGAGGAGGTTCTCCTTTCGTTCTCGTTTCCCGACCCAGAAAGCCAGGTTGGCTCCAGGATATCGCGACTCCACCATCACATCGAATCGATCGATCAGAGGGGCGATGATGGTATTCGTTCCCCCGTCCTGATAGTTGGCTGTCGCGAAGAGGCTGTACTCTTCGTTGATGATCATCTCGTTGAGATACTCCCAATTGCCTCGATCCACACCATCGAGGATCATGCTCTGCTTCGTTTCCGGAAGGCGGTTGATCTCGTCGACGATTTTAGCCGGAACCTGAGCGAAGTTGGTCCACACCACATCCTCTTCTCCCCGATTGAGCTTACCCAGGTCGGGTCGCCCGACGATCTTTTCTTCCGTCTGCTCGGGATGGCCCGAGACTTCCGCAGACCAGATCACACCAAGGGGAATCTGATAGATCAGACAACAGACGAACTCGGCTGAGGTGGTCTTGCCAAGGCCCGGCTCTCCAATGATCAGCTCCTTGCCTCCCTTCAAGCCCGTGAGGATACTAAAGAGGAGCGTAGAATTAAAGCGCTCTCCCTTGACCTCCATATCCGGCCGGTTGAGGTAGAGGTGCTCGCTGATGAACCGATAGATCTCCTTGACTTGTTGCTGATAACCGTTTTTCGCTTCTTCCATCAGTCGTTTCCCTTCATCTTCCATCGAGCACAGGAGGGGGGAAACAATACTCCGGTTCTCCTCCCTCTGCTCCTTGTAATCAAAGATTTGCAACCGTCACGTTCCTTCTTTTTCCGTCCCTTCCTTCGATGAAGGTGCCCCGAGCTCCTTCTTCGACGAAGGATCGACGAATTTCACTTTCCCGGCGGCGATTTCGCGAAGGGCTGTCACGATTGGCCGATTCCCTCGGTCCACCAAAGGCTTGGCTCCCTTCATGATCATCTTGGCCCTTCTCGCCGCGAGCATGACGAGTTCAAAGCGGCTCTCCACCTGTTTCAGGCAGTCTTCGACCGTAATTCTTGCCATAATCCTCCTCCCATTTCCCGCAGTAGTTCCTGAGAAGTGCCTCCTTTTTTGATCGGCAACGCTCCGCGACGATGATCGATCGTAGCGTTTCGACCGCTTCCTCGAGGCTCTCGTTGACGATCACATAATCGTAGCGCGAGGCCTCTTTCAGCTCCCCCATCGCATTGGCCAGCCTCGAACGAATGACCTCTGGAGAATCCAGACCCCTTGTCACCAACCTCTCACGAAGGGCACCGTAAGACGGAGGCAGGATAAAGATGAGGACCGAGCGCTCCACCTTCTCTTTCACCTTTCGGGCCCCTTGAACATCGAGGTCCAATAAAACATCATATCCCTCTTGGGCCAACCTTTCAAGGGGAGCCTTGGCGGTGCCGTAGCGATTCCCCACGACTTCGGCCCATTCAAGAAAGGCCCCGCTCTGCACCATCTCCTCGAACTGGGCCGGAGAAACAAAATAGTAATCCTTGCCTTCTTCCTCGTTTGCCCGAGGCGGCCTCGTCGTATAGGAAATCGAAAAACGAAGGTTCGGTAACCTCTCCATCACCCTCTTGAGGAGGGTCGTCTTGCCTGTTCCCGAAGGAGCCGAGATCACAAAGATCAGGCCTATTGCATCTTTCAAGCCTTCTTCTCTCCTTCCCTCGTTCACCCCTTCCCCCAGGATCTTCTTTTCCTGCCCCTGATGTTGCATAAAATCAGCACCTGAAGGCCCCCGATGAGGCCTCGAAGCGTCTTCGCCGCGGCTTCGTTACGGCAACGGACGGAACAACTCTTGAGTTCACTCAAGATTTTGCACTTGTTCACGGATTTTTTCCAGCTCCGCTTTCACCTCCACCACGGTCTGAGATATCTCGGCATCATTGATTTTTGAACTGATCGTGTTGACCTCGCGGTGGATCTCTTGAATCAGAAAGTCGAGCTTTCGGCCCACAGCCTCCTCGCTACCCAGGAACCTCTCGAACTGAGCCAGGTGGCTTTCGGCTCGAACCACCTCTTCCGTGATATCCATTCGTTCTGCCAGAAAGGCCACCTCCTGTTGAAACCGCAAAGGATCGAGAGATCCGGGAAGTCCCGCCATCAGCCCCTCGATCCTTTCGCGAAGGCGTTTCTGATAGCCCTGAAGCGAAGAAGGAAACTTCGCCTTCACCTCCTTCAATCGCTCAGCGATCCGCTCCAGTCGTTCGCGAAGATCCTTCCCGAGGGCCTCCCCTTCGAGACGCCTCATTCGATCCATCTCGCCGAGGGCTTCTCGAAGGATCCTTTGCACGTCAGGCCAAATGCTTTCCACATCCCCTTCCTCTTCCTTGGCCACGATGATGTCTTTCGCGGCGGCCAGAAGACCAAGGGTCACCTCTCCCTCAACCCCAAAGTGCTCCTTCAGGGATCTCAACGCGTCGTAATACTGCTCCGCCAGATGGAAGTCAACGCCAAGCCTAACCCCGGCCTCCTCGGCGCCCGAATCGAACTTCACGGAAACGTCGAGCTTTCCTCTTGAAACCTCCGTTCGGACCGCCTCCTTGAGGCGGTTTTCCAAAAGGGACAGCCGCTTGGGAACCCGAAGGCTGATATCGCAGTAGCGATGGTTCACGGAGCGTAACTCCACCGTCACCTTCCCAAGCCTCGTCTCCCCCTGGGCCCGTCCAAAACCTGTCATCGATTTGACCATAAATTTCCCTCGCTCCTTTTCAATCGCTCGTGATAGGCCCTTCGGATCTCGTTAAAGAGCTCGATCGTTTCCTCGTTGCGATAGTCCGGATAAGTCCATTCCAAGGGCTGAAACGATCTGTTCCGGTAGATCAATGTCAAATCCGCGTAAATCCCTTTTCGCAGATACGGACGATGGCTGTAGCCTTTGGTCGTAGCGAGCACGACGTGTTCGAGACAGACGTAACCGGGATCGATGTTGAGCTGACGTTTCCCATCGCCAAGGGCGTGTCTCTCCTCGAGATGGTTCGTCATCTCTTTGACATCGGGAAGCGTCTCCATCGGAACCAGTCTCGAAAAGGTCAGGAAGTGCCGATAAAGGGTATGGCCCATCTCTTCGGCGTAGTAATCGGTCCAATCGAAAGGAAGCCTCTTGCTCATCCAATCGATCTCGCCAAAGAGGGATTGAAGGTCTCGCAATCCCTCCTCCAGAACCCTTTCCTTCGCGAAGAGAACGCTTACAAAGAGCTTCGCCGGCCGCGGTTCACGAGGTCTTCCCATGGTCTGCCTGTCCTAAACCCACTCCGTTTTTGGAAAGAGCCTCCTGTTTCTTCAAGTAGATGAAAAACTCTTTGTTCCCCTTCGGTCCCTTGAGAGGGGACTCGATGAGGCCCGCGACTCTGAAACCAAGGCTTTCGGAGAAGCGAGCGATCCGCTCTGTCACCTCTTGATGCAGGACCGGGTCTTTGACGACGCCTCCCTTTCCCACCTCTCCCTTCCCCACCTCGAACTGAGGTTTGATCAGCGCAAGGACCCTTCCGTCCTCCTTCAAAAAATCGAGGAGATGGGCCAAGAACCTTTCGATCGAGATAAAGGAGGTATCAATCAAAATCAAATCCACGGCCTCGCCCACTTCCTGGGGCCGAAGATAACGAATATTCCTTTTCTCGAGGACTACCACCCTTGGATCGTTCCGCAGTTTCCAGGCCAATTGTCCGTATCCGACGTCCACGGCGTAGACCTTGGCCGCCCCTCTCTGCAAAACACAATCGGTGAAGCCTCCCGTCGACGCACCCACGTCCATCACGACCCACCCCGAGGGATCAATCTGAAAGGATCGAAGGGCCCCTTCCAACTTCAAGCCTCCTCGGCTCACGTAGGGAAGAGCTTCTCCAACGATCTCTACTTCGGCCGTGACCGCGACCCTCGTCCCGGCCTTTTCCACCCTTCTCCCTTCGACCCTTACTTTTCCCTCCATGATGAGGGCCTGGGCCTTTTCTCTGCTCCCGGCAAGCCCTTTCTGTACAAGAAGTCTGTCGATGCGCTCCTTATTCATCCCTCTTGCCAAAGGTGGACGCGAAAGGGGTGGCTTTCCCTTCCACACCTCATCCAAAACGGAATGTCAAACGGCTCGGGCATGGCGAAAAGGCTGTTTTCGCCGAGGTCAAAAAAGGTCGCTCCTTTTTCCAACCCTTTCAGAAAAGGAGGGGCGCTTACCCCGAATGTTGCAAAAATCCCTGCGCCAATGGTACCGGTGAGGGCGCTAAAGAGGCCTTGACGCAGCACCTTAAGGAAGCACTTCGGCGAACTTTCCGGAACTTCACCCTTGGTGAAGCCTGGGATCACCGGACGGATGTCCAAAGACCCCCTTGACAAGGCCTCCAGAGCCCTCTCACCGTGCGCCGCAACGTAACTGCCGGGTTACCTCAGGTTACGAAGCACCCCTTTGGGGAGAGAGGTCTGGGTTGTGTTCACGGTGACCTCAGGCTGCCACTTCTCTTCCACCAGTTCCAAAAGCTTCCGGGCAATCCCCTCTTCGTCGATCCCAAAGCGCTTGCGCAGAAGGGATTGCGGTCCGTGCTCCACAAAGAGATCTGGAAGTCCCAAACGTTTGACCTGGACCGAAAAGAGGCCCCTCTCCTCCAGGAGCTCGAGCACAGCGCTTCCAAAGCCGCCCTGAAGCACGTTCTCCTCCACCGTCAGCACCCGACCTGTCCGCAAGGCCCAAGTAGAGAGCAGCTCCTCATCGAGGGGTTTGAGAAAGCGGGCGTTGATCACGGCTATCCTCAGACCATGGGAGCGAAGTCGTTCCGTGGCCCGAAGAGCTGGAACAACCGTAGACCCAATCGCCACCACCACGCCATCCCTGCCTTCGCTCAGCAACTCCCCTTTTCCGATCTCCATCGATTCGAACCCTTGAGTCAACGGGACCCCTACGCCCACCCCTCTCGGGTATCTCATTGCCACGGGCCCATCATACTCGACGGCCGTTTTCATCATGTGCCGAAGCTCCTCTTCATCCTTCGGCGCCATCACCACCAGGTTCGGAATGTGACGAAGGTAGGAAAGGTCGAACACTCCATGATGGGTAGGACCATCTTCTCCGACAAGACCTCCCCGGTCCAATACAAAGAAGACGGGAAGCCGCTGAAGACACACATCCTGCTGAATCTGATCATAGGCCCGTTGAAGGAACGTCGAGTAGATGGCGACCACGGGCTTCATGCCACCCAAGGCCAAGCCTGCTGCAAAGGTAACCGCGTGCTGTTCCGCGATGCCGATGTCGTAGAATCGGTCGGGAAACTCTTTGCTGAAAGCTCCCAGGCCCAAAGCATTTCCCATAGCGGCCGTGATTGCCACCACACGCCGATCCATCCGGGCGAGCTCGCAGAGGGTTTGGCCGAAAACCTCCGTGTAGGTGGGAACCCTCCTCTTCTCTTTTTCCCGAGGAAGACCTGTCTCAAGGTCAAAGGCCGCGACGCTATGGTATTGTGCGGGATTGAGCTCCGCCGGTCGATAGCCCTTCCCTTTCTTGGTCAACACGTGGACGAGGATGGGGCCTTTGAGCTTTCGGATATTCTGAAAGTTCTCGATGAGGTAATCCAGGCGATGGCCCTGCAAGGGGCCGATGTAGGTGAAGCCGAGCTCCTCGAAAAGAAGGCCCGGCATGAAAAATCCTTTGAGAGATTCCTCGGCCTGCTTGGCGATGCGAAGAACCGATTTGCCGATCCCAGGAAGGGTTTCGAGGAAGTTCTTGAGATCGTCACGCAGTCGATTGACGAACTGCCCTGTCATCAACCGATTCAAATAGGAAGAGAGGGCTCCCACGTTGGCGGAGATGGACATCTCGTTGTCGTTGAGGACGACCACGAGATCTCCCCGAATATCTCCTGCCTGGTTGAGCCCTTCGAAAGCGAGGCCGGCGGTCATCGATCCATCGCCGATAACAGCGATCACCTTTCCTTCCTCTCCCCTTTTTCTCATCGCCTCGGCCATCCCCAGGGCCGCGGAGATCGAGGCTCCACTGTGACCTGAATCGAAGGCGTCATGGACGCTTTCATCCCTCTTGGGAAAGCCGCTGAGACCTCCGTGCTGCCGAAGGGTCCGAAAGCGATCGTGCCTTCCGGTAAGAAGTTTATGGGCATAGCACTGGTGGCCCACATCCCAAACGAGGCGGTCTCGGGGAAAGTCAAAAACGCTGTGGAGAGCCACCGTCAGCTCCACGACACCCAGATTCGAAGCGAGGTGGCCTCCGTTTTGGGAAACCGTCAGGAGGATCTCCTCACGAATCTCCTCGCAAAGCTTTTCCAGTTGCCCGTGATCCAATTTTTTCAAATCGGCCGGGCCATGGATCTGATCAAGCAAAGACCCCATAAGGACTTACCTTCTTTTCACAAGAATTCTGCTCCCGCACCACGCGGACAGGGCAATGCGTTTCTGAGGCCTCTTTCGAGAGCTCAAAACTCGAACCGGGCCTTTCGGCCCCCAAAGAAGAGTCATCCATCGATACAAGGGCGGGACTTTCTCCCGTTGGAGTTTTTTCAGTGTCTATTCCTCTTCGTCAAAAGAGGAACCTTTGGAAGGCGTATCGTCCCTTTCCTCCTCGCCAGCCGAAGGGAACGATCCCTTCCCCTCCGAAGGAGAAAAGGGCTCTGCCCGAAACGCCCCATTCTTATCCTTCAAAAGGATCTCCACACGCTTTTCCGCTTCGTCAAGCTTCTGATTGCAATAACGGGATAGACGAATCCCCTCTTCGAAAAGCTTCAGGGACTCTTCGAGTGGGACGTCGCCTTGTTCCAGCTTCGAAACGACCTTTTCAAGGCGATCCAATGCATCCTCAAACCGTTCCTTTCGCATGACCCCCGCCCTTCAGGCATGTGCCTATTTTTTCATATTAAACGCTTTTGTCCTTTGTCGTCAAGGCGTTTCCGTCTTTTCAACCTCGCAAAGCAGCGCTCCCCTATGAAGCTTGACCTCGACGCGCTCCCCTTCCTTCACCTTCGAAGCGTCTCTCAAAATTTCCAACGACGGAACCCGCCGTGTGATGCTATAGCCTCGCTCGAGGATCGATAGGGGGCTCAGGGAGTCGAGCTTTCCCGCGAGCCCCCGAACCCGCTGTCTCTCTCTTTCGAGCACGTAGCGAAGGGCCTGAACGATTCGTCGTTGCGACTCGCCGACCTTGCCTCGCCACATCTCAACGCTCGAACGGGGGCTGCGGAGGGAGAGACGTTCGCTCAGGTGAAAACACCTCTCCCGATGTCTTTGAAGTTTCCAGCGGAGGGCTACCGACAACCGACCCATCAACTCATCCACCCTGAGGAGGTATCCCTCTATCCTCTTTCGGGGATCCGAAAGGGCCTTCTGGAGATGGACGATCTCGGATCGATACCTTTCCAAGATTTTCCAGAGACCCCCTTCGAGGCGGATCTCCAGTTGCCCGAGGTGGCGCTTCCACTCCCGTTTATCCCTCACCACCAGTTCTGCCGCCGCCGAGGGGGTGGGAGCCCGAAGATCGGCCACAAAATCGGCAATCGTGTAGTCCGTTTCGTGACCCACGGCAGAGATGATCGGAACCCTGGAACGATAGATCGCCCTGGCCACCTCTTCCTCGTTGAAGGCCCAGAGGTCCTCCAAGGACCCTCCTCCCCTTCCCACAATGATCACGTCCACATCCGTTTCTTCATTGAAGTAGTCGATCGCTCTTGCGATCTCCCTCGAGGCTCCCTCCCCTTGCACCCGAACCGGATAGAGGAGAACGTGAACGTTCTCAAACCGTCTCTGAATGATCTGGATCATGTCCTGAATGACCGCACCCGTTGGAGACGTGACGATGCCGATCCGTTGCGGCAGCAGGGGAAGGGGTCTCTTTCGGAGAGGATCGAAGAGGCCTTCCTTTTCCAGCTTCTCTTTCAGCTGGAGAAAGGCCAGTTGCAAGGCACCGAGGCCTTTTGGCTCCAAGGCCTCGATCACGAGCTGGTACTCTCCTCTTCGCTCGTAGAGGCTGATCCGTCCCCTGCAAATTACCTCGAGCCCCTCTTCAGGCTGAAACCGCGTGGCCCGAGCCTGGTTGCGAAAGAGAACCGCCCGAATCTGGCTCAGTTCGTCTTTCAACGTGAAGTAGAGGTGACCCGAGGCCGCGCTCCTCAGGTTTGAGATCTCCCCTTGTACCCAGATCTCCGGGAACTTCATCTCAAGGATGTCTTTGATCTCACGGGTGAGTTCACTTACGGTCAGGACATATCGAAAGGGAAGATCCGTCGAATGCTCCATAGGAATCGCCTCTATCTTAACAAATAGGAGGAATCCATGCAAAATCGTGCGGCCTGGGCAAAGAAGGGTTGACGAGGAGGGGCGAAGATTATAGAATTTCACTGAACCGTTTCGTTCGAAATTCGGGGAGCGAGAGCCCGACCCATGGCAGAACATTTTTCCCTTGAAGAGATGAGAAGGCTCGCAAGAGCCATCTTTTTTCAGGCTCTTTCGGCCGTCGATCCCTCAAAGCGGATGAAGGAAGTTCTTCGTCTCGAGGGTTCGGTCTTGATCGTCCAGCTTCCCGGCGGAGGTCAAAGGGCCTTCGACCTGAAGGACTTTCATCGCGTCTTTCTTGTCGGCACGGGAAAGGCCGCTTCGGCGATGGCCCAGGCGGTGGAGGAGGTCCTCGGCGAGAGGCTTACGCAAGGCATCATCACGACGAAGTATGGCCATGGCCTTCCGTTAAGGAAAACAGAGCTGATCGAAGCCGGGCATCCCATCCCCGATGAAAAGGGCCTCGAAGGAGCGAAGAAGATCCAGAGGCTTCTCAAAGGGTCCGGCCCGGATGATCTGGTGATCTTTCTTCTCTCGGGCGGCGGATCAGCCCTTCTCCCATTTCCGGCAGGTGAAATTCGTCTTGAGGAAAAGCAACAACTCACCGAGCTCCTTCTTGCGTGCGGAGCAGATATCAAGGAAATCAACACCCTCCGTAAACATATCTCCGCCGTCAAGGGAGGATGGCTTGCGAAATGGGCCTATCCATCCACGATGCTCAACTTCATCCTTTCCGATGTCGTCGGAGACCCCCTCGATGTGATCGCCTCGGGCCCGACCGTTCCCGATTCCTCCACCTTTCACGAAGCCTGGGAAATCCTGGAGAAGTACGATTTGACCGAAAAAGTGGCCCCGGCTGTGCGGGACCACCTCTTGAGAGGGAAGCGGGGCGAGGCGCAAGAAACCCCGAAGTTAGGGGAGCGGGTCTTCGACAAGGTATACAATATCCTGATCGGATCGAACCGGATTGCCCTTCAGGCAGCCGCGCAGGCAGCCTCCTCCTACGGCTTTCGTACGCTCATCCTCTCTTCGTCCATTGTGGGTGAGACGAGAGAGGCAGCCCTTTTCCATGGGGCCATCGCCCAAGAAGTAATCGCATCGGGCTCCCCGATCGAAAGGCCGGCCTGTCTTCTTTCGGGAGGCGAGACCACGGTGACCCTCCGGGGAAAGGGCCGTGGAGGACGGAATCAAGAGTTCGCCCTTGCCGCAGCTCTGGCCATCGAAGGGCTTCAAAAGGTTGTGATCTTAAGTGGGGGCACCGACGGAACGGATGGACCGACCGATGCAGCCGGGGCCATCTCGGATCACACCACCGTTGCCCGGGCCAAGGCCTTGGGTATGGATCCCAGGGTTCACCTGAACGAAAACGACGCCTATCCTTTCTTTCACCGGCTGAACGATCTCCTGATCACGGGACCTACCCAGACCAATGTGATGGATGTGCGAATTCTATTAGTCGATTGACGGAGGTTTTCATGTTTGTTGTCACGGTGCGGTCTCATTTTTCCGCAGCCCACCATCTTCGCCAACTTCACGGAAAGTGCGAGGCCCTCCACGGCCACAATTGGAAAGTCGAGGTGTCGGTGGCCTCCAGGGCGCTCGGTCCGGCAGGGATCGTCCTCGACTTCGGGATCTTGAAGCAACGCCTCGAAGCGATCCTCCAGAAACTCGATCATACCGATCTGAACAGCCTCCCCTATTTTTCGAAACGGGAACCCTCCTCTGAAAACATCGCCAAATACGTCTACGACGAGTTCAAAAAGGCCCTTCGGGGGGAGGCGGTCAGCGTCCGGAGCGTGACCGCTTGGGAGTCGGAAACGAGCTCAGCGACCTATTTCGGAGGCAGGGCATGAACGACGTCCAGAACCGACGGGACCATCGGAAGATCGAGATCAACAAGGTGGGTGTAAAGCGCATCCGATATCCTATCACGGTCCTCGACAAGGCGAAGGGTTTTCAGCACACCGTGGCGAGCGTCAATCTCTTCGTCGACCTGCCCCACCGG
>Ga0315298_1002940_pt1 | contig 27785 bp, 19 predicted proteins | sample WHS_1_MG_FD_203077 | JGI IMG/M metagenome (GOLD analysis project Ga0315298, IMG submission 203077) | Extremophilic microbial mat communities from Washburn Hot Springs, YNP, Wyoming, USA - WHS_1_MG | ecosystem: Environmental > Aquatic > Thermal springs > Hot (42-90C) | place: USA: Wyoming... | reverse complement strand
CCGATATACTCTGCGCCTCTGCAGCGAAGACACTTATGTCGACTGTCCGGCATATGAGCAGACCTTCTGGGTTGGTGACGCTAGGCATGAGGCGTTAATCGCCTATGCCACTTACGGTGGCTATGCCTTGGCAAGGAGATGCTGGCTTCTAGCCGGCGAGTCCCTTTTCCGCTCTCCTCTGGTCGAGAGTCAAGTGCCCAGCGGCTGGCAGAATATTTTGACTGCATGGGCTTTACTCTGGGTTTGGGCATGTGAAGAATACTACAGGTACACAGGGGATGAAGCGTTTCTGAAAGAAGTCTACCCGTTTGTTTCTAGGCAGATGCGCAATATTGCTGAGAAGTTTATTCGCAGCGACGGCCTTTTTGAAATCGAGGCTTGGAACATGCTTGACTGGGCGCCGATGGACACTCCGAGCAAGGGGATAGTAACGCATCAGAACGCGATTCTCGTAGAGGCTTATCGACGCTCCGCAATAATAGCCAGATTAGTAGGTAGGGAAACCGATGCTAAAGAGTTTGAAACGCTTGCCGGAAAGGTTAGACGGGCAATAAACCAGCATCTCTGGGACGAGCAGAAAGGAGCTTATGTCGACGCTTTGCATCCAGACGGAACGCGGAGCAAGACCTTCAGCCTGCAGACACAGACCATGATTTATCTTTGCGACGCAGCTGAGGAAAATAGGAAGAGCATTGTACACAGGCATATCTACGAGTGGCCGGGGGACTTTACTAGGTTCGGAAGCCCATTCGCACTGGCTTTTCTTATTGAGGCGTATGCTAAGGATGGTGAAGTTCAAAAAGCATTGGACATAATAAGGCGCGAGTGGGGCGTTATGCTCGATTACGGTGCGACAACTGCCTGGGAGGTTTTGTCGCCGAAAACTAGGAGCCACTGCCACGCGTGGAGCGCCATGCCAGCGTTTTTCCTAAGCAGCTATGTTCTCGGCGTGAGGCCTAAAGATGTTATTACGAATGGCGTGATTGTAGCGCCTGAGCCTGTTGACCTGGTTTGGGCACATGGGTGTTTTCCGACACCTAAGGGTACGGTAAACGTCAGATGGAGCCGAGGGGAAAAAAGTTTCACGCTATGGGTGGAGTTGCCCAGCGGCCTCAATGGAGAAGCAATAATGCCCTTGTTCGTACCTCCGACAGCAGAAGTAAGCATTAAGGCTAGCAGCGGATCTTTAGAGGCATCGTTTGAAAATGGACGCTGGAGGGTTGAAATACCTGCTGGCTTAAAAGCATACATTAAAGCAACCTGGTGAAACGTTTTTAACGCGTCATTAACATATTGGAATAGAATTCTGACGTAAATCTTAAATAATAATTAAAAACAAATATTCTGTGAGCGAGAACATAATAGTGGTCGAAGCATCTGAGAATAATCTTTATGATCTTTGCAGGTTATGCATACCGCTTGAGAGGCAGAGCGACCCTGTCTTCATGAAGGGGGTTGAGCTAAAGAGAATTTGGGCGGAGGACATGCTTAAGTGTTGGGGTTCGGTTGCCAAAATCGCATACGTGGGTGAGGCTCCCGCGGGGTTAATACAGTATGCTCCTGTTCCTGACGAGATGGTTGTTCGCATAATTTGCATATTTGTCCCATACAGGGAGCATTGGAGGAAGGGTATCGGAAGACGTCTCTTAACCAGTCTAATTGAGGATATGAGGAGTCCTAAAAGCTGGTTCGGCGGTAAACCTCCATTAGCGCTCGTGACCAGACCTTTTCCAGGAGAGAAGCCTGGGCAGTATCCAGCTAGGAACTTTTTTATAGGCATGGGCTTCAGGCAAGTGGAAGAAGACCCCGGCCTATTCTACTATCCTCTTAAAAATGGCTTCGTCTACAGGCCTGTTGAGCGTGGGGAATCAAAATACGTGCCGCAGGAGTGTGATAAGGGCAAGGTGGTGATAATCTATAGTCCTTCCTTCTGCCCATGGTCCTTCTTTTTCCTGAAGAAGTCTGAGCAAGAAATAGAGAAGGCTGTGCAGGGTGTGCATGTCAGGTGGATAAATAGTTCTGAGGAGCCTACCGAGGCCGAGAAACGTGGAATCTCCGAAGGCGTGATTGTAAACGGTAGGGTTATAAGTTCCTTCATACTCGACGATAGAGTGACATTTATTAAGGAGGTTCTTACCGCATTGAAAGAAGAGTAGGCTGTAGCGCATCTTTGTTGTATGGAAAGACATATATGTATTGGCAGGTAAACTCAATGTTATGGCTGCATCCAAGAGTCTGGAAGAGCTCTGCGAAATAGCAATAAGGCTTGGGGCGGCTGAGGCAAAAGTGATTAAAGCTAGCGATGTGGTGGTAAAGGACTGGGTTAGGCTGAAATGCCAGTATGGTTGCGACGGGTATGGTAAACGCCTTACTTGCCCCCCTTACTCGCCAACTCCGGAGCAGATGAGGCGAATCCTAAGCGGGTATACCTCAGCTATATTGTTGCGCTTCGAACCCAAGTGGGAAAGCGTGCATCAAGTGGTTGCAAGGCTGGAGCGGGAGGCGTTTCTCTCCGGGTACTACTCAGCATTTGGGCTAGCATCCGGACCCTGTCCGATCTGCAAGGAGTGCAACTTGAAGAACTGTGTTCATCCAGAGCTTGCAAGACCATCCATGGAAGCATGCGGCATAGATGTGTATGCTACAGCAAGGGGAGCGGGTTTCACGATAGAGGTTGTGAAGACGCGTAAGGAAAAGCCTAAGTACTTCGGAATGTTGCTAGTCGTTTAAACCAGCACGCTGAGGGCTTCTGATGAATTGAAATAGGGCTGGCTAGTTTATTTTTGGTTTCAGTAATCTATTAAAGGCAGTTTAACTGTTTTACCTTCTCTCCAGCTTTTCTCAGCCGCTACAGCTGCCTCAATCGCTTTTAATCCTTCTAAGGGTGTAGCGAAAACAGGTTTATCTTCAAGTATGCTTTTCACGAAATCCTCCATCTCCTTCTCATACATAACTATGGGGTCTTCCTCTATTTTTACTTCCTCTAGGCCTCTACTCTTGCTGCTGACCTCCATGGTTCCTAACACGTATCCTTTCACGCTTACAGTACCCTCCTTGCCAACTATTCCCCATGATTCGTAGGTGTGAGTGGCAGTCCAGCTTTGCAGTATGCTGGAAAAAGCATTGTTTCGATGAGTGAACACTATGTAAGCATTATCCTCTATATCTATCCCTATTCTCTCCGTTTTATACTGTGCCAAGGCCGTGAGAATGTCGCCGGAGAACCATCTGAACGCATCTATCATATGGATCGAGTTTTCAACCACCATTCCGCCACTCCTCTTCCTATCGGTCAGCCACCCCATAGGAGGTAGAACACCTATAGCGGTTCCTATGGCTATTCTCCAGAGTGCAACCGGTTCTCCAACAGTGCTGTTTTCAATAAGTTCCTTAGCATGCTTGAACATCCCATGGTGCCTTAAGCAGAAGCCGACTGCAAATTTCACATCGCTTCTCTTCCAATGGCTGTAAATTTCGTATGCGTCCTCCAGGTTTGCAGCTAGAGGCTTCTCCAGAAATACATGCTTGTTGGATTTTACTGCTTCTACAGCTATTTCTTTATGAGTATCGGGTGGGGTAGCTATTATGACTGCATCAAGATCCTTTGATTCAAGGACCTTTTTATAGTCTGTGTAAAACCTGTCGGCTTTAAACTTCTCAGCAGCCTGCCTCGCCTTTTCCTCCACTATATCGCACGTAGCAATCAATTTTTGCCCTGTTTTCAGCAAGTTTGGTAGGTGCGCGTAGTTGGCAATGTTGCCGCAACCAATAACAGCCATATTCAGACTCTTCATATCTGTTGTCTTAAAATATTGGGGGAAGTATTTAAAATTTCCATCTTTAGACTCTAAATAATGTATGTAAGCTATGCTATTACTCTATTACTATTTCAAGGAGTTCTCCGCTATCAAGGGTAACTGGTTCTTCAAATAGAACAGTCCCTTGTTTTCCTTCAATCTTCAAGAAGGCTTTTAGTATCCCTTTTCTTGAATGCTTCACCGTTAACTTTGCGTTTGAAGGTTTATCGACAATCAGTTTAACCTTGTGAAGTTCAAGCCTTCCGTAGCGAACCTTTATCGAATCCCTCTGGAAACCTTGTTTGACCTCCCTACTATAGCTTCCCCAGCATCCTCCGGTGGAAAAGAAGCATTTAAAGTTGTTCTCATTCATTCTCGGTGCAAACCTTATAGTCTTTTCTGGAGCACTATACTCAAATCCGCTTAAGGCTAGAAGCAGAGACCAGCTTGACATGGCTCTGGCATAGTGATGCCCGCATTCAACTTCGTCCCATGGGTTTCTCTTGGCCCCGTCATACCTATCCCTAACTCCCTTGACTATTCTAAGACCTTCTTCAACGAATCCCTCGTAAATCAGGTGGGCTGCCACCTGATACTCTATGCCCGTCCAAACCTCGTCGCAGTACGGAAATGGATATTTTGGCCTACCGCCTTTTGGCCAAGAGCAGACAACTAGGCCGCTCTCATCGTTCAAAGCATACGTTCTTTGGCAATTATCGTGTTCCAGAAGACTTCCTCTCCAATTGTAACGGAAAACTGCCATCACAGCTGATTTCACCTGTTCCTCTGGCAAAATATACCCGAGTCCTATAACATGGCTGAACCATTGGCCTAGTAACTGGTCTGATAAACATCCTTCTCCGAATTGGTATCTGATGTTCGGGTCGGCCTGGAATCTCTGCACAAAGTACTCGCCGTTCCATAAGAGCTTGCTGAAATTGTCCCTTCCTTTCTCAAAGACTTCTCGGTACCCTTTAGCAGATTCAAAATCTCCAAGATACTTGGCAATTCCCTCAGCTGCCCTCAAAGCTCCTAAGTATAGCGAGCTAACCATTGGGTTGGGCCCGTAAAACTCTATGTCATACGTGTTATGCTGGTCTGTTTCCATCAACCCGTCGCAATCCTTATCCCAATTTTTCCAAGCGTATTCAAGCGCTTTCTTAGCACTTGGCCAAAGCATTTTAAGGAATTCGTCGTCACCGCTCAGCTTCCACTCCCTGTAGAGCTTCATTATACAGCCCATCTGCCCATCGGCTGCAGGCTTAAACTTCCATCGAGCGCCAACAAGCGGCACCAATGTCCTGAAAGCCATGTTCCCAGTCTCATCAGTGTTATTCAGGAAATCCGTTAGACGCATTGTTCTCTCCAAGCTCGGGAAAAGGTGTGCCAGTGTCTGCTCGTAGTTCCAGACATGCGTACAGTTCATCCAGCAACACCCGCTGTTATCATTGCATCCTTCAAACGCGTAGAACCTGCCGTCCTCCGCCCATAGGCATGTGGGAGTCCTTATGGTTGAAACCTGGCTGGAGACAGCATCCAGCACATAGCCTGGTAGGGTGGTTTCGAAAAGCGTCTTGTGAAAAAGCCTCGTCTCCCCCTCAAGCCTTTCAAATTCCCTAGCAACATACTTAGCCACGTCTAAAGCGTCGCGGAAGAGCTTGGCGTAGAAGTTTCCAATCCTCTTGCCACGCACCTCATCCTCCCTGTTCCAATAGTTCACCAGGTTCGGGAAATACCATGAAAGTATGAATGGGAGGACTACCTCCTCACCAGGGTCCAGCTTGGCTAAAAGCCCTAGACTGCCTACATCCGTCTCCCCATCTATGGAAGGGTCCGGCGAGGGTTCCTCAGCTAGCCTTCCGTCTTCAGAGAAATCTCTCCAGAAGCTCTGAACATCGTCCCACCAGATTGATCTCTCCCATCTAAGCGTGTAGGTTACATCCCTCCAACTTGTTGCGATAACCATTGAGCCAAACTTCGGATCATCCCCAGAATACTTTTTGCTGCTCATTCTAATACCGGTGAGACCTGTTTCCATGACTAATTCATTCAAATTTTGTCCAAACAGGTCGCTAAACCTGTTTGTCAGGTTTGAAACACCGTCGTACCCAACTGCGTTTAAGAGACTCATGGCTAGGGTCAGGTCAACCCTTCTCGTAGACGTGTTTCTCACTTTCCATTTGAAAATCGCCACAGGTAGGCCTGAATCCTTTGCATTAAGAGGAATCAAAGGGTTAAAGGCTTCTAAAGAAATCTCCAACGGAATATTGTCTTCAAAATCTATCCATGCAAAAGGGTATTCTCCCCTGAACCTTGTTTTCGCAAGCCTAGGTAGCCCAGGCACGTAGGACGATGGGATTCCATAGCTACCTCGGTAAGGCGGGGGGATTCTTGACTCCAGCACCCTGGAAACCGGTTTCGAACCTTCTTCACGGAACCAGATGGAGAAAAAGGTGTATGGCAGATCCCTACCCTTACCGGGCCTGTTGAAGATCTCCCAGTCTCTAAGGTTCCCTCTACCCCCTAGCGAAATTGTTCCAGTGCCTATTCCACCTATCGGGAAAGCAATCTCGGAAAGCGCGCTGCCTTCGAAGATACGTATCTTTTTGTCAAGCAAGCCTGGAAGAAACCTGTTTAAAGCCATTTATAAAACCTTCTGCTCAGAGGCCAGCTTCTTAGCCCTCTCAGCCAGTTCTCTTCTTTTCCACTCGATGTCTCTCGGGATGAAGACCGCTGCCATGCTTAACAGGATTATGCATACTGACCAGGTGATGTTTACTATCGTCACTATTCCCCATTCCAAGCCGACTCTGTCTGCTGCATAACCCGTGATGAGTGGTGCAAAGGCTGACCCGACGTTGTAGAAGAATAGTAGCATAGCCATGGCTGATCCCCTTACCTCCGGAAGGGCGACGTCTTGAACAGATGACGAGACGCATGGCCCAGCCATCGGCATGAATAAGGCGGTTAGAGCACCAAGTATCAGGAAGAGCTCCACACCGCCTTTAGTTAGGAAGGCCATGTCGAAGAATATTAGTCCTATGATAACTGTTATAGTTGCGAAAACCACTCTGCCCCTCCGGTTTCTTCTAAACGCCCAGTCTCCAGTCATGCCTGCCAAAATGTTTCCAGCAACCATGGAGAGTAGGGCGGTCAGCATTACGAGCAGCTGAGAACCAGGTTCGAACCCCCTAACGTCAGTCATGTATGTGAATAGCCAATAGGAAAGTATGTTCCATGGGAAGACGCCGAAAAACCCTTGAAGATAGAGAAAAAAGACAGATCTTCTTTCGAAAAGCTTTTTCAGAGATTTTGCTGAGAAAGTATCCTTAAGCCTATCCCTGACGTTTACCAGCTCCGGTTCAGTTCCTCCTCGCGGAACATCCTTTACGGTAAAAATTACGACTAATGCCAATAGCACTCCTGGAACTGCCGTAATCAGAAAGGCGTTACGCCATCCGAAGCTAATTCCAATGAGGAGACCTATTATGACGCCTATTAGAGCTCCAAAAGTCTCAGCGGCCTGAAGAATCCCTAGGGCTGTAGCTCGTTTCTCCGGTGGGAAATAGTCTCCCAGGAAAGACATTAATCCACTAGTAGCTTGATTATCAATCCCTGTCAAGGATCTCGTAATAATAAGTTGCAGATAGTTCCCTGAAAAGGTGGAGAGGATAGTCGTGCCTCCCCAAACCGCACTTGCAAGTGCGACCAAAATGGGTCTAGCATACTTGTCAAAAAGATATCCCCATATAGGCATGAATGCGACAGCAACTAGAATGGTGCCTGTTTCGATGGCGCCTAACTCGGTGTAGCCCAGTCTGAACTCGTCCCTTACCAGGGGCAGGAGTGGCGATATAAGGAATTTGTCGGCATAATGTAGTACAACAAAGATGAAGAAAACAAGCGTTACATACCATGCGCCGCGTAATACTCTGGTTTCACGCTTATTCATGAGTTAAAGAACATTAAACCTATATATAACTGTTGGGGTTACTTCTTTTCGATTTTGAAGAAAAAATGCTTTTTAGACCTATGTGTTGGAGATTAGCCATTTGAGAAAACTTTATATTGATGTAAAAACGTACTTTAGATCGAAATGATTCCCTCATTCATGTTGAGACAGCTGTACGAAAAGGGATCCTTGAAAAACGTTCTTGATAAAAATGGGAACAAGATTGGCTTCAGCTTCTCCCTGCTCAACAGATTGGGATCAGGAACTATCGAAGGTGGTTTTAAACTAGCGGTAGATGGTGAAGAGCTGCCCTTAGAGAAAATAACCATAGAAAAGGGTGGCGTATCATCAAAGGGAGATGAATTCGCTAAGACCTCGACTCTCTTCACCGTCGGGGATAGGATTAAATTCACGGTTGAAAAGCCTGGTGGCCTACAACCAGGGGTTCATAAAATAGTCGTCACGGCGATGACGATGGAGTACGGTAAGATAGAATTCGATTTCTCAGACAACGTTTCCTAACCCTTGTTTTTTTTACGATAGTCGAGCCTCTTTTTAATAAGGCAGTTTTGATTCTCTCAGCCGCTTAGCGGTGCTAAAATCTTATTCCTAGCTGCTTCTAAGAATTCCTCAACTCCGTTCGTCTCATAGTGGTATCTTCCTTCTGTGATCACGCTGATCTTCGCCCCCTTGACCTCCTTAGGCATTTCGAAATCGGATTCTGCTAAAACTAGGCTTATCACGCCTTCCTCGAGCCCAACATGCTTGCCCGTCTTTTCTTCCTTATTTCTTCAAGGCTCAGTTTTTCCGTTAAACTCATTTTTCTTGGATAAAGCGTCAAGCCTACTTAAGAGTATGTGGAATCAATCAGGAAGCTGAAAAACATGGATTATTTTCGGCTGGAGAACTCAAGCATATTGAGCTCTTTTACTCTTCCGGTTGCCCTAGGGATTAGGAGTGTCTTTATCTCGAAAGGCTTAAACCTAATCCTTAACCTTCTGCTGATAGCGGGCAGGCTGATTCTAGCCTCCGTCTCTTCCCCATTCGTCTCATAGCAACGCATTACAAGGTTCTCAGAATCCTCATGCTTTTTAAGCACGCTTACGATTACGTTATCTCGGTTAACGTTCATTAAAGACCAGCATTGGGGCAGGGTGCCCTTATGAGGGTATTCGACAAAAACTATTGGTTTAGAGTTCAATTCCTCTGAAAGCTTTACGGTGCGTGCTTCTTTCCATGAACCGTTGTGAGGTAGAAGCATTAGGCTGAAGTCTTGCCAACCTTGATCAACATAGCTGTAGGCTATGTTTTGATCCAGCTTATAGGGCTGATGGTGCGCATAGGGTGGGCTCCGCAGGACTGTTATCCGTATTTCCGAACCCTTAGCGTCATAGCTATACTTAAAATCGTTACATACACTAAGACCATAGGTTCTGCATCCGCCGCTAGTGCTTACTGCCTGCCCAGTCATGTCTATCCATTTATGCATGGGTTCTTCTTCACCGTTGCAGGGGCGCGTAACCCATCCACATGGGATCGAGGAGGTTAATACTGGCTTGTCAATATTTAATGAAAAACTTAGTTTAAGCATTTTATGCTGGTCATTCCAGTTTAACGAAAACCGGAGTTCAACATAAGGCAGCCCCCTATATACCGAGGCATACACGCGGATTAACGACTTATCGTAGCTGCTTTCAACCATTATGGTGGCGCGCACCGGGCCGTTTTCAACAAGCTTTACCTTAGCGTTTCCAAAGGCTCCAACGTCTTTCCTAAACTCCTCAATCCCGTGGCTCCAGGTATCACTATGGTCGTCGACAACAATCGGAATGCAGGATTCTTTGCTGAATACTTCAACTCCGTTTTTCTTATCGTAGAGTCGCTTAATATAGCCGTTAGACGAGTCAATTTCTAAACGGATAAATTCGTTTTCAAGAATGTTATCTGAGGCTATGAGTTCTCCAGAAGCAAGCGTCACACTGCTCTTGCCTCTCACGTTACGATATACCCTGTAACCTAGGGCAGGAACATCTGCAATGAAGACTATTCTCTGTCTCCAGTCTCCAACGTTCGCCGACGATTTTACACGTTGCAAAGGTATAGCCCGGTCTTTCTCATCTATCAGGCTGCCCTCTCCGTCGACGTCTTCAACTTCAACCGGGAAAACCACGTTCCACGAATGCGGGTTGAAAACTATTATAGGAATGCCCTCTCCCTTAGTGTCTATTTTCGAGGCTAAGGCTTGAATAGCACTGTTTAAAATCCTACTCCCTTTGTTCAATACCTCGCCATGAATGTTTCGAACGTCTTCGTATGCCTCGGGTATTGATGTGCCGCCTAACGCGTCGTGGAACTGTGTGAATAAAAGGCTTTTCCAAGCTTCAGTCAGATCTTTTTGCGGATATTCTCTTTTCATGAGCAAATACGCTATGGAAGCAATCTTCTCAGCTGTACAGAGTAATTCTTCTGCCTTACGATTGTTTCTCTTAACCTCGGAATGAACCGAGTAACAGCCTCTCGCATGATGCTGCATTTCGCCGCGAAAAACTGGCAACCGTGGCTTCCTCCTCCTTACTACTCTGAAAAACTCGTCTGGAGAACTGAAGAGGATCTCTACATCGTTTCTCCTCTTCCTAGCTAGGATACTCGATATGTTTTCCCTAGTGGGTCCACCTCCATGGTCTCCCCTGCCGTAAAAGCACATCGCTTCCCTTAGAGGAGGCTTGACTGTTCTGATCGTCTCATCTATCCGATCAGTTATGTCTCCACCATCCGTACAGTATGGTAGAGGAAGCCGGTAACAAAGTACTCTTGAGCCGTCGTAGCCCTCCCACCAGAAAGCATTCTCCGGAATATCTTTGTTCTCGAATAACCCTGGGCGCATAAAAACATAGTTCTTCAATCCGCATTTACTCAGGATTTGGGGTAGCATGCCGTTGTGTCCGAAGGAGTCTACGTTATAGCCTGTGAAAGCAGTGATTCCGAACTTCTTCTTAAAATACCTCTGTCCATACAGGGCATGGCGTACAAAGCTCTCTCCGCTGGGTATATTACAATCCGGCTCCACTATCCATCCCCCAACGATTGCCCAACGCTTCTCCCTAATTCTCTTTGCCATCTCACTGAACATTTCCGGTTCACTTGCCTCAATCCACTCGTAGAAAGCTGCAGAAGAGGCTGTGAATACGACGAATTTAAACTCATTAATCAAATCTAAAGCGTTTCTGAAGGTAGATCTCACAACTCTATAACCTTCCTGCCAGCTCCACAACCAGATTGGATCTATATGCGAGTTTCCAACCACGTATATTCTTATTTTTTCCTTAACCATTTTTCAGTACATTTCCTACTGGTCCATAAGAAAAAGTTTTAGGGTTTTTAACATTGTGAGCAGGAATCGCGTGCTAGCAAGCCTCATCATTGAAGTAGGAAATCAACACCCCTTCAGGGGTGGGTAGCTCACAGAATCAGTTGGGATCCAATAAGATACGGAGGGTATTTCCCCTCCTTACGGTTAGAGTGTCGTCAAACTCTATCTTGTCTCCAAACATTTTATACTTGACGGTTTTATCCTCAACAGTTATCTTCCTTATTTTCCTATCGATCAGGAAAGGTAGATCGAGTTTCTTAATTTTTAAGGTACCGTAATGAACCGTTATTTTAACCTCGTCGGGTTACATGCTGAATCTCCCCCAACCTGTTCCGGTAGACCAGAAACACCTAAATTCTCCATTTATTGCTCTTGACGGGTTAAACCCTATCTCGCCTTTCACCGCATCGAATCTGAAACCGCTTAAAGCCAAGAGTATTGCATATGAGGCCATGGATCGCGAATAGTTGCTCCCGCACTCTATTTCGTTCCATGGATTCCTCTTTTCACCATCGTATCTACCTCTGACGCGCGCGCTGAGATTTCCAGAATTATTCATAATTCAAACTTCTAAAGAAGACGCTGATAAACTTTTACTAATGATGGCTTCTGGAATGGCCAGTGAATGGTTTTTATGCAATACCACCCATCTGCTTAAGGGTTTTGATGAAGTATTTAAAATTCTCCCAGGATATGTCCGACAGTATGGTTCCATCCGGGGTGGGGATGTATCCGCCTTGTGCGAAGAAAGATATTTTCCTAGAGACCTCATCCATTATGTCCCTCTTGCTCCACGCCAGCACCTTATGGTCAATGTTCCCTACGACGGCAACCCTATTGTTCAGGGTTTTCCTTATCCATTCGAGGTCTCCTCCACCACTGCTTTCAATTGACATGAAGTTGATGCCGATTCCAGCCCAAGTCTCGGTTAATTCATGCACATGCCCTAGGGACTCGATTCCTACTAGGTCGATACCCATGTTCTTAACCCAGCTTACAATAGGGCCATATGCTTTCTCACATATATCAATCACCCAACCGATATCTGCTGTGCACGCGAGCCTGTACGCCCTAGGCTCAAGGAAGATTGCGAAATCAAGTGGTAAGTCGTGAACCGCCCTTTTAACTGTAGATATAATGAAGTTGGCTAAGTAGTCTATGATGCTTATGATCCAGGATGGGTCTGTCTTTAAACTGGAGGCGATGCCCTTTAAACCAATCCACTCAACTAGCCAACTGAGCGGGCTTCCCAGTGAAACACCCAGCGGATAATCCCTCTCTTTAACCCGACGTACATAGTCATCCCAAAACCTGGGATATCTAGCCGGAGAATCTGGATTCAGGATTCTTTTGAAACTTTCATAGTCGCTTAGGTTTCTTATGGGAAACTCTTCTTCAACACCTCTCGCCTTAATTTCTAAAGAGGTGAATAATGACCTGTCCATTCCCAGCCTCCACTCCTCTATCTGTTCAAGACCAGCAGCCTCGTAATTTGGTAAAGGTCCTATGTCGACCGGAATAAGCTCGCATCTCTCTAAGCCGAGCTGCTCAATCAGATGCACGTCTTTAGACAATCCCTCTCTCTGCCATCTTTTCAAAGTTTCAGGGTGGAACTTGTAGAACATGCATGGAAAAGGCATTTCAGATGGTTTTTTGAACCTTAAAGCTTGGACAAATTTTTCCCTAGCATTCATGCCTCTAAGCCTCCTCACACTTATCCAAGTATCTAGAAGGATCCTCCGCAACATTCTTCACAATGCTCCAGTAATGCATAAAGTTTCTTAGGCTCACGTCGGGTGGTACAGAATGATCTATCATCGGCGTGTATCCCCCCTGTGTTAGCATCCACGGTAGCTTCACTTCTTGAAACAGATGTCTCTCTATCTCATCGCAGCCTCTGGCCAATACTCTCTTATCAACTCCTCCAAACATAGCAAGCTTTCTCCCATACTTTTTCCTAAGTACGACCACGTTTTCTCCTGCAGCAACCTCCAGCGGGTAAACACCAGTTACTCCCGCGTCAAGCCAGATGGGTATAAGCTGGTCTATGAACCCGTCTGAGTCAAGCAGTATTATTTCAACACCGTTCGAATGCAGATAATCACAGACTTTTTTGCAAGCAGGAACCATGAGTTCTTTAAACTTCCTAGGAGAAACGAGAGGACCGGTTTTCATAGCCATGTCTTCCCACATTATTGCGAAATCCAGCTCTATTTCTTCAACAGCTCTTCTAATTGTTTCTATCACGAAATCCGCTATATAATCTGCAATCTCCTTGATAAACTCCGGGTCCTCGTATATAAACCTGGAGAGCCTTTCAACCCCCATCCAGTTCCTTATCCATCCGTAGTAGCTTCCTGCAGAGATTCCAAGCGGGTAATCTCTCTCTTTAACCCATCTCACATAGTCGTCCCACCATAAGGGGTATCTTGCTGGAGACTTAGGGTTGAGTCTCGGCATAACTTCCCTTTCCCAGTCGAGCTTGGTTTTAATCGGATATTCGAGCCAATGGGGCATGCTTGCCTCCGCATATCTTTTAAACTCTTTTACCTTACACCCGTCCTGTCTCCTGTAAACCTTGTATTCCTCATTCTCGTAATAAACCTCGTATTCAAATGGTGGTAAAAAATCAAGATTTACTGGGACAAACTCGTAACGGTCGAATCCAAAGAACTCGTCAACATACACGTCTTGCGGCAAGCCTTCTGAATGCCAACGTTTTATGGTGGAGCTCCAAAACCACTGTGGCATGAAAAAGACCCTATCTGGTTTTCCGAAGGTAAATGTTTTTTTAAATCTTTCACAAGGACTTGCCTTTCTCAACCTAACTCTGCAATCACAAATCCTGTATAAAAGTTTTTAAAAATAATTCAAGCCGATGCAGGTATGAGAAACCATATTAATGCTCAATTCACGATTATTAGCCGTGCTTTTACTGTTTGACCTGGGATTAGGGCCCGATTGACTCTAAGTATTTGAAAACCCGTGCTTCTTAATCAGTCTAAAAAGTTCATCCGGGTTTGAGCTATAGAGCCTAATCCGTTGAGGCCTATTCTCGTCCCTACTGATTATTTCGACGAATTTTCTTTTCGAGTCAAGCCTGACATCGTAGTTATCCATGGGAGATTTTATAATTACTCCTTGTCCAACTAATCCTCGTTCGAAAAGAGCATAGCCTCGAGGAATCTGGACGAAGCTTTTCGAAGCTTTATTCTGTCTGAAACTTATTACAGCCATTATGGCGTAGGGAACCTCATAGCCAATTAGGAAGATCAGGAATCTGGATGGGTTTGAGCCACTTGCCAAGCTGCTTGCAAAACTGAAATACATTTGGTACCAGACCAGTATGATTATAATGGAGAATATGCTCAGGAGGGAGGACACTGCTAGGGGCTTCATTTCCTGGGTAAGCTGCACATCAGACGCCATGAGTCTTGAAACCTCGGCATTTCCTTCCTCGTAGACCTTTTTGCTACCCCTTATCTCCTTAAGCTGTTCGAAAGACGGTCCTTTCAGCTGGGTCCTCATCTTGGAAAACGTTAAGATCAGAGAGATTACTATGAACGCTACGAAAGTATAGGTAAGGTACTGAGGATAATAGGTGTTTAAAGCTGCAAGAATCAGTATCATTATCTGCCCATATACCTGGTATAGCGCGAAGCTTTTCGTATCCTGGTAAGCCATGTGAACGATATGGGTGGTTATTGATATAGTTTTTATGCTTTTCCTCACAGGCTAAGGTTTGAAGACCTTCTTTACGAGGTTTATAATGTAAAAAGTATGCCAAGCTTAGCCGGTATGCAGTAGGCACCTTTTATCATGAAAAAGAATCGGTTTGCTTCGTTACGCTTACACCCTAACCACTTTTATTCCTAGAAATCTGCATGCACTCTCTATCTCTCCAGAAATATCTCCGTGAATCATACTTGCATGGTGTATGAATCCCTCTTTTACAAGCATCTCGTATACTTCGTCAAGGTTTTTAATCCTAACCCAGCTGTATGAGCCTCTAGTATAAGGACCTTCTTCAACAATCTCGCCGTTCACAGTCAGCATCTTGAATTCTCCATCATATTCCACCAGCCTGTTGATGGTAACGGGACCAGGTTTAAGCCTGAACTCGGCAGTCCCCTGGGATTTCTCTTTACCAACCGTCCTATAGAGTATACTATGATATCTTACAGCTAATTTGCAGCCGGCGCAAGCCAGAGAAGGAGGTGCGTTCCCGCAGTGCCACATGAGAACAAGGTCTTCGTTCTCCGGATGCCTAATAGTCCAGTCTACGAAATGAGGCACGGATTCTCCGAGGGTTGCTCCATACTGCATCAGCATAGTCAGCGCTCCATAGACGTCTGATTCGCAGGCAGAGACCAGCCCCTGCTCCGTCAACCTGCCCAACACATGGCAAACTGATACCCCATAAAGCTCTTGTATCTCGGTCCAGCATCTGAAACCTAATGCTGACAAACCGTCCTTCTCAGCAATGTTTTTTAGGAGAACTTCAAGCCTCGCTATCTTCAGCAGATTCTCACTGGGCGTCTCCTCCACTTCGGCATAAGATTTTATTTGATCAATAATTCTATTCACCTCAGGATCATTTTCAGAAACCTTCTTCAAGCCAAGTATGATATCAGTAAGGTCGTAAGGTATTGCTCTCTGTCTGAACCTGTTTATCATCGCCACCTCGTTGTAAGTACACGTTTCAAAGCGTTCTGGTCTGGGTCCGAACACGCCCACCTTAGCTCCGAGGAAGGCTTTGACCGCGTAGCATGCTCTCGCGAAAATTCTAACCTTTTCTAAAAAAGGCTTTTCCTCTGGAAATACAATGCCGGCGAAATCGTAAGGTATTTTTCTCCTATAAAGCCCCGAGGTTAGGGAAAGGGTTCCGCAGAATGAGTCGGAACTCCTAAAGCCTTCGCTTGATATCGGTGGTTCTTTCGTGCCGAAAACTAGTGTTGGAACTCGTAGAGCGTGAGCAATAGAAGAGCCAGCAACCTCATCTCCAAAAGTCATTGTGCCTAATATTAACCCATGTATCTTCTGGCTTTTAAAAAGCTCGATGGTTTTAGAAGCATCAGCATCATCTCTGACTAGACCATTTTTAGTGAGATTTTCGTCAGGAAATATTAAAGTCAGGTTTTCTAGACGGGACAACGCGTCTATCGCCCTGTTTCGCAGCGTCTTAGCCCACTCTTCGTCGAAAGGATCCCGGTGAAGCGGAGCAAAACCTAGCCTAACCTTTCCAGCTTTCCCCATCATTTCTTTTCAATATTATCTTGAGAAATCCCAAGATAAATCTTTAGCTTAAACACATTCTAATTCCCCTGGGCCTAAGCCTGCTTTTAAAGAACTGGACGTGAGTAACATAACGATATTTTAGCCAAAGAAGGCAAATAACGCGCGCTGGTTAAACATGCTTTAAAGTGAGACAAGCCTTATTGACATTAGCGCTCCGAAAAATCCTTCTGAATCGATGAAGAGTCGAAACCATCTGTTTTCTGCATGGAAGAACCGTTCTTTCACTATTAACTATTTAGTATTTCTAAACATAGGTTACTCCAAGCTTAACACATTCCCAGGGACGTTCATCTATCATCTTATAGGCTTCAATCACCTGGTTAAATTTCACAATCGGGTCAATTATCCCTTGAACATTCAGCTTCTTTTTAACAAAAAGCTCCACTACTGTGGAGTAAATCCTTTCCCTGTTCCAGAGGGGATGCTCCCGATATGGTTCGCTTTCCACGCGAGCTCCAGATATTAATGCTAGTCTGTTGAAATGAAATTCTTCACCCAGATAAAGGCCACGTGCTTCTCCATGATACCAAGAAACGGGTATGACACTGCCTCCATACCTAGTTGCCCTGATTGCTTGGTGCAGTGCTTGATAGCTACCACTTATCTCGAGCGAAACGTCAACACCTTTTCCGCCTGTTAAGTCTCTAATCTTCAAACCAGCATCTACTTCCATTGGATCGATCACATGATCTGCTCCAAACTTCTCAGCAAGACAACGCCGTTTCTCCACCGGTTCAATCGCGATGACAGATGAGCAACTGGATGCCTTACACATTTGCAATGCGAGAAGCCCTATTGCCCCCATTCCAAAAATTGCCACGTGGTCACCCAGTCTTATGTGTCCTTCTCTAACCGCCATTAGTGCAACAGTTGCCGGATCGATGCATACTAGTTCTTCATTACTTACATTTTCCGGGGCAAGCATGACCTGTCTTTCAGAAACGATATGGGTTTCCCTAATAGGAAGATAACCGTAAACCCTATCACCCCTCTTAAATTTAGAAACACCCGGTGAAACCTCCTCTACAATACCAACTGTCATATTCCCGAGAGGGAATGGAAAACCTACTTGTTCTCCTGTTCTGCTTACAAAAATCATACTCGTCGGATCATAATATTTGTTTGAGAATGGAGATTCTCCCCTGTAAAGTATTAAAGTTGTACCGTGTTTTTCAGCCGAGAAAATGCTTCTTATGCGAAGCTCGCCTTCTTTAAGCGGTCTGTCAGTATATTCTAAGAATGCGGGTTTCCTAGGCCCTAAGGCTACCAACTCCTTCGGCATAATCTACCCAGCCATACACAGAATTTAAATTTTTCAAAGCGTAACATAGAAACCAGTCATATTGATGTGTTTTTACTCAAACTACTTGTTAGTAGAAACGCAAGGCATATATGACAGTTTCAAAGTACAATCTGTTAGGCTTAGACTGTCTTATAGAGTAAGGTTGAGGGGATGAACTTTAGAGTCATTTTTCCGCAGAATGCGGGTATTTCTTTATAGCTTTTAACAATACCCCCTGATTGCTCTGTATAGACTTGTAAGAATAGAGGCATTTTGCTCTCACCTTCGAAGAGACAAGTAACTTCTTCTCTTTCCGGGTCGTATGTTGATGATACTAGCTTAACGTTGCGATGGTTTTCAGCATATTTTGCAATGTGTTCCCAACTGGTGAAGATTTTTTCGTATTTCGAAGTGAACCTGTCAACATAAGTGAGAAGAGTATCCCATTCTTCGTTTTCTAAAACAGAAATATTCTGTTCATGAGTTACGAGGACAGCAAATGACAGCATGTTCAAGCAAAACTTGATTCCGAATGCAGCATACCATGCGCCAAGCTTCACATTCACTTTTTCTCTAGCCGTCTCCCAAAGGAAATCATACTTCTGACCCTCCGGGGTTACGACTTTCTTCTCTATCAGCGTCTGCAAAATAGTTGGAGGAATGTCACTATAGCTTGGTGCCGCTATAAACAAATCTGGATCCTCAGGATACCTATCCACTACTCCCCCATATCCTCCAAAGGGCCTTAAATTACTAACTATTCTTTGCTTTAGTCCAAGAGGAGATTTACCATAGGGAACACCGAAGGCATAAGGCATACCCATATACTTTATGCCTCGTTTCTTCAGGAAAGGCATGACGCGTTTGCCCACCTCGCCGAAATGTGCAGTAAACACCTTTGACCATTTGATGCCCCATCTGGCTTCAAGCTCATCGAATTCTTTGAAGAATCGTGTAAGCTCCTCATCTGCGAAATCCTCGCCTTCACTATGGTCACGAGGAGACCTAGGTTTCCAATAGGCCTGCTTGGTCCAAGTGAAAGCATGTATCGAGAATTCCGCCGCGTTTTTATCGTAAAGACTTTTTATTGCTTTTGCACCATTACTACCTATGTTCTCAATGAAAAGCGAAACATGTGGAACGAATCCGTGTTTATTCAAGATTCTCACCCATTCGAAGTCTCCTGCTCCACTACAGTCGTCGATGCGAATTGTTACGAATGGGGGTAAAGCTAAAATCGCGAAAGGCTTCCTCGCAGCCCAGACGATACTCCTCCAGAAAATATCATCCAGCCCACCGCCGTGGCCAAGATATTCCTTCAACCATATTTTTGGCGATAAGGCTGAGAAAACAGCTCTTCCCTTTCCAAGAGTTTCTGTAAACATTACTGGACAACCAGAACTGTTTGCTGCAATCATTAGAAGGCTATACGGTCTTTCTATGCTGACGATATTCCCTACATAAACTGGCTTATTGAAACGTATAAACTCAAATATCCTTCGCGAGGTAATGAAATGGCGGTTATTTAAAATCCTTACCGAGGAGGTTTCAAGATGAGGCATATGAGTAGGTTCTTCCGTTGTTCTCAAACCAAACGAATCCTTCAAAGGTTGTTTATACTTATGCAAATCGCCGTCGAAGCAAACTAGACCCACACCCTCCTTAACTGCATCAACAATGGCTCCAATAACATAATCGGAAAGACTACTGCCCAGATGCTCTTGGCATATGATTATAGCACCATATTTTTTCAGGATTTCTGGGGAAGGAGAGTTTGTAGCCAAGTCAAACTTTATATAAGGAATCCCGAAAAAATCCAACGCGGACCACAGCGACTCTTGAAGATTCTCGTATTCGAGTGTTTTCGAACTATCTACGAGGCAAATAAGTGAAGCGTTTAATTCACACGGCTCTTTTTCCATGTTTGCAAACGTTATCTGCTACTATAAAAACTTAGCTCGCGGCCGAATTGTTTTTTCGTTTAAACTTAATCTGGAATCGCGGCTGAATTATGATTCTGGTTCTGTAGCGCGCTATCATGGTAAAACTTAAGTAATTCCTCGCTTTTTTAAATAGACCCAGCATGGGAGAAGGTTATTTCAGTAAAAGATATTATGAAGAATATCTTCATAAGGCTGAAAGGGAACCCATTTTTGATAAGCTTCGTTGGAAATACCATTACGCTTCCAAGGTAGATTCATGGTCAGTTCAAGACGGTAAGCTTAAAATGGTGGTTGAAACAGAGCCTAAAGCCGAATCGCTTCATGTAGAGGTCTCATTTTTAGGAGAACAGGCCTTGATGTTGAGAGCTGGATTAGGCAGGATTGCTGATTTTGAACCAGAGCCCCTCATGGTGAAAAGGATTTTGGAGCCAGCGAGTGTTAAGACCGGGGAGTTTAACAATGTTTTGACGTTCTCCTCCAATAGAATCACCTGTCAAATTAGCAAAAAACCTTGGCGCCTTAAAATATCGGATGAAAACGGGAGGGTCTTCCTCGAAGAGTACGTTTCAGGCGTTCTCCGCAATTGGTTCCCAGTGTATCCGCTTGGTTATAAGATTGCGGATGGAGACACGCGTTTCTTCGAAAGCATTTATTTGAAGCCGAATGAATCGGTTTACGGTTTCGGTGAAAGATTTGGGCCTCTTGACAAAAGGGGGCAGACGCTTCTTCTCTGGAATTCGGACACTACTTTAACTTCTTCAGATAGGAGTTATAAGAGTATACCGTTCTATGTTACGAGCGAAGGTTATGGTTTATTCGTTAAGACTGGGAGTAGAACCCTGTTTGAAGTAGGCTCCGAGTATTGCTATAACTCTATTTCGTTTGAGATCTGGGAGAACTGTCTAGAGTATATAGTTTTCTACGGTCCTGACTTGAAGCGCGTGTTAAAAATGTACACGGAGCTTACGGGGCGTCCTAGTCTACCACCATTATGGTCCTTCGGATTATGGATGTCTCGATGCATGTATCAAAATAGAGGGGAAGTTGAGGAGGTTGCTCAAAAATTGAGAGGCGAGAAAATACCTTGTGACGTGCTGCATATAGATCCTTCCTGGATGAAACCTAAACACTATTGCGACTTTGAATGGAATGAAGAGGCTTTCCCGAATCCTGAGGATATGTTTGAAAAGTTGAGAAGCCTAGGTTTCAGAATATGTTTATGGGAGCAGCCTTATGTTCCGGAAGGCACCTCCATGTATGAGGAGGGAGTTAGAAACGGTTTCTTTCTGAAGGATAAGGAGAATAGGGTAATTCACATACCTGACTTTGAACTATGCGAATCAGCAGTAGTTGATTTTACGAACCCCAAGGCTAGGGAGTGGTATAAGAAGAAGCATCGTTGTCTACTCGAAAAAGGGGTTTCCGCCTTTAAATGCGACATGGGTGAGGCTGTCCCAGAGCAAGCAGTCTTCTACAACGGGGAGACTGGCGTTAAAATGCATAATCTTTATTCGCTTTATTACCAGAGAACAGTTTTTGAAGCTACGGAGGAGTTTTTCGGGAAGGGTAATGGTCTTGTTTGGGGACGTTCCGGATGCGCTGGGATACAAAGGTACCCGGTTCAATGGAGCGGCGACAGCCACGCTAGTTTCGAAGACATGGCGTGCGTACTGCGCGGCGGGTTGAGCTACTCTATGTCCGGCGTACCCTTCTGGAGCCATGATATAGGCGGTTTCCAAGGGCCTAAGCCTAGCCCAGCCCTCTACGTAAGATGGGCTCAATGGGGTCTTTTAAGCTCGCACTCGAGGTGCCACGGAACTACGCCAAGAGAACCGTGGGAGTATGGGGAGGATGCCCTGAAAATATTCAGGGAGTTCACCCGCCTCAGGTACAGCCTCCTGCCCTACATCTACTCTCATGCTTACGAAGCGTGTGAAACGGGGGTCCCTGTGGTGAGGCCATTGGTATTGGAGTATCAGGATGACCCTAATGTGAGGAGGATTGACCTGGAGTATCTACTCGGCCCAGCCCTGCTTATTATACCTGTTCTAAACGAGGAGGGGTGTGCAGAGTACTACTTGCCTAGAGGAGAATGGTTGAACTGGTGGAGCAGGAAGCCGGTTCAAGGAGGGTGCTGGGTTAGGGAGAGTGTTCCGTTGCACGTGATACCACTATTCATCAGGGAGAATTCTGTGGTACCTAGGATGACTCCCGTGCAGCATGTAGGTGAAAAGCCTGAAGAAATGATTCTTGAAGTCTTCGTGAAAGACAGGGCGTTCTTAAACTACTTTTTCGACGAGAGTTTTCCGATAGAGGTTTCAAGAGAAAACAATGTTTTAAGGCTGAAAATGGGTCCTTCGAGAAAAACGTGGAGGTTAGTTTTCTACAATGAGAATAAGCCGCTGAGGGTCGACTGCAAAGGAGGAGACCTTGCCTCCTACGAGTATAACAGTGAGTTGAAAGCCATAGATTTGAAGATTCTCCTAAAAGATGAACCATGCTCCGTCGAGGTGGTGGAATAGGTTTCAACTGTGCAGAACCAGTGATATAGTGTGCTGGGGTTAAAGCCTTTGAAAGCCTCAGTAAGATGGTGCAGTGTCTGCAACGTGCCGCTCCTCGGAGAGAAGTGCGACGTGTGTGGAGACAAGGGTTTTTATTTAAAAACTAGGGGGAAGACTGACTTAAGGCCTGTTTTCGAGGAAGAGAGGAAGCTGATCTTGGAGGCTCTGGATAAACAGTATGGTCCAGGAGCCGGGGGGAAAGTCCTGTATGAGGGTCATCTTGTGCTTGCAAACAAGCTTTTCTACGTTGATCAGGCTTACGAGATAATCTCCGACGGAAGGCTGATCGGCCACTTCTTCTTCGACGTCTATGTTTATGACTGGGTTTTCAAGCCTGTTGAATATGGTTGTTTAAGGATTTTTAAAAACTTTGGCATAGGGTTTTTCAAAGAGGGTGTTAAAAAAGGAGAGGGTTTGAAAATCACCGGGTTAAATCTTCCACTTGAAGCAAGGTATCTGCCAGTGTGTGGTAAAAAAGGTGTTTACGGGGTTGCTCAACTAACGGGTAATGGAGAAGCAAGAGTAGTAAAGACTTTCCAACCAATCCTGAATGAGGAGGAGACTAAACCATCTGGTTTAGAGGACGTTTTGAAATCCAACTTGGAATATTTGAGAAGAAGGGAGTCTAGAGCTATCGTGTTCATCAACAGGCTTTTAAACAGGATTAGAAAGCCCACTTGTGTCTCTTACTCCGGTGGGAAAGACAGTTTAGCAACGCTGCTTCTGGTTCTGAAAGCCGGAGTAAAACCCAAGGTCTCGTTTACAAACACGGGGATAGAGCTTCCCGAAACTGTGGAGAACGTGAGAAAGGTGGCTGACAGCCTTGGCCTAGAGCTTTTAACGGTTGATGCTTACGATGGTTTCTGGAAGGGTTTGAATGTTTTCGGCTTACCTTCCAGAGACTACAGATGGTGCTGCAAAGTTATAAAGCTTATTCCAACCGCACGGCTCTACAGGAGAGCATTCCCCGGAGGCAGCTTGACCTTCCTGGGACAGAGGGCGCTGGAGTCTAGAAAAAGAGCTAGAACTGGAAGCGTGTGGCGGAACCAATGGATTCCGGAATCAATCTCCGCCTCTCCCATAAACGATTGGGATATGTTGACCGTATGGCTGTACTTGCTGTATCGAGGAGTTTTCAACCTGGTGAACAAGGCTTATTTCTACGGGTTTGACAGGATAGGGTGTTACCCATGTCCCTCCTGCAGCATAGGGGACTACCTGCTTTTAGAGAAAATCCATCCTGAGCTCTGGAGTGGATTCAGACGAGAAATTCTTAAGCATTTCTCGTATAAAGACTCGCCGTCGCTAAAGTATCACTTATGGAGATGGAAACGGGTTCCGGTAAAGATGAAGAAGGTTGTTGGGAAAGTCCATAGCCGCCGCCTTGAAAAATACGTGGTGAAAGACGATGGAGTTGCCACATGCCTGGTTTTAGACAGGGAAATAGATGGGGACAAGTTGAGGGAACTCGCGAAAACCCTAGCGCATCCTACAGCATCGTATGCGTTGAACGGAAACAAGGTGGTGTTCAAGTTGGAAAACAAGAATAGAAAAATGATTAGCATTGTTCTCAGAGCAGCATACTGCCTAGGATGCGGTTCCTGCGAGGCTTGGTGTCCGCGCGAAGCCTTGTTCCTTAACCAGGATGGGAAGGTTCACGTGGATGAAACCAGGTGTAAAGGGTGTGAAACATGTATGGAGAAATGTCCAGTAGTCGAGTTTCTCCTCCCATTCTGAAACCATGCAAGTCCACGCATTGTGTTGCATGCCAAGAATTACTTCAAGTGGTTTAGCAGGTTTTACACCGTCATTGAAAGCGCGCGCTAAAACAGCGCCTAGAATCGCTCTCGGAAACGGAATAACTTTTTATTCCTCCTCGTCAAGACGCTTTTGCATGAATCCCCCCAGGAGATGGATAGCGGACGAGCATATTGAAAGGCTGAGGGAAATAGGCAGAATAGCGCGAGGCGATATTTTGAAGATGACTACTCTAGCTGCCTCGGGACACCCCGGGGGATCAATGTCCAGTATAGACATCTATCTTGCTCTCTTCTCTTTCGCAAGAGTCAGGCCTAAAGACCCATGTTGGCCGGCTAGGGACAGGATAGTCGTCAGCCACGGTCATACTTCCCCAGGTGTTTACGCTGCCTTAGGCAGGCTCGGGTTCTTCGACATTGACGAGGCGATAGCCACTTTCAGGCTTGCCGGCAGCCGTTTCGAGGGTCATGTGGAGAGATGCGTCCCAGGCGTGGAGTGGTCAACCGGGAACCTTGGCCAAGGGCTTTCCGCTGGATGCGGCTTCGCTGTCGCGGGAAGGGTGAGAGGCATGGACTACCATGTTTTCGTCGCTATGAGCGACGCGGAGCAGGCTAAGGGGCAGGTTGCTGAGGCCAGGAGGTTCGCCCACAAGTATGGTTTTTCAAACATTACCGTGATAGTCGACTACAATGAGAGGCAGATAAGTGGTAAGACGTATGAGGTGATGCCGGTCAACATTAAGGAGGGATATGCTTCAGACGGCTGGAGGGTTGTTGAGACTGATGGTCACGATTTTAAAGCTTTGCGAAGCGCTTTGGACGAGGCTGTGACCGACGGTTCTCCAACAGTCGTAATCGCTCGGACAGTAATGGGGAAGGGAGTTTCCTTCATGGAGGGTAATGAAGAGTATCACGGCAGACCGTTGAAAATAGACGAGTATAAGAAGGCGATTCTAGAGCTGGGTGTTGAGGATGATCTGGACAAGTATAAGGCGTTGAGAAACAGATTCGCCTCAGAGCTTAAAGATTCCTCACGCCGCAAAGCTTACGAATTATGCTCGGAAACAGTAGTCCTTAAGCCTGGGGTGCCGAGAACATACGGGGCTGGAAGCCATGTGGAAACCAGGCAGGCTTTCGGCAATGCTTTAATCGACCTTGCTGAAGCCCAAGGGGTGGAGAAACCTTTAATCGCCGTTTTTGACTGCGACTTGGCTGAGTCCGTCAGGACAGTAGAGTTCGCAAAGAAATTCCCCGGCAATTTCTTCCAAGCCGGTGTTCAGGAGCACACCACGGCGACTATTGCAGGAGCAGCGTCAATCCAGGGGGTTGTGTCCTTCTTCGTGGACTTCGGGGTTTTCGGTGTTGACGAGACCTATAATCAGCATAGGCTTAACGATATTAACCGTACGAATCTTAAGGTTGTTGTTACACACTGTGGTTTAAACGTCGGCGAAGACGGGAAGACTCACCACTGCATTGATTACGTTGGTGTTTTCAGGAATCTTTACGGCTTCAGGGTTATAGTGCCTGCTGACGCTAATCAGACTGACAGGGCTACGAGGTTCATCGCGTCGACACCCGGCAACTTCCTACTCGCCGTAGGAAGGTCGAAGCTACCGATAATCACTGATGAGGCCGGTGGAGAAGTATTTGCTGGAAACTACGTTTTCAAGTATGGTAGGGCGGACGTTTTGAGGACCGGCGGGGATGCTGCAATATTCACCATGGGCTCGATAGCCCATAAGGCTGTCTCAGCTTGGGAGAGGCTTAGAGATATGGGTGTCAACGTTATGGTGGTTAATGTTTCCAGTCCTCTGAAGGTTGACGAGAAAGCGTTGGAGGAAGCTGCTAAAACAGGCAGGATTATAACCTACGAGGATCACAATGTTAACACTGGGCTGGGCGCCTCCGTCTCGCAGGCTATTGCTGAGCGTGGCTACGGTGTTAGAATAAAACGGTTGGGAATTAGTGAGTACGGTGCCTCTGGGGTGTTCGAAGACCTTTACAGAATGGCTGGGTTGGACGAGGATTCGCTTGTTGAAGCCGTTGTGAAACTTGTCCGCAGCTAAGCAAATAGAGCAAATAGGGTTGCAGAGTATAAGTACCCTAGATCTTCAGGTCTCTGAAAAAGCCGGTTGGCAGCGGGCTCGTGAACCTTTCTATCGCCGTTAAGAATAAATGTTTCCTTCTCTTCTCGTATACGGGTGTATGAAGGTTCAGGACTTGGTGTGTTTCATACCGGTGGGTGGTCAAGCTAAAAGGCTGAGGCCGCTGTCACACGATGTTTCTAAGCCCTGTGTAAGATTTCTTAACAGGCCTCTGATCGAATTTTCAATGATCGCCTTGGCCGAGAAGGGAGTTAGGAACTTCATATTCGGGGAAATGGGCTATACGAATTATGCCAATCTTTTCGACCAGTATGGGGAGGGAATAGGATTTTCAGCCAAATATAGGATTGAACCGAGGATTCACATTAAACACCAGCCTAATCTGGATGATGTTGGAAGCGCTGATTCATACAGGATAAACATGGAGTATTACGATATTCGTAAGCCTGTGATCGTGGTTCAGGGTGACAACCTCTTCAGCTTCGATCTGAATGATTTTATTAGGAAACACGAAGAGAGAAACGCTTTGATGAGCATCGCATTGATAAGGGTGAAGAACGTGGAAGAATATGGTGTTGCCGATGTTGACCATGATATGAGGATCAAGCGGTTCGTGGAAAAGCCTCAGCCCCATCAGGCACCCAGCAACCTTGTGAATGCCGGAATATACCTCTTGTCACCAGAATTAAGAAGCATAGTGAATGGGGAAGAGGTGATGAGGATTAGGAATGAGAGGGGGAGGCTTGATTTCGGATACGACTTGATTCCGTATCTAGTGGATAAGGGTTTCCCAGTTTACGGCTACGAAATCCCAATTTGGTTCGACGTTGGCTCCCCGGAGAAATATCTGGAGGCGATGCTTAACGTTCTCAAGGGTGCATTAGATATCAGGATAACTGAGGAAAGGATCGTGCCTGGGAAGAATATCTGGGTCCAGGGCTATAGCGAGGAATCTATAAGAAGGAGGCAGGAAATCGTGAGAAAATATAATGAAAACAAGCTCGGTTTAGAGGGTGCTGTCTTAATAGGTAGGCATACTAGAATAGGTGACTATTCCAAGATAATGGATTCTTCGATAGACAACTTCTGCATTATAGGTGAGCACGTGGTCATCGAGAGGTCAGCGATTATGGACGCGGCAAAGATAGGTGATTATGCTGGCATATCTGATAGCATTATAGGGAGAAAAGTAATCGTTGAATCTTCTAAAGAAAAACCTACCCTCGTAGAGTCTTTCTCAACGATTGGGAACTCAGTCCGGATACGTGAGGGTTGTAGGCTTATAAACACAAGGGTAAACCCGGGTCTAACTCTTCCTCCGGGAATGACCTATAAGAATAAGTTTCTCCAGACCTATGAAGATGTTGTCAGAATGGCGGAGTAAGAACCTGTTTTAATCCAAGATATTTCGGCAGTTATTTATTTTACGAGCGATTCATATATCTTGATCGTTTGTTGAGCCACCTTGTCCCAGGTGAAGTAGTTTAAAACCCTCTTCCTGCCGTTTTCACCCATCTTAAGCGCTTTATCTTTATCAGACAGTATTAGGTTGACGCCCCACGCTATGTCTACAGGATCATTACCATTTATGTGGACACCGTTTTGGTCCGGCCCGCTGCTTATCACTTGCTCCCTGAACCCGCATACTCCACTCGCGCCAACGACGATCGGCTTCTTCATCGCCATCGCCTCGAGTGAAACTATTCCAAAAGGCACA
>Ga0315298_1002939_pt1 | contig 27791 bp, 21 predicted proteins | sample WHS_1_MG_FD_203077 | JGI IMG/M metagenome (GOLD analysis project Ga0315298, IMG submission 203077) | Extremophilic microbial mat communities from Washburn Hot Springs, YNP, Wyoming, USA - WHS_1_MG | ecosystem: Environmental > Aquatic > Thermal springs > Hot (42-90C) | place: USA: Wyoming... | reverse complement strand
AGCTCATTAATGTTTAAGACAGAAACTCCTCTAAGCTGTGCAATTTTTACAAGATTTAAGTCATTTGAAATAATTGTTCCTTTTATGATTCTACAGAGTTCAACAAGTTTTATATCAACTTCCTTTATTTCAGGCAGATCTTCCTCAAGAATTTCAAAATTTATCATGGGCATTCTTTTAATCCTCTGCATTATATCAAGTGCCCTTCTGCCTTTTGCTCTTCTTAAAGGATCAGGAGAGTCTGCTATATATTGAATTTCCTTCAAAACAAATCTGGGTATCAAAATAGTGCCTTTTACAAAACCAAGCTCTATGAGATCCGCTATCCTTCCGTCTATTAGAACATTTGTATCAAGAATCTTTGGCTCTTCCCATATGGTTTCCTTTTTGATTATTCTTAAAATATCAGTAATTTTGATTTTCTCAGCCTTTTTAAAACCCAAAATACTTCCTGCATATCCGAAGCTTATCATTACAATAAAAGAAAAAATGCTCAAAGCATAAGACTTAATAGTTAATGATAAAAATAAAAAGGGTAAACTGAACAGGAATCCTGCAAAAATTCCTGCTGAGAGTCCTAAAAATCCAAGAAAAATCTGAGAACTGTTCATTTTTTTAATCTTTACATAGATAAAGATACTTAAAAGAATAACACCTATTGATGTTGCAGAAGCTTCAATAAAAGACTGAAAGCTGAAATTGCTCCAGATAATTATCAAAAAAGAAAGGCTCAAAATAAAAAGAAAAATTAACAGGCTCATGATGATAAAATCATATAAAACTTTTTACCACCTCTGTTTATGAGGACAAGAACATCATTTCGTGAAATCTTCTGTATTGCTTTCTGGAAATCAGAGGTGGATGTTATTTTTTGTCTTTCAATTTCCATTATCAGGTCTCCTTTTCTGAGTCCTGTATTTTCAGCTGGAGAACCCTGTTCAATTTTATAGACAACAACTCCTCTGTCATCCGGGTCAATACCTATTTGTTTCGCCATTGATGGTTCAAGATCAATAACAGATAAGCCTTTGAAAGGGTTTTCAAATTTCCCTCTTGTTTGCCTTGCAATTTTTACCTCCTGAAAAGTTTCTGAAGGAAGTTGTGCAACTGTAACAGACAGGGTATATATTTGACCGTCTCTTGCAATTTTTAATTTAACAATTGAACCTATCGGGCTCTGAGCCACAAGATTTCTTAAAACTGCGCCTTCTTTTATCTGTTTTCCATTATACTCAAGGATAATATCTCCCCTTCGGAGACCTGCTTTACTGGCTGGACTATGTTTTGTAACATCAGTGATTAAAACTCCGTATGAATCTTTTAGATTAAATCTTTCAGCAAGCTCTGCTGTTAAATCCTGAACTATTACTCCTATCCAGCCTCTTATAACTTTTCCTCCTTTTATCAGACTATCTTTTATGATGCGTGCCATGTTGCTTGGCACAGCAAAGCCTATTCCCTGATATCCTCCTGTTTTTGAAAATATTGCAGTATTTATTCCTATTACTTCACCTTTTATGTTCACAAGCGGGCCACCTGAGTTTCCGGGATTTATTGCTGCATCTGTCTGAATAAAATCCTCATAATCAGCTATTCCAACATCAGCTCTTCCTGTGGCACTTATGATCCCCATTGTAACTGTGTGTGTTAATCCATAAGGATTTCCAATTGCCAGAACAAAGTCTCCAACCTGAAGCTTATCTGAATCGCCCCATTGTGGTACAGGTAAATCATTTGCATTTATTTTAATCACTGCAAGGTCTGTTTTCGGATCAACACCTATCACAGAAGCCTTAAATGTTCTTTTATCATAAAGTGTTACCTTTATATCTTCTGCCTGCTCAATCACATGATAATTCGTAAGTAAGTATCCATCTGTAGACACTATCACTCCAGAACCCATGCTCATTTCTTTCCATCTTTTACCCTGTGAATTTCCAAATGGTGGTAAAAATTCAAAAAGGTCTTCAAGAGTAGGTGGAGACTGAACAGTACGGGTTGCTGATATATTCACAACTGATGGAGAGACTGTTTTTACTATCTCTGCAAAGCTTTTAACAGGCTGGGCTATATTACTGTAAATTGGTATGGATTGCCTTGGTCTCTGTATCAGAGAAAATATTGTTGCTCCTATCAGAAATCCTGTAAAAAAAATCAGAATAATTAATATGATCTTTCTTTTTGTCATTTTTTATTCTTTTTTTATGAGTTTTCTGACCTCTCCAACACGAAGAGTTATTTTTTGAGAATCAAAATGCTCAAGATATGCAAGCGCATATTTTCTTGTTGTATTAAGAAGAGTTCTGAATTCTGAGACTGTCATTTCCTGTTTTTTTAAAAAGAATTCTTTTAAAAGTTTTGTCATCCTTTCATAGTTCTCCTTAACAAGATATAATGAGTCATTTATTCTAACTATTTTACCTGATTTTGCAAGTATTTTCAGTATATCACCCATCTTTGCTTCAGAAACACTTAATAGGCTTGCAAGCTCATCTTTAAAAGGTGGCTGGAATTCACTGTTTTTAAGCTGATGTATTATTTTATCTTCTAATGCAGGTTCTATTTTTTCTTTTACCATAGATTTAAGTTTTACCAAATTGCCTTCCACAATTACTTCAGGCATATGAGGCAGTAACATGAAAATCTCGGGAAATTTTTCAAGTGAAAGTTTTGATTTTAACTCTTCCTTTGGCAGACCTTCTTTATACGGATTTTTTGCATGAAAATCCCTCAATAAATCCAAAAGTGATGTTTTAAAAGAATTGAAGATATCTATATGAAAAAGATGATTTTGTGCCCTCACAATTCTTTGTTTTTCTGAGAGTTTTTCAACAGATGTTCTGATATGCGAAATATCAGCATTTATCCAGCCTTCAAGCTCTGAAATTGAAATCCCTTTCATTGATCTTCTTTTAATTTTTATTTCTATTCGGTCAGATAAATCCCCAGATGAGAGAACTTCAAGATGCTCTAAAATAATATCCTTTTTTCTTTTTGGAGGATGCGGGTCAAGAATAACCCCTCCTCCAAGTGTCTGGAGAGGAGAAAATCTTCTTATTATGAACCTGTCCCCAGCCATTGCAACAACAGGTTCCTGTAATTTTATACAGGCAAATGCTTCTTCATCGGGTAAAATCTCTGTTTTTCTGAATATCTTAACTCTTCCAACAGTTTCTGATGTTGCAAGATAAAAATGCACTGGAGCATTATTTTTCAAAGGTGTGGCATCCTTGAGAAGCTTTATTCTACCTTCTATAAAGTAAGTTGGCTTAAGCCTCCCAGGAACAGTAACAATGTCTCCTCTTTTGATGTCTTCCTTTGATACACCATGAAGATTTATTCCAACCCTCTGTCCTGCAAAAGCTTCTCTGAGAGGCTGTCCGTGACTTTGAAGCCCTCTTACTTTTGAAGTGATTTCTGCAGGAAGAACCTCAACCTGTGAGTCAACAGAAATTTTCCCAGAAAGAACAGTTCCTGTAACAATAGTTCCAAATCCCTTCAGAGTGAAAACCCTGTCAATCGGCATTCTGAATATACCTTCAGAAGATTTTTCCCTGACTTTTAATGCAAGCTTCTTTATCTTTTCTTTTAGAAGCTCTATGTTATACCCTGTTTTTGCAGACACAGGAATTATATCAGCATTTTCAAGGAAGGTACCTTTGACTGTTTCTTTTATGTCCTCACGAGCAAGTTCAAGGGTTTCTTCATCTACAAGATCAGCCTTATTAAGAGCAATCAAGCCTGATTTTATTTTTAATAAATCGCATATTGCAAGATGTTCTTTTGTCTGTGGCATAACTCCTTCATCAGCAGCAACAACAAGCATAACAAAATCAATGCCTCCAACTCCTGCAAGCATATTTTTTATAAGTCTTTCATGCCCTGGAACATCAACTATTCCAACAACTATGTCAGGATAAATAATATTAGCAAAACCGAGATCAATGGTAATTCCTCTTTCCTTTTCCTCCTTCAGTCTATCAGGATCAATTCCTGTTAGAGCCTTAACAACTGAGCTTTTACCGTGATCAATGTGTCCTGCTGTACCTAAAATTACCTTTTTCATGTGGTAAGCTTGACAAAATTTCTAATAAGTTTAAGTCCGATTTTCTGAGATTTTTCAGGATGAAACTGAGTGGCAAAAATATTTTCTTGAATCATCATTGAGGTAAACTCTACTCCGTAGTCAGTTACACCAGCAACAGCTTTTGAGTCTTCTGGTATCACATAGTATGAATGCACAAAATAAAAGTAAGAATTATCAGGAATTTCTTCAAAAATTTTGTTTTTCTTTTTAAATTTAACACTGTTCCATCCCATATGTGGAATTTTATAATTTTGTGGCAGGCTGAAGCGAACAACCCTTCCTTTTAATATATCAAGCCCCTTACATAGTCCAAATTCTTCTGATTCTGTGAAAAGAATCTGCAGTCCAAGACATATTCCAAAATAGGGTTTACCATTGAGAATTTCTTCTTTTATTGCCTGTAGAAGTCCCAATTCTGAGAGATTTTCCATACAATTTTTGAATGCTCCCACTCCTGGAAGCACAATAGCCCTCGCTTTCATAATTTCTTCAGGATTTTGAGTTACAGAAATCTCAGCACCAGCTGTTTCAAAAGCCTTTGAAACACTTCTAATATTTCCCATTCCGTAGTCAATTATTGCTATCATGCGATAATTCTACCACAAAATAAAAAGTTTTTTTAAATTTTCTAACTCTCTGTAAGGTTTGAACTTACTATCTTCAAATGTTTTTATGTGAAGTTCACCATCAGGAAATTCTTTTATCTGGATAGCTCCATCAATATCAGTGCGGTAAACTCTGCATGTTGTCTTCAGATATTCAACTACTTCTGGGTGAGGATGCCTGTAAGGATTTCCCACTCCTGCACTTATTATGCAAATTTTTGGAGAGGCAAACTCATAAAACCCTTCAAAAAATGAATATCTGCTACCATGATGAGGTACTTTCACTATATCTGATTTTAAGTATTTAACAGGTATGCTCTGCAGTGCCTGTGTTCCAGCATCTGATGTAAATAGATATTTATTTTTAAAACATCTAAAACCGAAGATCATGCTTAATTCATTGCTATCCTTTGAAAGGGATGGAACATAAAATTCCTTATATGGATGCAAAATGCTGAATTCGCAGTTGCCTGCTTTCAGCACATCTCCTCTTTCAAGATGTCTTATTGGGCTCTGATTTTCAATGTTATAGATTATGTAACCATTGTCCCATATTTCTTTTACATTAAAGATTTCTTTAATTTTTTTAAGTCCTCCAGCATGGTCTTTCTGTTCATGGGTTATTATAATAGCATTCAGCTCTTTCACAGATTTTGCTTTAAGAAAGTGTTCAGCTTCAAAGCCAGTCCTTCCAGTATCAACGAGAAAAACACCCTGAGGGGTTTCAATTACTGTAGAGTCTGCCTGACCTGTGTCAAGAAATGTTATTTTGACAGAATTTTTATCATCTTTTGTTAAAACAAAAAGCAAAAAGATACCAAAAAATATGAGAAGCACTGAAAAGCCATAGAAAAATTTTTTAATATTACCCTTCATAATATAAAAACTGAAAATTCCAGCAAATATTGAAAGATAAAAAATTGCAACAACTCCAGGTGGAATGGCAGAAATGCTTATTGAAGAAAATTCAAATGAAGAAAGCTTATTCATAAGCCAGAAAGAAACTCCCGCAGTTGAGTTAATCAAATCAGGAAAAGGATAAATGCCTGAAATGAGATACAATGCTATAAATAAAATATTCAGAGGGAAGAGCAGTCCCCCCAAGATTAATCCTGCTGTCAAATTTGACAGAGGGCTTATGATTGACAGATAATGAAACCTATAGGCTACCATAGGTGCTGTTATCAGGGTTGCAGAAAGACTGATAAGGAGGCTCAAAATTAGATAGCAGAGAATTTTATTGCCTTTGTTTTTTATAAAATAGCTTTTGTATATATCAGTTACAAAACCAATTCCTGCAGTTGCTAAAAAACTCAATTGAAAGGATAAATCAGTAGCTGCTTCGGGGTCTAAGATAAGAATTAAAAAGCATGCAATGCTTAATGTGATTATCCAGATGGATTTCCTTTCTGTAAGAACACCAAGCATAAAAAGAGTTGCCATCAGAAAGGCCCTTGTAGAAGGATAGTTTGGCTGAACAATAAGAAAATAGCCAAAAAGAACAGGAAAGCAAAGCAGGATACCAAGCTGTGAAGGCTTTATATAAAGGGTTAGATAAACAATCAAATTGTATGGTAGATGCTTCAGGATGAATCTGAACAAGAAAAATGATACAGTGAAAAGGAGACTGAAATGTGCACCTGATATGCTTAAAAGATGAATAAGTCCTGTTTTTTGAAAATCTTGCAGAATTTTTCCTGATATTTCATATCTGTATCCTGTTGTCATAGCAATTAATACATTTGCAGTATTTTCATCAAGTTTAGTTTTAAGTATTCTGTTTATCTTCAGTTGAATTTTTTCAATAAAACTCTGATTTAATTCTCCTTCATCCTCTGCTTTTATTACATAACAGGTTATATTTTTACTGCCTGGTATGTAGGGATTTTTATGCTCGGAAATCTTTTTACATTCTATCCTGTAATATCTGTTATCACTCATTTCAGTATTGCTGTATGCTTTTACTGTCTTGCCTTCAGAAGTTTTAAATATGTATAAATTTTCCTTTTTTGATACCACATAACCTTGAAAACTGAAAACATCATTGCCAAAAGAGATATCTGTCCTTCCTGAGGTATTGTAAAAAAGTCCTGCCAAAGAAAGAATAAGACAGCAGAAAGCTGAAGTGTATTTTCTTTTTAAAATGAAAAAGACGAAAGGAATTGAGATAGTGAAAAGTGATAAAAAGGGGAAATACCTAAAAACTGATCCAGTTAAAATTCCCAGAACTGCTGATAATATAAATGGCATTAGAGATTTAGAATATTATTTGCAATTTGCTCAAGTTCTCCTGCAATTTTTTTTACTCTCTCAGGATTTTCATCCTCTACCATTATTCTTATTTTTGGTTCTGTGCCTGAAGCTCTTATAAGTATTCTTCCTTTCATTTTCCTTTCAAGATCAGATGCTTTTCTGCTTATTTTTTCAATTCTACTGCCTATTTCTTTTTTTGATAAGCTTTCTGGAATTTTTATGTTTTTAAGAACCTGAGGGTATCTCTTTATATCTTTTGTAAGCTCGCTTAATGCCTTTTCATTTTTCTTCATGATGTAAGCAACCTGAACAGCAGTAATTGCACCATCTCCTGTATTAGTGTAATCAAGGCATACTATATGCCCGGACTGCTCTCCTCCGAGATTGTATCCACCCCTGAGCATTTTTTCAACAACATACTTATCTCCAACTTTTGTTCTTATTAGTTTTATTCCATTTTCATTCATGTATTTTTCAACTCCCATATTGGTCATCACTGTTGCGACAACCGTGTTTTTCTTCAACTTCTTTTCCTTCTTTAGCTCATTAGCCCATACACAGAGGATAAAATCACCGTCAACAATGTTTCCCTTTTCATCAATAAGAATTGTTCTGTCAGCATCTCCATCATGAGCAATTCCAAGATGTGAGGTTGTTTCTTTAACTTTATTTATCAACTTTTCAGGATATAAAGCCCCACAATCTCTGTTTATGTTTAGCCCATCAGGTGTATCATTTATCGTTATAACCTGAGCGCCGAGTTCCCTGAAAAGCACAGGGGTTATTTTATAAGCTGAGCCATTTGCAGGGTCTACAACCACCTTTAAGCCTTCAAGGCTGGCATCTCTTGGCAGTGTTGATTTTACAAACTCTATATATCTACCAGTTGCATCCTGAATTCTGTATGCCTTACCCAGGCTCTGAGCAAGTGGTCTCTGAGGAGGGAAGTTTGGGTCATTTAATAATTTTTCAATATTTTTTTCAATTTTTTTCGGAAGTTTAAATCCATCATTGGAGAATATTTTTATTCCATTGTCAGGAAAAGGATTATGTGATGCTGAAATTATAATTCCTGCATCAACTCGCATGCTTTTAACCAGAAATGCAACAGCTGGAGTCGGAATAGGTCCTGCCAAATAGACATCTCCACCCATTGATGTAATTCCTGCTGTTAATGCTGATTCAATTACATATCCTGATATTCTTGTATCCTTCCCGATCAAAACTTTGGGCTTATGAGGAAGTCTTTCCTTTAAAAGAAAACACAAAGCCATACCTGCCTTCATACATATTTCAGGAATCATTGGGTAGATGTTTATTGTTCCCCTAATTCCATCAGTTCCAAAAAGACTCATTACTTCCTCCTTACATTTACATATACCGTTACTGTGTCTTTATCAGTCCTGAAAATTTTCCCCTCAGGGTCAATCTTGACCTGAAAACTCAGATCTTCACTTATTCCATCTATATCCAGAATTTCAGTTTTAATAACATGAATTCTTTCAAGTTCTTTCTTAGCTCCTTCAATCCTTATCTGAGATGGTTCTGAAGCAACAGAAACTACTGTAAATCCTTTAGCTGGACTGCCTGTAAGTCTTACCTTTACTGGAACAGTTTTATAAGATTTTTCATCCATGTAGAGTTTTACCTGTGGAGGTTCTATTCTAAGTATCTCTATGCCTCTTGGTAATTTTACAGAGGATTTTGTTATAGGGATGGAGTTTTCACCAAGCCTGACATTTGAAAGATCAACGACAACTCTGATATCATTTTGAGCAACTTCCTTAAGAATCCTCTCTCTTGCAGAAACAGAAATATTTATCTTTCTTGCACTCTGTTTTAGAATTTCCATTTCAGATGGAGTATTTTTGAACTCAAGGGGAGCCTCCAGAGATGTTTCTATCTGTCCTTTAAATGTAACAAAAAACCATAAAAATAATGCAATGGCTACTGATAGTATTTTAAATGTTAAATTTTCTGTAAAAAGAGTTTTTAAAAATTTTTTCATCTTTCTTGCCTTTCAGCTGTAAAAAGATTTGTTAATCTTTCCCTTAATTTTGTTATATCATGGAAAGGCTCAAGCTCTCCCCTTACTGCTATAGAGATTAAGCCTGTTTCCTCAGAAACTATAACAGCAATGGCATCTGTTTCTTCTGTAATCCCTGCAGCAGCCCTGTGTCTTGTTCCATAAGTTTTGCTCAATCCGGTACCTAACTTTATCGGAAGAAAACATCCTGCAGCAATAACCCTGTTTCCTTTTATTATTACTGCTCCATCATGGATCGGACTTGTTGGATGGAAGATACTGAGTAAAAGCTCTTTAGTAACCTTTGCATCAAGAGGAACTCCAATTTCAACATATTCACTGAGGCTTACTTCTCTTTCAAAAACTATTAACGCACCAATCTTTTTATTTGATAGAGACTGAGATGCTTTTACTATCTCCTCTATGCTTTTAATTTCTCCAGCTGAAGTAAATCTGTGAAGTATCGGTGTTTCACCCATCTGTGCAAGAGCTTTTCTTATTTCCGGATGGAAAAGTATGATAAGAATAAGAACTATCTGTGTCCAGAAGCTCTGAATTAACCAGTCAAGTGTGTAAAGCTCTAAAAATCTTGAAAGCACAGACATACCAAGTAAAACTCCTACACCAATAAGCATTCTTGCTGCACGGGTTCCTTTAACAAGAATAAATATCTTATAAATAATAAAAGAAACTATGATGATATCAATTAAGTCCTGCCATCTGAGTTGATCAAAAAATTTTTCCATATCAAATTATGATAAAGCTTCTTTATTAATTTTTACAGAAATATTTGCCATTATAGCTCTCAGATAAGACTTAATAAAATCTTCCTTAGAGATTTCATTCTGAGCATTTGCTCCTGCGATAACATACAGGATTTTTGTTATGGTTATCTGCCTTTTTAATAAAGCCTCATACTGAGCAGGAGTGATTCTGTTAACCTTCAGAATCTGGAAATATATCTCTTTTTGAAAAACTCCATTTCGCATAAATCTTGGATCATTGATTATTGTTTCCTGAAGCTCTCTTTCAGTTGCCTTTATTTCATATTTTTCTGCTATATAAAGCAGGATTTCTTCATTTATCAACTCTTCCAGAATTCTTTCCTTAAGTCCAGATTCCATCTCAGATGCCTTTTCTTTGAATACTTCCCTGTAAAGTCTTTTTGCATCCTCGTATGCTCTCCAGAATCTTTCTGCAGGGATTTTCTGTCCTGCCACCTCAGCAACAAATTCTTGATTCTTTGTTCTTGTTATATCCCATCCAAAATAAAATACAAAGGTTATTATCACTATAAAAAATAAAAAATAAAAATATTTTGCATTTTTTCTGAGCATTTTTATCACAGCGAGCCTCCTAAAAAATCTTAACCTCTTTTACTTTAAATGAATTTTTTCCTCTAAGGCAAGCTGTGATATAATAAAATACTTAAGAATAAAATTTTACGGGGTGATAAAATGCCAATTTATGAGTATGAATGCAAAAAATGTGGAGAATTTTTTGAGACCCTGGTACTTGGTAACAGAATTGTTAGATGTCCAAAATGTGGTTCTGAGGAATTAACAAAAAAGTTTTCCACATTTGCAATGAAGGGAGTTGATAAAGGCAACTCCAAATGTGTTTCATGCGGGGCGACATCCTGCAGTTCCTGTAAATAATTTCTCACTTTAAAAATTCAGTGATTTCTTCATACTTATAAAAGCCATCAAAAGGAGTTGATAATGCAGGATATACTAAAAGTCAATATTGAAGAGGAGATGAAAACAAGCTACCTTGATTACGCAATGAGCGTAATCATAGGTAGAGCCCTTCCTGATGTGAGGGATGGATTAAAACCTGTCCAGCGCAGAATTCTTTATGCAATGTTCAGGGAAGGACTTCTTGCTGGTAAAAAGTATTCAAAGTGTGCTGGAGTTGTGGGTGAAGTTCTGAAAAAATACCATCCTCATGGTGATCAGGCAGTCTATGATGCTCTTGTGAGACTTGCACAGGACTTTAATATGAGATATCCATTAATAGATGGACAGGGGAACTTTGGCTCAATTGACGGTGACCCTCCTGCTGCATATCGTTATACAGAGGCAAGGCTTACAAAAATTGCAGAAGAACTTCTGCAGGATATAGATAAAGAAACTGTCCCGTTTGTTCCAAATTTTGATGCAACAACCCAGGAACCTCTTGTGCTTCCAGCAAGAATTCCCAATCTATTAATAAATGGTTCATCAGGAATAGCTGTTGGCATGGCAACAAATATTCCTCCACATAATCTAAATGAAATTATAGATGCTTTAGTTAAACTTGTTGAAAATCCTCAAATTTCAATAGAAGAACTCATAGAATTTGTGAAAGGTCCTGATTTTCCAACAGGTGGAATAATTTATGGCACCGATGGCATTAGAGAGCTTTATTTAACAGGCAGGGGTCTTATAAAAATAAGAGCCAGAGTAATTATTGAAAAGCAGACAAAGAGTAAAAAATCAAAGAATATTCAACTTTTTGATACAGAAGCTGAATGCAGAGCAGTTAAAGAAAGAATAATAATTACTGAACTGCCATATCAGGTAAACAAAGCTAAACTGATTGAAAAAATTGCAGAACTTGTTAGAGAAAAAAAGATTGAAGGAATAACTGAAATAAGGGATGAATCAAACAGAGAGGGCATAAGGGTTGTTCTTGAGCTCAGAAAAGCCGAGATGCCAGAAGTTATTCTTAACAATCTTTATAGACATACTCAGATGGAAACCACATTCGGTGGTATTCTGCTTTCAATTGTTGATGGACAGCCAAGAATTTTAAATTTAAAGGAAACCCTTCAGGAATTTCTCAGACACAGAAAGGATGTTGTTGTCAAAAGAACAGGCTTTGAACTAAGAAAGGCAGAGCATCATGCACATATACTTGCTGGACTCAAGATAGCAGTTGAAAATCTTGATGAAGTAATTGGAATAATAAGAAAGTCACAAAGCCCTGAAGAAGCAAAGCTAAAATTGATGACAGCATTTCCACTCTCAGAGGCTCAGGCACAGGCAATACTTGATTTGAAACTGCAGAGACTTACAGGACTTGAAAGAGAAAAAATAATCAAAGACTATGAAGAAATTCTTAAAGAAATTGAAAGACTTAAGGCAATTCTTGAAAGTGAAGAACTTGTAAGAGATATTATTAAAAAAGAACTTATAGAGATAAAACAGAAATACGGAGATGAAAGGAGAACAGAGATTTTTACCGAGACAAAGCAGATAAATTTTGAAGATCTCATTGCACAGGAAGATATGGTAATAACACTAACTCATCTTGGATATATTAAAAGAACATCCCTGTCTGATTACAGAAGTCAGAAAAGAGGAGGAAAGGGATTAACTCCAATGGAGACTGCAATAGATGATTATCTTGAAGCAGTTCTGGTTGGCTCAACCCATGACCACATCCTTTTTTTCAGCAACTTTGGGAGGGTTTATCGCCTGAAGGTTTATCAGATTCCAGAAGCTGGCAGACTTTCAAAGGGTAAAGCAATAGTAAATCTTTTGTCTCTGTCAGAAGGAGAAAAGATAACAACAGCAGTTGTCTGCAGGGATTTGGAAGAAGGTTTTCTGACAATGTTTACAAAAAATGGAATAGTAAAGAAAACAGCAATTGAAGAATTTAAAAACATACGCCTGAGAGGAGTAATTGCTATAGACCTTGATGGAGCAGATGAGCTTATTTCAGTGAGAAAAACCAGCGGACAGAATCATCTTATAATTGCTACAAAAAAGGGAATGGCTATAAGATTTTCTGAAAAAGATATAAGAGCAACTGGCAGAACAGCCAGAGGGGTAATTGGTATAAGATTTTCATCACCAGATGATGAGGTTGTATCGGGGGATGTTGTATCAAAGGATTCATTTGTGTTTACAATCTCTGAAAGAGGTATCGGGAAACGAACTCCAATTGATGATTATCCCTTGCAGAGAAGGGGTGGTAAAGGAGTTATCAATATGAAACTTGGTAAAAGAACAGGCTTTGTAGTTACATCACTTCAGGTTAAAGAGGATGAAGAAATTATTCTTTGCAGTAGCAGCAAAATGATCAGAATAAAAGTTTCAAACATTCCTTCCCAGGGAAGAAATACCACAGGAGTAAGATTGATAGAACTTTCACCAGAGGATTTTGTTGTAAGCGCTGGAAGGATACCGGAGGGCAGTGATGTCAATATATAATCTTGAATATTTTTTCAATCCAAGAAGAATTGCTGTAATAGGCGCGAATGATACGGTAGGTAGTCTCGGATATACAGTATTCAGAAATCTTATTGGTGAAGAATATAAAGGAATTGTTTATCCTGTAAATGCAAAATCAGACTCTGTTCAAGGAGTTGAAGCCTATAAAAGCCTAAGTAATATCTCAAAAGATATTGATCTTGTTGTCTTAGCAGAGGAATTTGGTGAAGATATTTTAAATGTTCTTGAAGAATGTGGACAAAAGAGAGTTAAAGGAGTTGTTCTACTTTATCCTGATTTTAGAACAAAGGTTAAAGATGCAATGCATCTTGAAAAGAAAATAGAGGAAATTTATAGAAAATACGGGTTTAGACTCTTAGGGCCTAATACTCTTGGTTTTATAAAGCCTGGAATAAATTTAAATGTAAGTCTTTTCAGAAGAAAACTTAAAAAAGGAAATATTGCACTAATAGCACAGAGTGCAACTCTCTCAGTTGCTCTTTTAGATAGAGCTGCTGATAAGAACATTGGATTTAGTTATTTTGTATCTCTTGGCTCTGATATAGATATAGACTTTGCTGATCTTATAGATTTTTTTGGTGTTGACCCTTCTACAAGGGCGATAGTTATATATATGCAATCTATAAAAAATGGCAGAAAATTTATGACATCTGTCCGTTCTTTTGCTTTTTCAAAGCCTATAGTTATAGTAAAATCAGGCAAATTTATAGAATCCTTAGAAGCTGCTCTGACCCATTCAGGTCTTCTTGTTATTGCAGGTGAAGATAAAGTGTATGATGCTGCTTTTAAAAGAGCTGGTGCTGTAAGAGTTGATGAAATTCTTGACATGTTTTATATTACAGAAACACTTTCCAAACAGCGTAGGCCAAGAGGTAAAAGACTGGCAATAATTACAAATGCCGGTGCTCCAGCTGTTACTGCTGTTGACACCCTTCTTAAACTTGGAGGTGAACTTGCAGAGTTTTCAGAAGCAACAGTAAAGGAGCTTGAAGGAAATGTTCCATCTCGTTTTATTAGAAATCCTCTTGATTTAGTTTCGGATGCAAAACCTGATGACTATGCATTGGCTTTAAAAACAATCATCAAAGATAAAAATGTGGATGGAGTATTAGTAATGTTTACTCCTTCCTTAGGCACAGAGGCCTTTGAAACAGCTCAAAGGGTTGTAAAAATAGCAAAAGAAAATTCATACAAACCTGTTCTCACTAACTGGATGGGTGCAACTTTGGTAAAAGATGCAAGAGAATTGCTTAATTCGCAGGGTATTCCTACATTTGTAACACCTGAACAGGCAGTTAGAACATTTATGTACATGCATCGTTATGATTTTAACCTACGGCTGCTTCTTGAAACACCTCAAACAATTCTTCAAGATGTTAAATTTGATACTGAAAAAGCAGAAAAAATAATTGAAAATGCCATTGCTCAAGGAAGACCTATTCCTACATTTTTTGAAGCCTCTGAAATACTTTCTGCTTATGGAATTCCTGTAATTCTTACAAAAAAAGCTAATACCTTAGAAGAATTAGAAAAAGCAATAGCTGAAATAGGATTCCCAATTGTTTTGAAAATAGATACACCAAAAATAATACATAAATTTAAAAAAGGCGGTGTAATTCTTGATATAAGAGATGAATTGGAAGCTAAAGAAGGATTTAAATGGCTTAAAAAACTAGCTAAAGAAAATGGAGACAGTGAAGCTTCTGTTATTGTTCAACCAATGGTTATAACATATGGATATGAGATTGCATTAGGGGCTAAAAAAGACCCAACTTTTGGCTCAGTTATTCTATTTGGAACAGGTGGAAATCTTCTTGAAGCCTTAGAAGATTACTCAGTAGGGCTTCCTCCTTTAAATCAGACGCTTGCAAGAAGATTGATGGAGGAGACAAAAATTTACAGATATCTTAAAAAATATCCTTACTATGAAAATATCTTACAAAGTGTTGAAGAAACAGTAGTAAAATTTTCTTATCTTATATCTGATTTTCCTCAGATAAAAGAGTTTGATATTAATCCAATATTTATCACTGATTCAGATATATTTGCATTAGACTGTAGCATAATTCTTGATAAAACAGCACCAAAGAAAAAAACAGTTATAAAGGGAGAGTTCTGTCCACCTCATTTAAGCATATGTCCTTATCCTGTTCATCTTTATAAAGAAGTTGAGCTTAAAGATGGAACAAAGGCAATTTTAAGACCAATTAAGGCTGAGGATGAATCTTTTATAGCAGCTTTACTTGGAAGATGTTCAGAAAGAACAATCAGTTTGAGATTTTTCCAGTTAGCTATTGATTTAAGCCATGAAAATCTTGTTAGATTTTGTCAGGTTGACTATGACAGAGAGCTTGCATTTGTATGTGTTGTTAAGGATGGCAATGAAGAAAAAATTGTTGGAGATGTGAGGCTATCAAAGGACCCTGATGGTGTAGATGCTGAAATGGCAATCTTGGTTGAAGATGCTTGGCAGGGGAAAGGAGTTGGAAAAGCACTTTGCAGTTATGCTATTGAAGTAGCAAAAGATTTAGGTATAAGAAGAATATGGATGGATATTTTAAGAATAAATACTTATATGCTTGTACTTTCAGAAAGATTAGGATTTCAAAGACATTCAGTTGAAGACAATAGTATTAAGGTATTATTAATGTTGGATAGTAGTTCATGAGTGAAAGAATTCTCATAATAGATGGAGAAGGAAGTTTAAGAGAAAGTTTGGATAAATATTTAAAAAAAGCAGGTTTTACTGTTGACTCTGCAGCAACATTTCAAGAAGCAATAAATATTTATGCATCCTATATTCATGACTTTGTAATTGTTGAAATAGAACTTCCTGATGGAGACGGTTTAGAATTTGTAAGTAAAATTAAAGTTTTGAATCCTTCAGTAAGAGTTATTGTCACAACATCTTATCCTTCAATAAATTCTGCACTTAAGGCTTTGAAATTAAAAGTTGACGATTATCTTATAAAACCTTTTATTTATGATGAAATATTGTCATCTCTAAGAAAACTTTTACAGTATAAAGCATTTTCTTCTGATAAAGACCATCAAATCAAATATTTTAAAAAAGAAAAAGTTTTAGAAAAAAATCCTTTCATAAATTATCAGGAAGATTTTATTTCAATAATTGGTGAATCTGTTGAGATTAAACTTCTACTTGAGAAAATAAAGAAGATAGCCAACACTTCTACAAATGTTTTGCTTCTTGGCGAAACAGGAACAGGTAAAGAACTTTTTGCAAGAGCAATTCATGAAGCAAGCTACAGAAAGAAAAAACCTTTTGTGGCAATCAATTGCGCAAGTTTGCCAGAGAATCTTCTTGAATCAGAACTTTTTGGATTTGCAAAAGGAGCCTTTACTGGTGCTACATCAGATAAAAAAGGACTTCTTGAAATAGCTGACGGAGGCACAGTATTCCTTGATGAAATAGGAGATTTACCAATAAATTTACAGGCAAAACTTTTAAGAGTTATTGAAGACAAAGAAATCCGTCCACTTGGAAGCATTATAAGCAAAAAAGTTGACTTAAGATTTATTTCAGCTACAAATAAAGACTTATTAGAGGAAGTAAAAAAGGGAAAGTTTAGAGAAGATCTTTATTTCAGACTAAATGTTATTACACTTTATATTCCTCCATTAAGAGAAAGAGGCAGAGATATTGAGATTCTTGCATATCATTTTATGAGAAAGTTTGCAATAAAAATGGGAAAAGATATTAAAAAAATTGATTCTCACACAATACAAATTTTGCTTAAATATCCATGGCCAGGAAATATAAGAGAGCTTCAAAATGTAATAGAGCAGGCAGTTGTATTTGCTGAATCAGATACAATAAAACCAGAGGATCTACCAGAAAATATAAGAAACTTGGAAATTACTTGTGAGAAGAAAAAAGAGATTCCTATTTTATCAATTGAAGAATTCACAAAAGAATTTATTTTAAAATATCAATCAATTTACAGCGAGCAAGAACTTGCAAACATGCTCGGCATCACAAGAAAAGCTTTATGGGAAAAAAGAAAAAAATGGGGCATAACAAGACAAAAAATTTTGTAACTTTTTTACACATCGTATTACTTTCAGTAACAGTTTCTTGTCAAATTTTTCTATTTTCTTTTTTTTTATAGATGGCATATATTTTGCTTCTCTTTTACTTTATACTGAAAAACTTTTTTAATTGGAGGTGAAAAATTGGAAAAAAGAGAAGTTGAAATAACTAGCAGGATTGATAGTTTAAAGTTAATTGATCCCATGATAAGACCATGGCCAGTAACACCGCCACCTTCGCGAGAGGAAGTTAAGAAAATTTATGCTAAAAGAAATGCAGAGGAGTTTGGTCAATGGTGCGAAGATAATCTTAGCTTTGAAACAAGTTTTGATAAGCCTGAAGCACTTCAGGGTGTAACTGTTCTTGTTATTGGCCTTTGGAGAATGGGAAGTAAGTTTGCTTCTTCTCTTTTAGCTGAAGCAGGTGCTGAAGTAATCTATATCGAGCCGCCTACTGGAGATCCAATGAGATATCTGACTCCCTTTGGCAGAGAGGAATACATGCTTGAGGATAAAAAAACAGGAGAGAAATGCGGGCTTGATTTTATTCATGAGATGAGAAACAAATACTCAATAACACTTAATATTGAAAGTGAGGAAGGAAGAGAGATTTATAAAAAGCTTGTTAGTCAAGCAGATATTGTGATTGAGGAGTATCCTCCAGGTTATATGGACAGCCTTGGTATAGGGTATCGTCAACTGTCAAAGCTTTATCCAAGGCTTATTTATTGCTGGATAGGTGAACGCGGGCAATGGGGTCCTGACAAAGATAAGGTATCAAAATGGGGTCAGTGGATGCTGGAGCCTTTTGGGCAGTGTTATAATGGATTTGTTAATAATACTGGCTTTCCAGCAGATCAGCTTCCAAGAGGAAGAGGAGGAGATCCTACCAGGTCTGGAGTATGGTTTGCTGACTATGTTGCTGGTGAGCAAGCAGCAGTCAACATATTGGCAGCACTTTACTGGAGAGAAGAGGTTAGTGGAGAGGGTCAGTTTATTGAAGTTACTGCTGCTGAAGCTTTGCTTGATATTCTTGATATGGATCTTACTTGGTATGGCTTTAACCAGAGTATAAAAGCAAGAACTGGTAGTTGGGATCCAAATTTAAATCAGTATGCTTGGAATCCTTGCAAGGATGGCTATATGATGATAGGGGGGCAGTCAGATAGACTTTGGTACAGAATAGGTATGTGCATTGAAAAAGATTATCCTCAATTTGGTCGGCTAATTTGTGAGGATCCAAAGCTTAAAGCTGTTGCAGCAAGAAATGCTCTTGAGGCATTGATTAAAACTTATACTCTTACTTCAAGATGGCTAAGAGATCTTAACAGACTTGAAGCTGAACAGAAGCTCTTAGAGTATGATATTGCTGCAGGACCTCTTCTTTTTATAGATGAAGTCTGCGAATTCCCTCACTTCAAATATCGTCCTTGGGTTTATACAACAGAGAGTGAGGAATATGGAACAATTCTTTATTCAGTTCCACCAACTAATTTCCAGGTAAGAACACCTCATAGAGTAAAATGGTTAGGCAGGCGTTTAGGAAGAGATAACTATGAAGTATATCAAAAAATAGGTTTAGGCCAGACAGAAGTAGATGAATTAAAGGGGAAGGGGGTGATTTAGATGGAAGAGAAGATAAGAATTGAGGATTTACCAGGTCCTAAAAGCAAAGAAGAGCTTGATGAAATGAAGATTCCCTATGAGGAGTTTTGCAAGAAAATCTTTGATCCAGGCAATGAATTTTCAAAACCACAGGCACTTAAAGGTATAAGATGGATGAGTTGTACTATGTATATTTTTACACCCCATTCAGTTGCTAACCTTGCTGAGCTTGGAGCTGAAGTAGTAAAGATTGAAATGCCGAGAATGGGTGATCCTATGAGACATACGTCTCCCTTTAATGAGGTTTATTTATATCCTCTCCATGATACAAGACCAACTGTTGGTACAGGCCTGGGTTATACAAATGCAAACCCTAATAAATATTTCATAACTATGGATTATCACAGACCTGAAATGAAAGAAGTCTTTTATAGATTGGTTAAAATAAGTGACGGGCTTACTGAATGTTACAGACCAGGTACTTTTGACAGATGGAAACAAAGCTATAGATATCTTCAGGAGATAAATCCAAGATTTATCTATGTATGGGGTGGAGGATTTGGGTATGGACCAAAGATATTTGGTGGTTCTTATGATATTTTGGGACAAGCTCATGCTGGACTTGCTTCAATAACTGGAATGCCTGAGTTCATGGGTGGCTATCCTGTTAAACACACTAACTGGGCAATGGATTGGTATTCTGGCACTTTGATTACTTTCGCAATACTGGCAGCTTTATACTGGAGGAGAAAGACAGGACTTGGAACAATGATTGAGTTTTCACAGGTTCAAGCAGCAACGAGAGCTTTAGGCTATGGAGTACCACTTTATGGAAGATTTGGAATAGTTCGTCAAAGATGGGGTAATTGGGATACTCAACTTTGTGTGCATGGAATAATTATGTGTGGTAAATCAGACTATCCTGATGCAGACAACCCCCAGGATAGAGAGGAAGCGAGATATGTTATGGTAAGTGCATTCCAAGATGCTGATTTTAAAGCACTTTGTGAAATAACTGGTAATAAAAAGCTTTATGAGAAATATAAAACCCATAAAGAAAGAGTTGAAGCCGAGGCTCAGGTGGAAATATATGCTGCTTTAGAAAGATGGGCTTCTGATAAATCAAGATCAGAGGTTGTTAGAATCTTACAGGATGCAGGTATTCTTGCTGAGCCTGTTAGAAATATGAGAGAGGTTTATGAATCTGAGCATCTTAGACAAAGGGGAACTATTAGATGGCTTGATGATCCAACTTTTGGAGATGTATTAGTACAAGGCGGTTATAGTACAGGATTAATGTCTAAAACTCCAAGAAGAGTTAACTGGCTTTGGAGACCAGTTGGTGCTGACAATATAAAAATATACCATGAAATGCTTGGTTATCCATTAAGCACTATCAAAGACTGGTATGATAAAGCATGGATATAGAAAGGAGGAGCATTATGTGTGATATACTATGGTGCAAAAAATGTAATACAGTTAACTATCTTGATCCTTATTGTTTCTGGAACTGGGAAGGAAAGGTTAACTGCGCTGAATGTGGAACTGTTTATTATATCCATATGATTCAAGGCTTCATGTATAAAGGACCAGAGGAAAGACCCGGAGAAAAGCCTGACATAAGTCCTCTTTATGCTGATAAACCCTTGGAAGGCTATCAGTATTATTTACCTGGAACACCGGGTAGAACAAGGCCTTACAACTGTTTACCAAGAAGTAAATATTTGGGTAAAGCTGAGATGGTAAAGTTTAGTATAAGAGGTAAGCCCGTTAGAGGATGGTGTCCTCAACCTCCAAGCTCTACTTTAGCTGGTCAATTCCCTTACAGGTGGGATATCAAGAAGCTTTCTCCTGATGTTTGGCAGGAATATCAAGAAAAAATTAAAAAAGGTGAAGTTAAGGAATGGTAATTAAAGAAAGGAGTATATTATGGCAGAGATAACACCTGAGGAATTCTTAGCAAAAATTATACAACCAGAGAAAAAAAGTGACCATATATGCTGGCGCTGTAAATATCTAAAACCTGTGATTAAAGGTTCAGGCGCGCCTCCTGCGGATATTATTGGCTGGTGTACAAAAATTCATTGGCCCTTTTACTGGTGTGTAACTGATTTTAATGTAGTTAAGAAATGTTATGCCTTTGAAAGTAAATAGATGAAGGAGATAATTCAAAAAGAGCTTGAAAGTCTTATGGAGATGGTACTTAACTGGAAAAAGGACTATTTGAGCTGTGCAGGAGGCATTAAAGAATTCTTGGTGAAAGAGTTTGAGCAAGAAATAGAGATTTATGTTCATCCATATTTAAGAAGGTTGTATGAGATGAATTACCTTACAGAGGATGAAGCTAAAGAATTTATGGAATTAATTTATGAGCATATTAATGATTTGCATAATATGTTGATGAAAGAAGGTAAAACAATTTAAGAAGGGGGTATAAATATGCCTGCTAAGTGTCGTGTAATAATTTGTGGATTTGATCCTATGCTTGTAAAGGGTTATGTAAAAACAGGGGCAAGGGCCTTATGGTGGTATTTGCCAGATGAGATAGTAGAAAAATACAATCCTAAGCCAGGTGATATAATTAAAGGGAAAGTGGTAGCAATTTACTGGGGAAAGGAGGGGAAAAAAGTTTCCAGCCCAAATGAGCCCTTTGAGTGGAGGTGTACAAAGGAAACAGGTGTTGCTGTTGAGCTATCACCAGAGGCAATAATTAAATACCAGCTTACATGCTCCCACTTCCTTGAATTGGTTATTGAAGAGATTGTCAGGGATGAAAATGAAGAAGAAAATGTAGTTATTCCAGTGTATCCAGGTGAAGAGGTTGTAAGTACCAAATGGTGGCCTGAGGATATGATGGTGATTGATTTTGCTCCACCTTTTCAAGCTCCATGATAAACACTTCTATGAAAAGGTAAACAAAGATGGGCAAAAATAATGAGGCAAAGAAAAGAGGGTGGCAGTGTATTGGAGAAATTTTTAACAAAAAGGAGGATTTTTTTGAAAAAACTCTTTTCTTACAAGGATATGATTTTTCCAGTAATATTTATGTAGTAGTTGGAGATTATCTAAGCCTGATAGATGCTGGCAATGATTACACTGCTTTTATTCAGCTTTTTAATTTGGGATTTAAACCTACAGATATTAAAAAAATTGTTCTTACCCATACACATTTAGACCATGTAATGGGAATAATTGAACTTTTAAGAGCGTATCCAAGCATTATACAAACAGGAGGATTTGAGTTAATACTTCATAAGACAGCTTCTGCAAATTTTAAAGAGATAGTAAAAGAGTATGGCTGCAAAGTCACAGAGGTTATTGGTGGAGAGATTTTCAAGCTTGGTGATTTTGAATGCGAGGTAGTTTATACACCTGGCCATACCCGAGATGGAATATGCATTTATCATACTCAAACTAAAACAGTGTTTACGGGTGACACAGTATTGCCAGATGTAATAAGTGGGATTGATAAAAATGCTGGGGGAGATCTTTTTTCCTACTTATATGGAATTAGATCTTTACTTAAAAGAGATATTGAAAATTTGCTACCAGGTCATGGTATACTCAAAGCATCTCAGGGAAAGGAGATCATTGAAAAAACCTATGAGGCATTGATAAGGGAGATTACAAATACTGATAGTAAAACCCCATGGATAAAATTAGCTATCGAATTAGCTCAACAAGAGTTTTTAGAGGAAGCAGTATTCTGTTGTAATAAAGAACTAATTATCAATCCAAAAGACCTTAAAAGTTTACAGTTAAAGGCTCTTTGTTTAACTGATTTAGGTCAGTATACTGAGGCAGTCAAGCTTTTTGATAAAATTTTACAACAGCAAAGTAACAATCTTTATGCACTTATAGGCAAAGGAAAAGCTTTAATGGGACAGAAGAAATATAATGAAAGTTTAGAATATTTTAACAAGGCTTTAAAAATCAAACCCGATATTAAGGAAGCACAGATATACAAAGGTATTACATTATACCTTTCTGGTAAACATGAAGAAGCCATGAATATAGAAGCTTTTAAAAAGGAACTTTCTATAATAGAAAAAGGAGGTGTAAATTTTGGCTAAACTTAAAATATCACAGGATTATTTACCCCCAAAAAATATATGGCCTGAATATTTAGTTCCAGAGGAGTTTAAAGATACTCCAAAACAGTTGAATTTGGCTGATTTTCTTCTTGACCGTCATGTTCGTCAAGGAAGAGGAAACGATATTGCTATTAAATTGGGAGATAAAAATGTTACTTATGCTCAACTTCAAGAAATGGTAAACAGGTTTGGTAATGCTCTTAAAGATGCAGGAGTTAAACCAGGATACCGTATTGGTATTCGCCTGGCAAACTCAATTGAAGCTTTAATAACTATCTTTGCTATTGAGAAAATAGGTGCCATTCCTGTACCAACCTCGCCTCTATGGTCAAGAACCGAAGTGGAGTTTACTGTTAATGATAGTGAAATGAAATATTTTGTAGTAAGTATGCCTTTAATGGATGCAGTTAAAGAAGCAAAACCAAGCTTTCAGTATGACACTAAAGTAATTGTTATTGGTGGAAATCCAAAAGAAGTAAAAGAAAGTGGTGACTTAGTTTTTGAGGAGATGCTTCAAGCTGGTTCAGACAAATTAGAGCCTTTTATACTTGATGAAGATGATATAGGTGTTATACTTTATACTTCAGGTACAACAGGATTGCCTAAAGGTTGTGTTCATCTTGTTAGACCATTGCTTATACATGCTAGGATTGTAGACAGGTATGTCTGGAAGTTAAAGCCTGGAGATGTTATAGGTGGACCTGCTCCTGTGTCTTTTGCTGCTGGTTTTGGTACATTTGCAATTATTCCTTGGGTAGCAGGTGCTACTGTATCTCTTATTCCTAAATTTAAACCCCAAGATATGCTTGAAGTTATTCAAAAACACAAAATTACAGTACTAACTGGATTACCAGCTGCTTATCGAGCAATGATGAATTTCCCAGACTTTAAGAAGTATGATTTTAGCTCTGTGCGGTTATGTACTTCAGGTGGTGACGCACTTGGTGCTGATACCTTGCAACAATGGCAAGATCTTACCGGGATGCCCATATGGGAAGGTCTTGGCACAACAGAGCTATTTCATTTGGTTACTAGTAACTGCATGAATGATAAGCCTCTGCCAGGTTCTGTAGGTAAACCTTTACCCGGAGTTCAAGTTCGTGTTGTTGATATGGATGGTAAAGATTGTAAGCCAAATGAGTTCGGTAGTTTACTTATAAAAGCTCCTACAGGTACTCTTTATTGGAAACCTTATGCAGATAAGGGGAAACTTCTTAAAAAACAGCAAGAAGGTGTTGTAGATGGTTGGAACAAGGTAGGAGACGTAGTATATGCAACAGAAGATGGTAATCTTTTCTTTGTATCCCGTGAAGATGATATGATTAAAACTGCAGGTTATCGCGTTGCTCCCCAAGAGATAGAAGAAGCAATCTGTAAGCATCCAGCAGTTAAAGAGGCTTGTGTTATTGGTGTTCCCGATCCTATAAAAGGACAAATTCTTAAAGCCTTTGTAGTGGTAAAACCAGGCTACCCACAGAACGATGCCTTTTTTGAAGAGCTTAAAGAGTTCTTAAAAAAATATGTTGCTATTTATAAGCTTCCAAGAGCAATAGCTTATGTAGATTCATTACCACGTACACCTACTGGAAAGCTTCTTCGAAGAAAACTAAGAGAAGTTGTATAAAGGAGAAACTTTGAATTTAAGAGAAGCTGATAGAGTAGAAGTTACTGTTTTGGTAGACAATTACATTGATGCACTTTTAACCCAGAGCACAGAGACTGTTAAGAGGGCAAGAATTTCTCCCAATTATACCAAAGCAGGAAAAGGATTGCTGGCAGAACATGGATTGTCCTGTCTGATAAAAGTTTATGCTGACAAAGAGGAACATATAATATTATTTGACTTAGCTATATCCCCTACTTGTTTTTTTCATAATACAGAATTACTTGAGATAGACTTAAGCAAAGTTGAAGCTATTGTTTTAAGCCATGGCCATTTTGACCATTTTGGAGCCTTGGAAGAATTTTTAAAAAGAACTGCAAAAAAAATGCCTGTTTTTGTTCATCCAGATGCTTTTCTTCCTCGCAGGCTTAATATGCCAAATCGTATATTAGAGCTTCCTATATTAGATGAAACAAAATTAAAAAAAGCAGGAGCAATAATTCAAAAAATAAAGAAACCTTCTTTACTGGTATCAGACCTTATTTTAGTTTTGGGAGAAGTGGAAAGAATAACTGATTTTGAAAAAGGTTTTCCAGGAGCTGAAGCTAAAATTGGCAGTGAATGGGTTAAAGACCAGTTTTTTGATGATCAAGGAGTAGTAGTTAAAGTAAAAAATAAGGGATTAGTTGTTATTAGCGGATGTGCTCATGCTGGTATTGTCAATACGATTAAATATGCTAAGAAAGTTACAAAAATTGATAAAATTCACGCAGTTATGGGTGGATTTCATTTAACCGGACCTGTTTTTGAGCCACTAATTGATTTAACTGTTAAAGAAATAAAGAAGATTAATGCAGATTTTATTGTTCCTATGCATTGCACTGGCTGGAAAGCTATCAGTCAGTTTGCTAAGGAGATGCCAAAAGAGTTTTTACTTAATACTGTAGGCACAACTTATATTTTTTAATAATTCTAAGAAGATACAACTTCAGGCTTTAGATTAAGCTTCTCATAAAGGAGTTCTCTTAAGTTGCCTGTATAAATCATTCTTCTTTTGCTTAATTGTTTCATCAGACTATCAACTTCTTCTAATTCCTTATTTATATCAGGTTTCTCAGAAGCTAAACACTTGTCAATTATAATTCTGCATTGTTTTGTCAAACCGGCAACTAAATCTATTGGATACTCTCTTCCTTGAATTTTTAATATCTCTATACCAATATTAATAAAATAAGGGATATCTTTTGTCAGATTAAACTGTTCATTTAAATTGTTTACTGCCTTAAGCTCCTCTATTTTTTCCTTTGGTACTATTTTTTGTACAATTGGATCATCTAAATAAAGACAGGGTCTATAACAACCTCCACCTTTCTCTGGATTACCAAAAATTTTCTCTGTCTGAAAGCCATCGGAGTCAACAAGAGAGAATTCCCAAAATCCATCCTTAAAATATTGAAAGAAATTACAGTTTCCAACACCTTTATAACAAGCAGTTCCAATAATCAACATTTCTGTCTTCATTCCTAAACGAGAAGCAGCTTCTTTCATTTCTTTAATCTTTTTATGATTTTTTCTTAACTCTGTACTTAAAACAAAGCTTGTTGCGCCCATGGTCTTGTAATATATAAGTTTTTCTTCCGAATCTATATGACAACCTACACTAGCATTTATCTCTACCTGAGGATAAAGCTTACTTACTTCTTTCATGAGCTCAGGAGTTTTAAGTATTAACCCAGAGACACCCCATCGGACATAATCGGAAATTCTTTTTTCAAGTATTAAAGGTATCATTTCATTGTCAATCTCTGCATTCATAGCAATATATATTTTCTTTCCTTTTGTCTTTGCCATCTCAATAACTTCTTTCACTTCATTATGCTTTAATTCATAACCACTTCTTCTACTAAAACCTAAAGGACCAACAAAAACAGCATCAGCACCAGCATCAAAAACAGCCTCTACCATTTCTACTGTTCCACCTGGAGCAAGCAACTCAACATTTTTATTTTTCATTTATTTTACCCCCTATAAAAATCTTTATAATATTCTTTATAAATTTTAACAACTTTGTCAACATTTTTTGAATTTTTTGAATAAAAAACTTTATAATTTATACTAATGGATTTGGACAAGAGAATAGAACTCATCTTTGCTGTTGCAGATGAAATGGCTAAGCATAGGGACATTTTAATTCGGGCTGCAGTTAAGGATATCGGTTTCACTTATAAAGATACTACTTATGAATTTGAAATTACAATATCGCGGCTTAAAAGCTTTAAAAATTTAGTTTCTTTATTACAAGGAAGAAAGCCACTTTGCAGGCAGGATGAAGAAGTTGCATTGATTTTACCTTACAATGGAAGTAGCTGGTTAAACATAGCAATATTATCTATATATTTAGCTGGGAATAAAGTTAGAGTAAAGTTTTCATCCAAGAGCCCCCGGATAACTCAATTAATTGAAGATATCTATAGCAAAATTTTTAGTGATGCAATAAAATTTGAGTATTGCCACGGAAAGGAATTCATGAGATACGCAATTGAAAATCAAAAAGTTAAAGCAATAGTTGCATTTGGGTCAGAATCAACCATACTGCCATATGAAAAAGCTATTGTAACCAGCAGAAAAAAACTAATATTTGAAGGTCCTGGCAACGATCCTTTCATTGTTTTAAAGGACGCTAATTTAGAGGAAGCTGTCCGTGAACTTACTATGACAAAATATATGTACTCAGGTCAAGCTTGTACCGCTCCTGAAAGAATCTACGTCCAAGAAGAAATCTATGATATGTTTATTCAAAGTTTTATTGAGCATACAAAGAGTTTAAAAGTGGGTGATCCTGAAGATCCTGAAACAGATGTTTGTCCAGTTGCAAGCAAAAAAGCAGTCGAAAATATAAAAAGTCAATTAGAAGATGCCATTGCAAAAGGAGCAAAAGTAGTTTATGGGGGGAAAATAGAAGGCAACATGGTTTATCCAACCATTGTTGCAGATGCTAATCACAGCATGCTTGGAATGCAAGAAGAAATATTCGGACCAGTAAGCTATATCTGTAAATTTGATTCTCCTGAGAAAGTTATAGAATTAGCCAGGGATAGTAAGTATGGTTTGAGAGCAACCATATATGGAAAGAAAGATGCAAAATTTATAGCTAATGCTTTGAAAGGAGCTGATTATTTAGAGGAAGTTGAAGGATATACCTTTGGAAAATTTGGCACGCTAAGTATAAATGAACCCAGATCTGAAAC
>Ga0315298_1002937_pt1 | contig 27798 bp, 25 predicted proteins | sample WHS_1_MG_FD_203077 | JGI IMG/M metagenome (GOLD analysis project Ga0315298, IMG submission 203077) | Extremophilic microbial mat communities from Washburn Hot Springs, YNP, Wyoming, USA - WHS_1_MG | ecosystem: Environmental > Aquatic > Thermal springs > Hot (42-90C) | place: USA: Wyoming... | reverse complement strand
AGGAGGGTGGGTAATGAGGCGCTTCACGATTCTGTTGCTACTGTGCCTTCTCACTCTGGTTATCTTTCCTGCGGTGGCGTTGGCGGACAATGACACTCCGGAAACAGCCATGCCGCTCACGGTGGAGCGTGCTAGCGCTACCAATCGCTTGGTTGGCAGCACTGGAGGGGCCGTCCAGTTCTATCGCATCGAATACGCGGGCAACGGCCAGCCAGTGCCCATTCAGCTTACGGCTTCGCCTCCTCGGGGAGTGACCGGGGCCGGCTTCGGCTTCAAGGTTTACGGCCCTAACGGCTTACTGGGGGAAGCCGTGGTGGCTCAGGGTGGCGACACGTGGACGCAATATGCATTGACCCTGGCCAGCGCCACGGCTGGCACTTACCTAGTACAGGTTTACAACTACACTAACAACATTGCCGTGGACTACACGCTGCAAGCCAGCGGGCTGGCGGCAGCGACCACAGCGGGCGGAGGCTCTCCGCAGCCGGTTACCAACACCTCGCCCGAGGCCGCCGTGCCCCTGGCCAGCGGGACGGCCGTCACTGGCGGTGCCCTGGTCGGAAGGAGCGAGGGCACGTCGGAGTTCTTCACCGTCGCCTACCCGGGGGCAGGGGTCGAGATGACAGTGGAGATGGACTATCGCCCACCGGCGCCTTTCAACAACAACGCGGTCGGCTTCTACCTTTGGAGCCCCAGCGATACGGACAACAAGCCATCTGCCAGAGGCATCCAGGCCTATCGCGATGCTAACGGTGTTTCGTTGAAGGCCACTTACTCTGCCGACGCTGGCCAGATCCTGACCGTGCAGGTGTTCAATTACCAGCCGGGGCTTACGGTGAGCTACACGCTGCTGGTGACCGGCGGGGCTGGTTTCGTGACCGCGGCCACTGACAACACGACGCCCGAGCGCGCGGTCGTGTTGACGGCTGGGAGCGCGGCGGCCCGAGGCACGGTTCCCGCCAGTTCGGAGCCAACCTTCCATTACTTCCTGCTCAACTATCCGGGCGGAAGCAAGGACGTGAGGATAACCGTTACCGCCGAGGAGAACGGGGCGTTTGCGGATCGGCTGGTGGGCTTCAATGTGTACGATGGGGCGAATCTGAAGGCCACGGTCTACTCGCATCGAGATAGCACGGGCAAGCTGCGACTCGCATCCTACACTCTCAACCAGAGCGAGGCCAAGACCTTCGGCATTCAGGTGTTCAACTGGAGCCGCGGCGCGCCGGTCAACTACACCATCTTCGTGAGCGGGCTAGACTAGAAATCGCGAGAGCGCCGATGGGGCGGCCCAAGAGTTCGCCCCATCGGCAGCGCTGGGCGCGCCGGGAGTACAGACCTTGCGCAAGGAAAGATCAAGCGGGTGAGCCAGACTCTGTCCGTAAGGCGGCCGCAGGTGGGAGAGGCGGCCGCTGCTCCTCTCTACGATCCCAATATCCTGCGCCGATTAGCGGGGCTTTTGGCTCCTTACAAGCGAGACTTGCTCGTTTCCTTCGTTCTTACCCTTCTCATTTCTGGCAGCTCGCTGGTACAGCCATACCTGGTGATGCTGGCGATAGACGAGGGCATCAGCCGGCGCGATATGACGACGCTCTCGCTCGTCTGTCTGGCCTTTCTGGCGGCGTTGCTCGTGAACTGGCGGGCCTCGGTTGGCCAGACGTACGTTCTATCGCTGGCCGGCCAGCGCGTGCTTTTCGATGTGCGGGTGGCGCTTTTCGACAAGCTGCAGGCCCTGTCCATGCGTTACTTCGACAAGGAGCCGCTGGGCCGCATCATCTCTCGCATGACCAGCGACGTTTCGGCCATGAACGAGGTGCTGACGCAGGGGCTTGTCGCTAGCCTGGCAGACCTGATCATGCTGCTCGGCATCGTCGCTACTATGCTCTCGATGAGCGTGAAGCTTTCGCTGCTGACGTTCGTGGTGCTGCCGCTGATGTTCATCGCCGCCCGCTGGTTCACGTCTGCGTCGCGGCAGGCTTACCGCCGCGTGCGCCTCGCCATCGCGGAGGTCAACGCCTCCCTGGCTGAAGGCATCGTGGGCATGAAGATCGTGCAGGCCTTTCGACGTGAGGAGTTGAACGCCCTTCAGTTCGACGAGATCAACACGGCGCACCTGGAAGCCAGCCGCCGCGCCATCCTGGTCTCTTCTACTATCCAACCGGCGCTCGATCTGTTCAACGCCATAGGTGTCGGGCTCATCCTCTGGTTCGGCGGGCAGACGATCCTGAGCGGCCAGGCCGAGGGACTGACCGTGGGGGTCATCGCCGCCTTCATGCTCTACGTGGATCGCTTTTTCGAGCCCATTCGCGAGCTGACCGGGCGTTACGACACCTTGCAGGAAGCGATGGCGGCTTCGGAGCGCATCTTCCAGATCATAGACGCGGTGCCGGACGTGCGCGATGCGCCGGACGCCATAGAGCTTCCGCCGATCGAGGGCCATGTACGTTTCGATCACGTCACTTTCGCCTACGTGCCTGGTAAACCAGTGTTGCGGGAGGTGTGTATCGAGGCCCAGCCGGGGGAGCGGATCGCCCTAGTGGGGCCAACGGGAGCCGGGAAGAGCACCATCGTCAAGCTGCTCTGCCGCTTCTACGAGGTGCAGGAGGGAGCGATCACGATCGACGGGTATGACTTGCGCTCTGTGACGCAGCGTTCGCTCCGCCGCCAGATCGGGCTTGTCCAGCAAGAGCCTTTCTTGTTCTCAGGGACTATCCGTGAGAACATCGCTTACGGCCGGCCTGATGCCACCGACGAAGAGGTAGCCGAGGCGGCGCGAGCGGTAGGGCTAGACTCGGTACTGGAGACGGCTGCGAACGGGTACGACACGCTGGTGGAGGAACGCGGCGGGAACCTGTCTATGGGCCAGCGCCAGCTCGTGGCCCTAGCTCGGGCGCTGCTCTCCAACCCGCGAATCCTGATCCTGGACGAAGCTACCTCCAGCATCGACACGGCCACGGAGGCCCTTATCCAGGCCGCTTTGGATCGACTGATGGAAGGACGCACCTGTTTCGTGATCGCGCATCGGTTGGCCACCGTACGCAACGCCTCGCGTATTCTGGTGGTGGAGCGGGGGCAGATCGTGGAGCAGGGCACGCACGAGGAGCTACTGGCCCGACAGGGCGCCTATCACCATCTGTACCAGGTAGGGCTGGCGGCGCCAGAGGATTAGGCTGGCCGGATCGATTTCTCGTGCAGCCGCCAGCCGGCCTATCTTCCCGATTCTTCGGCATTCCGTCTTCTCGCAGAAGTGCTTTGTGCGCTGGTTCCAGCGCTTGGCCTGGGGGAAGGGTTGCCTCCAGGAAAAGGATTGCCTAGCCGCCGATGCCCTGGTTCTGGTAGTCGGGATCAGAGATCATCGCTCTAGTGTACACTGCGCCAGCCGCCTTTCGCGTGATGGTGCGCATGGCACCGTTCTTGCCAACGGCAGCAGCGTGCGCAAGCGTTGGCGTTACTTCCTGCTGCTCGTTTCCACGGTGATCTCCGCCGCTGGGTTGGTGGGGTGCTGGGCCTCTTCGCCGGCGCTTGGACCGGTGGCTATCACGCCCACCCTTCAATTGGGCTCTCCTGGCTGCCAGCAGGACCCGGCTCGGCTGCCGCCGCCTCCGCCCAGCCCCGATGGGAGGCCTGCCAACTACCTGCACACCTGCGGCAACCGCCTCTACGACTCGCAAGGCCGCGAGGTCCGCATAACGGGCATCAACTGGTTTGGCATGGAGACTGGCGATCACGCTCCCGGCGGGCTGAACGAGCGCAACTGGCAGGATGTGCTGGACCAGATCGCTTCACTGGGCTACAACACCATTCGCATCCCTTACAGCAACGAAGCTCTCGATCCGAACTCCAGGGTGGGGGGCATCGATCCCCAGCTCAACCCCGACCTCGTGGGCCTGAGCGGACTACAGATGCTGGATCGCCTTGTGCAAGGGGCCCGCGACCGAGGGCTGAAGATCGTTCTCGATCGGCACAAGCCGACGGCCTACGATTCTCCTGAGCTATGGTACACCGAGCAGGTGCCGGAGAGCCGCTGGATCGCGGATTGGCGGATGCTGGCCGCGCGCTATGCTGGCAACGATACCGTCATCGGCTTCGATCTGAGCAACGAGCCGCGCGGCGCCGCTTCGTGGGGCACTGGCGATGTCGCCACCGATTGGCGCCTGGCCGCCGAGCGGGCCGGCAACGCCATCCTTGACGTCAACCCGTATTTGCTGATCTTCGTGGAGGGCATCGAGCACTACAACGGGGAGAAGTTCTGGTGGGGTGGCGATCTGCAGGGCGTGCGCTCGGCCCCAGTTCGGCTTAAGGTAAGCGATCGGATAGTCTACAGCCCTCACGATTACGGGCCGGAGGTTTCTGGACAACCCTGGTTCTGGGACCCGCGTTTTCCAAGCAATATGCCCGCGGAATGGGATCGACGTTGGGGCTATATACAGAAAGAGGGCCTGGCCCCAGTCGTGGTAGGAGAGTTCGGCGGGCGCTCGCTTGGCTCGGATGCGGACGGTGCGTGGCAACGGGCGCTGCTCGCCTACCTGCGGGAGAACGAGATGGGCTTTCTCGTCTGGTCTCTCAACCCCAACTGGGACGTGGGGGGTGTCCTCGAGTCCGACTGGCGCTCCGTGGATCAAACGAAACAGAAAGCCTACGCCTCTCTCCTGGCGCCACCGCTGGCAGTGGGCGCACGCGGCGTCTTTGGGCAGGCCCCTTCTCGGTGGCAGGTCTTTTTCCGGCAGGAGGAAGCTGCCCCTCGGGCCAGAGACATCAGCTTCAGCCTGCGCCTGGCCAATCAAGGGCCAAGCCCAGTGGACCTTAGCCGCCTGGAGGTCCGCTACTGGTTCAGGGCGGAGGGGCTTAGCGAGGCCAGGCTACAGGCGGCGGCTCGGAGTGCCGAAGTGAACGCGCCGGGTGTGAAAGTGGACGTGGTCGCGGCCAACCAGGGGGGTCAGGACCACTATATTCGCATTAGCTTTCGGGCCGCGGCCCGATCGCTGGGCCGCTATACGACCACCGATCCTATTACCGTCCGCCTGCGGTATTCGGATTCATCGCTGCATCTGCAAAGCGACGACTACAGCTTCGCTGGCGCTCCCGTGGCGTCCGATCGGTTTCAGGAATGGGAACGCGTTACTCTCTACTTGGACGGCAAGCTGGTGTGGGGCAAGGAGCCCTAGAGCGGCGTTGACAGCAAGAGCCTGCGCGTTCATCATGGGCCGTGACCATCAAGCGCTGCTAAGCCACTGTGGAGTGATGCCTTTATGCAGGAGATTCCGTTCGAGTTGGGACCGATCCGGCCGGTGGCCGAAGCCCAAAGCCTCTTGATTCGCACGACTCGCGGTTGCCCGTGGAACCGCTGCGATTTCTGCACCAATTATCGGCATATGGAGTTTTCCTTGCGCCCGGTGGACGAGATCAAGGAGGACATCCGCCGCGCGGCTGTTTATTACCGCGGCCATCCTTTCACGTCTTGCTTCTTGCAGGATGGCGATAGCTTCATCATGCCCACCGACGATTTGCTGGAGGTATTGCGTTTTCTCAAGGAGCAGTTCCCGACCCTGCAGCGTATCTCCAGCTATGGGCGGGCGCACACGATGGTGCGCAAGAGCTTGGAGGAGATGCGCGCCATCTGCCAAGCTGGGCTCAACCGGCTGTATTGCGGTCTGGAGTCGGGTTCGGACGCGGTTCTGGCGGCCATTCACAAGGGAGCAAGCGCAGCCGACATGATCCAGGCCGGACGAAATGCCTGCGAAGCAGGTATGGAAGTCTCCGAGTTTGTGATCCTGGGCATCGGCGGTCGCCAGCTTTGGCGCGAGCACGCCATCGAGACGGCACGCGTCCTCAATGCCATCAACCCCCACTTCATCAGGGTGCGCTCGCTGGGCGTAAAAGAGGGCTCCGCGCTGGAGGAGAAAGTAAACCGTGGCGAGTTCGAGATCCCCAGCGAGGAGGAGATCATCGTCGAGCAGCGCCTTCTTCTGGAGGGACTGGAAGGCATCGACAGCTACTACAGCAATGACCACGCGGTGAACCTGCTGATGGAGGTCGAGGGGCAGTTACCCCAGGACAAGCCACGCATGCTGGCGCTGCTCGATCGTTACCTGGCCCTGTCGCCGGCCGAGAAGACGAACTTCGCCGTCGGCCGCCGCCTCGGCGACTACGCTCGGCTCGACGACCTGTACAACGTGGCCCTGCGCCAGCGGGTAGACCAGAAGACCGTGGAGCTGACTTTTCGCTACCCGGGAAGGCTGGAGGAGATCTTCCACTACGTTCGCTCGCAGATCATTTAGTCCCTCGAGCATCTTCTGCCTTTTTCTGCTCCAGCCTTTGCTGTCGAGCTTGCTGGGGTCCGCATTTACACTCTGTTAACAAGTGCTTAATGGCCTATTAGCTGTGGGCAAGCATAATATGACCAGGGAGAGCGGCAAGCGCCGTGGCCTCAGGTTTGCTGGAGCGTGGGGTGAAGGTCCGCAGTTGCCATAACTAGAGGGAGCGCGGTAGACTCGGGGGCCTGGCCATAGACTTCGGCACCGCCGCCAGCTGCTGGCACGCGAGTTGCCCGAGCCGACCGAATGGTCGGCTCGGCCTGGTGCGGAGTGCGACCGAGCTGGTATTTGCTGCGCCTCGGCTGGCCTCAGCGTCTGTGAGGGGTAAGCGCTTGGCCGGTCCGGAAGGCGACGCGACAGCGAACTGAGGGAGGTCGTTATGCGCGAGTCTCTGGGCAGTGGGAGTTTCGAGCCCTCGAAGGCCGACGAGCAGCTGCAGGAGGAAGTCAGTCGCAGATTGCACGCTGATCGCTCGCTAGAAATGCTCCCCTTCGAGGTGATCGTCAAGGACGGGGTGGTGACGCTGACCGGACGGGTTCGTACCGCCGAACTGCGGCAGCGAGCCGAGGCCCTGGCCGCCGGCATAAGCGGCGTGCGTCGGGTGGAAAACCGAATCGTGGTGGCAGAGCAGCCAGCCTGATGTGTGGCTTGACCGCGAGCAGCCAAGTCTGAAACCAGGAGGAAAGGGAACAGGCCCTATGAGAAGATTGACGCTTGTGTTGGTGCTGCTCCTGGGCATGGTGGTGGGAGCAGCGATGATGAGCGCCGGGTATTTCTGGGTTGGGCCGGCGGTGGTGGCGATGGTAAACAGCCAGGGCCAGGCCTTGAGCGCTGCCAAGGCCGCGGTAACGGCCGTAGTATCACCGACAGAGGCAGCCCGGGCACTCGCAGACGCAGCCCTGCCGCCGGCGAAGCCGACCACGGCGGAGGCGCCTGTGGCCAGCGGCAACCTGCCAGTCTCCGCTGCCGCTCCCTCGGAGGGAACCGCTCTCACGCCTGAAGAGCAAGTGGTGACCACCGTTTACGAAAAGGCCCGCCCCGGCGTGGTCAGGATCGCTTCCCGAGAGATGTTGTCCGGTGACGAGAACGGTTTTCCTTTCGATATCCCTCAGAGCGGGCTAGGGACGGGCTTCGTCATCGACAAGCAGGGCCACCTTCTGACCAACAACCACGTGGTAGCTAATGCCGACCAGCTGACCGTCACCTTCGCTGATGGTACCAAGGTGGCAGGCAAGGTGGTGGGTCGGGACCCAGCGAACGATTTGGCGGTGGTGAAAGTGGATGTGGCGGCCGACAAGCTGGTGCCTCTGACCCTGGGCGATTCCAGCAAGCTCAAGCCGGGGCAGTTGGCAATCGCCATTGGCAATCCTCTGGGCTTCGACGGATCGGTTACGACCGGCGTCATCAGCGGTCTGGGGCGCAGCGCTCCCTCGGAGACCGGGCGAACCATCCGCAACGTCATCCAGACCGATGCCTCCATAAACCCAGGAAACTCCGGCGGGCCGCTGCTGAACTCGGCCGGGGAAGTGATAGGCATCAACTTCTCCATCGAGAGCAGCCCGACGGGAGGGAGCGGGGTCGGTTTCGCGTTGCCCATCAATACGGCTAAGCAACAGCTTTCGGCCATGCTCGCTGGCGGAAGCGTCACTCACCCGTGGCTAGGGATCACGGGAGTGGCCCTATCGGATATCGAGGCTAGCGATCTCGCCGACCTGAACCTGCCGGCAGACCTCAAGAGCGGGGTGTACGTGGTGCAGGTGACGCCGAATAGCCCGGCCGATCAAGCGGGCTTGAAGGGCGGGGTTCGCAGTCGGAGCAATGGTCTGGGAACCCGGCTTCAGCCGGGCGGCGATGTCATCACGGCAGTCGATGGGGTGGCGGTAGCCAAAGTGGAAGATATCGTTGGCTACCTGGACACCAAGAAGGTGGGCGACAAAGTCACGCTGAGCGTAGTGCGGGATGGTAAGACGATCAAAGTCGATGTCACTCTGGGAGCCTGGCCAGAAGCCTAGACTCAGTCCCGTTTCCTCCTACCGCTGAATGGGGGCGCATGAGCGTGCGCCCCCATTCGTTTTTCGAGGCGATTCTCCACTGGCGCGGGTTGCCAAGGTGCCGTTTCGCCATCGACTGGCAGCCGGTTGGTGCCTGGTTATCCTGGGAGCGCTGTCCGTTCACGGGCAGGAGTCCTGGCTTGACACAGCCTCGGTGGCACCGCTAGTATCCGAGTAGCTGGCCGCTTCTTGTTGCCCGAGCGCGTGAGCGCGGGGGATGAATGGCTCTGGGCCACATTCCGCCACGGGCGAGCGGCGGAGTCTTCGAAGCTGGCAGGGGAAGAGGAGATGGATTGAACAAGCCGACGCCGCATAGCGGAAAGCATATTGGGGGCCGTGGGGTTGACGCCAATGGTCCGGCTCAACCGCGTTACCAAAGGAGTCGGGCCCCAGATCTGCGCCAAGATCGAGTATTACTCTCCTACCGGCAGCGTCAAGGATCGCATAATCCCCTACATCATCAGCCGCGCAGAGGAAAGAGGCGAGCTGCGACCGGGGATGACGCTCATCGAGGGAACCTCTGGCAACACCGGCATTGCCGTGGCTATGGTCGGAGCGGTGAAGGGCTACCCGGTCATTATCGTAATGCCGGAAGGGATGAGCGAGGAGCGCAAGCAGACAATCCGTGCTCTTGGAGCGGAGCTGGTCCTTACGCCTGGCGGCGAGACCGATATCGATCTGGTGCTGGAGAAAGTCTGCGAGATCAAGCGCCAGCGGCGGGGCGAGGTCTTCGAGATCGGGCAGTTCGTCAACCCTGACAACCCGGAGGCGCACTATCTCACTACCGGCCCGGAGATCTGGGAGCAGACGGATGGGCAGCTAGATGCGCTCGTGGTTGCGCCTGGCTCTGGCGGTACCCTCAGTGGCTGTGCCCGTTTCCTCAAGGAGCGTCGGCCATCGGTTCTGGTTTTCGCGGCGGAGCCGGCGGAGTGCGCGGTCATCGCTGGCGGGCGTTGGGGAACGCACCGCGTGGAGGGAGTGGGCGACGGTTTCATCCCAGATGTGCTGGATGTGTCGTTGCTGGACGGGGTGGTTACGGTCAGCTCGGAAGAAGCGCTGGAGATGTCCCGTCGCCTTGCCCGTGAGGAAGGAATCTTCTGTGGGATTTCTTCTGGGTGCAACGTGGCCGCTGCGCTCAAGGTGGCGCGGGCTCGTCCCGATCTGAGCCTGATTGTCACCATCATCAACGACAATGGGCTGCGCTACCTTTCGACCGAGCTCTGTGGCTGCTGCCCGGCAGCGCTGCCGTCTCGCGAGCCTCCGAGGGAGATCGCTGGCCGCGAGCGTTTAGCCGGCAAAGAGCTCGTGATCATCAACTAGGCAGGAAGGGCGCGCCACCGCCGCCCTATGCTTGGTGGGCAGGCTCGGGAGGCGCGTTCAGGAGCCGGTGGGCCACTATCGGGGCTTGCACGGCGGGTTCAGGTCCTTCCAGCGCTGCCAACATGGCAGCGGCTTTGGCGGAACGGTTGTAGCGGACGAAGTGCGACAGCACGTGATGAGCGGCCTGTCGGAAGAAGAAGGAGTCCGCGTGCTCGATCAGGCCTCGAAGAAGCGTTGGCAGCACGGCCGGCCCTTGCGCGATCAAGCCCTCAGCGGCGATCCAGCGCACGCCGAAGCTATCGTCAGCGAGTGCCGGCAGCAGAGCCCGGGCCGCCCGGCGATCGCCCATTTGGCTAAGCGCTTTGGCGGCTTCCCAGCGCACCCGCTCGTGAGGGTCCTTCAAGGCGAGGCGCAAGCAGGGGATAGCGGGCCCGCCAATCGCCGCCAGTGATTGCCGAGCCTTGGCGCGCAGCAGGCCGTTCTGGCTTCGGAGAGCAGCAGCGAGCAACTCTACCTTCTTCGCGAAGGTATCGGAATGCGAAGAAAAGAGTGAATGCACTGGTGTCACGTATGCTCCTTGGAGTTCTCTCTTCGAATCCAGTAGCTCTTCGCTCGGACAAGCGATCTTTACTGCAAGGGTTGGGCCAAGTTGGGGGCGTGGTGGGCTTTCGCGAGAGTAATCCGGTAGAATAGGTTGGACGCTGTTTCGAGTTGGAGCAGACAGGTGATTTGGTACTGGAGGAGGGATTATTGTTCAGGCTATCATTGGTGCCGAAAGAAGCCAAGTTTTTCGACCTCTTCGAATCTGCCTCAGCGAACCTGATCCAGGCGTCGCTTGAATTCAAGGCCATCGTCTCTCGCGATGAGCTGTCGGCAGAGGAAATGAAGCGCATCAATCAGTTCGAGCACGAGGGCGACGCCGTAACGCACAAGATCTTCGCAGAGCTGCACCGCACCTTCATCACCCCTTTGGAGAGAGAGGATATCGTCTCGCTCACGCACTCGCTGGACGACGTGCTGGATTTCGTGGACAAGACCGTAGACTACATGCTTCTCTATCGCGTGCGGCGACCCACAGCGACTGTGCGCCGGATGGCAGACATAGTGGCCGAGATCTGCGAGCAGATCAACGAAGCGCTGCCACTCCTCAGGCGAAAGGAGACGATGCCTCGGGTTCTGCCGATCACCGTTCGCATCAACAGTCTGGAGAACGAGGCTGATGACGTGATGAGAGAGGGGTTGTCGGAACTGCTAGATGCGCCCGAGAGCCCTGAATACGTGATGGAATTCGTGCGCTGGCGAGATATCTACGAGGCTCTGGAAAGCGCTACTGACCGCGGCGAGGACGTGGCCAACGCGCTAGAGGCTATCATTCTGAAGTCCGGCTGAGGGTAAGCTGATTATGGATGCTAGTCTCCTAGTGCTCTTGCTAGTGGTGATGCTGGGACTGAGCTTCGAGTTCGTGAACGGTTTTCATGACGCAGCCAACGCGATCGCCACGGTGGTGGCCACACGAGTACTGAGCATGCGCGACGCCGTGCTGATGGCGGCCGCATTGAACTTCATAGGCGCCCTTTCGGGCACGGCGGTTGCGACGACGGTGGGGAAGGGTTTGGTCGACGCCCAGGCCGTCAGCCAGGTTACGGTAGCGGTGGCGCTTCTGGTGGCCATTGGCTGGGACCTGTTCACCTGGAGGCTCGGCTTGCCGACCAGCTCCAGCCACGCCTTGCTCTTCGCGGTCATGGGGGCAGCCGTGGCCACGAAAGGCATCAGCGTTCTCGTTCCCGAAGGAGTGCTGAAAGTCGTCGCTGGTCTGGTCTACTCGCCGCTCATTGGCTTCTTGGGTGGCGCTCTCGCGATGCTGATCATTACCTGGCTAGTCCGTCGCATGCGGCCGGGGCAGGTGAGTGCCCTCTTCGGGCGAATCCAACTGCTTTCATCGGCGTATATGGCGTTCAGCCACGGTGGCAACGACGGGCAGAAGACGATGGGGATCATCGCGCTGGCCCTTTTTTCTTACGGGGCGCTGGGGTCGACTTTCTACATCCCGCTCTGGGTGATGGTGGCAGCGGCGACAGGCATGGCGTTGGGGACGATGACGGGTGGCTGGCGGATCGTGAAGACGATGGGGCTGGGCATCGTTCATCTCCAACCCGTACATGGCTTCGCTGCCGAGACGGCCGCTGGTACAGTGATCGAACTGGCCACGCGCATAGGGATGCCCATCTCGACCACGCATGCGATCAGCAGCTCGATTCTGGGCGTGGGCTTGACGCGTGGCGCCAAGCGCGTGCACTGGGGCATTGCGGGAAACATCGTGGGCGCCTGGGTGCTGACGCTGCCGAGCTGTTTCCTCGGGGGCTGGCTGCTGATGACCGTTGGCACGCATTCGGTGCCGGCAGTTCAGGCCATCGTGGCTCTGGTGGGGCGCTGATACCGGCCGCTGGCGCGGTGGCACGGTAGGCTGTTCGGCCCGGCGAAGCAGGGGCGAAAGGACAAGCATTCTTGAGCACCAAGATACTGATCGTTGATGACGAGCCGACGCTGCTAGACACCTTGCGTTACAATCTCGTGCGCGAAGGCTATGAGGTGATTACGGCAGCTGACGGGGAGAAGGCGCTCGAGCGGGCGCGGGAGAGCGACCCCGATTTGATTGTGCTGGATATCATGCTGCCGAAGATGGACGGCTTTGCCGTCTGCCGCCAGCTGCGACGCGAGACAAACGCTCCTATTCTTATGCTGACAGCCCGAGACGAAGAGGTGGACAAAGTGGTGGGGCTGGAGCTGGGGGCGGACGATTATGTGACTAAGCCGTTCGGCTTGAGGGAGCTGATCGCGCGCCTTCGCGCGTTGCTGCGTCGAGCGAGGCCAGCGGAAGAGGAGGCAGCAGAAGAGAGAGCCAAGCCTGCTCTGCGCTTTGGCGACTTGGAAATAGACGAGGGCGCGCGACGCGTGCGACTGCGTGGCAACGAGGTGGCGCTGAAGCCAAAGGAGTTCGATCTGCTGGTTTTCCTATCGCGCCACCGCGGCCAGGCCCTCTCGCGTGACACGCTGCTGGAGAGGGTTTGGGGCTACGAGTTTTCCGGAGATACGCGCACCGTGGACGTGCACGTGCGCTGGCTGCGCGAGAAGATAGAGGAAGATCCGAGCCAACCTCGACGCATTCAGACGGTGCGCGGGCTGGGATACAAGTTCGAGGGCTAGACTGATGCCCCGCAGCCTTCGCTGGCGGCTGGCGCTCACCAGCGGCCTCATCACCGCCGGCTCTGCCTTCGTCCTGGGGCTGCTCCTGGTCCAAGAGCTACGCATTTACCTGGCCCTGCGCCAAGGGGTCGATCCGGCGTCTCTGCCGCCCTCCGACCTGAGTTTCCTGGACCACGTATACCTGTTGGCATTAGTTGGCTCCGTGTTGCTGGGACTTGTCGCTACCGCTCTTACTCTGCCCCTATCCGCCCTCACCGCAGGGTCGCTGCAGAAGCTGACCGACTTCACCCGCCGCATGGCTGAGGGTGAATTGAACCAGTACATCCACCTTTCCGACTGCTGCGAGGTCGAGGAGCTAGCAGAGGCCCTGGGCCACACCGCGCGCCGGCTGCGCGAAACGGTAAGCAATCTCTCCTCGGAGCGGGACACGATGGAGGCGATGCTGGACAGCCTGGACGACGGCATCATCATCGTCAGCCGCGAGGGAGAGGTGGAGCTGATGAACCCGGCGGCTCGGCGCATGCTGGGCGTTCCCGAGACGAGAGCACTTGGTCAGTCTTTCATGAGCATCGTGCGCAGTCACGAGTTGCAGACGCTGTGGACTCGCGCCCTGGAGGACAGGCAGCAGCAGAACGCGGAGGTCGAGGTCGGTCCTTCCCGACGGTTGCTGAGAGCGGTGGCCATCCCCCTTTCGTTGGACCGCGGCACAGTGGGACTGATGGTACTGCACGACTTGACGGACGTTCGCCGGGCGGATCAGGTGCGGCGGGAGTTCGTGAGCAACGTGTCTCACGAGCTCAGGACTCCGCTCGCATCGCTCAAGCTGCTGGTAGAAACCCTGCAAGAGGGCGCCATCGAGGACGAGGCGGCGGCACGGGGCTTCCTCGAGCGCATGAACGTGGAAGTGGACGGCATGACGCAGTTGGTGCACGAGTTGCTGGAGCTTTCTCGCATCGAGTCCGGACGGGTGTCGCTCAAGATGGAGCCGGTACCAGTGGCCGCGTTGTTGGAGGGGGCAGCGGCGCGGCTGCGGTCCCAGGCGGAGAGGGCCGGTCTTTCGCTGGAAGTACAGCTACCGGCTGAGGCTCTCATCGTGCGTGCAGACGTCGATCGCATCGGGCAGGTGCTACTGAATCTCATCCACAACGCCATCAAGTTCACTCCGGCCGGGGGAGCCATTACCGTAGCCGCTGAGCGCTATGAAAGCAGAGTGGCGATTCGGGTGGCCGACACCGGGGTGGGGATTCCCCCCGAAGACCTCACGCGCATCTTCGAACGCTTCTACAAGACGGACAAGGCGCGCTCCTCTGGCGGTACCGGCCTGGGGCTGGCTATTTCCAAGCACCTGGTGCAAGCCCACGGCGGGCGTATCTGGGCAGAGAACCGGGTTGGACAGCGAGGCGCCGTCTTCACCTTCACCTTGCCAGCCGCCGTCGAGGCCTGAGTCCCCGAAGTCAGGCTGGTGGCCATCCGCCTAGACGCCCGGTAGAAGGGCGTAGTTTGCTGGACCCGAAGAAGGATCGCGAACCGCGCTAAGCTCGGCCCCCACAGGCAAACGTTAACCTGGCGTTAACTCGGCGTTAAATCGGCATTAATCGCACCTCCGTACGATGGTAACGACGATGATGAAGGAGGTGCGAATGTCCCACTTGAGCAACCGGAACTGGTGGCTGCCTGCGCTGGGTCTGGCGCTGGTGATCGGCGTCGTGGCATCGGGCTGCTCTGGAGCAGCGTCAGCACCGGGGGCAGCTACGGCCGCCGCGAACGAGGCGGCGATGGCAGCGCCCACTGCTACGACCGCTCCTGGGGGCGGCACGTCGCCAACAGACACGTCGGCCAAGGTGGCAGCAGCCTTAGTCTCAAGCGCAAACCCCAAGTACGTGCCAGTAACCGGGCCCGTAGATGGCGAAGCCAAGACTCTGAACGGGGCCGGCGCCACGTTTCCTCAGCCGCTGTACAGCAAGTGGTTCGACGAGTACGCCAAGTTGACCGGCGTGCAGGTGAACTACCAGGGCATCGGCTCTGGAGGCGGCATCAAGAGCATCAGCGACCAGACCGTCGATTTCGGCGCCTCGGACGGCTTCATGAGCGATGAGCAGCTGGCGGCCGCCAAGGGCGGCGAGATCCTGCACATTCCCACGGCCATCGGTGCGGTGGCGATAACTTACAACGTCCCGGGCGTGACCAAGCCACTCAGATTCACTGGAGAAACGATCGCTGGCATATACCTGGGCAAGATCACGAAGTGGAACGACCCTAAGCTGATAGCCGACAATCCCGACGCGGGGCTACCCGACAAGGACATCGTGGTCGTCCACCGCTCGGATGGCAGTGGCACGTCGTTCATCTTCACCGACTACCTGTCAAGCGTAAGCGAGAGCTGGAAGAACACAGTGGGGAGAGGAACATCACCCCAGTGGCCGGTGGGCTTGGGTGGCAAAGGGAACGCTGGAGTGGCCGGTGAAATCATGCAGAACGAGAACTCCATTGGTTATGTCGAGCTCATCTATGCGCTGCAGAACCACATCGCGATGGGGCAGGTGAAGAATCAGGATGGGGAGTTCGTGGCGCCTTCCCTCGAAAGCGCCTCCGCGGCCGCGGCCGGGATTGGCGACAAGATGCCGGTGGACCTGCGCGCCTCGATAGTGAACGCACCCGGTGCGAGTGCCTATCCCATCTCCGGCTTCACCTGGATTCTCGTCTACAAGAACCAGACCGATCCGGCGAAGGCCCTGGCGCTGGCGAGGCTTCTCTGGTGGGCCATTCACGACGGCCAGAAGATGAATGCCGACCTCCATTATGGGCAGCTGCCCGACAAAGTAGTCAAGATGGCAGAAGAGAAGGTTCTGTCCATCGACATTGGTGGTAAGAGCGTGCTGGGGCATTGAGGCCAGGGTCGATACTAAGCCCTGATTCTGGTGGCGGGAGTATGGCTTGGCGCGCCCTGAGTGGAGCGCACTGAGCTGTACTCCCGTGTCGGCCGCTATCTGGGGAGGTGATATGACCATGCACTCTGAGGGCTCCTCTGAGCCTTTGCTATCGTCTCTAGGCCGCCCCGTTCTCAGAGGACGGCGCGGCAGCAACCTGGGAGACTTAGTCTTCTCGGGCTCGACAGCAATACTGGCGGGCTCGGTGATCGCGCTGGTGGGGAGCATCGTGGTCTTGCTGACGGTCTTCGCCTGGCAATCCATCAGCCGCTATGGACTGGGGTTCGTGGGTGGTTCGGTGTGGGATCCTATCTTCGAGCGGTTCGGCGTGCTTCCTTTCGTTTATGGCACGTTGGTCACTTCCTTGCTGGCCCTGCTCTTGGCCACGCCGATCGCTCTCGGGGCAGCCTTGTACGCTGGCGAGTACTCGCCAGCATGGCTACGGGAGCCGGTCGCCTTTCTGGTGGAGCTGCTGGCCGTCATCCCGAGCGTGATCTACGGCCTTTGGGGCTTCTTGGTGCTGGCGCCAGTCATGAAGACGTGGGTAGAGCCAACTCTGAAGGGGAGCGTCGGCCAGGTGCCGCTATTGGGAGCGTTGTTCTCGGGGCCTATCCTGGGACGCGATCTGCTGATCGGGGGGGTCATTCTGGCCGTGATGATCCTGCCAACGGTAGCATCGGTGGCCAGAGAAGTGGTTCTGGCCGTGCCCCGGACGCAACGAGAGGGGATGATCGCGCTGGGGGCGACGAAGTGGGAGATGATACAGGGGGCGGTGCTGCCGTATGCTCGGAGCGGAATCATCGGGGCGGCCATGCTAGGGCTGGCCCGAGCGATGGGCGAGACGATGGCGGTAACGATGGTGATCGGCAATAGTTCGACCAAGATCAGCCCTTCCCTTTTTACGCCTGGCTACACTATGGCAAGCGCCATCGCCAATCAGTTCACGGAAGCCGACACCGCCCTGTATTTCAGTGCCATCGTGGAGGTGGCGCTCATCCTTCTGCTAGTGTCGGTGGCAACGAACGTGGCTGCTCGAGTGCTCGTGTGGAGCGTGTCGCGAGGGCCGGCCGGCGGCGTGAGAGCCTGAGGAGATGAGGAAGAATGATGGCGATAGGACGGGCCGTTTTGAGTGAGGCAAGAGGCCCTTGTTCGAGCGTGCGAGTACGTGATCCGCGTTTACGTCGGCGGCAGGCAATCAGCGGCCTGATGTCGGGGCTGGTGGCACTGTCCACCGTCATCGCCGTGGGCGCGCTGCTATTAGTGTTGGGCTACGTGGTAGTCAAGGGTGCCCCGGCCCTCAACTGGGCTTTCTTCACTGAGCGGCCATTGCCATTTGGCGAGGTTGGCGGAGGAGTGGGGCCGGCCTTGATGGGCACGGTCTATATGCTGGCAATAGCGGGAGTGATGGGAATACCGCTAGGGGTCGGCACCGGCATCTACCTGGCTGAGTACGGTCGCGGACGCTTCGCGTCCGCCGTACGGTTTGCCATCGACCTGGTGGCTGGCCTGCCTTCCATCGTGGTGGGGGTATTCGTTTGGGCGCTGCTGGTGCGGAACGTTATCGGGCAGTACTCAGCCCTGGCCGGGGCAATGGCCCTAGCGATCATTATGGTCCCCCTCGTCAGCCGCACCGTGGAAGAGATGTTGCGCCTGGTGCCGGATTCGCTCCGCGAGGCGGCGCTGGCCCTCGGCATACCCCGATGGAAAGCGATTCTGCGGGTAGTGGTGCCGACAGCACGGGCCGGCGTTGTGACTGGGGTAGTGCTGGCGCTGGCCCGAGCAGGCGGAGAGACGGCACCACTCCTTCTGACTGCGCTTGGAAATCAGTTCTTCAGCATCGATCCCCTAGCGCCAATGGCCTCACTGCCCGTGCAGATCTACACTTACGCTATGTCTCCCTATGAGGATTGGCACGCGAAAGCTTGGGGAGGAGCCTTGGTCCTGGTGGCCGTGCTGGGAGCGATGAGCCTGCTGGTACGGCTGGTAGGCAAGCGTCAGACACCGCGCTCGTGAACGGCGTCTGAACCGCGAATCGACGTCGTCCAATGGGAGGTAACATGTTTCTTCGGGCATTGGCTGAGCCGGTCCTCTCCAGGGCCGAGGCTAACGGAGCTAATGTAGACGCAGAGACCAAAGGACGCTCCATGCGCACGGAGAGCCTGAGCGCCTGGTATGGCAACACGCTAGCCATTCGTGGGGTGAACCTGACGGTGAGCCCGCGGGCGATCACCGCCATCATCGGCCCCTCTGGCTGCGGCAAGTCCACACTGATCCGCTGTCTGAACCGAATGCACGAGGTGGTGGACGGGGCAAGAGTGTCCGGCCGGGTTCTGCTGGATGGAGAAGACATCTACGGACCGGAGGTGGACCCGGTGAGAGTACGTCGGCTGGTGGGAATGGTGTTCCAGAAACCCAATCCCTTTCCTATGATGTCTATTTATGATAATGTAGCGGCCGGGCTCAAGCTCAACGCGGCTTTGGGTCGAGCTGAACTCGATAGCGTAGTGGAGCAGAGCTTGAGAGCAGCTGCCCTGTGGGACGAAGTCAAGGACAAGCTGAAGGAATCAGGAGCATCTCTTTCCGGTGGCCAACAGCAACGTCTATGCATCGCTCGCGCGCTGGCCGTTCAGCCAGAGATCATACTGATGGACGAGCCTTGCTCGGCTCTCGATCCGGTGGCTACGTACAAGATCGAGGAGCTGATGGTCGCGCTAAAGGAGGAGTACACGATCGTCATTGTCACCCACAATATGCAGCAGGCCTCCAGAGTGGCTGACTACGTCGCTTTCATGCTGGCCGGCGATGAGCGAATAGGAGAGCTCATCGAGTACGGGGAGACGGGACAGGTCTTTACCAATCCACGAGATAAGCGTACAGAGGATTACCTGACCGGAAGATCCGGCTAGGGAAGTGGGGGAGCAAAGTGCCACGAGCTGCTTTTGACCGCCAGTTGGGAGAGCTTCAGGACGAGGTGCTGGTGCTGGGCAGCATGGTCGACAAAGCCATCGACGCGGCCGTGGATGCGCTTAAGCGCCGTGACCTTGAGAAGTCCAAGGAGATCGTTGACGCCGATCGGGCCATCAACCAGAAGCGGTACGAGATCGAAGAGCGGTGCCTGCTGGTGATCGCCACGCAGCAGCCTCTGGCTTCGGACCTGCGTGCCATCGCGGCGATGCTGAGTATCGTCACCGATCTCGAGCGGATGGCCGACCACGCCGAGGGCATCGCCAAGATCAGCCTTATGATCGGCGAGCAGCCGCTGCTCAAGCCATTGGTTGACACGCCGCGCATGGCTGAGATAGGCCGGGCCATGCTGCGGCAGGCGCTGGAAGCATTCGTAAACCGAGATCTGGAAGCAGCCAAGCGTGTCGCGGCAATGGACGATCAGGTAGACGAGCTCTACAACCAGGTCTACAACGAGTTGCTGACGTTCATGATCTCCGACCCCCGCACCATTACGCGCGCCACGCATCTGCTCTGGGTGGCGCACAATCTCGAGCGCATCGCCGATCGGGTGACGAACATCTGCGAGAGAGTCGCCTTCATGGTCAACGGCCGTATGGAGGACATGAACGTCTCCAGCTACTGAGAGGGCCGCTTTCATCATTCTCAACGAAGCGAGGAACACGCGGCCTCCGCCCTTGGTCGTCATTCCGAGCGGAGCGAGGAATCCGTAGCCCGGAGAGACGGATTCTTCGGCTTACGCCTCAGAATGACAAGGGGGGAAGGGTGCCACTGTCATTCCGAGCGGAGCGAGGAATCCGTAGCCCGGAGAGACGGATTCTTCGGCTTACGCCTCAGAATGACAGACGAAGGGACGGATTCTTCGGCTGGCAATGTTGAGCGAGGTTGGCAGTCGTCGGCAGGCTGGAGTATCATAGAGAATAGGGCTCGCGACGGCGAGCGACAAAGCCCTCGTATCAAGCTACACGACGTCGGCAGGAAGGCATAATCGTTGACAGTGAACGCGGCCGGCGCAGCTACGGATGGCTGCGCCAAGAACACACCGCTCCAGCGGGTAGACCTGCACACCCACAGCACCTGTTCGGATGGACAATGGACCCCTACGGATCTGGTTGCGGAAGCGGCCCGAGTAGGCATCGGAGCGCTGGCGCTTACCGACCACGATACTGTGGCTGGCTTGGAGGAGTTCTTGTCAGCTGGGAGGAGCTACGGGATATGGACGATTCCGGCAATCGAGGTCAGCGCAGCGCTCGGGGATCGGCCATTGCACGTTCTTTGCTACGGGGTAGACCCCGAATCGCCCTGCTGGCAGGAGCTAGCTGCGGCCAGGGAGGAAGGGCGCGAGGAGATGTACCGCCTGCTGTTCAGGCAGTTGCGCGAGCAAGGATATCGTTTGGAGGAGGAGGCGGCGCGCGACGGCGACGGCCGGCTGGTAGCACACCCGCTGGAGTCGGCGTTGCGAAAGGCTGGGCACCCCGATCCGGCGGGAGAGACGCGGCGGCTCTTTCGCCCCTTCATACTGCCCGTGCTGTACTTGCGCTCGATCAGCGTCGAGCGATTGGCAAGGGTGATCGAGGGAGAGAAGCTCTTGTGCGCGATCGCACACCCGGGGCGCGAGGAGGCTGGCGTCTCTGTTCGGTTGAGCGACAGGGACCTGGAGAGAATTCTGGCGGTGCTGCCTCTGCGCGCTCTGGAGGCCTACCACCCTATGCACACCTCCGCGGAGCGAGATGGGGTGCTGGCTCTGGCGCGTAAGTATGGACTGCTGGTGACCTGCGGTTCGGATGCTCACGGGCACCGGGTCGGCCGGCCGCCCATCGGCTACAGCGCCGATCTGTGCGAGCAATTCTTGCGGGAGATGCGGGAATCGCCTCTTGTGAAAACAGGCGCAATCTGGTAAGATACGAGTGCTCCTGCGTGAGAGGGATTGCGCCTGACCACAAGGGATACCAAGTCGAACGCCTATCTGGCCGGCGACAAGCGTCTGCGGCTGGTGCGCAGTGCAGCAGCCAAGGAAGCGACGAAGGTATCGTCTTGAGGGACTTCGCCTGGAGCGAGTCCCTTTCTTGTTGCTCAGCTGCCAGGAGGAAGCGATGGAGAAACGGATCGCCGTCGTTGGGATCGTGATCAGCAACCGCGCCAGTGTGCCTCAGCTCAACGCCATCTTGAGCGACCACGCCGATATGATCGTTGGGCGCATGGGCATCCCCTACCGGGAGCGCGGCCTGCACATCATCACCCTCGTTGTCGACGGCAGCACCGACAGCATCGGTTCGCTCACGGGCCAAATCGGCAAGGTTCCTGGCATCAAGGTGCGCTCGGTGGTGACCGTCTAGCCCCCCTAGCCCGGTCTGCCTTCCCTCTCATTGGTGTCGAGTGTTCGGTAGCGGGAGCTCCGGGAGCTTCGTGGGTCCGAAGCCTACCCCAAAAACGAGGAGAATGAGGGATGGCACTGCGTACGCTCAACCAGCACGAACAGGCGAGGGCTATCGCCCAGGCAACGGGAATCAGCGTAGAAGGCATCGACGGTTGCCTGGCGAAAGCCGCTCAAGCGTCGCCCCGGCAGGTGCAGGAGGTTCTCGCCAAGGCTCGCAGCATGGCGGGATTGACGCTGGAGGAGACCGCGATCCTCTTGCAAAGGGACGATCCGGAGACGCTCTCCCAGATCTTCGCTGCCGCGGCTCATGTCAAGGACGCCATTTACGGCCGACGGGTGGTGCTTTTCGCCCCGCTTTACATCAGCAACCTGTGCACGAACAACTGCCTGTACTGCTCGTTCCGTCGCGACAACAAAGAGATCGAGCGGCGCATTCTCAATATGGACGAGATCGCCGATCAGGTACGAATCCTCGAAGACATGGGGCATAAGCGGCTGCTGGTGGAGTGTGGAGAGCATCCTTCGCGCAGCCCCATCGAGTTCGTGACCGAGGCCATCGAGGTAATCTATCGGACTCGTTCTGCCAACGGCAGCATCCGTCGCGTCAACGTGAACATCGCCGCCACGACGATCGAGGACTACCGCCGTCTGAAGGCGGCCGGCATCGGCACCTATCAGCTTTTCCAGGAGACCTATCACCGCCCAACGTACGCCGCGATGCACCCTACTGGCTTCAAGAGCGACTACGATTGGCATTTGTCAGCGATGAACCGGGCGATGGAGGGCGGGATCGACGACGTGGGCCTGGGAGTCCTGTTCGGGCTCTACGACTACCGCTTCGAGGTGCTAGCCCTCTTGCAGCACGCGTCGTATCTGGAGCGGGAGTTCGGCGTCGGCCCGCACACCATTTCCGTGCCGCGCTGGCGACCGGCCGAGGGTGTCGATTTCGCTCCTCCTTATGCCGTGAGCGACAAGGAGTTCAAGAAGATCGTCGCCATTTTGCGCCTGGCGGTGCCCTACACTGGCATCATTCTCTCCACGCGCGAGAGCGCCGCGATGCGAGACGATCTTTTGAGCCTGGGGGTGTCGCAGATGAGCGCGGCTTCTGCTACCAGCCCTGGCGGCTATCGCCGCTCAACAGAGCATAGCGAGCAATTCCGCACCGCAGACCACCGCAGCGTAGACGAGATCGTGCGAGAGATCTGCCGCCGGGGATACTTGCCCAGCTTCTGCACCGCCTGCTATCGGCGGGGACGGACCGGTGAGGCGTTCATGAAGCTGGCCAAGCCAGGCGAGATTCACGAGTTTTGCGCGCCCAACGCCCTGCTGACTTTCAAAGAGTACCTTGAGGACTACGCTTCCGAGGAGACGAGGAAGGTGGCCGAGGCGACGGTGCGCCAGCATTTGCAGGCGATCGAGCAGCCATCTATGGTGGAGGCCACGGTGCAGCGCATGGAGCGGATCGAGCAAGGCGAGCGGGACCTGTATTTCTAGGGTTCCGGGCGGCAAACAGGCAGACTGGACCCTGCCATCAATCTGGAAAACCGTAATTCAGGCGAGCACCTCAGCTCCACAGCAGAGGCCAGCCGGCTGAATGTCGTGAATGTGAGACGCTGTTCCGAGGCAATCGAGATGACGATGACTGAAAACAGAAGGGAGCGGGATTCGCTGGGCGAGCGGCTGGTGCCAGCAAGAGTCCTCTACGGCATTCATACTCTGAGGGCGATGGAGAACTTCCCCCTGAGCGGACAGAGGATTCACCCGCGGCTGGTGCGAGGTATGGCACTGGTGAAGAAGTCTTGTGCCCTGGCCAACGCGGAGGTGGGGCTCCTGCCGCCCGCGCTGGCACAAGCGATCGCCGCCGCCGCGGACGAGGTAGCAGCGGGCGCTCACAGCGAAGCTTTCGTGGTCGACCCTTTGCAAGGCGGAGCCGGGACGTCGACCAACATGAACGTGAACGAGGTTATCGCCAACCTGGCCATTCTCAGGCTGGGAGGAAACATCGGCGATTACAGTCTGGTGCACCCGCTCGACCACGTTAACCGGTCGCAATCCACCAACGACGTGTATCCGACGGCGGTACGCATTGCCGCCATCGAGCTGCTGGCGTTGGTGAGCAGCGCCTTCGCGCGCCTGCAGGCAGCTCTTCAGCAGAAGGAGGCCGAATTCGCAGGGGTGCTGAAGGTGGGGCGCACCGAGATGCAGGACGCCGCGCCGGTCACGCTGGGACAAGAATTCAGCGCTTATGCGCAAGCCATCGCCCGCGACCGCTGGCGGCTATACAAGGTCGAGGAGCGACTACGCCAGGTGCCGCTGGGGGGAACAGTGGTGGGCACTGGCCTCAATGCGCCGCGTCGGTACGCATTTCTGGCCATCGAGCGCCTGAGAGAGGTGACCGGATTGGGACTGGCTCGCGCTGAGAACCCGATGGACGTGATCCAGAACGCGGACGTATTCGTGGAGGTGTCCGGGCTTCTCAAAGCGGGAGCAGTGAATCTGGCCAAGATCGCCAATGACTTGCGTTTGCTCTCTTCGGGTCCGCGGGCCGGGTTGGGCGAGATCGCGCTACCGCCGGTCCAGGCTGGATCGAGCATCGTCCCCGGCAAGGTAAACCCGGTGATCGCGGAAGCGCTCAACCAGGTTGCCTTTCAGGTGATGGCCAATGACGTGGCTATCACCTTGGGAGCCCAAGCGGGGCAACTCGAGTTGAACGCCGCTTTGCCGCTCATCGCCCACAACCTGTTCCAGGAGCTCGACCTATTGCGCAACGGTATTCAGATGTTCGTGGAGCGCTGCCTAGAGGGGCTGAAGGCGAATCGGGAGCGGTGCGAGGAACTGTTAAGAGCAAGTGCAGTGGACGTGACGGCACTGGCCCCTTACCTCGGGTATGAGCAGGCCGCCGAGGTGGCAAGAGAAGCGCAGCAGACCGGGCGATCAGTGCGGCAGGTCGCTCTGGCAAAGGGCCTGTTGAGCGAGGCCGAGCTGAGCGTGATTCTGGCGCCCGAGGAGCTGACGCACCCAGGAGTGCCAGGCGCGAAGTCCCTGGGCCGCCGCCCGGCCGAGCTGCGGCGCTGGCAGGAGAGCGAGGCTTAGCCGTGACGAGAATAGAGACGAGAACAAGCCCGGAGGGCAGCGCCGGGGCACGGCCAGGCTTCTGGGAGACGCTGGAGCGAGCGAAGCAAGAGCAAAGGCTGGAGCTTCCCGAGATAATGGCACTGTTGGCGGCCGAGAGACCGGAGGAGGTCCAGGCTCTGTTCGACGTGGCGGACGGCATTCGCCGGCGCTATGTGGGCGACGATATCTACCTGCGCGGGTTGATCGAGTTCTCCAACGTTTGCCGGCGAAGCTGCCTGTACTGTGGCTTGCGCGCTCCGAACGCCAAAGTAGAGCGCTATCGTATGCCCATAGCCGAGATAGTGGAGACGGCCGAGCGGGCCTACCACCTGGGCTTTCGGACCGTGGTGCTGCAGTCGGGCGAGGACCCCTGGTACACCGTTGAGCGGATGTGCGAGATCATCCGCAGCATCAAGTCGAGGGTGGACCTGGCGGTGACTTTGAGCATCGGCGAGCGCCCGCGCGAGGAATACGCGGCGATGAAGGAGGCTGGAGCGGACCGTTACTTGCTGCGGCACGAGGCGGCGGATGCGGGGCTGTATGCCTCGCTGCATCCAGATTTGCGCTACGAGGAGCGGCTGCGTTGCCTGCGCTGGCTGCGAGAACTAGGCTACCAGGTCGGCGCTGGATCGATGGTTGGGTTGCCAGGGCAAACGCTGGAGATGCTGGCCAAGGACATCCTGATTCTGCGCGAGCTGGAGGTAGACATGGTAGGCATCGGCCCCTTCATTCCCAACCCGGAGACGCCGCTGGGCAGCGCTCCTCGCGGGAGCGTGGAGATGACGCTGAAGATGGTGGCTTTGGCGCGCATCGTCACCCGCGAGGCCCTGATCCCGGTTACGACCGCACTGGCGAGCATCGATCCGCTGGGGCGCGAGAAGGCGTTCCTGGCCGGCGCTAACGTGGTGATGCCTAACGTTACCCCGCTGAAGTATCGGGCAGAGTACCGCATCTACCCGAACAAGGCATGTTTGACCGACGATGCCGAGCATTGCCAGGGTTGTCTGGCCTTGCGCATCGCTTCGGTAGGCAGGCGAATCGGCACCGGCTACGGACATAGCCCGCGGCACGAGCGGTTAGCGAGTGGGCAAGGCCAGAGGAGAGAAGGATATGGACAGCACGCCTAGATCGAATCGGCTACACATCGCTATCTTCGGCCGTCGCAACGCAGGCAAGTCTAGCCTGATCAACGCGCTAACGAATCAGGAGGTGGCGATCGTTTCCGACCAGCCGGGCACGACCACCGACCCGGTTTTCAAGGCGATGGAGATGTTGCCCCTGGGGCCGGTCGTTTTCATCGATACGGCTGGCATCGACGACGTTGGTGATCTGGGTAAGCTTCGCGTGCAACGGACCATGCGAGTCATGCGGCAGACTGACCTCGCCTTATTGTTGATAGACCCGCTGGTTGGCTGCGATGGGTTCGAAGCTGACCTGCTGGCCAAGCTGCGGGAGCGAGCCATTCCCACAGTGGGAGTGATTCACAAGAGCGATCTGCTCGACCCGCTCGATCCGCGGCTGCCGGCGCTGCGCGAGCAGCTGAACGTGCCCACGGCCGTGGTAAGCTCCATCACCGGCCAGGGCATCGAAGAGCTCAAGCAGCTCATTTTGGTCCACGCACCGAAGGATGGCATCGAGCCCAAGCTGATTGGCGATCTGATCAGCCCCGGCGACACCGTGGTGCTGGTGATTCCGATCGATATGGCTATGCCCAAGGGGCGGCTCATTCTGCCCCAGGTGCAGACTTTGCGCGACATTCTGGACCACGATGCGCACGCGTTGGTGGTCAAGGAGCGCGAGTTGAAGCAAGCTTTGGAGCGGCTGCGCGAGAGGCCGAAGCTGGTGGTGACCGACTCCCAGGCCTTTATGAAGGTGGCTGCGGATGTCCCCCCGGGGGTACCCATGACCGGGTTCAGCATCCTTTTCGCCCGCCACAAAGGCGATCTGCAGACGCTGGTGGAGGGAGCGCGCGCGGTAGACGGCCTGAAGCCGGGCGACCGTGTGCTCATCGCTGAAGCCTGCACGCATCACCGGCAGCCGGACGATATCGGCAAGGTACTCATCCCTCGGTGGCTGCGCCAGCACGTGGGTGGAGAGCTTCGCTTCGAATGGGTCAGCGGTGGCAGCTTCCCCGAGGACCTGGCAGACTACGATCTGGTGGTGCATTGCGGGGGCTGCATGATCAACCGCGCCGAGATGATGTCCAGGCTGGGGACCGTACGGGCGGCTGGGGTACCCATAGTCAACTATGGTGTACTGCTCGCGAAGGTGCACGGTGTGCTGGAGCGCGCGCTGGAGCCCTTCCCGTTAGCACGAATGGCACTGGAAGAAGAGGATTGGTGAAGCGCAAGTCCGTCGTGGGGGCCAGCATACGGTGTGCGTTCGTGTAGATGGGAAGGATTCTCGCAGCGCCTCCTGCGGTCGGGCGGGGTATCCTAACAGGCCCCCAGGCGGTGGCGCCCAAGCAAGGGATATGTGGCAGCCGGGGGAGAACCCGATTCCGTCAACGCTTACTTGACCTGTGGCTGCCGATTGTTGCATCATCTGGGGCAGCAGGAATAGGGCAAGGCGAGCAGACCAAGACAAGAAAGTCAGGAGAGGGGATGATTCTCATTTGCATAAATAGGAAGAAGGGCAAGACCATTCGGATCGAGCGCGAGACCGCTGAGTCTGGTGTTGACAACAATGGAGGATAAACGGCAGGGGCGGCCGGAACGCATTCAGGTGCAGCCAGGCGCGGTGCGCCGCATTCTGGGTATGCTGGGCGCCGGTTTGGCGGTGGCCATCATCAGCATTCTGCTGCACAATGCCATCTACAGCTTCTTCCGGATCGATGAGCCCTTTTTTCTGACACTAGGGTTCTTCGTCGGACCGCTGTTGATGGTGGTTGGCGTAGTCGCGTTCATCATGTATGCGGTGAATCGGGCGTTAGGGTAGCCGGTCTGGTCATCGCCACGAGGATAGGGGATCTAGGGGACCTCGATCTCGAGGACACGATCGTGGCCAGCAAGGTCCGGCCACGTGAAGGTCTTGACGGGCGGCCTGAAAACCTGGGCGGCCAGGGCCTTGAGAGGGAGTGCTTGTTGGGGGTCTATCTCCAGCAGAAGGTGGCCGTGAGGCAGAAGGTGCCCGGGCGCCTGGAGCAGCAGCCGGCGGTAGAGGTCGAGCCCTTCGGGGCCGCCATACAGTGCCGAACGGGGCTCGTGCTGGGCTATCTCCTCTGGCAGAGCAGCCCAGCTTTTGTCGCCAAGGTAAGGCAGGTTTGCCAGCACCAGATGCACCGGCTTGGGCAGCGGCTCTAGCAAGTCCCCGTGCAGCAGTACTACGCGTTCGGAAACGCCGTGGCGCTGGGCATTGAGGGCCGCCACGTCCAGCGCGGCGGCCGAGAGATCGATGGCATAGATGAGAGCACGCGGCCGATGCACGGCGATGCTAATGGCGATGGCGCCGCTGCCGGTACCGACGTCGGCCAGAAGCCAACGCGCAGCGGCTGGCGGGTCCTTTTGGGTGAGGACCAGCACCCTCTCTAC
>Ga0315298_1002935_pt1 | contig 27806 bp, 42 predicted proteins | sample WHS_1_MG_FD_203077 | JGI IMG/M metagenome (GOLD analysis project Ga0315298, IMG submission 203077) | Extremophilic microbial mat communities from Washburn Hot Springs, YNP, Wyoming, USA - WHS_1_MG | ecosystem: Environmental > Aquatic > Thermal springs > Hot (42-90C) | place: USA: Wyoming... | reverse complement strand
CAGATAAAAAAATGTTTGGCTGGAAAATCAGCCAAAAAAGAGATGACAGAATGGACATGGCTTTGCTTGTAAGAATGGTCTGGCACAACTTAATTCTTATTTACAAGTGATATCTGTCCCACACTCTAAAAGAACAAATATCTTTATATAAATCAAATTTGTTTTTTTAAAATGCAAAATTCCTCAAATTTAGGGTTAGTGCAAATATTTTGGGGTAATGGCAAGGGTAAAACAACATCTGCATTGGGAGCAGCATTAAGAGCTCTTGGCAATGGTTTTTCTGTTCATTTGGTTCAATTTATGAAAAACAGCAATGAAAATCCAGAATTCTCTTTTCCAGGCGAATTAAATTCTTTAAAAAATTTAAAAAACTTTTCTTACAAAAGATTTGGCGCACCTAACTGGTTTTTCGGTAAAGCGAATGAAGAACATATTTTAGAAGCAAGAAAGGCATATGAATATTTGTTTTCTTGTTTTGGAAAGTACGATTTATTAATAGCTGATGAAATACTTTATGCACTCCAGTTTAATTTATTAAAAGAAGAAGATGTTATTAATTTAATTAAACAAAAACCAAAAAACCAAGAATTAATCTTGACAGGCTCTCATGTTCCATTTTATTCTATTTTTAAACTGGCTGATTTGGTTACTGAGATAAAAAAGTACAAGCATCCTTTTGATTCAGGCATTCTTGCAAGAAAAGGCATTGAATATTAGTTTAAGCCTCGAAATCTGCTTCACTTTTTTTCTCTTTTCCGTCGTAAAATGCAATTCTTTCAATTTTTCCTTTTCTAACAGCATTTTCTCTAATTTTTACAGGGTCTTTTTCATTCTTTGGTAAAATTATTTCTTTAATTATGATGTTATGTTTAATTTTTGCTTCGTTAAAATCGGGATTGTCAAAAAACAAATCGCTTATTATTTCTTTATCAGAAGTTTTTAAAGAGCAAAAATCAGCAGAAGCTTCTTTTTCCCCAGTTGTAGAAGGTTTTGCACTTTTTGGGGCCTTAGGTTTTATTTTTAATTGATATTCCTCGGAATTGAAGGATAATGCAAAAAAAGCTTTTGGATAAACGTTCATTAAAAAGATAATTTTTTCTGGAGAAGTTTTTGTGTTCACAACTGCTTGTTTTACTCCCATAAATTGTTTGATTCTTTCGATATTAAATTCGGCCTTCTCGTTTATATCAAAAGTAGAAACGATTACTCCACTTACTTCTATCTCTTTTTTAATTTTTTCCAAGCAGTATTTAACTAAAAAATTAGCAAATTCAGGGCTGGTTTTTATGTTCCACTTATCTTTTTGCTTTTTTGCCTCAATTAAGTATTTGTCAGAAAAAACACCTCTGCTAAATTTTACAAATTCATCGTGGACATTTTTACCGTTTTTGTTTACAAAAATTTCATAAATTGCTGAATTCATATTTCAATACAAATAAAAATTATTTATAAATCTTATTAGAACTTATTTTTTAATTTTTGCTTTTAAAATGAATAATAGTGAAATTTATATATAACTTAAACTAAAAAAATCCATGGTCCTTAATGAAAAAAACGTTAAAAAATTTTCAATTATCTTAATTATTACAATATTAGGCATTCTTACAATTTTAGTAATCAAACCCGTAGCAACATCTATAATATGGGCATTTATTTTAGCGTATATTTTTATGCCTCTTTACAAAAAAGTAGAAAAGTTTGTAAAAAACAAAAATTTTGCGGCCTTTTTTGTTACTTTTTTACTGTTAATTGTAATATTTCTCCCTTTTTGGTTGTTACTTCCTATTGTTCTTCCTGAAGCAGCAGCGTTTTTGCGTCTTGCACAAACTATCGATCTTCACAACATCATAAAAACTCTTTTTCCATCTGCTTCTGAGGAGTTTATTGCTCAAGTTATAGTTGGTTTTAATAGTTTTATTAGCGGTGCTGCAAAAATGGCCCTCGAAAAAGTTACGACTAGTTTAATTGAGCTGCCTACCTTCTTGTTGCATCTTTTTATTGTCGGCTTTGTTTTCTTTTTCACATTAAGAGATATTGATACAATAAAAGAATTTTTGAAAGAATTATCTCCTTTTAACAAAGAAAAAGAAAAAGAATTAGTAAAACATTTTAAAAATTTAACCAATTCAATAGTTTACGGCCAATTTCTTATAGGTGTTGTTCAGGGAAGTTTGGCAGGTTTAGGATTCTTTATTTTTGGAATAAAAAATTCCTTAGTTTTAACCATCATGGCAATTTTGTTTGCAATATTTCCAATTTTGGGACCGTATGTTGTGTGGATACCAGTTGCAGTTTATTTGTTTGCAACAGCTCCTTCAAAAATAGCAATTAGTTTCTTGCTTTACAATTTAATAATCGTATCAACGGTAGATAATTTCTTGCGTAGTTATTTAGTTTCAAGAAAAACAGCAGTTTCTCAAGCAATAATCTTGGTTGGAATGGTTGGAGGGCTTTTCTTGTTTGGAATAACTGGTATGCTCATTGGTCCATTAGTTTTAGTTTACTTTATGGTGTTTTTAAGGTCTTATAAAGAAAAAACTCTCTACACTTTATTTTCTGAAACCGATTCTAAATAACTAATTGAAAGAATAGATATCTTTTTTAAAAAATGAATAATCTATTTTACACTTATATCAAATAGGGTTGTAATTTGCATACTCTTAAAAAGTGTAGTATTTTGAGTTATTACTAAAAAATGTTTGACTGGAATCAAAGAGAGATACAGATTTTTTATTCTTTTTTGGATAATTTACCTAACTGTGGTTTTTCAGAAGAGGAACTTTCGGATTCTTTTTTTATGAGAGTTAAAGTGCCTCCGGCAGCTTCTATTTTTTTAATCGCTGATGCAGAAGCAGCTCCTGCCTTAATTTTTAGTTTTGAACTAATTTCTCCCTTACCTAAAATTTTATAATTTGATAGATCAATCACTCCATTATCCTGCTTAAAAGAAGAAATGTTTTCTTCAATATCTTGTAAATTAATTGATTTTAGTTTTTTAGGGGCAGGGCCTCTTCTAAGAGTTTTCTCTTTTCCAAAGTAATCTCCACCATACAATTTGATGACCAGTGTTTTTTTCTGATCTGCTCTCTTTCCTGTTCCTGCAAGGCCATATCCTCCTCTATTACCTGAACCGCGAGTTCTCTCCTTTGCACCGCGATGAGCTGTTTGACTTCCGCGATATCTAGAAGATTTTCTTCTTTTTTTAACTTTCATCTTTTTCCTCCTTATCTGATTTATCTTCTTTTTTCTTAAAAGAAGTTTTCCATTTTGAGCCATCTAATATTGTTTCAAATTCAATTTGCATCTTATAACATCCTCCTAACTAAATCATTGATTTTTTCTTTATTATCTCCCAAAACTCCTTTCTTTATTGGAAAATGACTTTTAGTATTAATTCCTCCTCTTGGTGGGTGAAGTCTAAAATAAGGTTTAAACCCAAAAGAAGAGAGAGGTTTCTTTTCTAAACTTTCTACAACGTTAGTTAAATCTGGTTTTTTAGAAGAGTTTTCAGTTAATTTTCCTCTCTTTTCTAACAACTCTTTTAGGGTTTCTTTGTCTATTGTTCCATAAGCGACAAAATTTCTTATTTTATTTAAAAGATTTCTATTCTCTTTAGTGTCATTAAGTAAAATTGCAGTATATTTCCTTCTTAAACCTAAGCGATAAAGAGTTTCCTCTGCTTCACTTGGCATTTCTACTAAGCCTGATATACGTATTACAATAATCATTGTTCAAATTTATTAGTTTTTTTTAGAGCGTCTATGCATGCTTTTGCTAAATTAAATGTTGTTCTTGTTTGGCCTTTTGATACTCCATAAACATCTTTTATTCCTGCAAGAAGTAATATTTTTTTGCATTCATCTCCAACTACAAGACCCGTACCCCTTGGAGCAGGAATTAATTTAAGCCTAACCGAGCCACATTTTCCTTCGACTATAAATGGAACTGTGTGAGGATCATTTGTGTTTTTTTCTTCAGGGGATTCAAAGCCCCTTGTAATTTTAATAATATTTAGTTTTGCATTTCTAAGTGCTTTTGCTCTTGCTGGAAGAGTTTCTTTTGCTTTGCCATAACCTAATCCAACATGACCCTGCTTGTCACCTACAACAACCATGCAAGAGAAAGAAACAACATTTCCTTCCATTGTTTTTTTCTGAGTTTGACGCCAAGCTCTTCTTTTACCTCCTCCAAATTTACCCTTTGATTGGCCAATAAGCAAAGGCTCGCTTTCCAGATTCAAGAAGTAATCGACTATTTCAGGTTCTAAAATCTTTCTTCCTGAAGATAGTATTTCATCGATACTCTTAATAATACCTGCTTTTGTTTCTTTTCCTAATTTTGTTTTAGGTACCCAAGAAGAAAGTTCTTTTTGACGTTCTGTTTCAATCTTTTCTTCTTCTTTTTCTAAAATATCCTCTTTGACGTCTACTAAAAGATCCTCATTATTTAAAGCAGATTCATTTTCTTCTTCTTTTAAATTTTCATCTTTATTCATGAGACAACTCCTCCTTCATTTTTAGATAAACTGGCCTAAGCTTAGGATTTGAAGTTAAAAGTTCTTCTGTGGGCAATACGTCTGAAGAGTGAGGAACTTTTAAACCTGCCTCAACTACTCCCTTAAGAACTGCATAAATTCTTCCTTTTTTAATATTACGATGAATGCCTAAATCAAGAATTGCCTCATTAATTTTCTTTTTGAGAGCCTCTTTTCCTAACATAAGACCCAATAAGTATGCTGCTTCTCTACTCTTTAAACTTCCTTGGAGATTTTTTGGCCAACCTTTACTTAAAAGATTTTTAGAAGTTAATCCTACAACAACTTTATCTTGGGCTTTTTCGCTAATGACGATTTGAGAAATAATGTACTTATTTGTTTTTCTAACTACTAATCGTGGTTTGTTTGATTCTAAAAGTGATAATCTTGCCTTATAGTCGGTTTTTGCTTCTAATCTTCTTCGTCTTGGTAATTTCATGTTGATGAAATAGACGCAATATGCTCCTTCATATGCGCTTTGCTTTTAAATAAGGATGCTTTTATTTCTTTTCTTAATTTGCGGTAGGCTTCAGAGGTAATCTTGTTTTGTTTTTTAAGATCTTTTAGGTAAGCTCTAAGTTTTCGAGTTAAGATAACATAATCTCTCTTTTTGTGTTTTTTAGAGTGTTTTTTACTGCCTGCTCTTCTTCTATTTTTTCTTTTCACGATTTTTTTCCTGCCCTTGATTGGCTTTATTAAAATTGCTCCTTGTGAAAAAAGGTCTCTAATATCTTGTTTGGTAATTGCTTCTTTTATATCCGAAAGTCTTTCTTTATTAAAAATGATTCTTCCTTTGCCGACGTTTAAGACTTTTGCTGCAAGAATCTTTTTTTTACTCAAATTCATTTTGAACCTCCAAGGTTTAGTAATTCAAGACCTTCTTCTTTTGCTTTTTTAATTATTTCTATTTTCTTTTTAGCTCCGATTCTTCTTGATAAGATTAAAATGTTTTCTTTTTTACATAAATCGAGCTGTTTTAAATTTTCAATTAAAACTGGAATCTTGCCGTTTATTTTTCCCGCTTTTTCGGTTGGAGTTTTATACCCAACGGAAGGCATTCTTGGATAGCTAAATCTTTTTTTGCGCATTTTGCTGTGTCTTCCTCTTGGTCTTCTCCACTTTTGCAATTTAGGACGATTTTTTCCGAGGCGAAGATGCCTTACAGTATCTTGTCTAAGAAATTTAATTTTCATTTTCCCTCCTTAAAGGTTTTTCCACAATGAATATACCATCTTGAAAAATTCTTCTGTCTCTTTTGCTTATTTTTGTTGCTTTTTCAATATTGGTTGCCGTTTGGCCTGCTTTTTCTATTTCTGGAGAAGATAAAATAATGTTCTGCCCTTTTATTTCAACTTTTACTCCTGGAACAATTTTAGCTATTCTTGGCTTTTGTTCTCCTAAAAAGTTGCTAATTATTAATTGATCTTTGTCAACTTTAATGTTCATTGGAAAATGAACGTGACATATCTCAAGTTTATAAACAAATGGCGAATTTAGCCCCTTAAACATATTTTTTATATGAGCTGAAATTGATTTAAGAACCTTAAATTGCTTTTTATTGGCTTTTTCGCATTTTAGGATAATCTTGTTTTCAGATAGAGAAATAGAAACATTTGACTTGGAAAAATCTCTTGATATTGAATAAGAGTCCTTTTTACAAATCAAAGTTTTATTTTCCAATTCACATGTAATTCCTTCCGGTATTTGAATTTCTTCTTCTATTTTTTGCCTCATTAGTAAAAATATGCCAATAGGCATCCTCCTATGTTTTTTTCTAAAGCAGTCTTGTGAGTCATAATTCCTTTGCTTGTAGAGAGAATCAAAATACCAATATCCTTTGCCGGAAGATATCTTTTAGCAAACAACTCGATTTCTTCGGTAGTGACACAGAAACGAGGCTTAATTGCATTACATTTGTTTAACTTATTTATTTGGACAACCAAATTATTATTTTCTAAAGTATAATCTTTTATGTATCCTTTTAATTTGGCAATAGCAAGAACTGACATTAAGAGTTTTGAATGGGAATTTAAAGTAACTGTCATATGCCCTGCTAACTTTGCATTCATTATTTTGCTTAGTGCATCTGATAAAACGTCTTGGCTCATTTTAATTGTATTTTTTAAAACCTATTTCCTCCGCTATTTCTCTAAAACATTGACGGCAAAGATGTAAGTTATATTGCTTTATGTGTGCTCCAAATCTTCCACAACGGCTGCATTTAAAAGCAGCTATCCCGAATTTGCGGTCTTTTGGCTTGCAATGCTTCAAAAATCTTTGCATGATTACGGGTTTTTTTTGAAGTTGCTTTGCTACCTTATTCCAATCACTAGCAGTCATTTTCTTTCCTCCAATTTGAATTATTTTTTTGTTTCATTTTAAGTAAATTGCGTTTTGTAATTTTTTTCCATATAATCTATGATTTCCTGCTTGGAAATATGCTGTCTTTTTGGAATGTCTCCCTTTTTAATTTTTTTTCTTTTAACACGTAAACCTGCTCTAGCAAAAACAACTGTTACATTTAAACCACGTATTCCTATTTCTCTTTGATATTCTGCTCCTGGAATTTCGATATACTCTTTAATACCAAATGATAAATGGTTAGGGGCTACTTGTTTTTTAGAAAGTTTGTTTTCTACTGCACCCAATAATCTTTTTAATATTTCTAAATCTTCTTTCTTTCTTAGAGTTACACGAGTTCCTACCTTCATACCAGGACTTACTCCAAAATCTGGAACACGCTTTCTTGATTCTATAATTTGCGCTTTTTTTGAGGTTAGGTATTCAAGAAGTTTTCCTGCTTTTGTTAAGTTGTCCCCTGTTGCTCCAGCACTTAAAACTACTTTTTCAATAAATATTTTTCTCATCGGATTTTCGATTTGACTTTGGGAAGTTTTTGATTTCATTTTAAACTACAATTACATTCTCCTTTTTTTTTGTGATTAAGTTATCTTTTAATTTTATTATTACAAGATTGTCTTTAATGTCTTGAACAACTCCTGTTTGACCAACAAATTTTCCATTAATTACAAAAACATTTTTTCCCTTTTCAAGAGGCAAATGCTTCTTTATTTGGTTATTTGAATCCAAATAAAGTGAGTCTCCAACATGGATAGAATTATCTTTGGTTTGAATATTTGTTCCGTCGTGAAGAGAAAGTTGGATAAAACCTTTTTTGACTAATCTTTTGCTTGTTACTTTTGCTAAGCGGGTTTCTTTATCTTTTGTTTCTTCTAAGAAAAATTTATTTGTTGGTAAAATTGACAATCGATATACTTTATCTGCTTCAAATAAATTAAAAAGTTTTATAGTTTCTTTTATATTTGAGATTGGGCGGTTATTTAGCTTCAATGATGGGAGAATGGCTTTTGCTTCTTTGGTGGTGTGAACTACTTTAAGTAAATCTCTTACTGCAATAAGAACTGGCACTCCTTCTTTGAGATGTGACGCAGGTCTAACTACATACTTCGTTCCTTTTTTTGGTATTGCTATTTTTTTTGAAATTGCTTTACGTGTTAAGTGCATTTTATCCTTTTGTTGTTTCTGGCTGAGAAGTCTTTTTCTCTTCTTTCTTTAAATCTTCTAAACGTTTTTTATCTTCTAGATTTAAAGATACTATTTGCAAAGCTCTAGGATTGAAAAAAACAGGCACTTTTGTGCCTTCTTTCTTGGTTCTTTGGATACCTTCCAATGAGACCTTACAATTAATTATATTTTGAACTTTAGCTTTCTTCTTTTTAAAAGAGCCGCGCATGACAAGCACCTCATCCCCTTTCCTGAGGGGAAGACTTCTCTTGCCATACTTTTTTCTTAATTCTTTGGATAAATTGGCGCTTAAAAACTTATGCTTTTTATGCAAAGGAGCATTATACCTGTATTTTCTTTGTTTTCTAGGTTGTTTGCTAGAAAGCCAAGAATTTGAAAATTTTAATTTCATTATAATACATACTGAGCAATTTTAGCAACTTGTTGCCAACGCTCATAAACCTCCTTTGCAACTGCTCCTTTAATCTGGGTTCCTTTAGGATTTCCCTTCTCATCTTTTAACAAAGCAACTGCATTATCCTCAAAACAAACTCTTTCGCCTGTTTTTCTTCGATAAGGCTTTTTCTGCCTAATCACTACTGCATCAAAAACTTCTCCTTTCATTTCAGGCTTTCCCTCACGAACAGAAATTTTTACCCAATCTGCAATTTTTGCAAATTGTTGTCTACCTTTTTTTGTTTTCCCACCTTTTACACTTATTATCTTAACAATTCTTGCTCCTGAATTATCTGCTGCAATAACATAGCTACCTACATTTAGACCCCTACTTGCTTTAGCTGTAATTGGCTTCATTTTTTCCTCCTTGAATTGCACTTCTAACCTTTTGGATTACTATAAAGTGTATAATCTTGCTTAGAGGCCTACATTCTTGAATTTTAATATAATCTCCTACATTAATCTCCATATCTTTAGGCAAACGAGCGTGTAATCTTGTTTTCTTTTTGTAAAATCTTTGATATTTTGGAACATAAACCGGGCGTTCAAATTCTACTACTACTCTTGTTGGGAATTTTTTGGTTACTGTGCCTTCAAAGATTCTTCCTCTTGTTGGAACTATGTTTTTTTTATTTGACAATACTTCTGTCTTCTTATCTTCCTTTGATTTTGTGTTGTTAGTTTTTTGTGCCATTTTAGTCTGAAATAGATTCTTCTGCAAACCCAAGTTTAATTAGTAAAGGTTTTACTTGTTTTTGGTGATTGCCTTGGAGCTCAATTACTCCTTCCTTAACCGTACCACCACATGCAAGCTTCTCTTTTAAATATTTTGCAGTTGATTTAATATCTGCATTTTTGTCAAAACCACTAATTAGGGTAATTACCTTTCCGTATCTTCTTGCTACTGTGGTAACGGTTATTTTTTGAGAAGATTTTGCTATTTCTTTTAAAATACCTTCATCTGTTGGCAAACCTATTCTTGGATCAATTTCCATTTTCGTTTTTTCCTTTGTTTTTTGTTTTTAGTTGTTTTATTGCTGTTTTAATACGCGCAATTGTTCTTTTAATTTCTTTGGTTTTTGCAGTTGTTTTTTTTGAGATCACTTGAGATTTTATTAATTCTAATTTTAACTCTTGCAATTTTGATTTTAATTCTTCATAATTCATTTTTTTAACTTCTTGTCGTCTAAGTATTGCCATTTGCTTTCTTTACTCCTTTTTTCTTTGGTTTTTTTTCTTCTTTTGACTGAGTACTTACTTCTTGAGGAGTTTGTGGTTGTAAAAGACGATTTTTCAAATTGTCATCTATTACGATTTTATCATGAATTGGAGCATCTGGAGCAAGAATGCTTACTTGAATTCCGACAACTCCTGGAATAGTTACTGCTTGAGACTGAGCGCGATTAACCACATTTGCTGAATTTCCTGTTTTCTTTAAATAACCTTGGCTAAATCTCCAGCTCTTTGCCCTTTCACTAGGCAACTTTCCTGATAAAAGAATTTCTACTCCTAATGCCCCTGTCTTCATTATTTCTTGAATGTATTTGTAAGCGATTGTTTTGAATCTAGTTGGTCCTTGACGTTCCAAAGCAAGAGCAATTTCATCAGCTACTAACTGCGCGTCTAATTTTGGCTCTTTAATTTCTTTAATGTCAATATGTGGATTGTCTAATTTAAACCTCTTCTTTAAAACATTTGTTAATTCTTCAATTTTTTCTCCTCTCTTGCCAATTACTAAACCTGGTTTTGAAGTTGCAATGACTATTTTTTCTCCTACAGGAGTATATTCAATTGAAACAGTGCTAATTCTTCCCTTACCGAGTTCTTTTTTAATATACTCTTTTACACGAAGTTCTTCTTTCTTAAAATCTACGAATTTTTTCTCTTCCATTTTATTTTTTTGCCTCCTTTAATTCGTTTTGAGGAGTAATTTCTTTAGCTATTAAAATAACATTTGTTCTTTTAAAACGCATGCCACCTCTTTTTGTAGGACGTGATGCCCAAGTTGCTGAAGCAGTAACTACGCGTGTTTTTTCCAAATCTAAACCATTTGTTAAAGAATTTCCTCTTAAACTTTTTAGCAAGGCTATAAAGTAAGTTGAGGCCTTTACAGGATATCTTCCAGACATCATGCCTTTTCTATGAGGTATCTCTCCTTTAAAAGGAACTGCTTTTTTTAATTTTTTTACCAGTTCTAAATTGGAAATGGCTAAATCAATTGGTTTTCCTTTTATGAAAGAACAGATGTACATTGCATGTTTTTTTGAAATAGGCATATTTAAACCTCTGGCAATTGCTTCTTCTTTTTTTGGTTTCTTGTCTTTTGAAACCTCTCCAGTCATTTCTTTTGCCGATGAGGATTCCTCCTTTGGAGAGCTCTGAGTAGTAGTTTGATCTAAATTTTTTTCAGTTTTTTGTTTTTCTTTTGTTTCTGTTTTTTCTTTTTCCATTTTACTTCTTCTGCGCCTTGGAGCTCTTTGTTGCTCCAATTCCTGCTTCACCATGAACTACTCTTGCTCTAGTCAAAACAAATTCTCCTAAGCGATGCCCAATCATTTGAGGCAAAATATTTACCTCTTGGAAACTTTTGCCATTATGAACAAAGATTGTCATTCCTACTAATTTAGGAGTAATTACCATATCTCTTAAGTGAGTGCGAATTCTCTTTTTTTCTGCATATGCTCTTTCACAACGTTGAACAAACTTTTCAATAGAATCAAAATTTCTTAAAACTGAGCGCCTACTTCGAGATGGCAAATAACTTGCTACTTCTCTAATGCTCAACTTCTTTAATTCCTCTAAGGGTTTTCCTCTGTATAAAATTTCTTTTGATTTAACAATTTCTTCTGTCATTTTACTTTCTCCTTCCTGTTCTTCTTGGTCGAACGTGACCTACTCTTGCTCCTGCAGGAGCATTTCGTTTTGCAATCTTTGACTTTATACGCTTTCCTCTTCCAGAACCAAATGGATGGTCTACTGCATTCATCTTAACAGCAGATGTTCTGGGCCATAGTTTGTTTCGGGCTTTCATTTTATAGAACTTTGCTCCTGCTTTGACAAATGGCTTTAATAATCTTCCTGCGCCTGCAATAACTCCGATAGTTGCTCTACAATCTCCACTAAGCAAAATCTCTTTTTTCTTTGGTGTTAAAATTGAAATTTTATTGTTGTCATATTTTTTGTAAACTAAACAACTCCCTCCTGCAACACGCATCATTTTTCCTCCATCTCCGGGATTTAATTCAATGTTATACACGGAGGTTCCTAAAGGGATATTTTTTAGCATGACAATGTTTCCTGGTTGTGGTGCTGCATCTGCACGAACAAGAATTTTGTTTCCTTCTACCGCTCCTTCAAATGAGGGATTATAAAAAATTTGATTTGAGATTTTTAACTTTAATAATGGGGCAGTGTGACCTGCTGAATGGATTATTTTTAAAATTTCTGCTTCTCCTTCTTCAGCAGGATATTTAATTTTGTAAGAATATGCTTTTCTACGCACTCGATAAGTTAAACTTCCATGTCCTCTTGCTTGTGAAATTATTCTTTTACCCATTTTAGATTACTCCTAGTTTTGTTGCTAAATCAACAGCTGGAAATTCTTTGGCTAATTTAACATAAACAAATTTTTCGTTGTTCCTAATATGCGTTCTTAATTCCTTAATTTTTACATTAAATAATGTTTCTATTTCTTTTTTAATTTCTTTTTTGGTTGCTCTTCTTTCTACTGCAAAAACAAGTGTATTTTCTAAGTCGATTAACTTTACCGCTTTTTCTGATGTTACTGGTTTAAGCAACATTTGAAATTTCCTCCAATGATTTTTTAGTGAAAAGAGTTAATCTTCCTAAGGGATAGAGGTCGGATAATTTTAACGAATCAATTGGCTTTATTTCTACTTCCTTGGATTTTAATTTTTCTTCTTTACCAGTAACAATCAAAAGACCTGAATTAGATTTGTATTTTCTGCCTCGTAGTTTTCCTTTTCCAGCACGCACTTTTTTTTCTTTAAAGATAGGTAAAGAATCGAAAATAGAAATTAGTAATTTCTTTAAGGATTTTGCTTTTGTAGGCAATGATTCGATGACTACTGGTGAAGGAACTTTTCCGATAGAGGAATATCTCTTAGAAATAAATTCTTTGTTAATTGTAGAGGCAATTGCTCCTGCAAGAGCAAGTTTTAATTCTTTTTTGTTTATTTTTCTAGGAGAAATTAAACCTTTGGGAGGATGAGCTCTTCTGCCACCTCTTGTTGAAGACACTTCTGCGCCTATCCAATAAAATTGGGTTCCTCTTCTCCACATAATCTTTCTTGGTACTCTGGAAATGCCTCGCCCATACTGGCTTTTCCATCTATGTCTACCGTGCCTAATAATACCTGAAGCAGAATGCCTTTTTCCTGCTTCTGGATAAGAAGAATAAGGCTGCATTTCCCTAAATTTTAGGGCTTCATAAACTTTTGAAATAATATCCTCTCTGATAGGTGTTTCAAATATTTTTGGCAATTCAATTTCTCCTTTCTTTATGCCATTGGAATCATATAATGTTGCTTTCATATTATTAACTCCTGAAATTCATATTTTTTCTTAGAGAGCGATTTTGAAGGCCTTAAAGACGGTGTCAAAAGAAGTTGCCTCTTTGGAGGACCTTGAACACTTCCTCTCAAAATAACAAAATCAGTTTTGATTAAACCATAATTCTTAAATCCTTGTGAAGGATTTATGTTCTTTTCAGAAATACTTCCGAAAGTCAGAGTTTTTAAGTTATAATGAACTCTCGAAAAGTAACCTAACTGACCTGCCATAGCTACTCTAAATGTTACGTGTGCAGGATGCCATGGGCCTAAAGAGCCCGGTCTTCTAATACCTTTCTCTGTTTTGTGTTGTTTAAGAGAAATTCCAAAACGCTTTACAGGACCACAAATTCCTTTCCCTTTTGTAAGTCCTCTAACGTCTATTAAAGAAGAATCTTGAAAATCTTTAAATGAAATTTCTTTTCCAACTAAACTTTTTGCAATTTCCAGCTTCTTTTGGATATCTGGAGCGCCTATTGCTATTTCTATCATATCCGGAGTTTTCTTAATAGTTGTTTGATTGACCAAAGAATAGATTATTAATCTGACGTCATCGTATTTTGATGGAATTTCATTTTCAAGTTTTTTTGTTTCTTTTGGTAATTTTAATTTTCTTTTTAATTCTTTATCGTTAGAAACAATTACGTCTTTTATGACTTTTCCTTGCAAATAAAACCTAATTGCAAAAACCTTCATTTTGGGAACTTCTAAGATTGTAACGGGCAAAAAAACTTTTTTTCCTTGAGTCATAGACTTATCAGTTAAGTCTTTAGCAACTGCAGTTGCCATTCCTACTTTGTAAGCAATAAAACCTAAAATGCCTGAACCCTTAATTGATTTCCAGTTTACACTAGGAAGAACTTTAGAGGCCCTTTTACGAGGCCAAAATTGCAAACTTCCAAAGCGTGGACGTGATAATTTTGCCATTTGCTATTTTTGTTTTGATTGTTTTATTCATATTAAGGTGCAACTCGTCCTTTTAAATTTGCCTTTCTTAGTAAATAAGGCTTTGTTCAATTAGATTCTACTTTTGGTAGATAAAAAGGGTTTATAAAGGTTACTTTGCGGCTGTGTGTGCAGTCCATAGATATACTTCCCCTCGCTTATAAACGTTGGAGTTGTTAAATTAAAATTGCTTACTCTAAACAAATTTTTAGTGCGGATGCAATGTCTAAAAAATTGTCGATAGCCTTACTAAAAAAGTATTAAAAAACTTAAAAGGCTTTATTAATTATAAGAACTATTTGTTAAGCATGCAGAAAAAAGAGGGTTAAAAGAAGATTCATCCTTAACAAATAAAGAAAAAAACAACCGAATACCATGCTAAAAAACAATAAAGGTAAGATCAAAAATAGAAAAATCTCTGAATAAATTTAAATTAGAAATTTTAAAAGAGAATAAAAACATTGAGACAAAAAGGAAAAGTACATTATTGCTTAAGATATAACTAACAGAATAATTTTATCGTTTTTCTTGAAGTTGAATATGAAAAGACTTATTCAGTTTAGAACAAAAGAGAGGGCAATTAACTCTATTTATTAGGTTGATAAATTCAAGAATTGGAGATTGGAATATTAAGGAGATGATAGCCCTTTGTCCAAAAAATGAAGACAAAATGATGCAGGTTATTATTTATCTTTTTCAAAAATTCTACTCTATTTTTTCATGATTCCATGAGGATAATAAATGTTTTTGATACTTTAAAAGGGGATTGTTCTAATAAGTCTTCTAATTCTTTTTCTGTCCAGTCCTTGCTGAATCGAATATACCTTTGCCACCCATATTTTTACCTTCAATCCTTCTGTTGAAATATCTCTTAAAAATACTGAAAAATAAGTGACGGAAAATAATTTTATTTTTTAGTTTGACAAAGATTATTCTTGCTCAATTCTTGGGGCTAAAACAAATGAGAGCATTACATTTCCTGTCGAGAAATCAAGACGCATTGGATGATTGTCAGAAAAACTAATTGTGACTCTGTTGGAAATTTTTGAGCCTTTGATGAATCTATTTAAGTAGTCTAAAGAAAATCTTGCTTTGCTAGTATCAGCATAAATTTCTACTTCGTCTGTTGTAAACTCTGCTTTGGCAGAATTAAGGCCTGTTGCCTCAACTATAAATCGATTTGGCTCTACATAAAATGTGCAAGCATCTGAAACAACAGAACAATCCTCAATAACTTCTACAAATGCTTCTGCATCCATTTTAACAACTGCTTTAAATTCCCACTTTGGCATTTCTCTTTCTTCTCCTTCGACATCAAGTAATGCCAAAGAAAAATCTCTTTTTATTCTATCATGGATAACTATTTGCAAAAAGTTATCTACCTTTGAAAGAGTGAGTGCGCTGCCTGGCTTGCAACGTCTTAAAACTGCTTTCAAATTTTCAAGATTAACACCTAAAACTTCTTCGCGCTCTAATTCAAATTGAGAAAATAAATCAGAAGGCATCTTAAAATAAACCATTGCTACATTAGCAGGATCAATTGCTGTTAAAGATAGACTTTCTTTATTTACTTTTAATCTTACTTCTGTTACTAATTCGGAGATAATGCTGATTATATCCGAAAAAAGTTTAGGGTTTTCTAATTTTAATAACATATCAATAAATGTAATTGTTGGCTTTTAAGTTTTATTGTGATAGTCTAAAGCATTCTTTATGTAATATTCAAAGAAATTTTTCTTTTCAAAAACAAATAAAAACTTAAATGAGCAATAATTAGTATAGACATGGAAGAAAAAAGTGAAAGAGAAAATAGAATAAGGGCAATAACTAAACTTTACTATTCAAATCCAAAAGTTCAAGAATGTTTAGTTGAATTTGCTAAGAACAGAGAAGTTGTTCCAAGATATTTTGAAAACTTTGGAAAAAGGCCTGATAGTTTAATTTACTCTTCTGATATTAGTAGTTTAGTAAAAAAAGGAGCAACTTCATTTCACGCATCTGAAGAATTGTGGGAAGACCCATTAAAATTAAGTTCTGATATGAGTATAGAAGAACTAAATGCACTTAGGATTTCTTGGGACTTGCTGATTGATATTGACTCTCCTTACTTAGATTTATCAAAAATTGCTGCTAAATTAATTTTAGAGGAATTAGAGTTACATGGTGTTTCTAATTATGGCTTAAAATATTCTGGAAGCAAAGGATTTCATATAATTGTATCTGGAAAAGCATTTCCTAAAGAATACGACGGAAAGTTAATGAAAGAAAGCTTTCCAGAATGGCCTAGAGCTATTACGGAGTACTTATTTTGGAAGATAAGAAAAAAGTATAATGTTGAAGCTGGAAAAATTATGAGTTTTAGTAAAGTAGAAAAAGAAAGAGTGGAAAAAGCAGAGTGTTTAAAATGCGGCAGAGAAGCTAAAAAAGGTAATTTAATGAGATTTAAATGTTCTGTATGCGGAATGACTTTAGATAAACGAGAAGAAAAAGGTTCTAGAAAAAAAATAAAATGCCTAAATAAAGATTGCCCTGGTTTTTTAGAATTTTTAGAAAAGGTAGACTATTTTTATTGTGAGTATTGTAAGGATAGCGAAAACCCAAAAATTCCTATGAATTCTTATAAAAATCCTGAGAATTTTGAAATTTTGCAAGGCGAAGATGCTGGAAAGTATGGAAAACTTGATTTAGTTCTTGTTGCACCTAGGCATTTGTTTAGGATGCCTTACTCTTTGCATGAAAAAACTAGTTTAGCAAGTGTGGTATTACTAAAAGAGGAAATTGATAAATTTAGTCCGCGAGATGCTGATCCATTAAGGGTTTCTATAAGAAAATTTTTACCTGATTGTTTAGAAGGAGAAGCTAAAAAACTTTTAGTTGCGGCACTTGCTTGGAAAAAAACAAGACAAGAACAAGAAAAAGTAGTTGAGGTTCAGAGTTTTGCTAAAAAAATAAATATTACAAATGAGGGAGCTTTGAAAAATATAAAAGAAGAGGATTATCCAGAAGCAATTAAAAAATTACTTATGGGTCTTAGCGATGGAAAAAAAAGAGGGCTTTTTATTTTAATAACCTTTTTAAGAGCTCTTGGAAAGTCTCCTGAGGAAATTACTACAAGAGTTTATGAGTGGAACAAAAAAAACAATCCCCCTTTAAAAGAGGGTTACATAAAAAGCCAGCTTCAGTGGCATTTTAAGCAAAAGAAAAAAATTTTGCCGCCTAATTATGAAAACGAGAGCTTTTATTATGATTTGGGACTCATTGAAAAAAAGCCAAATGCGAAAAATCCTTTGTCAGATGTTTTAAGAAACATAAAAAACCATGACAAAAAAGATTAAGTTTTTTGAATTAAAGATTTTAAGAATGATACTAATTATAGGATATTGTGCTTTTGATTAAATAATATTTTGCTATAAATTAATGAATTAGAGGTATTAAGAACATTTTTAAATAAATCCTACCTGTATTTTTTATGGTAAAAAGAGATATTTGGAGAACATTTGTTATTTCTTTAATAATCTTAGTATTCTCTTTTAGTGCGTATGCAGTCGAAAGCACATCCTCGACTGGAGGAAATTTGGTTTCTAGTTCATCAACTGATAGTAATGCAGATAAGGCATATAAATGTTTAGAAAATCAAATTGCGAACAAAAGCACTTTATCATTTCAAGAAGCAGTATTTGGAATGCTTGCTTTAGGTTCAAAAGGAAAATTAAAAGAAAATATAGAATCTCAAAAAAGTTCAAGAGAAGCTTGCTGGCCAAAAGAAGGATGCAAAATAAAAGAAACTGCACAAGTTGCATTAGCTTATAATAGAGCAGGAATTTCAACTATAGAGATTGTAAACTGGCTAAAAAGTAAATTGGGCACTCCTTCTGAAATGAGTTGGTTTTTAGAAATAGACACTGTAAATCACAATCCTGCAAGTTGTACTATTAAGTATGATGGAAAAGAATTTAGAACTTCGATTAATGAAGATATGAAATTAACGAGTAGCGCAGGCAGTTGTCTTGTTTTGTCTTCAAATGAGTTTTGGTTACGAATTACTAGCGACTGCCTTGATAAAAGTTTTGAAGTTTCTTGCGATCAAGATTTTGTTACTGCTTTAATTTACCAAAAAAGTGGAGGAGATACGGTTTATGTTTCATCTAAAACTCAATCTGCAGCTTCTTTAGGAACGACAACCGAAAAAGTTAATTCTCAATGTTTCAAAATAGGAGATACTTGTGATTATGAAGGAAGTTTGTGGGCTGCATTAACTTTACAAAAACTTGGAGAAGATGTTTCTAATGTGCTACCTTATATTGTTGCTTTATCTGATGAAAATCAAAAGTATTTTGCTTCTGCATTTGCATATGCTTTAACTAGCGATGCTGAATATTATGACCAAATTATTCAATTAAGAAAACAAAATCAGTATTGGGAAGTTTCTGGAAATTTGTACAATAGGTTTTATGATACTAGCTTAGGAATGCTTGCTTTAGGAAGTAGTTCAAGTGGTTCATCTGAACTAAGCAGGACAAAAGAGTATTTGGCAGGCATACAAACAAAAGAGGGCTGCTGGAACAATAACAACATTAGAGATACTGCGTTTATACTATATTCTGGTTGGCCAAAAAATGTTGTAAGAGACCCTGGAGCGAGCAGAAGCGTGAGTTGTGTTGAGGCAGGATTTTCATGTGAAAGATTAAGCGAGTGTATTTCAGCTGGTGGAGAAAAAAAAGATGGTTATGATTGCCCTTCGGGAGCAAGTATTTGCTGTTCAGTCAAAGTTCAAAAGAAAACTTGCAGAGAGGAAAATGGAAACATTTGCAAAAAAGATGAAAGTTGCGATGGTGCAACATTTGAAGCAGGTGATGGTTCATGTTGTTTAGGAAGATGCATTCCTAATGAGACCCCTGCTCCTCAAAAAAGTGAATGCGAAGAAGCTGAAGGGACATGCAAAACAAGTTGCGAGAGTGGTGAAAAAGAATCTAGCGAAAAGTGCGAGCCAGAAACAAATGTTTGCTGTGTTAAAAAAAGCAGTAGTGGATGGGGTGGAATTATATTCCTTGCTGTATTAATTATTTTAGTAATCTTGGGAATTGTGTTTAGAGAAAAAATAAAAATATGGTGGTTTGCACGCAAGAAAGCAAAATCTTCGCCTGTCACAAAAACAATACCTCCCTCAACAACTCCTTCAACATTTAGATATGGCGGAATGTCTCCTGCTCCAATAAAAAACAGACCTGGACCTTTTGTTCCGCCTAAAGCTCCTCCTAGTGCTCCAACTACAAAGGACAAAGAAATGGAAGAAACTCTTAGAAAATTAAGAGAAATGGCTAAATAATATACAAATTTATATAGTAAGAAATGTTTAAAAGACAATGAATAAAAATTTTAAAATTTTGGTTTTTGTGGTTTTGAGCCTTGTTTTAGTTGAACCTATTTTTGCTCTTACATCAGACTTAAAGGAGAGTTATAATTCAAAAGAAACAATTATTGTTTCTTTTAAAGGCCCAATTTTAGAGCCGATTAATTTTAAGCAAGTAGAGTTTTTAAGAGGACATGTAAGCATACCATTAGAGTATGATATAAAAAAATTAGGGGAAAATTATTATTTGTGGGCAATTGCTCCAGAAAATGCAGGAAATTATAGTTTAGTTTTAAAAGAGGTTGCAACATTAGTGGATGGAGTTCAAACAAAATATAATTATTGCAAGAATTTTAGCGTTTTAGAAAACAAAACAGAATACACTATAAAACCTGGTTTTGTTAGTAGTGATAATGATTTTAGCATAAATGTTTTTTTGTATAAAGATGAGCCAAAAAAAATTAACTTGAATTTTCCAGAAAGCAGAGAGGTAATTCTTGAGCCAGGAAACAATAAAATTGATTTTTCAGTTAAAGAAATTTCTAGTTCTGGCCTTTACATTATGCAATTGGGCTCATATAGTGTGCCAGTTGAAATTAAGAAAAACGACAGCAAGGTATATATTGAAGGCGTTTTGTCTTCAAGTTTGTTTTTTGAACCGATTGGAATTAGAGCTTCGTTTAACAAAAGCAGTGAACTAAATACTTTTTCTGTAAAATTAATGAATAAAGGAAAAGATAGTTTAAAGATTGGTTTTCAGTATAATGAAAGTTTGTTTGAGATTGATCCCTTGCCAAAAACAATTAAATCAAATCAAACTATTGAACTTGCAATTAAACTAAAAAATAAGATTAATCAAACCACCGAAGAAAAAATTGTAGTTTCTGCTGTTAATGAAACTGCATTTTTGCCTATTTTTATAGAAATTATTAAAGAAGAGACAAATAAAAGTGTAATCTTAAATTCTACAAATGATTCTTTGTTGTTTTGCCCTCAAATGTTGGGGGTTTTATGTGAAGAAGGAACTTTTTGCAAAGGAGAAGTTGTATCAAGCAGAGATGGAGATTGCTGTTTGGGAACTTGCGAAGAAGAAAAAAGTTTAAGTACTTCGAAAATAGTTAGTTTTCTTATTTTTGGAGTTATTATCATAATCATAGTATTAGTTTGGATGAAATACAAAAAAACTGGGCAAAAAAATAAAGAAAATTTGTTAAAAATAAATTTTAATGTAAATAAAAAAATACCTTAGAAATAAAAAATATTCTTGTTTTGACAGACTTTTATAGAATATTTCCAAATAAACTTAAAAAAAGAAAAAATTGAAATTATTGTTTCTGCCTGGGATTACTTACCTTTTGCAGATAGAAAACTTTGGTTTAAGCACTGCTAGAGGAAAGATATTGAAAAATGGCAAGTTATTGGAAAAAGAAAATACAAAAAATTAGTAAATTTAGGAAATGTCGATTATCCTTCTGTGGATGATATTTTAGACGAAAAGCAAGTTAAAAAATCTTCTAAAAAATGGATTTTTAATTTGAAAAAAAGGATTATTTTATGAATTTAATTAAAAAATACAAAAATATTTTTCTTGCAAATTACTCTTTTGTTTATTTGAAAGGGTATTATTTTATCGGAATGCGGGGGCATAGTTTTCCTGGAAAAGTTAAAAGCAATGCTTTTAGAAAACACAAGAAGAGATTATACAAAATTTTTTCTAAAATAAAAACAGAAAATAAAGAAGGAAGGGTAATTTTCATTTCACACAATAGCCCATATAAAACAAAATTAGACAAATTAAATTTAAAAGCACGTAAAAAATTCCAAGAAGAACATGCAGGTTCAAAATTAGCAAGGAAAATTATTGAAAAATGGCAGCCTGTTATTGCAATTAGCAGACATGTTCATGGAAGAAGAGGGATGCAAAAAATAAAGAGAACAATTTGTGTTGATCCAGGAAAAGCAAGAAAAAGGTAATATGCAATTATAAGCTTACCTGAAAAACAAGGTAAAAAAATAAAAATTAAACTAAAAAAATTAATTTAGGAAGACTTTTTTCTCTTTTTGGAATTTTTTAAATTCTTTTGTTTTTTTGTTTTTTCTTTTTGAGAAGGTTCATTTTGGGATGATGGAGCGAAATAATAACTTAACTCTTTAAGAACTTCTGGAGCTTTTTCTTTAAGTTTTTGCATGATGATATTACGCTCTGCTAGAATGCCTTTTGCAATTGCATCATAATTATGTAAATTATGTAATAATTTGTTTGAAGAGTAAGTTAACGAGTCATTTGCAAGAGTTATTCTTTCTGGATAAATAATCTCTACGTTGGCAGGCATATAAGCAAATAAAACGGCAAAAAAAACATCTACACTTTTAAATTCGAGTGTGATGTCTACAAAAGATGTATAAAGATCTTTGGCATCTTTTGCAAGAATAGGCTCATGTATTTCTTTTTCTAATAAAGTCACTCCATTTTCTTTACTTATTTTTTCTACAAGAAGTTTTAAAGCGTCAAGAACATGTTCAGGAGGTCTACCTAAAACCTCTAAAATAAGCCTGGCTTGTATTTTTTCATCCATTTATAAAAGAAAAAGTATGTATTTTTAAAGTTTCCTTAAATCTAACTGTGTTGCATGAATACCACATTTAAAATAGTTTTCTCTAATTAACCAATTCATTAATCCTGTTGTAGGCCCAAAACTTTATTTTAGCTTCATGTATCATGTTTTCTTTCTTTGTTGCTCTTACATACTCTCCATTTATTCTTTAAACAGCTGAAGATATAACTTCTGTGCGAAGCCATCTGTTCTCATATAAAAGGAAACTATTCTTATCCTTGATATACTGAACGAATTTTAAATAATCTTGACTTTGTTAGGAGGAATATAAAGAAATAATTTTAAACGACGAATCAGAAGAGCAAGGGTGGTTTGATTTAAATAGTTTGCCTGAAAAAACTTTAGATTCAAAAGAGGACTTAAATAAATTTGCCATTGAAGCAAAAAAGAAGTTTTCGGAAAATGGCAATTGAAAATTTTAAACTTTATCTTAAAGAAGTTAATCGGCCACCATTTGTCATTATTAATGATTTTTATAATAAAGCTAAAAATGAGTTAATCAGCTGGGTAAAGAAAATAGTAGACAATGGAAATGAAAAAAATATACTTACTCAGACATTGTGAAGCAGAGAAGCATCCTATTTTAAAATATACCTTAGATAACCTAACGGACAAAGGTATACAAAACGCAATATACTTATCTAAATACTTCAATCATCAATTGGCTTATATTTTATCTAGCCCGCATTTAAGAGCATTAAAAACAGCAGAAATCATTGCAAGGGAGAGGCGAATGAATGTGTTAGTTAATCAAAATTGGAGAGAGTTAAGCAGAGGTATTTATACAGAAAGACCATATGAAGAATTTTTATCAATCTGGTCGAAGGAAGATTATAATTACGATTTTGTTCCCCCTCAAGGAGAAAGTGTTAATCAAGGGAGGAAAAGGATTATTTATGGAATGGAAGATATTTTAAGATTAGAAGGTAATATATTGTGTGTAACTCATGCAGGATTAATCTCAAATCTTTTAATGATGTTATACTATTTTACTTTTGAAGAAGGAAAACCAAAGGTTGGTGAATTTTGTGAACTGTGGTTTGATGGTAGCAATTTTATTTTAAGACCTGAATTAAATAACTTTTTAAATTTAGATAGAGTTTTAATCTCATCAAAAACTAAACTTGAGAAATTTAAATAAAATGAGAGTAATATTATCTGGTGGCGGGGCGGGAGAAAAAACCAAAGAAATAGACGAATTATTTGCTAGCATTATTGACAAAAACAAACCTTTGCTTTATATTCCAGTAGCTATAGACAAAGTAAAGCATCCTTATTCTGAATGTTTAAAATGGTTAAGAGGAACATTTGATAATCTTAAAGTGAATCTATATGAAATGTGGACTGAAAGTGACTTTTATAAATCTAAAATAACTTCCCCAGACAAATTTGGTGGAATATATATCGGAGGAGGCAATACTTTTTATTTGCTCAAAATATTGAAAGAGAGTGGTTTTTGGGAATTTTTAATGAAGGCCCTAAAAATAGGAATACCTGTTTATGGCGGGAGTGCTGGAGCTATTATTTTCGGGGAATCTATTTTGACCTCATCTGATAAGAATCTTGTAGGATTAAAAGAATTTAGTGGGATGAACTTATTAAAAGATATAAGCTTTTTCTGTCATTATAAGCCAGAAAAAGACGAAAAAATAAAAAAAAGTGATATCAGCAAAATACTTGCCTTATCTGAAAGAACAGGCGTATACATTAAAGATGATAAAGCGATAGTTATTGGACAAGAACCAGCCTATCTATTTTTTAATAAAAATAAAAAGAAAATAAATGTTGGGCAACTAGTTTGAAAATACTCCCAAAAATTTGTACACTTTTTTATTTTATTAAAACTTCTTCTTTTTTAAAAAAAGAAGCAAAAAAACGGCGACCCTCTAAAACCCCAAATATACTTTCGAGCCCACCTGCGTGGATACGCAAAATATTTCATATTTTTGGGACGCCGCGCTTTCATTTCATTCACCCTCGCCTAACAGGCATTAACAGAAAAATGCCTCAGCTCGGCATTTTGCCCAAATTGATTTTTCGAGGAAACTTCGCCAGTTTTGATTTTCTCAGCCAATCGCTCATTTCATTCGCTCAAATTTTTTCTTACTGGTGGGAGGAGAGGGCTAACGACGAAATAAAACGACGCTCTGGGGCAAACTTTGATTTTTTTCCTTCGCTATGCTTCGCAACATTGCATTAAAAATCAACCTTCGCTAATCGCTTAGGGCAACTAGCAAGGGATAAAGGGCTCAGCACTCGGCTCGTAAAATTCCCAAATTTTGCTCCGTTTCACTCCGCAAAACTTCTTTTATCCCGAAACGTGATAGGTGACTTTACTTAACAGCTCACTTAAATCTTTCTTAAAAATAATAACAAAAGGATTAATAGCAAAAGAGCAGTAAATAAGAAAAAGATATTATTTCTTATTTTATTTTCCTTAGTTTGAAAAAAATTTTCTTTTTTCTGAAAAGACGAATCATTTTTAAAATTAAAAGAAAAATTTTGAGAAAAATTGTTTTTTTGGAGTTCACTTAAATTTCCTAAAATTTGTATTGGCTGGCATTTTGAAGCAAGAATTTTTTTGTTTTCTAGGTTTCTTAGTTTTGCACATATTTCAGTATCGGACTTAATTGAATTCACTTTTAGAAGATAGTTTTTTTCAAAAGGAAAGGCATTTTCTAAATAAAAGTAAGAATTTTGCCATTTGTTTTGCGCTTTGTTAAAAATAAAAGAGAGAGTTGAAGAAATTTTTTCACTTGCTTCTTTTTCTTTTATGAAAATTTTTATATCGCAATTGGAGTCTATTATGCTAATAACAGAAACATTAAAACTTTCGTTTACAAAAACTTTTTCTGGAAAATTTAAAGAAAAATCTAAAGAAAATGCAAAACTTAACAACATGAAAAAGAGGCTAATAGCCATAATAATTAAAGTGCACAATTTTTCCTTCATTATCATAAAGATAAAGTGTGTCTCGGTCATTATTCCAAACTTCTGATTTTGAATTCCAAAATAAATCGGTCGAATTGCTTTCTCCTGAAAATGTAAAGAGTCGAAATTCTAATTCAGGGCTTAAATTAAATTTGTATTGTTTTCTGCTTTCGTCTTTCAAAGTCCAGCCTATTAAAGAAACATTACAAGAATTATAAAAATAAACGACTTCTTTTTCTGGATAAATTTTGGTTTTGAAACACCCATAGAATTTAGAATGTTGCCACATCCCTTTTTCTAATTTAATCGCCTCTTGTTCTGCTTCCTTAAATTTTTTTGTTTCTGAGTCAGCTACTAAAAAAGTTGAAGCAAGCCCTTCTTTTACTAAATTAAGGTTTAGATATTCTGGAGTGTATATCTTAACTAAAAGTCTTGAATATTTATCAATTCCTATGACTGAAATGTTTAAAGATTTATTCTCGTAATTTTTTAAAAAAGATGTCGAAAGCATCGCATAAGGAGTGTTTTTCTCAGGAGCATTTATGTTAACTAAACGCGCTATTCTGCCGTCTTCAAATTCAATTGTGTCCCCATCTATTACTCTAGAAACAACTACTGACTCAAAATTTTTAGAAGATGATAAAGAAAAATAAAACAAAATTAAAAATATTGAAGTTACAAATAATGCAATAAAAAAAGACGCTGTTTTATTCAAGATAGATTATCTCCTTTTTGCATGGAAGAGCATTATAAAACTTTTCAAGTTCAAAATGGGAGAGAACAATAGTGGCAGTATTTGTATTTGGATGAAAACCTATTTTTTCAGCATCCCATAAGACCTTATCCAAAATAAAAAAAGTGTTTTTTGAATAAATTAGACCGCATGGACTAACGCTTCCAGGAGTCAAATTAATCTCTTTTTTCATTTCTTCTGGGGAAGCAAAGCAAATATCTTTAATTTTTAGGTGTTTTTTTAAAAATTTTGTATTTAACCTTTTTTCACCTGGTAAAGTGACTAAGAAGAATTTTTCTCCTGACTTTAAAAAAAGGCTTTTTGTTCTTATACCTGGTATTTTTTTAATTTGTTCTGAATTTTTAGATTCTTCTACACTAAAAACAGGATGGTGAAAAAAAATTTCATATTCTATTTTGTTCTTATCAAGAAATTCTTGTAGTTTTTCTTCCATTATTAAGAAACAAAGGAATAATTTATAAAACCTTCTTTGTTAAAAAATAAAAATGGAGAAGAAAATTAAAAGTGAGGACAGCAGTATCAAGGATTATGATTTTATAATTATAGGGGCTGGTGTTAGTGGTTTAGCTGCTGCAATGTACTCTGCTAGACTTGGAATGAAAACGTTATGTTTGGGAGCAGCGCATGGTACTGAGATGTCTTTAGGAGGGGTAATTACTACTACAAATGTTGTTGAAAATTATCCAGGCTTTATAAAAATTAGCGGTCTAGAACTTGCTGAAAAAATAAAAGAGCATGCTCTATTTTACGAACTAGTTACTTTAAAAGAAGAAAAAGTAGAAAAAGTTAGTAAGGAAAAAGATAAATTTTTAGTTTGCACTAAAAACAATGAGTATAACTCAAAAGCGATTTTAATTGCAACTGGAACCAAGTGGAAAAAACTTGATGTTCATGGGAGCAAAGAATATGAAAATAAAGGAGTAAGCTATTGTGCGTTGTGTGACTCTCTTTTGTATAAAGAAAAAATAGTTTGCGTTGTTGGTGGAGGAGATGGAGCTGCAAAAGAAGCATTGCTACTTGCAGAGCATGCTAGCAAAGTGTATATTATTTACAGAGGAGGACAAATAAAAACAGAGCCAATAAATATGAAAAGAATTCTATCAAACAAAAAAATTGAAATCATTACAAATACAAATATCTTAGAAATAAGAGGGGACAAATTTGTAAGAAGCGTTATTTTGGATAAGCCTTACAAAGGAACAAACGAGCTTAAAGTAGACGGGGTTTTTGTTGCAATAGGGCATGAAGTGTTGAGTGATATTGCAAAAACGCTTGGAGTGAACTTAAATGAAAAAGGCGAAATAATAATAAATCATAAAACTTCTGAAACTAATGTTGCAGGAATTTTTGCAGCAGGTGGTGTAACTGACAAGCCGTTTAAACAAGCAATAGTAGGTGTCGCAGAAGGATGTACTGCCGCATATTTTGCTTATAATTACATAAAAAAGGGGGGTTGATAAAGTAAATAGATTTTTAAATTACAAATTTCTAATATTTTAATGATAAAAATAAAAGAAAAAAGAGGTTTGTCTCCTGTTATTGCTACTGTTTTACTAATTGCAATTGTAATTGTTTTAGCATTGATTATCTTCATGTGGGCCAAAGGATTCTTTAAGGAAAAAACTCAAAAATTTAATGAGCCTATTGAAAACTCTTGTCAAAGAGTAATTTTCCAAGCAGAAGTTTTTTCTGATGGAAATAATAAAGGTTATATTGATGCACAAAATGAAGGTAATATTCCAATTCATGGTTTTGAACTGTTTAAAAAAGAAAATGGGGAAATTACAGGAATTGGCAGTGTGATTTTCTCACAATCTGGTGTTGAAGGCGAAGAAATAGTTTTGTATGGTGGAGAAAATGGGAGAATTAATATAGACTACCTAGCCACCTCTATAAAATCAGGAGACAATATACAGTTAGTTCCAATACTTATTGGATTAAAGGGAAATGAATATCAGGTATTTACCTGTGATAAAAAATACGGTGTGGATATAACAGCGCAAAGCATATGAAGATAAAAAAGCGAGGACTTTCAACAGTAGTTAGTACACTACTGATAATTAGTATAGTTGTGGTAAGTATAGCAATCTTGGCTAGAATAGCTGTACCTTTTGTTAGACAAAGC
>Ga0315298_1002932_pt1 | contig 27826 bp, 20 predicted proteins | sample WHS_1_MG_FD_203077 | JGI IMG/M metagenome (GOLD analysis project Ga0315298, IMG submission 203077) | Extremophilic microbial mat communities from Washburn Hot Springs, YNP, Wyoming, USA - WHS_1_MG | ecosystem: Environmental > Aquatic > Thermal springs > Hot (42-90C) | place: USA: Wyoming... | reverse complement strand
GCGTCTATCAAGGGTTTGAAGGGATCGAGCTTCGAGGACCTCTCCCTTTTCTTGGGGCGGGGCATCCCCTGGGACTCGCAGAGCTTCTTTGCCGTGCGCCAGTCCATGCCCAGGGTCAAGCCTATGTGCTTGTAGCTCATTCCCTGCTTCCTCATGGCCTTGGCGTTCACCCAATGCTCCCCTCGGTACATGAAATCCCTCCTTTCGCCTTTTAAGGAGGGATTCTTTTCGCTATACCCACCTGCCTTTCGGCGACATCGTCTCCTTCATCATTCAAGCAAAGCAACTACATTTTTATTCCGCCGAATCAGGTACATTTTTACACCGTCGTTTACACCTTATAAAAAGAAGATATAAAACAATAATTCCCAAAACAACAAAACAAATAACAGCGATACATACTGTCCACGAGAGACTATTTCTCATTCTCATCACCTTTGTGTTTTTTCTCATTACAATAAAAGGTCATTCGTTAAATAATATAGGTAATCTCGTTTGAATACAGAACCCTTCTCCCGCATGTACAAAAGAGGAGACGAACGATCGAACGCGGGAGAGTGAAGACGAAGCGGAGGTACCTTTTCAGGCCAGCCCTAGGACTTAAAGATCCCTGGATGACGGAATAAGTGGAGTTCAGCTCCCGGGAAGGATGGGCTTCTGGCTGGATATTCCCGGGGATGCTGACTTTTCCTGACCCAGCCCCGGTGAGGGAGTCCAGACAAACCCGTGAAAAGACCCGGAGCATACCCCACTTCTTTTCGAGCACCTGGCCTACCTCCAGGTCCGCCTTCCTTTCTGTAATGCGCCGCCTGCGGTTAAAGACATAGGAAGTCTGCCGGGAAGACCCGGTTCCGGGCTCATACTGCATTTCGAGGCCTATACCCTTCTCCTCTCCCCGGAGATGCCCCAGGCCATCTCTTTTCCGGACCTGTTACGCGGCAACCACACGAGGAGGGATGGGCTTTGAAAGGGCGCTGGCCTGGAGTTGAGCACCGGGGCCCCGAGGAAGTCGCGGGACTCATCTGGACGACCACTTTACGGTAAAGGTTTCGTTGAAAACGAGAGGGTCTTACTTCGAGGAGGGAAAAGAGAAGGTCGAGATAACGGTAGGGCCAGGGTCTTTTAAAAGCGAGAGGGTCTCCCCGCTACGAGCTGACTCTTCGCGGGTAAGACGGACTCCAGGGGTTTGCGGTTGCCCGCCCCCTTAGCCAGCCTTGGTATCACACAAAGCTGAAAGTCAGGTTAGCCTGTCGAGCGCCTCTTTAGCGGCCCTGCGCACATCCTCACTTACGTCTCCCCCAGCGCGGAGATTAGCGGATCGACCGCCCGGGGGTCATTGAGCCGGCCGAGCGCCCCTGCTGCGGCCCTGCGCACATATTCGTTTTCATCCCCCAGCGCGGAGGTGAGGGGCTCTAGAGCCCGGGGGTCGCCTAGTTCGCCGAGCGCTTGTGCCGCAGCCCTGCGCACATGCTCACTTTCATCCCTCATCGCGGAGGTGAGGGACTCGACGGTCCCGGTGGCTCTTAGTTCACCGAGCGTTTGTGCCGCTGCCTCGTGTACATGCCTATTCTCGTCTCCCAGCGCGGAGGTGAGGGCCCCGAAGGCCTGAGGACCGATCTTCACGAGCGCCTCCTTCGCGGCCTCGCGCACACGCCAATCTTCATCCCCTAGCGCGGAGATGAGGGGCTTAACGGCCTGAGGGATTCCGAGCTTCCCGAGCAAAAGTGCCGCGGCCATGCGCACAATAACATATTTATCACTAAGCGCGGAGGTGAGTGCCCCGAAGGCCTGAGGACCGATCTTCACGAGCGCCTCCTTCGCGGCCTCGCGCACACGCCAATCTTCATCCCCTAGCGCGGAGACCAGGAGTTCGAAAACTCGGGGGGCACGGAGATTGCCGAGCGATTTTACCGCGTACTTGCGGACAAGCGGGTCTCCGCGTGCCAATGCCTCAACAAGCCCCTCTAAATCCCCCTCCTCTTCCATCTCCCTGATCTTCTGGAAACGAAAAGGACCGGCCATTCACTTCACCCCAGTCTTCTTTATGCAGCAACCAGGCGGAGCGGAAACTCCAGTGAGGTGTTTTGAGGCCCTGGGGCTTCCCGCAGTTGCCTTCCCGCCCCCTCTTTTAAGGCAGCGCGCTCAGTAGATAGGAGATCCGCTTCCCTTCCATCTCTCCAAGTGCGGAAACAACCTTCCCGAAGATGGGAATGGGCGAGGCTCAAGCGGCGGGGTTTTTCGCTCGCCTTCATCTGGCACGAGGACTTGATCATCTCCCGTCGAAACACCTGCTTTGACCCTCCATCTGGGGAATCGCCCCCGCTGTGTGTCTTGCTTCTCCCGCGGGTCTTACACATCGCTCAGGCCATCCCTCTTTGTAGGGAATTTGCCCCCGTAGCATGCTCTACTGCCCTGAGGATAGCAAAAAAAGGTCCTTCGCTGAATCCCCGGGGGTTTCCAATGCCCAGCTTTTATCACATGGTGTTCGGAATACGGCAGAAAAGGTCCCTTCGCTAAGAAGGGCGGTCGCGGCCGTAAAAGGAGGCCCTTAGCTAAGCAGTGCGGGTGGTCGAGGCCGTAAAAGTAGCCTCTTCGCTGAAAAGGGTGGGGGTTTGCCGATAAGGAACAGTCTCTCTCCCCTGGGCGGAGAAAGGAGGCTGCCGATCGGACCCGGGAAAGGGAAGAAGAGGAATAAGGAACCGTTAAAGCCGGCCACCGGATTGGAATATCCCTGGATAGCGAGGGTTTCGTGTAATATAATAATGAAAATTTATGGCATATACGAAGAAACCTTTCAATACAAGAAAGGCGCTGAGGAAGCCATGGGAATCCTGTCGCGGGACGCCATCCTCCGAGAAATAGAGAATGGCACCATTGTTATAGACCCTCCGGTTCGTAAGGAGGATGTCGGTGAGGGTTCCATCGATTTACGGCTGGGGGACAAATTCGGTCAGATCAGGTCCACCCCAAACCTTGTGGACCTATCGGAAACGGTTATAGACTCGTCCGCCGACATCTTGCCGGACGTTTACTGGGTAAAGGTAAAGGATTATTACCTCCTCCCACCAAATTGCAGCGTGGTGGCAACGACGATGGAGGAAGTGAAGCTTGCCCATCGTTTCTGCGGATGGATAACCGGTCGTAGCAGGTTCGTGGTTCTCGGACTCAACGTTCAGATATCATCGGGCTTTGTCCAGCCGGGTTCGTGTGGGCGATTATTCTTCCTGATAAACAACATATCGGCTTCGTATATAAAGTTGGTATCTGGGACAAAAATTTGCCAACTCATCCTGCAAGATGTGGAGTCCTGATCTCAGTGATCATGAAAATCTTCTTAAGCCTGTACAAACATGAGGCAGCTTCGAAGATACGCAAGCCCATTCCTTAAAGGGGCCGTATTTCTGCCAAAAGGTAGGGGAAAACAATCTCATCTTGGTTTATACTTATATTTGCCGGGTATCGAGAAGTACAACAAGTTTTGTTGGTTTAAACTGGAAAGTACTGTTGGTCACATACCTTGGTCACATAAAGGGGGGTTTGGTAATGGCTACTAAGGGATCTCCGCGCAGCTCAAAAAGGTCATCAACAAACGCCGTGAGGAGCTCATACCATCTAGGCCTTGACAGCAGGTCCATAGAAGGAGCGACGATCGCCCTACTGCCCGGTGATCCAGACAGGGTTCCTTTACTGGCGCAGACCGATCCCATCAGGGACGCAAAGGAGATCGCGTGGAAACGGGAGTATCGTACCTGGTTGGCGTGGGTGGATAAAACCCCCGTCCTCATCACCTCCACGGGAATCGGCGGGCCATCCACTTCCATTGCTCTTGACGAACTTGCCCAGCTCGGCGTGGAGACCTTTATCAGGGTGGGGACGACTGGGGCTATTCAGGCGGACATCGCTCTTGGAGATGTGATCATCACCTCGGGCGCAGTACGGCTCGACGGAGCCTCCACGCATTACGCCCCTATCGAGTATCCAGCTGTTGCCCATTATGAAATGGTCGAGGCACTGGTCATGGCGTCCCAGCTCCTTAACATAACCTATCACGTGGGAATAACCTGTTCCTCGGACACTTTCTATCCTGGACAGGAGCGGAAAGACAGTTTTACCGGTTACGTTCCGCGCCGCTTCCAGGGAGCGACCGAGGAGTGGCGTAAGCTACACGTACTGAACTACGAAATGGAGGCGGCTACCGTCCTCACGCTGTGCAACGCCTTTGGCCTCCGCGGGGGTTGTGTGACCGGGGTGGTTGTGAGGCGCGTTGAGTGCGAGCACATCACGAAGAAAGGGCTCGTCATGGGGGAGAAGAACGCCATGTCAGTGGCCGCGAAGGCGCTGGAGGTGTTGATTTCCAGGGAGAGATAAACCACTTGCGACTTTCCGCCCGACAAGAGGGCTAAAAGCAAGGGAATCGTTCGTCAGGGGCATTCGAAGATACTCGGTTTCGTTCTTAACGGTCATGAGGGAGAAGCGGGAGGTGGATTCTTTAGGCATCGACTTGATTGAGAGCCTGAGGGGCTTTTCTTTCGCCAGATACCGGTTCATCATAGAGCCCACCCAGGTGTTAATTTTGCCATACTACAAGGGCTCCACTTTCCGGGGTGGATTGGGAAGCGTTTTCCGAAGGTTGGTATGCGTTAATACTGGCGAAGATTGCCAAGATTGCATCCTGGTATCCAGGTGCGTTTACAGCTATTGCTTCGAGACCCCGTCATGCGGTGACGCCGCAGCACGGTCCTCTCACTGGCCTCACCCCTACGTTCTCGAACCCCCAATCGAAAAAAAGAAAGTGTTTGACGTAGGAGAGGAATTAAGCTTCAGCCTGGTTTTGATAGGAAGGGGGTTGGAGTTTCTGCCATATTTCATATTTGTTTTCCAGGAGCTCGGACGCTCGGGGTTAGGCAAGAACAGAAGCAAATACCGGCTGGCGAAAGTGGTAACGGGCGAGGACGTGACGGTATATTCGGATCACGACAACAGGATCAACGATATCCACCCGGTAATGCACATTAACGATCTCGTTCGAGACGAGGAAGTCCGTTCGCCTGGGGTCATGCGCGTCAAGATACGCTTCGTTACCCCCACGCGCTTGGTATCCGGTAACCGCCTGACCGACAAGGTGGATTTCCGGCTCTTCATGCTCAGCCTTTTGCGCCGCATTTCCTCCTTGTCCGCCTGCCATTGCGGGCAGCCGTTCGATTTCCGGCTTCTGCTTCCGGGAATGGAGTCAGTGCAAACCCGTCAGGTTGAATTGGCTTGGCACGATTGGGAGAGATATTCCACCAGGCAAAAGGCAAGCATAAAACTGGGCGGGGTTATCGGTCGCGTCACTTTCGAGGGCGAACTGGGCCCATATATTCCCTTTATAAGATTGGGAGAATATATCCACCTGGGAAAGCAGACCAGCTTCGGTTTGGGACAATATAGGATTGAGTGCCTAGAATAATCGTTTCCGTAGGGGATTTAAATGTCTTGCCTTGCTTAAAGAATAATTCCAGCGGGTAGAAAGGAGTTGAGATGCCGAAATATCTGGTCATGACGCTGGGCACGGGAAGCGGCGTTGAAAGCGGGCTGGCTTATTCCATAAGGGTTCACAACCCAGACAGGGTGATATTCCTGGCCAGCAAGGCCAGCGAGAAGACCATTGAGCGGATCCATCCATTGGTGCCTGAGTATAAGGACCGCCTGGAGATACGGTATATGAAAAACGAGGACGATGTAGAAAGATGTGCCATCGAGGCCCTTGAGTGCTTACGGGAACTATTAAAAACCGGTACGCGAATAAGTGATATCCTGGCCGATTTCACCAGCGGCACCAAGGCTATGACCGCTGGTCTTTGCATGGCGGCGGTAGGCATGGGACTTCAACAACTTTCATATGTTTCCGGGGAGCGTGACCCCGTTACCGGTAGGGTCATATCAGGCACGGAGCGCGTCCTGACGGTTCATCTCGGGCTTCTCACCGCGCACGAGCAGAAGCGCAGGATGGTCAGCCTTTTCAACCGGCGCCATTTCGCGGAGGGCCTTACTCTGGCGTCCCGTCTGGCCGATTCCTACGCCATCCCCGAGCTCAGGGATGAGTTTAAGAACTGGAGGGTCCTGTTTGAAGCTTTTCATCGATGGGACCTCTTCGACCACGTGGGCGCCGAGCGCGAGATAAAGGCACTGGACAAAGGGTTCATAGAGCATTATGGCCTGAATCTTGATGCCTGCAAGGAGATGCTTGGCCGTATCAGTGAAAAGATGAGCAAGTTGGCAGAAAGTCCCCCGGCGAAAGTGATGCCCGTCGTTTTCCCGGAGCTTTTGGCCGACCTGCTGGCAAACGCCCAGCGCAGGGCGGAGGAAGGGCGTTACGACGATGCCGTGGCCCGGCTTTACCGCGCTTGCGAAATGGCTGCCCAGCTGGCCCTTCTTGACAAGGGCCACAACACTTCCTGCCTGGAAACGGACAGGCTGCCTCCCGAGGCGCTCGAGTCCCTGGGTCTTACGCCCGACGTCAAAGGGCCGGTGATGATCGCCATGGAAAGAGCATACCTCCTCCTGCGAGCCCTGGGCGATGAGCGAGCCGATCGATACCTGGACAACCCGAAGCTGCGCAACCTGCTCACGGCGCGCAACCGCTCGATACTGGCGCACGGCGTGAACCCGGTGGATCCCGAGGTCTGCGAGGAACTGCGGAAAGAGGTCGTGGAGATATGCGGGTCATTTGTGGAGAAACTCGACCGACTCATGCGCTTGGCTCAATTCCCGACCATCTCAATCGAGCTCTGAAAAAGTCGAGGTTTTACGGTCACCCTCGCCTTCTACCCGAAAACACCATCACCGTTTGGGGACGGTCGAAGGTCGCGGCCTTGAGAGCCGCACCCAACGGACCCAATATGGCTCAGGGGCAGCAATTATTGTAAGGTCGGGACCTGGACGGGAGGGCCAAGGATCGAGATTCCGCGTTGTTGTGGGCCCCAGGGCTATGAGAGCGCCGGCTTTTTGCGGAGAGCATCGGGAGCAGATCGGGTATTAAAAGTAATCGCTTAAGAAAATACCAGGAAGCGGCGCAAGGGATGCTTCACCGAGCTAGGCGAACAGGTTGAACGGCTGGCACAGCAACGGCTTTGTTGGGAGTTACAGGGCCAAGCTGGCTGAGATCCAGGGGGTATGGAATGGAGGGGAAACTCTTTCCGCGCATCTCCGATCGACGCACACTCTGGAAGGCGTGGCGCAAGATTAAGGATAAAGGATCATCCGGCGGGATCGACCAGGTGACCGTGGAAGACTTTGAGAGGAACCTCGAAGCCAACTTGCGCCGCTTGAGCGAGGAGCTGAAGACCGGTTCCTATGTGCCCGAGCCCGGGCAGGCCTATTTTATAGAGAAACCCGGATCCACCGAGAAAAGGAAGATAACCCGCTCCACTGTAAGGGACAAGGTCGTGCAGGAAGCGGCGCGAACGGTGATAGAGCCCTTGTTCGAGTCACGTTTCAAGGCTTCAAGCTATGCCTACCGTCCCGGCAGAGGCCCCATAAGGGCCTTGTCGGCGCTGGACGTGCTTCTGCGCGAGAGCGCTGTCTGGGTTGCCGTCGCCGACATAGACGACTTCTTTGATTCGATCGACCATGGCCTTCTCCTGCGCATGGTGGGTGAGCGCATCTGGGAGGAGGAGGTACTGCGCCTGGTCGAGTTGTGGTTGAAAATGGGGGTTATGTCCGGGCTTTCCTGGAACGAAAAAGAACGGGGCATCCCCCAAGGAAGCATCATCAGCCCTCTGCTCTCCAACATCTACCTTCATCCGTTTGATTGCTACATGGAAGAACACAAGTATTCCATGGTAAGATACGCAGACAATTTCGTCATAGTAGAAGAAAGCAAGAGAGGGGCAGAGAAAGCCCTGCGTGACGCCGAAGAGCTCCTGGCCGGCGAGCTCTTCCTCCGCTTAAACCCTGAGTCCAGAGAGGTCCGCAGCGCCCATGAGGGATTCGTCTTTCTGGGTTTTTTCCACAGGAGGGGGAGGCGCACCATCTCCCAAGGCAAGCTGGACCGGATACAGGGCAGTATAAAGGAGATGATCCGCACTAGTCGCAATCCGCACGAGCTGAACCGGCGTCTCGGTGAAGCGGTCAGGGGGTGGAGGGAATATTACTGATTCGGGGACACCGCCGAACAGTTTGAATTCCTCGACCGCCTTATATTCGAGGAGATGAAGCTATTCTTCGCGAGGAGTTCTTGTAAGCCCGGGGAGATTCGCAAGGGAATGCGAGGCCTGGAGCTGTTTTTGGTCGTTGGCGAAAAAGAGATGTCTAACCTTATCAACCTGGCTATCGCGGGGTCGCGCCTGGGTAACAGTCCCGCTCGGAAGGAACCCGGGGCGGGCAGGCCAGCGGGACATGACATTGCCCGCAAGAGAAGGGAATACCAGAAAAAAGCTCAGCAGGCATCCGTGCTCATCGCCTCCTCACCCGGTTCGTCCCTCGGCATAACCAGCAAGCGGGCGGTCTTGAGGGAAGGCGGCAGGAAGGTCAAAGAGACCCCCCTCTTTGCCCTGCGCCACATCGTCGTGTCCTCTCGCGGCGTTTCCCTTTCCAGCGATCTCGTGGCGCATTGCGCGGAACGCGGGATCCCCGTGGCCTTCCTCGATTACCGGGGAAGACCCTACGCTCACATCTACTCCCCCAGCCACCCTCTCTACCGCTACTCCGCGGCCCAAGCGGAGGCGTCGGGCGGCGCCCGCGGCCTTTACCTCGCCCGCTGCTTCGCCGAGGGTCATGTCAAATATTCTGCTGAAATTTCCTTGAGGTGACTTCCCCTCCAGTTCTCGTTCATGTAATCCGTAATCCCGTAGAAGATGCGATTGGCCGAATCGGCGTTGGGAAACAGCCCCATGGGGTTGGTCCTTCTCCTCACCTCCCGGAAGGCCCTCTCCAAGATATTGGTAGTCCTTATCTTCTTCCACATCTCCTCGGGAAAGTCGTAGAAGTGCAGGCAGTTGTAGAGTCCCTTCTCCAGGCAGCGCACCGCCCGCTCCTCCTCTACGATCCATTTCTTCCTCCAGGCCTTGAAGCGTTTTAAGGCCTCCTTCTTGTTGGGGGCAGAAAAGATCAGCCTGGCCTCGTCCATGGCGGGCTTCTGGTTATGTTTCTTGAGCTTTGTGGCCACGTTGCGCATCCTGTGAGCTATGCAGCGTTGCACCTTGTGGAAGGGATAGATCTCAGAGATGGCCTTCAGAAGAGCGGGGTTGCCGTCGCATATGATGAGCCTTATCTTCTTGCCCAGAAGCCCCCGGGCCTTGAGGTCGGCCAGGAAGCCCCTCCAGGAGGGGAGGTCCTCCGAATCGGCCATGCGGAAGGAGAGGATCTCCTTGCGCTTATCCTCGTGTATGCCGAAGGCGCAGAGCATGACCTTCTTCTCCACCCCTATCTCCCTCACCTTTTCCGATATGCCGTCCAGGAAAAGGAACTCCACGTCGTCTGTGAGCTCCCGCTCCTGGTAGTATTTCAGTTCTTCCTCCAGATAGGCGGTGGTACGGGAGACGGTCTGGGCGGATACCGGGATGCCTGTGATGTCCTTGACCACGCCTTTGATCTTGCGGGTGGAGACCCCCAAGAGGAAGAGCCTGCCGATGACCGCGTCCACATCCCATCTGCGGCGCTCGTAGCGTTCGAACAAGGTAAAGGGGGCAGATCCTCTGGCGGGCCTTGGCACCCGCAGGTCCTCTATGTGCCCGAAGCGGGTGGTGAGCCCCCTCCTGTAGTGCCCTCCCCTGTAGCCCATCCTTTCCTCGGTGCGCTCGTAGCGGTCGGCCCCCAGCCTTTGGGTGAGCTCCTCTTCCAGGAGCTCCTCTATGAAGGTCTTGAGAGCGTACATGATCTTATCCTCGATCTCCGCCCAGGCACGCTCCGTCAGGTTCTCGATGAGCTCCAGGGCTGCCACTTCCTCCGCAATCTGGTACTCTTGCATGGGGTGCTCCTTTCACTAAGGTTGCCTTCTTTCTGAAAGGAAAGCACCCCATCTGAATTTCAGCAAGATATGTTACATGACCTCGCCGAGGGTAAGATCCGCAACCAGGCCAACCTCCTGAAGTATTACCGCAAGTACCGCGACAGGCGCGACGCCGCTTTCTGGGAAGGATGCGACTCGGCCATCGAGGAGCTGGGACGCCTGCTGGAGCGCCTGCAAGGGATAACCTCCCCTGCGGATGGCGATTTCCATAAAGCCCGTGCGCGCATCTTCGGCATTGAGGGGCTTGCCGCGGCTTGCTACTGGTCGCAGGTGAAAGCCCTGGTCGGCAGGAGGGTCTTCTTTGAGAGGAGGGAAAAGAAAGGCGCCGCTGACCTTTTGAACTCTCTCCTCAATTACGGCTACGGCATATTATACTCCCAGGTCTTTCGGGCGGTCGTCCTGGCCGGCCTCAACCCCAACATCGGCTTCCTCCACGAAGAGGCACATGGTAAGCCAGTTCTGGTCTTCGACATGGTGGAGGAATTCCGCCAACCGGTGGTGGACCGGACGGTCATCGCCCTGGTGAACCGTGGAAGGCCGCTTAAGATGGAGGGCGACCTTCTTGATCGCCCCACCCGTGACCTGCTCGTACGGCAGGTCTTCCTGCGCCTGGGGACTCCCACCGTCTTCCGCGGCTCCAGGAGGACTTACCACGAGATAATCGAACACCAGGTGAAGATGCTTGCGGACTATCTGGAAGGCCGCGGCAGGTACCGGCCTTTCATCAATCGTTGGTGACGGTTGGTTGTGGCTTGCGGAGGGGAGGTGGGTTATACCTACACCGCTTTCTTCCGACGGTCCCGAGAAAAGTTGGTGACGGTTGGTTGTGGCTTGCGGAGGGGAGGAGCAGACTTGATGACAATTTTGAGCCTTCCTTTGAGGATCCGGTGCCGTTCATTCGATACCGCACCTGTTTAGGAAGGGAGGCGCCGTGTTCGTTGTGGTGAGTTATGATATTGAGGACGACGGGGCGCGCAACCGTGTTGCGGAGGTCCTCAAGGATTATGGGAAGAGGGTTCAGTATTCGGTCTTCGAGTGCCGGCTCGAGCCCGGGCTGGTCGCGGAGATGCGTAGGGACCTCGAGAGGATTCCCAGGGGGAAAAGAGACGAGATTCGCCTCTATTTTCTCTGCGCAAGGTGCGCCGAAAGAACCATCCGGGCCTAGCGGCTTCCCCGCCGGATCTGCCTTCCATCGGGCGCCATCGGATTTGCGGACTCCTGTGCCGCTGGCCATTTCCCCAAAAGCCGAGCTTAAAGGGGATTTGGCGCGTTTCGCGCCGCGCCCCTGCACGCCGGGAAAGTCCGCAAATGTCTTATCCATGGCCTTTCCGCAGGAGTTTTTCGAACTTTCTCCTCCCGGGCAACGCGGGGCCGTTTTCTCGCCGTCTCCTGCCTGCGCTTTATCCGGGGCCGGACGGCCTGATTCCTGGAAAGTTCGCAAACCTCTCAGAATGCGAAATTCCGATGGAGTTTTTCGAACTTTCCAGAACCCTCCTACCAGGCGTTTTATGCTCGGAGGAGGCGAAAATCCCCGATTCTGGGCTCTTCGCGGCCCTACATTTGCGCACTTTCGGACCGGCCTTGCCAAAACCCCTCATTTTGCAGTACATTCGCTTCAGCGGAGGCCGCATCCGGGAACCTTGAAAACCGCACAGAGTGGCTTCGCACGAGCTATCTTGAGGATTGACCCGACAAGCAGGGGGTTGAAACGCGAAGAGCCCACCAGCAGGATGACCACTCCCGCGGATCTTGAGGATTGACCCGACAAGCAGGGGGTTGAAACACTATTGCTGCTGGAACATTAACTGCTCCTATCAAAATTAATCTTGAGGATTGACCCGACAAGCAGGGGGTTGAAACATGCCGACGCGGATTTCTCGCAACCTTTCCTGCTCCTCTCCATCTTGAGGATTGACCCGACAAGCAGGGGGTTGAAACACTTTCTGATGTGGCGCCAATACAAAGGGGATAGCAAAACCACCGGATCTTGAGGATTGACCCGACAAGCAGGGGGTTGAAACCAGGAAGCGCCTTTGCCTGCTCCTCCTTGAGGTACCTCAGATCTTGAGGATTGACCCGACAAGCAGGGGGTTGAAACAATGAATGGACCATCTACACCCAGGACATTGCATCTTTGCATATCTTGAGGATTGACCCGACAAGCAGGGGGTTGAAACACTACTAACTTCCCCTCAATTTTTGCCTTCGGATAACCATCATCTTGAGGATTGACCCGACAAGCAGGGGGTTGAAACGGGGGTTGCGATAGGCTGCCGTTGCAGCTGTCGCAAAATCTTGAGGATTGACCCGACAAGCAGGGGGTTGAAACTCTTTTATTTTTTCTAAAATTCTTTCCACCCTTTCTTCAGATCTTGAGGATTGACCCGACAAGCAGGGGGTTGAAACCTTTTGTTCTTTTATTGTTACTACCTTAAAACCCTGACGAAATCTTGAGGATTGACCCGACAAGCAGGGGGTTGAAACATTAATTTACTTTTGGACCTCTCCTCCGATTTTCAGTATCTTGAGGATTGACCCGACAACCAGGGGGTGTTGAGATAAAGCGGGATCACCAAATTCAGAGGCTTAGTGTAATTGAAAAGGCATTCGATTTCTCCGGCTCATCCTCTTATCGAACAGATACTGATGACTTCACGAAACAGAAGAGAAACCTTTGGCAATCCGCCGAAGCCGTATCGGGTTGCGCGCAAAATCGAGCATTACGATATGGATTCCTACATTAGCCATAAAGCGCCTTGCCGACAAATATGAAACTATGGACGCGAACTTCCTCTGGCCGACCGAGAGACGATATCTTGTACGGTAGGCAGGCTGACATTCTTGTTCCTCATGAACCAATCGTAACCACCAGGTGGGTACTGGACATCATCAGGGATGAAGGACATGATGGCCTTCAGGTCTTTAACCTGTTCGAGGTCATTGAAGTCGCTAACCCCCGCTTCTTCCGCAAGTGTCTTCTTGAATTTGTTTACAAGTTCGCCTTTTCTTTCTTTTTCCTTGCCTTCACCCGCGGGGTGCTCGAATGATAGGAAACGGTTCTCACCCCAGACCTCGATGGCCATAACCTCTATGGAGACGCTTCCCAGCCCCAGGGGCTTTCCCATCCCCAGCTTATGCCGCATGGGTTTCTCGCCTATGCCCTTCTCAAGCTCGAGACCCCATAACAAGAGGCCGAGCTCCTCTTCCTCCAGGTTTACGAAGTCCACGGTGAATTCAAAAGTCGCTTCCGGCAGGAGCAACTCCACCTCGCTGGTCATCTGAAGCTGGCCTGCCTCCCTCAGTTGCTCCTCGGACGCAGTGTACCTTTCAAGAGTGCCGTCGTATTTCTGGTGCCAGTAGAACTTGCGGCCCCTCAGGGACACGCGTCCTACGTCTCCCCCATCGAGCTGACCCCTTGGCCCGGTAACGGCCACACCATCGTAATTGCGAACCTTAGCGTGATTCGCCGGGTCTACGAGATAGAAGTTGCAGGAAGTGGGCTTGGGAGAACTCAGGACGCGCAGGAATTTTTTCTCGAAGCGCGGTTCCTTACTTTCGGAGGCGAGGAAAGCGTCGCTGAAGGAAACCCTCCCGGCTAACGCCTTGCGTTCCGCCTCCTCCTCCGCTTCCTTGGCGACGGTCCCGAAGAGGCGGCATGCCGGGCACAGTTCACCGATATCCCTGCACGGGTGGTACCGCGGGGGCAAGAGGTCACCCCTGGATCTTTGGTAGCGCATTCTAGGCATCTCCACACGGAAAATCCTCCGGACACGCCCGGTACCAACGGGATCGACCTCGAAGTAGACGAGGTCGCCAACCGAGAGCTTGTTCGAGGACACACCCAGATCAAGGCCCCGGCTCCTCGCGTTTTCAAGCTGCTTGCCAAGGATGTCCTCGTATTCCTCCACCTCTTCCTTCCCGAATTCAAACCTTCTCGGGTTGTCAAGCTCGAAGAAAACCCTTTCTCTTTTCTTGTTGGGCACGGTCTTACCGGTGATACGCAGGTAACCCTTGATATAACCCGTTTGGGGACTATCGGATATACCCGTAACGATATGGAATGGCAAATTGATCATTCTCCCCCTGCTCGTCATGTACTGGCTAATGGTCTTGACCTTGACGTAGACGGTTTGACCGTTCATGTGCGCGTTCGACAACCGCGCGATCGGAATATTGCCCCCCGGTGTTCTGACAGGATCGTTCACCCCCGGCATGTTCACCCAGGCACAGCTCATCTCCTCGATGATCCCAGGATTACCTCCACCGGGGAGGCTTATCACCTTGCCCGCCTTGAAACCGCCCCTGGTTGAACGGTAATCTAAGGCAGTTTCGTCGAACTGCGAGAGGCAGGAACCCGTCACCGCCTCTATCACCGAGCGCACCATGCCCTTTATGGAGGTGGCGGGTATGGCTGGCTTCTCCCCGATTCGGAAGAACCTCATCCTCCTGGGAGCTTCTCCGCCATCCACCTCTATGGAAAGCGGGTCCGGGGTGAACAAGGGGGTGTGGGTGGTGAGCTTGCAGGTCAGCCTTCCGCTCAATCCCTTGAAGGAGGCGAGACTCACGTGCCCGGACTTTTGACCTACTTTTCCAAGCCGAACGAAGTTGTAGGGATTGACGAAATCAAAGCCCGGCGATTGCGAAGCTGCGGCTCGATCACGACTCGCGCGTGGCCTCGCGCCGGCGCCTCCGGGGGCTACCCGCCTTCCGCTCCCGCCCGACGGTGACCCACCTTCGGCTTTTCTTTTCTTCTTTTCAGCCAACTATACCCCCTTTTTCACCAGGAAGCTTCATCACCAACCCTTTGTCACCATGGGCAATCCTTTCACGCCGACACACGTTCGGAAGTGATTTTCGCTTAATCCTTCCTTTACCCCCATATCGATCATCATTCCTTCACGCTTGGGCTATATCCCCCTTGACTGCGACCTCAACGCTATTTATGCCCAAGCCTTTAAGGATTTCGCGCACCTCACTATATTCTGCTTCTATATCTCCTTTTATCTTTTCTAATATCCCTGGGACAGCAAACTTTTCCGTGGGTTTTATCTCCACCTTGAAACGCCCGCCATCTTCCGGCAATATCAGAACCTGAGAGACCTGGTAATGCTTGATGAAGTGGTAGACCTGAAGGGCCTTGAAAAAGGCCCTGTCCGCGCTCTCCAGCCAAGACCTGAAAAGGAGGTCTTCCTTTTTCTCGGAGCAAGACAGAAAGAGGTTCTTTTCCCTTGATATAAGCTTTTTTAGATTATCTTCTATTTTGCGTTTAAGGCAATCGAAACCGTCGATCAATTCAACAAAGTTCTTATTGCCGCCTTCACCCTTATCGTTCTTAATGATCTTCCTCAAGAACTCGTTCAGTTCTCGTGCCTTTTTGGTGAAACAAGGCAGGATATAGTTCAGTTCTTGAAACTCACGGCAAACTCCCCCTCTGGATTTCGATGCTTCAGCCAGGGCTTTAGCAAGCTCTTCGCGCTTGCCTTCCTCCTCCTCCATCTCCCCCAAGGTGAGATCCATGCGCTCCTCGAGGTACCGTTCATCTACGGTCCTTTCCCGCTGCACGTCACAGGCATCGAGAAAGCGGAGCAGGGCCGCCACCTTTTTTACCTCCACGCAGACCTCACCATCCGCCTTTACCTTTATAACATTTGCCATCGGCCCCCTGACGGTGAACCCCGTGACCTTGTCCTTGAATTCTGAATCATTTCCAAGGGGCATCTGCAGGCGGTGGAAAAGGCACGCCCAGGCTACCGGGAAGCGTAAGCTTTTAAGTTTGTATCGGTCGCTCTTATCGAGGAGCAAGGCCTCCCAGGTGAGCACGTGGTGCATGTCCCGAACCACCGTGGGAAGCCCTGAGACCCGGAAAACACTCCAATCATTCATCTCCCCCACGATTTCAACAGGATCTTCGGGGCTTCCCGGCACTTCGAATTTATCTTTTGGGATTTTAAGCTCCCTCTGCTTGTGGCCGAGGTCGTGGAGCCATATGGATGCGAGAAGGGCGAAGAGGCTTACTTCAGTCAAAGGCGGCTTATTATTTTGTCCATACAGGGGCAGGAGCAACTGCGAAGCCAGAGTGAGCAGCCTCTGGGTATGGCCGCGTGCGTGCTCGACCGTCTCGGGTATCAGGTCTCCCAGCCACAGGTACTGCCATGCCTCAGTGACGCATTTTTCATATTTTTCCTTATAATCACCGAGGCGCTCGGTGAGCAGAAGGCCCCTGCCGTAGCGCGAAAGCCTCTTGGTCTCTTCCTTCATCCTGCCTCTGACGATACTCCCGAAGGGGTTCAGGAAAAGTTTACCACCTCGCTCTTGGAATAGCCGCCTATACGGCTCTGGGAGTGACTCTTTAAGCGCTACGGATCTGTCCTTATCTTTTCCATCGGCGGCCTCGATGATCCCAATGTACTCAGCCCAGGACATGGCGTCGTGGTCTATGGGGAGTGGGGGAAGTTTTAGGTTCTCCTGGGAATCCTCGTGCAGGTAATAGACATCGACCTCGAAAAGCGAGCCGATGATGGTGGCATAGATGCTCTGGGGCTTGAACCCACCCGTCGCGTTTACCTCCACCACCATTCCCTTCTCCTTGGCCGACTCGATCAACAAGGACATGCAACTGACCAGGTTAGCCAAGCCTATTTCCTCGAACTGCCGGGTATCCGCTATGGCCAGTCCGTCAACCATGACCAAGCCCCCACATGAAAGAAGATTCCCCACGGCTTGTTCATTCGCATCATCCCCGGAAGGAGAGGCGGAATCCTCGCGGAGGGCACTTTCAGTTGAAGAGACGATCTCCAGTTCGCCATCGGAAAACTTCGCCCGCAGCCCGCACTTGGCCCATCCCATATTCTCTACGAACAACTTCACGAACAGCCCGCAGAACACGCCCTTGGCCGTGTTGGAGCACAGGAGCACGACGGCATCTCCGTCTTCAGCTTCACCACTGGTGTTAAGCCTTCCGCTCAGGGACGCCAGTTCCGCAGGGCTAGCTTCTTTCTTCAGCTTTTCGTCCACGTTATTATTCCAAAATTCTACATATCGATTGATTATTTTTTCTAATGATTGGAAGATCCCACCATTTCTTTCAGCCTCTAATATAGAAGTTGCTTCATATTTATTTAGAATCCCATTATCGCCAAAAATTTCTTTATAAATTCCTAGTGTAATATTTACATGACCCGGCTCCTTGCACTTTTCCTCCAGGGAAATGCCCACCGTGCAAAGTATCAACCTTTTCCTGGCGTCATTGGCGTCCGCATTCATTCCAAAGCTCACTCCATCGTTATACTTCTTTAAGTCTGATATCCACTATCCGATTGATGCGGCATTCTGGTTTTTCGCTTTTGAAAGAGCGTTCCTCCACGCCCATTACGGAGCCCTCCGGGCTCCTCGAATGAGCGCTGCGATCGCCCTCTTCGTAAAGGCACACTTCCATTACGGGAACCCCCGTTCCACCCAGAGGATAGACCAGTTCGCGCGGTATGCGACCTTCGTGCCAGGTGCTATTCGTTGCCCTTTCTTCCCCCCAGAGAACAACCTCGTAGGTTCTGGAAACCTTCACCCGTTCACACCTCGGGGCACTCCTTTTTTGCAGCCGCGAGTCTTCTTGTTGTCGAGAGCCGAAAATGTCGCAGGATTCGCATTTGAAATCGCAGATGAAGACCGTCCAAAGTTGGTGCGGGCGGAGCTGCCAGCGCAGTTCCGCCGCCGGGCCGAAGAACCTGCCCTCACTGCTTGCAGGCAGAACTTTTTTCGCCCGATCTTCCTCATACCCTTCAATGGTGTAATCGTACGGTCCCTGGTAGATAGCGAACTCCGGCCAGTCCTTCCCCACTTCTCCAGTTGAATCGCCGGCACCTTGACGCTTTTCCTTCAGACACCCGGCGAAGAGTTTTACCGTATCAAGCAGCGCTTCGCGCCAATCCTGGTTTAACCCGCCCTCGCCCAAGTCCATCTTCATAGAGACGGCCCAACTCATATCGGCCTCCATCCTCTCCGAACCTTGGTTTTGTGGCTGTGTTCCTCTTCCATTACGGGTAAACCGCCCTCGGCGAGTAGCTTACGCATTCCCCGCCCGTTTTTCTCAGCCATGATCAAGCGGGCGCATTTCCTTTAACTCTTGTGCGTAAGCTATCCACTTTTCTGCCGCCTTTTTCAGTATCTCCGGAATCTCCTCCTCAGCTTGATACGCGAAGGTTTTCTGGTACGGCAACCCATTCTGTGGTTCGCCACTCTGCCCACCGGCGGGGATTTCCCTCTCCACCGCCACCGTTTTCTGGTACGGCAACCCATTCTGTGGTTCGCCACCGATCCCGCCGGTCAGCTCTATGAAGTCTTGCTCGTCGAAGCAGTAGTTCTTCCTGTCTTTTTCCCCACACAATTTTCCCACGCCATCTAACTGGTTCTTCTTCGCGCTTTGGGCGGCTTTCCCGTAGTAGGTCACGGTTAGATATTCCGGCTCCACGCGGATCCTACCGAAACCAGCGCTCTTACCGTAACCCACCTTCAGGTATCCCTCGTTGATGTCGCGCAAGAGGAAGGCCAGAAGGCCGATCTGCCAGCACTCGAAGTTGCGCAGGGTGAACCGGGTTACGAACGGTTCTCCCCGTTTCCAGTACTCCATGCTGAAAGGCCCGGTTTCCCTCACGCCTCCGGTAAAGCGATCCACGGCTATCCTGGTCCTGAAATCCAGGTAACAGGCCTTAGAAACACTTTTATCCCACGCCCCCTTGTCCCACCACCAAGGGACATCGACCAGGCCCTCGTGGATAGCCGGAGCCGGCTGAGGAATCTCCCTTTCAATGCCCAAGTCCAGGTAGGCGTCATCCACCTCCAGGCGGGCACGGAGACCCGCGTTGCCGAAGACCTTGCACACGGGGCAGCTCAAGGCGTACGCTGTCAACCTTTCACCGCCATCGTCCGTTCCAGCCACAAACCGGCTGTCTCCGCCTGTCCCTTGACCATCCCCGGAAATCTTTTCTATCCTGCTGGAACAATTATTGTTAAAATCAAAGGGGTCGCAGGCCCCTCCAGGGATTATGGTCCTGACCATCCTCTCGGCATAGGCCCGCAAGGGTCCCTTCAAGGAACTTCCCGGGATGTGGGGCTCCAGCCTCTGGTGGCGGGCGATCCTCACGAAGAGCATGTCCGGCTCCCCTTCTTCTTTCCTCCTTTTTTGGGCCGCCTTCCCCTCCTCGTCCGAGGGCGAGGGCTCCTTCACGAGCAAGGGCTCCTCGGCATGTATCTTTACCTGGAGGCAAAACCGGTTCAGAAGGACCTTATGCAAACCCCTCACCCCTCCGGCTCATACTGAATTGCCGTCGTTGAACAATCTTTCTAATATTATTCTAATATTCTAATATTATCATTAAGGAAGCTCCTTATATTCCCCTCCGTGACGGGCTGGCGATCTATTAAGTATTTTAAATACGATTCTTTATCAGAAGGGTCTATTCTACATATGCTTTGGAGCTCCAGGTGACACTTTCCAGCGCCCCGGGTAACGTTTCCACCCAGCTCGACGTTTCCAAGTTCCATCTCTCTAAGGCCCATACAGAGCAGGGGGAGCTCTAACCCCTCTGGATCCTCTACGACCAGCTCCATGGAGAAGCAAACCTGCGGCGGTACGTACTCGAAGTCGAACTTTATCCCGTGCTTCGCGGCTCCGGTGTCCCGGTCGATGCCCACGCCGTGCCGTATGGGGAGTAGCTCGGGAAGCTCGGTCATCAGGACGAGGTCGCGCACCCGCACCTTGGAAGCCTTGAAAGGGGAGCCGAACAAGCGGCAGGTGAGGCAAAGGTGATAGCTCTCATTTCGGAGAAGCTCTTCCTGGCTGGAAGGGTTCTTTTCGACCTCCTCGAGATACTCTCTCCTTCTCACCTCGTTCACCGTCAAGCACTCGCTGCCGGAATCCTCGCTCAAAAGGCACGTGTCGAGCCCCAACGCCGCGGCCAGGCGCTCCACGTGACTGCGGAGGGCTCCCTTGAGAGAAGAGCCGGGTATGACGGGGATCTTCATCCCATTATCGAATCGACGCACCTTTACCACGCAAGCATCAGTCCTCTCGTCACCATCGCCGCTTCCCACGTGGAGCACTGTGTCCAGCACTAACTTTCCCTTGAAGATATACCTTTCATATGTAAAACCTGCCATGGCCCTCCTCCCACTGGTCGTAGCTTATCCTTACGAATCTTGGAGGCGAAAGCCCTGAGGGACGCTGCCCTCCTGCCTCCTCGCCTGGTAATAGGCCACCAGGTCCCCCAGGTACAGCCTCACCCCCTTGTCCCCGAATTTTTCATTTATCTGTTTTATATTTTCCAGAAGGCTTTCCTGGAGATTTTTGTCTTGTCCCTCTGGCTTCACCGTCCAGGCCTTTCGAAACTTCGGCCTTGTCGCCTGCTTTTCAAGAAATCGCTCGACTTCCCCTGTTCCCTGGTAAGCTGCCTCCAGGAGCTGGTTCACCTGGTGGGGAGGCAAACTCGCCTCTCCCCCGCCCGCCAGTTTATAGTCCTCGACCAAACTCATGGCATTCTCGGCCCAGCAATCCATCCGGTAGAAAATCTCTACCTCTTTCTTCAACCACGACCAGCATTCACACATGGAACCCCCTCACCTCCACAGAATTGGATGTGGAACGGATCGCACACGCAGACGTACCCGAAGCCCTCGTTCCTCCTCTGCCCCAGCCCCTCCTTCTCCAACTCTTGCAGGCCACTCACCAGGGTCTCATCATCACCGCCGTCGTAACGGTATAGGAACACGGATCCCATGGATACCGCCAAGGCCTCGTCCTTGGGCAGCCCGTGCTTTTCGTTCCAGCCGCTCAAGCGCCTGGTGGAAGAGACCTGGAGAACGAGTTCCACCCTTTCCAGCCATTCATGGTCTTTCCCCGTGCGGGAACGCAGGTCCTCGCGCATGGCCCGTGGGTCGAGGTAACTCATATACCGCAGGAGATCATCCTGGAGGATGACATCGGAATCGAGCGTCAGGGAGAAGTAAGTCTTTTTATCGCTTTCGACTGCGTGACTTCGAAGGTTCTCATTAAAAGTTTGAAGCCTATCGCTGAGATCTGCCGGATTCCTCCCGTAGAGGTTGACACCCTCTGCATAAGATAGCTCTAACAATTTCACCTTCCCCAGACCCCTGTTCCTGGCAGTACCCAGGAAGAGCAATCTCCCTTCCTGGCCATCGCTTCTCCTCTCAGGGAAAAACAAGGACTGGAGTTTGCTCTCGACATCATCGCGGCAATATATGTAGCCCCAGAACAGCTGACCTTCCTCCAGGGCCTCCAGGGAGTAAAGCTGCCCGTACTTCGCCGTGCCCAAGGGCGAGCAGATGGAGGTCCTTGCCAGGATCCTGGTGTCAGTCCCGCTTTTCCGCCACGTCCTTGTTTCTCTATTATACGTCCTTGTTTCTCTATTATATGAATAAAACCCGGTATAGCGCTCCAGCTCCACTTGGTCGTCACCAGATCCCCTCTGGTCGCTTCGGGCATGGCTTTTACGACACACAGGAGCGTTTATATCTCTCCCAAACACCCGTTTCGCCGCCAGCGCCAGGAGGAGGTCCCACACCCCGTGGCCATGGTCATGGGTAAAGCCGGGGCGCAGCTTGCAGGTCCAGGCGGTGAGGGGAAGGGGCTTCCCGTTCTTCCCGGGGTAGAGGTTCCCGAACCTCACCTCATCGGACAGGAACAGGCGCAGGAATTCATCCTTTTTCTCGTCGCCTCCCGCTCTCACGAAGTTGGTGGCCAGGGCGCCCCGGATGGCGCTTCCAGGTAGGTACTGCAGCGTTCCCGGCACGTCTCCGGCCACTTTGTGGCGGGAGGAGACGGCTACGGGAGAGAGCGATGTCGCACTCAAAAGTAACGTCCTCATAAAACCCCCCCTTTACAGCCAAAAGGGTTCGTTCGTGGTCGAGGCCTCTTTCATCTGTCCCCCTTTTCTGGCTCAGATTTACTTTTCAGGATTGAAAGAAGCCCTCCGTGGTCGAGGCCAGTATCGTTCCCGTCTATATAGATTTTGGTTATACGAACCTCGCAACGGCCCCATCCCCTGCTCTTGCCCCGTCCGATGTTCTCCACCGATGTCATGGCCGCGGCGAGAAGCGGAAGAAAATCCGGTACGCGCGGAACCTGGCTCCCGTTATCGCCCTCTTCCTGATCGCCCAACCCCGGAAGTCCCTCTTGCGCGGATGGTGAAACCCCCCTCGGCTTATCATCGCCACGACCGGGATCGCTGATGTTCCCGGTTGTAGATTCCGCGAGACAGCCCAGGATGGAGCCCTCGTAACACAGGCCATTGCCCGCCAGTTCAAAGGTGAAGAGGTAACCCGAGAGCGCCGTTCGCGACCACCGGGTTAGCCTGACGTTGGTCCTCGTTTCGCTATCGGCGATGTGCTTGGGGAGGGGATATTGTCTGAATATCCCATCGATCTCATATACCTTTCCTTCCGGTAGCCTGGCATCCCCGAAGGCCAGGAGCCCGGGCCTCAGCGCGGTCCCGAAAAGTATGCACTCGAGGCACTTTCCGCATTCACTCCCACACGCCGTGTCACTACCACTGCCGAACAAACTGGCCACCTTGCGAAAGGCCTCCCTCACGAGGCCTTTCACCGTGGAGCCGGGGATGTAGGCCAGCCCATCGTGGCCCCGGACCGTCCTCGAATCCACCAGGCTGGCCAGCCCGTACCCGGTACCCACGTGGAAGGGCGACAGGAGCCTTACCTCGTAATCCACCTGGATCGCTTTTCCGGCACCGTTCATCCCACTCACGCCTCCCGGTCGAGAGCTTTTTCCGGTCATTGCCCCGCGGCTACTTCGGGCCTATAAACTCGTAGAGTTCCACCATGTCCACCAGGGTAGTCTCATCTACTATCCCCTGACTTAAAGCCTGCGGGTCCTTACATTCCCTCCAGGGATATTTCGAGTTAAGGCCAGCGTCCACGAGGTATGCGTCTAAGGCCTCCCTGGCCCTGTCCGGTAGCCTCGACCTAAACCACAGCAACTCCAGGGTGGCCTGCATCCTGGGCCTGGTGAGCAGGGAGCGATACATGGAGTGCAGTTTGTTGGCGGGGAATCCCGCTCGCTTGATCTCCTTTACGCCATCGATGAGAATGTTGATATCAAGACGTTTGATGCTATCGTCTGCCTTGCAGAGATAGGGCCTGGCCGTCAGCCGCCTGTTACCGGTACGGTCCATCCTGACGTATTCCTCAATCCTCGCCTCCTCGAGGTCCCGCAAGGAAGGGGTGGAAACCACCTGGAAATCCAAAGCTCCCACCTCACTCCCCTCGACGTGAGCCCAGAGAGAGCGCCGCTTGGCGCTCTTCAGCAGCCGCTCCGCCTGCCTGTAGAGCCCCAGTACGGGGTGGTTGGCATGGGCTATGACCACGCCGGCGGATACGGAGATGCCGTCTTCTAAAGGATTTCCTCTTGGTCCCCATTGTATTTTTTGCGCCTCCGCTTTCGTTTTCTCCTGGAATCGCCTGCAGAACTCGGAGGCGAGTTCCACGGCCCTTTCCGCGGTACAAATGAGGATGAGGTCATCGCCGCCGTACAGCACCAGGTCAAAGGGGACGAGGGTCCTGCCGTTCAACGAGCGGGGTTCAGGGTAGAGGCGCTGCAGTATCTCACTGAGGCACTCACGGGAAACCCGGTCCACCAGGAGAGAAAGGGACCTGTAATCCTCCTTGCTCTCACAGCCCTTGAACCTTTCTCCCATGCGGTTAGCATCGCAGTAAACGAAGCCGATATAGCCCCTCGGGGAGGAGAGCTCTCCCATTTCGCCGAGCTCCTCAACGAAGCTGGCTTTTTCCCATTCCTCTTTTTTCTCGGCCGGCTCGGGCAGATCCCATGCTTCCCAGTAGGACCTTACCCCGCCAAGGGTATCCGCCTTCTCCCTTTTCTTGATGCAGGAGGCGCATAGCCACTTGCCGTCCATCCTCCCGTCTTTCGTTCCACCATTGAAAACGGCGGGCAGCATAGCACACGACTGGCATATGCGCATGTAACCTCCGCCAAAGGCGTGGAGAGCGAACCGCTTTCCATCCTTTCTGGCGCGCAGCTCCTCCTCGCCCCTCCTCACCGCGTCCTGGAATCCACTGCCCAGGGAAACGCTGCAACCGGTGATGGTTGAGGTCAAGGTTTCATTGAGAAACCTGGCCTCCACCCTTTCTATCACTTGATCCGGATCGGGGCCACCATCTGGAATGAGCAGCTTGATAACTCCTCCGCCAGCGCATACGAGCTCGGCCTTATCTATGTCTGGAACGCCCTTGAGCACTTCTACATGTTTGGATTCAGGCGCGTCGCTTCCAGAGGTCTTAGGGGTGGTGAGCTCGTTGATAATGGCGCTCGCCCCCCGGATCTCCTTCAGCCTCCCGGTGGCGAAGACGTATTCGTGAATGCGGTCGCAATCGAAAAGGACCAACTTTTCACCCATCAGTCCCTCCTGCCGTCAAAGCCACTACTTGCGCGCGCCTTCCCGTGAGAAAAACCGCCTCCCGTTTCCGACCCCTGTCCCAGCTTCCCACTCAAGGCCTTTTTCCTCCCTGGTATTCCTCGAGGGTGATCCGTCCCGCATCCTGCTTGCGGAAAAAGTCACGGTAATCGGGGTAAAGGTAAATCCCTTCCCCGGGCCATCTGAGGATCTCCTTGAGCTTCTCTCTCGCTTCCCCGGCGCGCGGCCTCCCGCCGCCGACGCTCCATGCCCGATCCCCCACCTTATCCCGTTGGATACTTTCCACATCCACCTGGAAGGCTCGTTCGCTTGGATTCGACGGCCTCTCCTCCAACTGGTTCCAGGCAACTCTTTCCTCACTTCCCTGGCCGAGTCCGGATTCGTATGCCAGGAAGCGACCGCCGCTCCACATCTCTATACCGGTAACCTTTAGTTTCACCGAGCCAAGCCCGAAAGGCTTCAGCATCCCCATATGGTGCCTCATATCACTCTCCAGTTGAAGAGAATACAACAGCACATTGAACTCGTCCCAGTCAAGGTCGAAGAAGCTTACCTTGAAAGAAAATTCGTTTTCCTCTTTGATCGCCTTCACAGGCATCTCCAAGTAGTTTTTGACAAAGGTATCCTTAACCCTTTGGCTGAAGATACTGATGGTCTGATGGTAATCCTTGTGGTGATAGTAGAACTTGCGGCCCAGAGGCACCCTCCCGTGTTCTGTGTGTTCTGTTATCTTGAAATAGAAGGGCTCGTGCCATGGGACTGGCTTTCCGAGCGCCGGCGCTACCCTTCCAACTCTCGTCCTCCTTGCGGGAAACGCGATGGTCATCAGGCTTGGCCCTTTTTCTTTCCCCCCTCTCCTCTCTTTGTCTTCCTCCTCTTCCTCCCCGCTAAAGACGGCAGCGGAGAAATGCACCCTTCCGCCAAGGCCCCCTTTCCTCTCGCCTGCCCCGGATGCCCCCCGCTCCTCCTCCTGCCCCTCAGCCATGCCAAATAAGCGGCAACAGAAGCAAGGGTTCCCCGGGTTAGCGCACGGCAGATACTCCTCCGGAATATCTACCGCCAAGTCGCCCCTGTGGCTGTCCCTGTAAACTTGGCTTACCACAGAAAGGCAGGAATCGGACACCGCCTCCGCCACCGCCCTGACCGCTCCTTTGACGGATGAGGCGGGGATGTAGCGAAGCGAAGGGGCCCGGAGGCCCTTCCCGGAACCAATGAATAGCGGGGTTTCCGTTTTGAGCGAACAAACAAGCATTCCCGTGAGGAGCAGCGACGATCTCCCGTCCCCGGACTGGGAGGTCGAAGGGTATCGCTTTATTCCACCCTCAAGAGGCACGAAATCATACGGGTTTTTAACAGGTTGATCAGACACGATATAGCGAAACCCCCTTATATTACCCCATTCCTGAACGCAGTGAATTTTAAACCGTCTATGCCTGAAGCTCTCTACCTTGTTCTACTCATATCAAAAATGGGTTTGCCCGTCAAATAATATCTACATCTTATCTTTCACCAGGGAACCATCCTCGCGGATTCCTACCGGTTTGCGCTCCCGGGTCACGAAAATCCACAGATTCAGGTTATCCTGAGTTTACCGTGCAAAGCGCCCCGGTACAGCCGGTCGAACCTTTCCTTTCCGATGGTCGCGATGATAGCCGCCTTGACGTTGTCGCGGAAGGTCACCCAGTCATTCTCCGACAGAGGTAGCGTCCCGTGCGCAAGAATGGAGTAATTCCTCCTGTACATCACGCTATCTATCGCCGAGCCTCCACTTTTCATCCTCTCATATATCCTAACGAGCTCACCGTCTTCTAAAAGGCCCAGCAGGGCCATCTGGTCGTCGAGGGCCAGCAATGGAGGCAACTCCTTACCCTTGCTTGTAAAGAGTTTTCTTATGTCATCAATCTTCAATCCGTTTTCTTTCGCGAAATTCCCATAATCAGGTTTGTCCGGTTCTCCGAGCCCCGCTTCCCGCAGCTTGATCGTCGCGCACATCTCCACGCATCGATACAGCCTGGCCACCGCATCGTCGTATTTTCCCTGCTTTTCCGACCCTCTTCTCAATGCGTTCACATAGACGTCCACCAGCCGGTATTCGTCAGCGAGGTTCTTGCTGTTCTTCCAGCTCCCGTCCATCTCCTCGAGGAAATCCAGGTTGTCTTCCCAATTCTCAGGCAGATACTTTTCAATCCCGAATTTCTTGAATTCTCGCACCGCTTTTCCGAGCCTGACGCTCAAGGGTTCAACCGACAAACCATGTTTCCCTTCGGCCGCCTTTAACCAACTATTGCCGCTCTTTCCGATCGCTTTCAGGATTTCTTTATGATCCTTGTCGTTGAAAAACATGCTGTGATGGAAAAGGTCCCAATCCCTGTAAATGGATATGAGCCTCTCCAAGAGTTCCAAGAGCTTAGCGGTCGCAAGGTCTCTCACGGATTTACCAAGTTCCTGGCAGTCCTTCAGGGCAGCCTCGTAGAGATGGCTGTTGAACAGACTTTCTATCATGGCCATTCCCGTATCACCATAATATTCAACTGGATTCTCGAATTTACACAACCTCTGGGAGAAGGGCAACGCCAGGCGTTTTCCGTCCATCTCCAGGTAGTCGCAGCGCATGAAAACCGCGGGTATCCCGTGTACCAATGAGAAGATGGAAAGGTAGGAAACAAGCGGCTGGTAAGACGGCGTGACGTCGAAGACGATGTTTCCATACTTTCGAGCCCTTCCGTACACTATCTTGCCCAATTCCGCGTATGAACCGTGGGGGTCATCCGCATCGAAGCTCATCCGGAATATTTCCACCTCTCGCAAAGACGCACTGATCTCTCCCTCCACGGCCACCTCCGTATTGATGTTTTCCGGTGGGCAAAAAAGATATATTGTTCTCGGTTTCAATATCATGGCACATAAAACAGGAAGCTCCGCGTCCAAAGCGCACGAAGAGACGAGGGTTCCACATGCCAGTTCCTTTGAGATGCTAGCATTTTCGGCTATTAAGGGAACCGCTGCCTTTTCGGCCTGAAATAGCCTATTCTTGTATCTTTCCCAACCCTTGCCGCCACTGCGTAAACTTTCCTTTAATTTTCCAAATATGTCACATGAAAGATAGGACAATTTCTTCCTCTCCTCTGGGGGAAGATCTGGGGGAGAATCATCAAGCGTCCTTTCGAGCAGCTTTTGCTGTTTTTTTAAAACCCTTAGGGATTTTTCGACCTTACCACCATCGACCTCTTTTCCCATGGCGGAACCCTCCTTTAACTCATCTTGGACAGTTAACCCCCGATTTCGGCCTACCACGCACACAAAAGCCCAGGTAGATGGATAGCGGATTGAATAAATCGTCTCAAACTAGTGCCACATATTGGGCAAATAAATAGCC
>Ga0315298_1002930_pt1 | contig 27858 bp, 13 predicted proteins | sample WHS_1_MG_FD_203077 | JGI IMG/M metagenome (GOLD analysis project Ga0315298, IMG submission 203077) | Extremophilic microbial mat communities from Washburn Hot Springs, YNP, Wyoming, USA - WHS_1_MG | ecosystem: Environmental > Aquatic > Thermal springs > Hot (42-90C) | place: USA: Wyoming... | reverse complement strand
CAAAATACCCAATAGCACTTTTTAATCCGCCGTCTCACGACGGCGGCTACCATAACGGCGGTTATTGCATTCCGGCGCGCGGCCATCTTGGCCGCAGTGACTGCGGGTGACTAGGATTGGTTTGAGGTCCTTTTGCGGTGTGGAAGTGGCAGACCAGTGGGAACGGCGATGTAGCGATGTTAAGCGCAGTGTTGTTTTTGCGGGCGCGGACGCCCGCGCGCCTTTGACAAGGTTTGTCGCGCGCCTGCCAACTTGGCAAATGGTAATGGCACAGAGGCATGCGGCCATGCGTCACTACCGACTCTGTAGCCGCGCTCGTAAGGGCGCGGACGGCGGGATTCCGGCCCGAGACGCCGGGTCTGCACGACCCACACCGGCGCGCAGTGGACTGCGCGCCCTACCTTACTCCACACTTTGGAGTGAGGTAGCGCAGCGAGCGTTAGCGAGCGCGACACCGGCCGAGCCTGGATATTTCACAAACCTGCAGGGCTGGCGCGACGAAAACCATTGTGGCGCATCTCGGCATACGGGGAAAAGACCTTTTGTGTCGTTTAGCTGCGCCGCAGCCGTCGCGCTAGGCACGCCGATTTCCAAATCGGCGGTGCAGTGGGAGTTTCCCAGTAAAGCGGGTTGGCAAGCGCCTTGCGGGTTTGTAACCCCCGATACAGCAGACTTGGAAATCTGCGCCACGAAAAACGTGTGAAACAGCCGGGTGAACCGGTTTATAGTGGCGGTTTTAGTGGATGCACTCGTGGTGCATGCTTCGGCTGCCGTCTTTCCGCGCGCTAGATACTGCGGCACTGCGGTGGACCCGGAGGTAGCGCCTGGGTCATTTCTTGAGCAACTGTTTTTCCACAAGCTCGCACAGGACATGGTACATCAACTGATGCGCCTCCTGGATTCTGGCTGTATCCGTGCCCGGCACAAGCAGTTCGACTGTTGCCACGCCCTTTGTAAAGCCGCCGTCCCGCCCCAGAAAACAGATGCTGTCGAGTCCTTTCCGGGCAGCTTCTTCGAGCGCGCGCAGTACGTTGCGCGAATTACCGCTTGTGGTAAAAGCAATCAAAACGTCGCCCATCTCACCCAACGCCAAAACCTGGCGCGCGAACATTTCGTCTGCATCGTAATCATTGCACACGGCAGTCATGTACGCGCCGTTTGTCGGCAGTGCAATCGCCGGGTACGGCCTGCGGTCGTCCCTGTACCGACACAAAAATTCAGCCGCAAGATGCATTGCATCAGCCGCGCTGCCTCCGTTACCGCATAACAACAGCTTGTGCCCCGACTCGAGACACCGCGCCACAATTTGCGCGGCACGAGCCAGTGGTTGTTCCAATGCAACCAGAGCGCGAAATGTTTGCACTGCAGTTTCAATGGCCGATTCAAGCGGACTCATGCGCAACACTATAAAAAACGGGCCGGAAAAAGCCAAAGCCGAATCGGCTCGATCGGTTTCAGCCCAACGTCCTGGGCGCAATCGAAGTGCCCCGTGCGTTGCTGTCCCAATGACTTTCAGGACGCTATGGGCGCTTTCCCCTACAGTTCAGCCGTGTCGGTGCGTCACCAAAATCTTAGTTCGGCAATTCAAAACAGCTTTTCTCTCGGTTTGCAGGCAACAGCCCATCGCCTGGTCACAGCTCAATTTTGTTTCCCGACGGTCGTGCGCGAGCGGTTTCTATCTTGCTGCTGTTTCAAGCGCAAGCCGCGCTGCGCCGTATGTGCCGGCCCATTCGCCAAGTGCAGCCGGTACAATTCGCACCCTGTGACCGGCTGGGCGCCATTCCATCTGGTCCAGAAACTCGTTCAACGGGTCGAACAACAACGAGCCGCTCCGAGCTATGCCGCCCCCAATTATAACCAGCTCAGGATCGAGAATGTTGATGAACGATGTGATTGCACGTGCAAGTGCGCGAATTGATGCAAGCCAGACCACAGCAGCTTCTGGATCGCCTTTTGCATAGGCGTCCACAAGCGCCTCTGTCGAGGTGAACCTGCCGCCGCTGCGCCTTGCCACAGTGTAGTTGCCAATGGCGGCTTCAAGCGACCCTGGCGTGCCGAAGATGCTGCGGTCATCGTTGTCGGTGATTGACACATGGCCAAAGTGGCCGGCGCGGCCAAGTGCGCCTCTGAACAGTTTGCCGTCGGCCAAAATTGCACCACCCACACCTGTGCCAAGTGTCAGCAGAATTGCATGCCGGCATCCGACGGCTGCGCCCTGCCACGCTTCGCCCAGCAGCGCAGCATGCGCATCGTTGAGTACAGGCACAATCCGACTACGCCCGAGAAATTCTGTCCAATCGAACCGCTCGATCCCGTGCATTTTGCCCGGCTGAAACTCGATCCATCGCTGGTGCAACGCCGGTACACCCGGTGCAGCCAGACCGACACAGCAGTCTGCCTGGGCAAGCTCGGCAAGCATCGCACGCACAGTTTGGGCGAACGGCGGCACGTCTGTACCCGGCTTGTCTTCGGTTGGGCGTGTCCATTTGGCCAGCAACTGTCCTTCAGTGGTAAAGGCGGCCATTTTGATCTGTGTACCCCCAATATCTATTCCGATGACACGGTTCATGATGTCATGCGCCGATGTTGTCGCGGTCGGTGTGACTTTGTACATTTGTGACGCATCAAATCAAGTTGCGCGCGTTCGGCGGGTTACTCGAGGTGCACGATACCATGTTTGATTGCGGCGATAACAGCGCCGACGCGGTCCTGGACACCCAACTTGACAAAGAGGTTTTGCAGATGCGTCTTTACGGTCGGTTCGGAAATTCCGAGTGCAGCGGCGATTTCCTTGTTACTACGGCCTTTGACAAGTGCCTGTAGCACCTCAAGTTCGCGTTGGCTGAGGTCAGCGCGCAACAGCCGTTTCGCAAGCCGATCGGCCACTTTGCTGGGCATGATCTGTTGACCTGCGTCTGCAGCGCGTATAGCAGCCAAAATTTCTTCTTTCGGTGTGTCTTTGAGCAGATAGGATTTTACACCTGCCTGACAGGCGCGATAAATGTCCTCGTCGGTATCGTATGTGGTGAGCACGATAACCTTTGCATCGGGGAATTCCTTGCGCAGTGCGATTATTGCTTCAACACCACTAAGCCCTTGCAGGCGCAAGTCCATCAACACCACATCAGGCTGGTGCCGGCGATACACATCGAGCACTTCGCGCCCGTCGCCTGTTTCACCCGCAAGCACCATGTCAGGCTGACCCTCGACAAGTGCAGCTACACCCATTCGGAATGCAGGGTGATCATCCACAATCATCACCTTGATTTGCTTTTTCGGTTTCATTTCACGGGTCGGCCACAACCACATCGCGTACGGTTGTGTGGCTGCAGCGCGCAACCAATTATGTTTGCGGCACGGGTACGGTTGCAACAATTTCGGTGCCGTGCCCCGGGCTGCTCCGGATATCGAACTGCCCGCCCAGTTGAACGGTGCGTTCGCGCATGCCAACCAGGCCGAACCGGCTGCGTGTCGAGCGCGCTTGCTCGGGCACAAACCCGCGCCCATCGTCGCGCACGCGTAGGCTGACCGTACCGTTGCTGAATGTGAGTGTTATCTCGATCTGAGTCGGTTGCGCATGTTGAAGTGCATTTGTGATGGCTTCCTGACAGATACGCAGCAGCGCATTTTCTGCCAGGGGCGGTAATCGGCGCGGTTGGCCGTTGACATCGAATCTGGCACAAATTCCGGTGCCGTTTGTCAATTGCTCAAGCAGGCTCGGCAACACAGTTGTCAAGTCGCCGTTCTCGAGCACCTGCGAGCGCATGTTCCAGACTGCGTTGCGCGCGTCTGCCATGCTGCTGCGGGCAAGCTCGAGCGCAATTTCAAGGTGTTTGGCTGCACGAGCTGAGACGGCCTTGACGTCATCCCTGATCAAATCAAGGTGCAGCACAATTGCACTCAGCCCCTGGGCGAGGATGTCGTGGATTTCACGTGCCATGCGGTTGCGCTCGGCCAGCACAGCAGTAAACTGCGCCTCGGCCATTGCACGTTGCGCAGCCTGCTCGCGCAGACGCAACCGCGCTGCAACTGTCACACCGATTATCGTCAGCAAAAGTGCAACAACCGCACCGCTCAGTATCCACAACAGCCGTTTGCCATGCCACAGTGCCGGCGGACTGATCACGGCAAGGTCGCTCGGTGTACGCAGCAGCAACTGAATCCCGCTCGGCTGGCGCATTCCGCTGGATGGTCCTTCAGCCTCGTGTAACGCACTGCAAATGCCGGTCACGCGCACGCGGCTGCCCGGCTCGACTTTCTTTGGCGGAGCCAACTGCGCACGCGCAGGAATGACAGCTCTGAAACTCATCTCCCCGGACTGCACAAGCCATGCCCACCCTTGCTGAGTAGATTCCTGCCCGAGCAACGTGCCTTCAACACTCACAAGATCAGCATCGTGATCAAATCCGTTGGCTGCATTTGTCAGCACGATCGGGGCAGGCACAGGCCCAGAACCGATCTTGCGGAAAATTGCGTCTTCGAGCACCGGACTGTAGCCGCCGTGGCCGGGAAACCCGAGCACGTCAACCACGTCACCTACCACCAGCCCGCTCGTATCACGCGTGCGCACGCACAACCCGCGTGTCTCATCCCGAACCCAAAATTCGCGTGGTTGCGTGCAGGTGACAACACCACGAACGCGCACGCGATGCCCGAACAAACCGCCCGAGGCAAACTGCAACAGCGAATCTATCGGTTGCACGGGCACAGCAAAAGGATCTGCCGGTGGGGGCACTTCAACCACAACAGGCACTTCGGCAGGTATTGCAAGCAACGGACTCAACGTTTGCCTGTATTTGTTGACCAGGTAATAACACACACCGCGCAACCGCACCTCGGCATCCACAATCGGCTCGGGCAACTCGGGTCTGTTAACACGCACAACAAGTCGGCCGCCACCAGTTGCAACCTCGAGCCTGCATTTGCGGCGCTGTTTCAGGTCGGGTTCGTAATGTCGCACTATGCCGCGCACTTCGACCCACTGCGCATCGAGCCGGCCTGAGGCAATCTCATCAAAAGTAACCCGACGCGGCTCGGGCACTTCTGCCTTGCCAAGCTTGCGCAGCTCGCGCACGCGGACAAACGGCGCAAATTCACCCGGGTCCGTCACACCCTCGACCTCGACAAGGTCGCCTGGATGCAATTGTGCAACAGCCGCAGCAGTGGCACGCAGGTAAACGCCGGCTCGACCATCGTGCATGGCAAAGCCTTCGCCACCTGCCTCGGACTCGCCTATGACAACACCGCACAGCCGCACCGGCAATTTTTGCGCTGCCTCGGCTGAAGCAAGCGCGCTAATTTGGCTCACATTGGTGAGCGGTAAGACCGGCTTTTCGACAAGCGCCTGTCCGTATCCGACAACTATGCCACAGACAATGACCAATGCGGCAAACCGACCGGATCGCCTTTTGGCCGAGCGATTTGTCATCGTTGGCACAAACCAAAAATGCACCAACCATATTCGATGCGCAACCTATAGGCCGTTCGATCGCAAAAAATCATACTTTTGTAGGATTGATTTTGTGCGCGGCTTATGCTAAAAAGTGCGCAACAAAAATTGAAACTCCGCAAAATCAACTGAAAAACTGACAAGCTTATGAAGAAAGCGCTATTGGTCGGTGTTGTGATGAGTAGTTTGGTTTGGGCGCAACTCGCTTTGTGCGATACGGTCGTCCTGATCAACAATGACGCCATAGGGAGCAGCTCCTTTAACGCGGCTGGAAACTGGAGCAACGGCCAGCCGCCCGGCCCGGGTAACGATTACGTGACTCAAGGTTACCTGCTGCGCACACCGGCTACTGCCGGAAATTATACTTTTGCGGGTGATTCGCTCAGAGTCGGCGGTGGTACGGGAGGTGGACCGTTTCTCACCGACGGCAATGTCAACAATAACTCCTTCATTAACAAGACCCCGAACGCGCCAATTATCACGGTCAATAACCTGATCCTTGACGCTTCGTACATCCGAGACGGGATGGGAAGCAGCGATGTCTGGACACTGGCAGGCAACATAACCGTTACAGCTAACGGTGGCGGGTTTGCCGCGCAATGCAGGTTCAATGTTGACTCGGCAATTCACGGCTCAGGCACACTGTACATAGCAGATAATGGCAGCGGCGAAGCCGCACGCACGATCTATATCAATTCCCCAGCTAATACGTACACGGGCAGTATAATACTGGTATCGCGGAGTGGCAGGCCGAACAACAATTACAGTCGCCTTACATTTTCAGATGACAGCCGGATGAACTTTGTCATTGGCCCCAGCGGCGTAAACAACAGCATCACTGGCTGGGGCACACTGACACTTAACGGGGATTTTTACTTTGACCTTTCAGGCGCAGGCAACAACCACGGCGATACTTGGACGATTATAGGGATGGGACCGAGTCTGACGGTTTCATACGGTGACACGTTTTCTGTGATTGGGTTCAACCGCGTAGGCGGCGGGACCGGGCCGGGCTTGTGGCTTGGCGAGGCCAACAGTGTTACTTATACGTTCGACACGGCAACTGGGATTTTGGCTGTGCCCGAGCCGTCGGTTTACGGCATTGCACTGGTGGGCTTGGCGGTTGCCGCTCTGCTCCGGCGCCGAATTGGGTAAGAGGCCGTGCATAATCAGGCAGATTGATTTCGAGATGTGGAAAAAACCGGCCAGTGACTGGCCGGTTTTTTTGTTTGGGTTGAAACAAACCCGGGCGCAAAGCCCGGGTGACAGCACCGCCCAAATCATACCTTTGGATGATTGAAGAAACTGCGCAAAATTATTACACTTGCGCAAAAGTAAAACGGCATGCGGTTTGACTTTGCATCGTCGGCTCGACCCGGACACGAGTGCGGCAACGGATTTGTTGCAACAGCATGGTGCAATCCGTTTTACAACCTGAATTGAACAATCACAAATTAACCCTACACCGTATGAAGATGCGAACATCGCGTAAGTCGTTCGTGGTAATGCTGGCTGTAGTTTGCACTTTGACAAATGTGCACGGCCAAATCTTGACCTGGGACGCTGACCCAACCACGCCCGGTGCACAGGACGGCCCCGGCATTTGGAACACAACAACAAACACCTGGTGGACCGGCGCAGCAAATGCAACCTGGAGCAGCACAATACCGAATGCGGCAACATTTGGTGCAGGCTCAGGTACCGCAGGCACGGTTACATTGGGCGAACCGATTGTGTCGGGCAACATCAGGTTTAATGCACCTGCTGTTGGTAACTACACAATTGCAGGTGGCGGTTACACGCTCGGCCTGACAAACCGGAACATTTATCCGACCGTCAATGCGACAATCAGCGCTGACATTGTCGGTACCGGCATCACCATCAGCCATGGGCCACCGAACGGACCGAGTGGGTTGCTCATACTATCGGGCAATAACAGATTTGGCGGCGCATTTACACTCGGCCAGAATGCCAATAACGAGGATGGACAAGGCCCAGTCAACACTACCTGTGCAGCGCGGATAACATCGAGCACTGCGCTTGGCACAAGCACGATTAATTTCAACAGCCAAGGTAATGCAACAAGTCCGCGGCTTGAGTTGGTTGGCGGTATCACCGTGACAAATCCGATCACGTGGCAGGCACGCAACAATGTTACACCTGCATTTGTCAGCTTCAGCGGTGCGAATACGCTTTCAGGTCCGATCACACTTGCTGCAGGCGGCACGCAATATCGTGTACTGGTGTATGGGTCGAGTACATTGACCATGGCAGGTAACATGACGATTCAAACTGCAGGTGCGCGTACGATTGTTTTGGACGGCACAGGCACAGGCACTTATAGCGGCGCATTTACAGGCGGTAACGCGGCTGCATGGACAAACATTGTTCTCAAAGGCGGGCTAGGCACATGGACACTGTCAGGCCCAAACACGTTTGCCGGCTCATACGGGCTAAGCGGCGGCACACTGGTCCTTGACTATACTGCGCAGAACAATGCAAAGCTTTATTCGGGTTGTCCGTTATTCCTTTCTGGCGGAACACTCACACTTAATGGGGGCTCATGGACTGAAACTGTCAGCTCGAACGTTTTGGTTGCAGGCGCGTCGAGAATCACGCGCGCAAGTGGCTCAAGCACACTTCGGCTCAACGCAATCAGTCGTCAGGCAGGCAGTACAATTGATTTTGCTGCAGCCGGTATTGCAGATACCGATTCACCGAATGTAAACGGTATCCTTGGCGGGTACGCCACAGTGGCCGGATCAGACTGGGCAATAAACTCGACCGGCGGTAGCGATGGACCGATTGGGGTTTATACCGGTTACACTGACATCGCAGCCACGGGCAGCACGATCAATGATAACGCAACTTCGAACGTGCGGCTCAACAGCGCGGGTTCAGGCGGCAACATCACGCTCGGGTCAACGACGACTACAATAAACACCCTTCTTCAAAACACTACGACCGCCGCAACAGTAGATACATCCAGCCGGACACTGCGGCTCGGGCCAACTGGTGGCGTGCTTATCCCGAGCGGTAGGGCAGGCTTGACGATCGGTACAAGCCCAGATGCAGGTGTGTTAACCGCGGGTGGGTCAGACAACACACCGGGTGAAATCATCCTGATCAATCACTCGGCCGGACCAATTGTCATCAACTCGACAATCACAGACAACGGTTCAGGCGCGGTGTCATTAACAAAGAGCGGCAGTGGGTCGGCCATTCTCAGTGGCAACAACACGCATACGGGCACAAACTACATCGTTGGTGGCACACTTGTCATTAGTAACAGCGCTAACATCGGCTCCGGCCCGGTCGTCATAAACGGCGGTACGTTACACGTTATCGGTGATATTGATTTGCCGAACAGCGTGATGGTTGGTCCCGTAGTCGGGTACGGCAGTGGCACAATCAGTGTTGCAACGAACCGCACGCTGACACTTTCAGGTGTGGTTTCTGAGAGTGCCTACATCGGCCCGGCCAATGCCGGTACACTCGTTAAGACCGGGCCGGGCACACTGGTCCTGGCATCAGCAGGGAACACTTACAGACTCGGCACGGTTATCAACGAAGGCATAGTCAGAATTACAACCGGCGCAGTATTGGGCGGCTTTGACGGCCCAACACGCAACGGCACATTCACTTGTTATCATCCGGAGAACATTGTGCTCGATGGCGGTACACTCGAAGCCGACGCATCATTTGAGCTTGGTGCAATGCGCGGGATTAGGCTGGGGCCGATCGGTGGTGCAGGCAGCGGCACAATCAGTGTGACCGAGTACAATACACTGACGTTTAACGGCCAGATTTCGGACAACTGGGGTGGTACAGGCACGCTCATCAAGGACGGTAACGGCACATTGTCGCTCGGTGGCAGTGTGAATGATTACTCCGGCAACACGATCATTCGCGCTGGCACGTTGCAACTAACCCATGCGCGTGCGTTACCGACTGGGCCAGACAAAGGTAATATCACCAACTACGGCACGCTGGCTCTGAACAACGTCAGCGTTACCCTGAACCGCATAACCAGCCCGGGAACGATTGATCACTTGGGCAGTGATGCAGTTACACTTACAATCGGCGCAAATAACACCGACGACAGTGTTGCCGGCGGCATAAACAACTCCGGTGGTGGGCCGTTGACACTTGTCAAGGCCGGCTCCGGCACACTAACACTTGGCGGCACGAGCAGTTACTCGGGTGCAACTCGAATAACCGGTGGCACACTCAGACTTGCTGCCGGTGCATCAATTGGTGCAACCACAAACATCATCGTCGGTGCAGGTGCGGTTTTGGACGTGACAAGCTTGAGCGGTGCGACGTTGACACTCAATAGCGGGCAGACACTGTCGGGCTCCGGCACGGTCCAAGGCTCGATTGCAGACAGTTGGGGTGCTGCAATTGCACCGGGTACAAGCGCCGGAACACTCACGATTAATGGTAATCTGACATTGGGCGGTGGCGGTAACCTGAACTTCGAGCTTGCGAATGTGACCACACCTGGCAGTGGTGTAAATGACCTGTTGGTTGTGACCGGTACGCTAACGGTCTCAGGTTCAACGACACTGAACTTGAGTTATCTGCAGGGTGTACCGGCTGCCAGTGGCAAATACACACTCATCCAGTACGGCGCATTCTCGGGTGACGTGAACAGCATTTCCGTGCCGGAAGGATTCATCATCACAAACAATACCGCTGCAAAGGCGGTTGAACTGGTTGTTGTGCATCAACCGGTTACATTGACATGGCGCGGCGATGGTACTGCGAATGTGTGGGATACAGCAATAACGCCCAACTGGCTGCTAGGCGGGTCGCCACAGGTGTTCTATACGGGTGACACAGCGGTGTTCGATGACACAGGTTATAACACGCCTCCAATCAACATTTCAGGCACGGTTTATCCGGGTGCAACAGTTGTAAATGCTTCGAAAGATTACACATTCAGTGGCGGTGCAATCGGCTCAGGCGCACTAACAAAGAGCGGTACAGGAACACTCACATTGGAGAACGACAACTTGTTCAACAGCGTCTTGATCAATGCTGGCACGGTGCAGATCGGTAGTGGCGGCTACAGCGGCACGATTGCGGGTGGCACGATCACAAACAATGCCGCCTTGGTTGTGAACCGCGCAGATGCTATAACGGTCACAAACGAAATAACCGGTTCCGGAACGCTCAAACAAGTCGGTTCAAGCCAGACCGTCTTGACGGCCAGCAACAGTTACACTGGCTTGACCATAGTTGATGCGGGCACGTTAAGTCCGCGTAACAGTGCTGCACTGGGTACAACTGACGGCGGTACAATAGCGACCAACGCCGGCCTGCTTTACCTCGATGCGAACATCAACTTCCCGGCCGAACCGCTGACGTTACAAGGGGCGAACTTGCGCAAAGGCGGTGCGGGTATGACGGTCTTTGGCGGGCCGGTGACACTTGTTGGCGATTCGACGTTCTACGTTGACGGCAACGCGACGTTAGTGTTGAGCAACGCCGCTGGTGTAAATGGCGCTGCTGTAAATGCAAATCTCACACTCACAGGCGACAGTGGCAGTTTAGGTGTGATTGCCGGGCCGCTCAACCTTGGCGCGGGCATGATCACCAAAGACGGTGCTGGCGCATGGAAACTTAGCGGACCAGGTGTATTTGGCGGGTTCACTGCGATTAACAACGGCGAACTGATAATCGGTCATCCACAGGCACTCGGCTCGGTTACAAACCTGCCGGTCAGCACACAGGCAGGCGGCCCGGGCATAACCGGCACACGAATTACGGTTGCCGATGGCACAGCGGTGTCGAATGTATGGGTTGGTTTGCCATCGGATGCATCTTATCGGTCGGCTCTGTTCAGCCGTGGCACAGGCGGTGTGACCAACGTTTGGGCCGGGCCGATCGCATTTACCGGGTACGAAGGTACAATCAATTTCGGTACTGAACCCGGTGCGGTGTTTGTCATAGCCGGGCCGATCACAAACGACACGTTTACGGGCGTGCTGATCATACGCGGGTTCGGTGGTGGCGGCACAAGCGGTGCGGGTTGCACAGGCATAATAACTGCCCCGATCAAGCTCGACCCGACCATGGCGCGTGTGTCGGTTGATGACGGTTCGACCTGGATAATTGCTTCGACAGGCAACAGTTATGCAACCAACAACATCACAAGCGGCGTGCTCAAGCTCGGCGCGCACAATGCACTGCCAACGAGCTGCGCGCTTGTGTTCGGTATAGGCGGTGCACAGGCTGAAACATTCGATTTGGCCGGGTTCAACCAGCAGTTGGGTGCAATTGACACATTAAGCATAACTGCACGGATAATTGGCAACAGCAGCACAACGTCAGATTCGCTCCTGACACTTGCCGGGCCGAATGTCTCGATGTTTGGTGGGACAATTGTTGACGGGATAGGCGAGGGCACGCGCAGAGTTGCACTTACATTGACAGGTGGAGCAACACTGACGTTGACCAACGTCAACACGTACAGTGGTGACACCACGATCGGTTCAGGGTGCACGCTGCTATTGGCCGGGAACGGCTCGATTACGAACAGCGCAAACATTGTGCTCGGTTCAGGCGCTACACTGGACGTAACCGGTCGGCCGGACGGCACATTGACCGTTAGCCCGGTCCAAACGCTCAAAGGTACCGGCACATTCAACCTGAGCGGTAACCTCGTCAATACCGGCACAATCGAAATGAAGGTCAACAAAACCGGCAGCACACTCACAAGCGACCGATTGATTGTCTCGGGCAACATCACTTACGGCGGTACGTTAAGCGTGGTACGCAGCGGTGACCCGCTTGCAGTTGGCGACAGCTTCACATTGTTCAGTGCCGCAGGTGCATCCGGCAACTTTGCCAGCATTGTTGGTTCACCCGGGCCAGGCCTGGGATGGAATTTCAATCCTGCCAGTGGCGTGTTAAGTGTTGTTGTTGGCGGGCCGCCCACTACACCAACGAACATTTCGTACAGTGTAAGTGCGGGTAACATCACATTAAGCTGGCCGGCAAGCTACATCGGCTGGATACTACAGGTGCAAACCAATGCACTCACAAAGGGTATTAGCACAAACTGGGTTGATGTACCCGGGTCAGCCAGCACGAACCAAGTTGTTTTCCCAATCGGCACAACAAACGGCACGGTGTTCTTCAGGCTGCGTTATCCGTGAAGCTGGCATTGTTGAGCCGTTGCAATTGTTGAATAATCGGCGTAAGTTGTAACGGGCTGAGGGTGTTGCAAGAATGCAACAGCCCAAATGAATTTGCTTATGAAAAATTCGAAAAGCAACTGGCCAAGCTGCCCGCGCCCGAATGGGCATGATCGAGTAACCCCCGAGGCGTTCACACTAATCGAGCTGCTGGTTGTCATTGCCATAATAGCGATTCTGGCAGCCCTGCTTTTGCCGGCGTTATCAGCAGCTAAAGAACGCGGTAAGCGCGTAAAGTGCATGTCGAACATGCACCAGATCGCCGTTGGCATAACAGTGTATGCGTCTGAATACGAGGACCGCGTGATACCGGCACGCCATGACGGCTACAACTTCGTCATCAACTGTCTGAATCGCTTTGAACGTGAAGCCGCCAAATTGGTAAATCTGACTATAGAAACAAAAGCACCAAGCGTGTGGACCTGTGCGAACCGGCCGCACCTACCCGTATTCGAGCAGCAATACGAGCAATGGGTACTCGGCCTGCTGTATTATGGCGGGCTTACCAATTGGAGTAACCCGATCGGCACGTTCAGGAACCCGCCAAGCCCGGTCAAGCTCAGCCAGGCAAAGGCACATTGGGTATTGGCTGCTGACCCAGTGATGAAGGTCGAGGGTAAATGGGGCGGGCAGGTTGCCGGACGCGAGTTTGTATATGAAGGCATGCCACAACATCGCGGGCCACGCTCGATGGTGCCGGTCGGTGGCAACGAAGTGTTTGCTGACGGGTCGGCAGCGTGGTTCAAATTCGAGCAGATGTTCTTCATTCATTCATGGAACCTGAGCGGGCGGATTGCTTACGTGTACCAGGACCCGAAGGATTTCCCGCCTCAAATGCAGGCCCGGTTGAATGAAATCAGAGCTAAACCCTGAATAAACCAAGTGGTGGCCAAGGTGATGTCGCGCTTCGAGTTGAAATTGCTTCAATAGCAACAGTGCTGACCGCGCATTTTTTGCCCGTACCCGAACGACGGATTTTTTTCCCCGGAGCAGTATCAGCCAAACCAAGCGTGCCAGTCACATACCCGAAATGAACAGGAAAGGCCGGTCAACTCAATGAAAATGCCCATGTGCACATGGAAACGCCTTGCGCACGGCATTATCGGCCTGCTGATGACGGTATGCGCATTAACAGTGGCGTTTACCGCTAGTGGCAATGCACAAACGTTGGTCATTACCAATGGTGTGCATCTGTTGCCTGGCCTGACCAATACAACGGTCATTCTGACCGGCAGGTGCGAGTTGCGTATCACCGGGTCAAACAATCCGGTCTCAGGCTGTACGATCCATCTCAACGCGTCTGATGCATGGTTGGTGCTGCTCAACGTGAAACCGTCGGTGGCAGTTAGCACGGTCATTCCGCAGGTGCGCATCAACGGCGCAGGCGCCGTCGCCGATAGTAACTGTCGTGTGGTACAATACGGTGTCGGCACAGTTGTCATCCCGCAATCAGGCTCGTTTCAACCGCTCCGTGTGTTTAGCGGACCGCACTTTACTGGCGACGGGCTGTCACTTGGCAGATACGTGTATTACAGGGGGACAAATCTGGGTGCATTAAATGCCGCAATCAGCTCGTTCAAACTTAAGCGCGGTTACATGGCCACATTCGCGCAGCTCGAGAACGGGACCGGTCTGAGCAAATGTTACGTTGCAGCCGATGGCGATCTTGAGGTTGGCGTGTTGCCAGGTGCATTCGATAATAATTTCAGGTTCGTCTATGTTGTGCCGTGGCGATGGACAAGCAAGAAAGGTATTGCAGGTGACCCCGGCATCAGCCTGCTGAACGTTCAGTGGTGGTACAACTGGAACATAAACGAAAACTCGGTGCGCGACCGTGAATACGTGCCGATCAAACAGAAGCGGGATTGGCCGAGCCTGGCGCAGGATTGGCAGGCACGTGGCTCGATTCATTTGCTCGGATTTAACGAGCCGGACAAGTCGGACCAGGCAAACATGACCGTTGCAGAGGCAATTGCTGCATGGCCGGATTTGCTTGCGACAGGATTGCGCGTTGGGTCACCTGCAACCACAGACGGCGGTCGGAGCAGTTGGCTATATCCGTTCATTGACCAGGCAGACGCAGCCGGGTTACGGGTTGATTTTGTTGCGGTGCATTATTACTGGTGTTACAACCCGGCTGACCCGGACGGCGCAGCGAATCAGTTCTATAATTTTCTCAAAGCTGTCTATGACCGTACCAAACGCCCGATCTGGGTGACCGAATGGAACAACGGCGCAAACTGGACGAGCTGCGGTGACCCGACCTTCGAGCAGCAACGCGCTGCTATAGCAAAGATGATCGAGATGCTCGATAACACACCGTTTGTTGAGCGGTACGCACTTTATAACTGGGTCGAGGACTGCCGCGCAGTTGTAACCAACGGTGTGCTCACGCCTGCAGGCGAAGTGTACCGCGACAAGATATCGCCGATCGGTTATGTCCAAGAGCTGCCGGATACTGGCTCACGCGGGATTACACAACTTAACTTTGATGGTGATACACTCGACAGCTCTGGCTTTGGCAACAACGGTATGGCTGTCGGTGCGCCTGGATTCGGCCCGGGTCAAAAAGGCCATGCAATCGAGCTGGACGGCACAAACAGTTATGTGCAATTACCCCCAAGTGTTGCACGGAGCAACGCTTTCAGTTTTGCCGCGTGGGTGTACTGGCGTGGTGGCGATAACTGGCAGCGGATTTTCGATTTCGGTAATGATACACAGCAGTACATGTACCTGACACCGCGCTCGGCCGGTGGCATGCTCGAGTTCGGTATCACCACCAACGGCCCAGCAAGCAAACAATACGTCGGCACGGCTGCACTGCCAACCGACACATGGTGTCACGTCGCCGTAACCCTCAGCGGTAACATTGCGCGCATCTACACAAATGGTCTGCTTGCCGCATCAGCAACCGGTATCACCCGTAAACCAGCCGAGTTTAAGCCGACCAAAAATTACATCGGCAAAAGCCAGTGGCCGGCTGATCCGCTGTTCATGGGGTTGATTGACGATGTGCTCATAACAGATTACGCACTCACTCAGGCACAAATCGCTGCACTGCTGACGAATTCGCCGCCTACTGTTACCACGAACTATTTCGACGGTGGTTCTGCACTGCAAGGCCAGTTTTATAGTAACAGCATTGCCGGCACAGGGTTTGATCCTGACCCGGGTGACGCGCTCGTTTACAGCAAGGCAACCGGGCCGGCTTGGTTAAACGTCGGACCAGATGGTACACTGACCGGCACACCGGGCATGATTGATCAGGGCACAAACCATTTCACCGTACGCATCACAGACTCAGCCGGTCAAAGTGCGTATGTTGTTGTTGCGATCGGTTTGCCGGTCTTGTACGGACACGGCACCTGGATTTCAAACTCTGACGGCTTGTGGAGTGAAACGAACCGATGGCGAACCGGGTTTGTTGCAAACGGCCCCGGATTCACTGCCGATTTCAGCACAATTAACATCACCGCTGACCGCACGGTTAACCTGGATTCATCACGTAGCATCGGCACGATGCGGTTCGGCGACACCTCAGGTACACAAAACTGGACAATCACAACAACAAACGATGCTGTGTTAACGCTTGACAGTGCCAGTGCAACCAGTCAGCCGAGTCTGGTTGTTACAAATACTGCAACACTGCGTGTGTCACTGGCCGGCACAAACGGATTCGCCAAGAACGGCCCCGGCACGCTTGTGCTTGCAGCGCCAAACGCGTTGTCAGGCACACTCACAATTGACACTGCAAGCACAACAGCCAATGAAGGCAGTGTGCGTGTGGCGCATCCGTTGGGGGTGATCAACGTCGGCACGATTCTCATCCGAAACAATAACAACGGCAGCTCGACATTCGAGCTGGACGGTTCAACAGGCAATATTACCGTGCCGGGCAGGCTGACAATAAACTGCCGTAATGTTGATGTACCGGCGATTCGAAGTTTTTCAGGCACAAACACATTCACTGGGTTTATCGGGCTCGAGGTTGGCGGTAACCGTGTGATTTACCAGTGTGACTCGGGTCTTATGGTCTTTGCAGGAACAAACCAGTACATCGGCTCGCTTACGGGTAGCCGGAGCTACATTTTCACCGGTGCAGGTAATCACCTTGTGACCGGGCCAATTCGCAATTCGACAAATGGCGCACCGATTAACCTGGCAAAAATGGGAACAGGCACACTCACGCTCGCCGCTGCAAACAACTACGGCGGTACAACAGCAGTCAGCAACGGCACATTGCTCGTGAATGGAGCGATCAGCAGCACCGGTGCAGTTGTGGTTGCAGCGGGCGCAACCTTGGGTGGCAACGGCACAATAACCGCACCGGTCACAGTTGTCTCGGGCGGCATTCTTGCACCCGGGGTGGTCATCGGCAGATTGACGGTAAACAATTCGGTCACGTTGCAACCCGGCAGCATAACGCGGTTCGAGCTGGACAAGGCGGCAAACACAAACGATTTCCTGCGTGTGACCGGCACGTTAACAGTTGCGGGCACACTTGTTGTGACAAACATTGCTGGCACGCTTTGTCCTGGCGACGTGTTCACGCTGTTCAGCGCCAACAACGTCACTGGCAGTTTCAGCACACTTGTGTTGCCGCCGTTGAACTTCGGCCTTGCGTGGGACACAAGCAGGTTGGCAAATGCCAACGGTGTCTTATCGGTAGTGGCCACAAACCCGCCTAACGTGCTGAGCGCACAGGTCCATCAAGATGGTCTGTTTGGCCTGACCGGGCTTGGCTCAGCCAGTCAACGGTATCAACTGTTTGCCACAACAAATTTGACCCCACCAATCGTGTGGGAGCCGGTGACAAATGCCGTTGCCGACACAAACGGGTTGTTCGAGTTGATTGACCCGGAGACACCCAACTTTATGCTGCGGTTTTATCGCGTTCAGGCAGTGCCGTAAGCCGTGAAAATGAACCTGAAACGTAACTTTGCACATATCGGCTGGTTGATTGCGCTCGGGCTGGTTTGCGGAGCCGGCCTTTGTCTTTGGCAAACAGGTTCGCGCGCCGCACGACCCGACACACCGGCTGCATCAGCGGATTCACTGAAAAGTGCACGGGTACCGTCTGCGGGTTCCCCCGACACGGGTTCGCAAGTGGCATTTGCAAATGCGCATGCGCTGTCCACAAACACCTGGCCTGCACCGCAATTGCGTCCGTTACAGGTTGCGCGTCAGAGCCTGTACTTCGAGTGGACCGCTGATAATGCAATGGACACGAATGTCCTCAGGCAAATTGCGCACAATGAACTCGAGTACCAACGGCTGGTTGAAGAAAACGCACGGATCATCCGGCGTCAATTGGTTTACCGCAAGGAAACCATTGACACGATCATACAGCGGCATCGCACGGTTGGCATGCCGGTTAACCAGCTTATGGTGCCGGGTCTGGACGGACAAGAGTTTGTGATCGAGGTAGCCGAAGCCGAGCTGCATCCGTCGGGTCTTGAGGGTGCACTTGCGGGGCGGCTGATGGGTTGTCCGGACTCGATTGTCACGTTGGCATTCAAATGTGGGCGCGAATCGTTTACTGTGATTGCGCCTTCTGCGGGTGTATATCTCCAGGGCGATCCACGTGAGCCGGGCGAAGTTATAGTCAAAAGCATTGACCCAGCAACGTACATCCCCGGCATTTGTGGCACACCATGAACATGCAACTGTATCGAGCAAATCGGGCATTTACAGTCGGTGGCTTCCGAGCCGCACGTGGAGCACTATTGAGTTATGTGCTGATTGCAGTTGCAGTGGCGGTGCATGCCGGCCTTGAATCTGGTGTTGAAGCCGATCTTGCCTGTTGTTACGCGCCGAGTTACGCCGCAAGTGTGGGTGGTGAAGCCAATGCACAGGTGCTGCTGGCAAACGCAGTCATGGGTAACAACGTGCTCCAGCGGCAGAGCGGCACCGGCGCACGAATCCGAATAGCCGGGTATTATCAGTCAACAAATGACCCGGTTGACTGGACCACAACAGGCGGAATGGTGAGTTGGCTGCAAAACAATGATTCGCGTGTGGCTGATGTCGTGGCGTACGGGTCAACTGTTGGGGCTGACCTTGTGCTGTACGTGGTAAAAAACAGCGACTCGAGCAGCGTTGCGGCAGTTGCGTACGAGCCGGGCACATATGCAGTCTATAACCCCGGAGCAGTATGGTACGTGGTTCTTGCACATGAAACCGGCGGGCATAATTACGGTCGTACACACAACGACGGCCTGCTCAATCCCAAAACAATAATGCTGCACAACTATTGCGGCGGCGGTGCGACTCCGCCGTACTTCTATACCAACCCAAAAATCTGGTTTAACAACGTGCAGTTGGTCGGTGACCCAAACAACAACTGTAACATGGGCAACCTTGTCAATGGGGGCGATAATTCATCGCCTAGCCCGCAACCGGTCACAGACAGGCGTACCCGGCCCGCTGCAGGGCCAAACCTGGGCCACGTAGTGTTGCGTTGGGTGTTCACAAACGCACCAGGCGCAGCACCAGCAGGGACAACAAATTTCGATCTTGTCAGTGGTGCGCCGGCAATTGTCCGTGGTAACGGAGCGACTTATACCGGCAAAGCACTCCGAATTCCCGGCGGCACAACAGGCAATGTGCCAATGAACGCGATGTCGGCCTACGTTGATCTGCCGAACGGAATCATCTCGGCGCACACAAACATCACAATCGAGATTTGGGCTGCGTTGTTGTCGTTGCAGAACTGGGGCCGGATTTTCGATTTCGGTCGAACGATACAGGCTGGGGACGGGTTGGGTGCACCGGGCGAATATACCGGTTTGCCCGGCACACCTGCACCCGGCACCACGCAATCGTCTGATAACATCATGCTCAGCGGGTTCATCGGCACAAACATCAACCAGCAACGGTTCGAAGCGCGGCTCAATGCTGGGCCGCAAATCCGACTCGATTCCGGCCTGCCGACCAGCATTGGTGCATTGCACCTTTACACTGTCACATTTACCGCTGGGGCGGGTGCATACGGTGCAACTGGCGGTCGGTGGCAATGGTATCGTGACGGTTGCCTGATCGGTTACCTGGACGTGACAAATCAGCTTGTTGAAATCGAGGACGTAAACAACTGGCTGGGCCGATCAATGTGGAGCGCGGATAACAATGCAAATGCCGATTACTACGAGGTCCGGCTCAGCAATGTTGCACTTTCACCGGGTGAGGTACTGGCCAATTACCTTCTTGGCCCGCACTACTTTGCAAGTGCAACTGTCTGGCTCACAAACAGTGATGCCTCGGGCACAAGTTCGTTCAATGCAACGGGTAACTGGAGCAGTGGCGCGCCCCCAACAAGCACGAATACCTATGACACATTAAACTTTACGCTGCGTACACCGGCTGCAGCCGGGAACTTCACATTTGCCGGTGCGTCGTTGAAACTGTCGGGTGGAACACTGATTTACAAAGGCACAGTAAGCAGCACAATTACCGTATCGAATCTGGTGCTTGACGGTGGCACGGTACATCATGGCGGCTCGGGCACGTGCACAATTGCAGGCAACATCGCGGTCGGCACAAACGGCGGCGCGTTCAATGCCGTTAACAACACGTTCAGTGTCACTGCCGACATTACCGGTGACGGCCCACTGACTTTTCTGGGAAAGGCAACAACTTTGCTCGGCAATAATAACGGTTATAGAGGCAGGATTTACATCGGCAACGGCGCAGCCGGTACGCTGGCGATCAATACGCAGGCAAGGCTCGGTGCAAGCCCGGCTGTGTTCACGCCGGATCAGCTTGTGCTGAATCGCGGTACACTCCAAACAACTGCAACCATGGCACTGGACGACCCGAACCGCGGGATTCTGTTGGACACAAGCGGCGGTACGTTTGATGTAGCAGGTGGCACAACACTGACTTTGGCAAGCGTGCTTTCGAGTCCGGCTACACCTGCGAATGTTGTTGCCGGCGCACTTACAAAGGTCGGGGGCGGCACATTGGTTCTTAGCAGCCCGAGCAATACGTTCAAAGGCACGTTGTTTGTTGATACGGGCAGCACAAGCAGCAGTGACGGTATTGTCCGTGTGGCGAACAACCGCGTGCTCGCAAATGCGCACTCGCCAATTTTCATCCGGAACAACAACAGCGGCAGTTCGACCTTGCAATTGGACGGTACAACAGAGCCGATAACACTGCCGCAGACAATTTCACTCAACGGCCGTAACAATACGGTACCGGCAATTCGGAACATGGCAGGTACAAACACAATCGCAGGTGGCATCAGCATTAACGTTGGGGGCAGCTATTACATCGTTCAGTCTGACGCAGGGCGGTTGAATCTCAGTGGCACAATTTCGTCCGTGGCAACCGGCACGCGTACTTTCACGTTCCAAGGTGGTGGTGACATCTGCATTACGGGCACAATTGTCAACGGTAGCGCGACTGTAAACGTGTTGAAGGCCGGCTCGGGCACGCTCACTCTTGCAAGTGCGAACGCGTACACCGGCACGACAACTGTCAATGACGGCATGTTGCTTGTGACCGGGTCAACCGGGAGCGGAACTGTTACGGTTGCTTCGGGCGCAATTCTTGGTGGCACCGGCACGATCAACGGCCCAGTCACGGTTCAATCTGGCGGTGTGCTTTCACCCGGTAACGTCGGTATCGGCCGGTTAACCGTCAACAATTCGGTTACATTGCAACCCGGCAGCACAACGCGACTCGAGATGGACAGGTCAACCATGACAAATGACGTGCTGCATGTGACGGGTACGTTGAGCTGCGGCGGTACGCTGGCGCTCACCAACTTCGGCGGCGAATTTGTTCCTGGCGACAGCTTCAGGTTGTTCAATGCTGGCAGTTATTCAGGTGCGTTTGCGGTTTATCTGTTGCCCGAGTTGACTTCCAATTTGGTCTGGAAAACGAGTCGCGTCGCAACAGACGGGTCGCTCTGGGTTGTCAGTACTCTACCACCCCTAATAACTCAGGTCGGGTTGGCCGGTGACACGTTCATCATGCACGGCTCGGGCGGCACACCGAACTGGACATTTTACGTGCGTGCCACGACAAACGTTGCCCTGCCGTTTGCCGACTGGGACCGGATCGCCACAAACAGCTTTAATGCCGACGGCAGTTTTACTGTGACCAATTACGTTGACCCGGCTGTGCCACAGCGGTTTTACGTGATCGAGATCGAGTGAAAAAGTGCGGCCTTTTTTGCGTTACGTGTTTTTGGGAACATCTCAACAAACCCGTTAATAAAGTGAAGCTTTACACCAAGTTCCAATCCCGCAGGCCATGGCACAGGTCAATTGCACTAGCCGTTGCATTGTGCCTGCTGCCGTGTGCTCGTGGTTTTGGCCAGACGAATTTTGCCGTACTGGCACCGGATGGTGCATGGACATGGTACAACGACCCGCGTGCACTGTTTCACAATGGCATTTTGTATTTTGGGTATGTCCGCGCCGCAGATGGCAAAACTGTCCTGAGCGCGCTTGACCTACAGACAGGGCAACGAACCGATCTATGGACAAGCACGCGAACCGAACGCGATGACCACAATGTGCCCGGGCTGCTGGTTAAACAGGACGGTACAATGCTGGCTGTGTACGCCAGACACGGCACAGACAGGTTCTTCGCTTACAGACTGACCAGCTCGACCAACCCATGCACACCGGCAGATTGGGGGGCTGAGCTTGTCAGTGCTGATACCGGCACGGGCGTAACGTACGCGAACCCGTTCCAACTGCGTGGCGAGTCTGGCCGGATTTACAACTTCGCGCGCAACCTGAATTACAACCCAACGGTTTTCGTCTCGACAAACAGTGGGTTAAACTGGTCAAGCCCCCAGATTGTCATTCGCACAGGCACAGGCGGCACACGGCCATACGTCAAATATTGCTCAGATTACAACACGCGTATTGACCTGCTGTACACAGACGGCCACCCACGCGACATAACTAACTCGCTTTACCACATCTATTACCAGAACGGCGCCTTTTACAAAACCGATGGCGTGTTGCTTAAGAACTTTACAAACCTGCCCATCCTACACGACGCAGGCGAACGCGGCACCGTCATTTATCAGTACAGCGATGCACCGCAATCTGACCCGAACCAGTGGATACCGACCGGGCGCGCGTGGTGCTGGGAAATTGCGTGTGATACGAACGGCATGCCAGTCTGCGTGTTCACAGTACAACGTGACAATGTCACCGGCACGAACTGGTACGACGACCGTATTTACTACTACTACGCGCGTTGGACGGGCACAAACTGGCAAAAACAGTTCATCGCGCATGCCGGCCGGCCACTGTACAGTGCCGAAGACGATTACGCAGGTGGGATTTGCATTGATCCACAGGACACGCGCGTGGTGTACATCTCAAGCAATGCACAAGACCCGTTCAATCTGTCTGACACAACAAACGTGCCTTTGCGCGCGAATGCACGGTATGAATTGTGGCGCGGTATAACAACTAACGGCGGCCTGAGTTTCACATGGCAACAGATCACATCAAACTCGCCCGTTGACAATCTGCGTCCGTACGTACCGCGGCGTAACGGGGGTGAACCATGCGTATTGTGGTTTCGTGGCACTTATACAAGCTACACTTCGTTCAACTGCGCAATAGTCGGGCTGTTCACAACGCCAATACAACAAACCAACCTGGCAACAAGTGGTGTTTGGATTTCTGACGCAGACGGGCTATGGAGCCAAACAACCAATTGGTTGGACAGGCTTGTTGCCGATGGCGAAGGTAACGTGGCCGACTTCAGCACGATTAATATAACGGCCGATCGCACCGTTACATTGGATTCAGCACGCACAATAGGTGTACTCAAGTTCGCTGATACTTCAGGTGAGCAGAATTGGACTCTGGCCGGTACACCAGGCAGTGTGTTGACCCTGGCCGGGCCGGCACCGTTGATCGGTGTGAATCAAAACACTGCAACGATTCTGCTTTCCTTGGCGGGTACGAACGGGTTCAACAAGTCTGGCTCGGGTACATTGATTTTGGCAGCAAGTAACGCGCTTTCAGGCACTGCATATTTCGACACTGCCAGTGCTTCGAGTGACGACGGGTACGTCCGGCTTGCGCATCCGCTGGCGGTGATTGCCTTAGGGACAATTATGCTAAGGAACAACAACAGCGGGCGCTCAACCCTCGAACTAGACGGCGCTCGTGGGAACATTGTTGTGCCGTGCCGCCTCACAATCAGTTGTAGGAACAACGATACCCCGGCTGTTCGGAACCTGTCCGGTACAAATACACTCGCCGGGTTTATCGGGCTTGAGGTTGGTGGGAACCGCATCGTATTCGACTCGGAGGCTGGAGAGCTGATTTTTGCCGGTACAAACATGTACATCGGCTCGTATCAAAATGCGCGCAGTTACGTTTTTACCGGCCCCGGCGATTTCGCTGTAACTGGGCCGATCTTAAACTCGACAAACGGCGCACCAATCAGCCTCGTCAAGGCTGGCTCAGGAACGCTTACCGTAGCGTCTGCGTGCACGTACACCGGTCCGACTACAATCAGCAACGGCACGCTCCGGCTGGACGGCAGCCTGGCAAGCAGCTACGTCACGGTTGCAGCAGGCACACTGACCGGCACAGGCGCAATTGCGGGGGCGGTTACCGTATTGCAGGATGGCCAGCTCGCCCCGGGTGTGTCTGAGTGCGTCGGGCCGATTCGCATTCAAAACACACTGACCAATTTAGGCACAATTTTCGTGCGGCTCGCCAAATCTGATTCGGCACTTACAAATGATTCGGTAACCGGCCCGGTCCGGATTCATTGTGCGGGTGTGTTGCAACTCACAAACATCGGGCCGGGCATACCAACTGTAGGCGACAGGTTCAAATTGTTTGCCGCAACCGGGTACACGGGCTCGTTTGACCAAATCGTGCCGGCCACACCCGGCTCCGGTCTTATTTGGGACACGACACGGCTTTACACCGACGGTGTGTTGGGTATCAGTCTGGGCATTGTTAACCCGCGCATTGTCAGGGTGACAATTGACCGGACAAATTTTGTTGCGCAAGGCATTGGTGGGGCCGCCGGTTACACGTTTACGTTGGTTAGCTCGACCAATCTGGCCATGCCACTCGCAACCTGGTCGGTAAGTGCAATCGGCACATTTGATACAGACGGCAGGTTCGCTTTCACCAACTCGATCACTTTCACTGAACCGCAGAAATTTTTTGCAATTCGGGTACCTTGAGCCGCGCGAAGCTAATCGCATGCGCGTGCCGGTTGTTTTTCGCGCTTTGTGTGCGCGGTGGTACTCGGTTAGAATGTTGCCATGCTTCAGGACTTGACAGCGCAACTGCAGCAGGGCAAAGACCTCGAGGCCGACCAAATCGCGGCGGCGGTAAGCGCGCTTGTGTCTGAAACAATTGCACCTGAAACAAAGGCGGATTTTCTCGAAGCATTAGCCCGCAAGGGCGAAACACCGGATGAAATAGCCGGGTTTGTCCGTGAACTACTTGACCACGCTGTTACACCAGAGCTTGACCCGGACACGCGCAGCGGGGCAATTCTCGATGTGGTAGGCACGGGCGGCGATCGGCTTGGCACGTTCAATATTTCAACCGCAGCGGCTTTGATCTGTGCTGCAGCAGGTGTGAGGGTAGCAAAGCACGGCAACCGCGCCGCAACTTCACAGTGCGGTAGTGCAGACGTGCTCGAAAAGCTCGGTGTACGAATTGATCTTGGCCCGGACGAAGCCGCGCAATGGCTGCGCGAGCGCAGTTTTGCATTTTTCTTTGCGCCGAAGTACCACCCTGCTTTCAAGCACGTTGCTCCGGCACGGAAGTTGTGCGCGCAACGCGGCCAACGCACCATATTTAACTTTTTAGGTCCGCTGTTGAATCCGGCCCGGCCAACTGCACAACTTGTCGGTGTGCCGCGGCCGGAGCTCTGTGAACCGATCGCGCGTGTGTTACAGTCACTAGGTCTGCGCCGTGTAATGGTTGTGTGCGGCAGAATTGAGCGCCTGGATGCCGGGTCGGGCGCGATCGGCCAATCCACGCTGCAGACAACCGAAGTTTACATGGACGAACTTTCGACACTGGGCACGAACACAATTGCAGAGTTCTATCATGCGCATGGTCTCGCAACTTCAGCATTCAGTCCCGCCGGTTTGCCGACTCAACCTGCTGCACTTGCCGATTTGTGCGGGGGTGATCCTGAGACAAACGCACACGTCATACGCTCGATTCTCAACGGGATAGAGCACGGCCCGAAACGCGACATTGTTTTGCTCAATGCAGCAGCAGCGTTGTTTGTTGCAGGCAAAGCCGCTTCAATTAGCCAAGGTTGGGACCTGGCAGTTGAGCTGATCGAAAGCGGTCGGGCAGCACAAAAGCTCGAAGAATTACGCAGGGCATAAGCCCGCGTACGCTGTCCCGGACGGCCAAATCTAGGTCCTCAGTTCTAATTGACGGCGCAAAATTGCGGCTTTACCTACCAAAAACTTGCGATCTCTGTGTCAAACTCATTCGGAAAACGTCCAACGAGGGCCGTTTTATTCCACGCTCGTTATGCTACGGCAAGAGTTTCAATCAGCACGCGTTTTTGAGTGGCACCATGTTTGCGCGCGTTTCGCGTCCGAAAATTGGGCTTGCCAAAAGCTGGGTCGGTGTTTTAATAAAATGTGGCGGTGCGCATATGGCGGAATTGGCAGACGCGCTGCTTTGAGGTGGCAGTGGGGCAACCCGTGCAGGTTCGAGTCCTGCTATGCGCACCAGATTTTGCTGGGAAATCTCTAATGGGCCGTATCTCCGCACACTTCCCGCACGGCTTCACCCAGAGCAAATTGACCCCCGACTGAGGTTTCCATTTGCAGTCCGACACCCCTCAGGCAAAGACAAAAATCCGCTGTAAACTGGCCGGATATCCATTGTACAGGCTTTTGCCTGTGGTGCCTTGTGATAAATGACGTGTCCTGCATAGCTTCAAAAGCTGCGGCGAAGCGAAAAGCTTGACGTTAATGCGGCAAACCGCAGCGCCAGTACTGGCACCAGCCACCCCAAAAAATATCGGGTTTTGACAATTTACCTCGACTGCAACGCCTGTAACTCAAGTGGGTAACCGGGTTTTCTTCACAGTCGGTGCGGTGCCGGATATTGGCGCCTACGCAGGATTTCCCGCAGGCAGGCCGCGTGTGCCACGCATTGCAACTGCATTCTTTAGGTTTAGGCGTTTGACTCTGTTGCTGATGGGGAACATACGGCGTCAGTCTCGCAGTCGTGGGAGCGGCTTGTCTTGAAGCGCGCAGACCAGGTTTCCAGACACTGAACAGCGCGGCACGGTAAAACTAATGTGACCTCACTGGATGTTAGCCCAGATATTTTACGCGGTTTTCGTGGCGCAGATTTGCAAGTCTGCTGTATCGCACCCCCACCGCGCAGGACGAACCTACCGCGCGCTGTCCTCCGCCGACATCATACCGACGGTGAAATCGGCGACACAAAAGGTTTGTGCCGCGGATGCGGGATGCGCCGCGATGGTTTTCGTTGCACTAGCATTGCAAGCTTGTGAAATATCCAGGCCAAGCAAATCCTTTACCGCCGAGACGCTGTTGTGCAGACCGTGGGTATGCCGCCCAGTCCACTGCGCACCGGTGTGGGTCGTGCTAACCCGGCTTCTCGGCTTGAATCCGGCGCTCCGCGCCCTTACGAGCGCGGCTACGGCGCGCGACCCTCTGGGTTGTAAAAAGCCCTGACACGCTCCACCCACCTCGACGGCACTGCGGCCAAGATGGCCGCGCTCCAATATCTACCCAAAGGCGCAGAGCGTTGGTAGGGCGCGCAGTCCACTGCGCGCCGGGGTTGGTTCGGGCGGACTCGGTTTCCTAGGTTTGAATCGTGTTTTTCCGCGCTCTTACGCGCGCGGCTACGAGCCAGTAATCTGTTGGTGCGGGAAAAACACCCTGTTGATTCTGCATCCGGCGGGCAGAGGACTGCCCGCCCTACCAGCGATCGGGTTTTGACAAAGCAAAACCCGCAGCGCAAATGTGGATGAGGCGGTCTGGTGGCTGCAAGATTAGCGCCGCAAAAAAGCAGTCCCGACGGCACAGCAAATCCCGCGTTGGAAGGTGACGCGTCGTCCAAGCCCACTGCCCAGCGCGGTCCGGCCTGCACCAAACTCTGGCCGACATGGAAGTCGTCCCTCCAACCGAACCGAAAGCGGTGCTGGAGCACCGCGCTCCAAAAATTTCTCCTCCAATCCTTCACA
>Ga0315298_1002929_pt1 | contig 27865 bp, 29 predicted proteins | sample WHS_1_MG_FD_203077 | JGI IMG/M metagenome (GOLD analysis project Ga0315298, IMG submission 203077) | Extremophilic microbial mat communities from Washburn Hot Springs, YNP, Wyoming, USA - WHS_1_MG | ecosystem: Environmental > Aquatic > Thermal springs > Hot (42-90C) | place: USA: Wyoming... | reverse complement strand
TTTTTGCCAGACCGTTTGGTCGCTTAGCGTCCAAGGTGTTCGGATTCCAACGAACCAATTGGGCTCGGCTTTCTCCAACAACAATCCGCAAAAATAGTAAAGCAAACCAAAGGCAGGAACCAGCGCCCTCGTTAATTGAAATCGCCAACCAAGATTCCACAAAATGGTCAGAAGGTAAAGATACAAGAGAAAACCAACCAAAAAGAGAATGAAAAGATCAAAATATCGCCGAAATTTCTGAAGATTTTCTTTTAGGGGGTCAATTTTGGGAATGAGCAGAAAAAGAAGGAAAATGACTACTAAAACCAAGGGCAATAAAAAAACTCCCCAAAAACGCGGAAGATACCCGTCGACCTCTCCTTGAATATTCCAATGAGAAGCCATCTCTAAAGGCATCCTGGGATACAAAAAACCAGCCAAAACAAAAGCAAACAAAACCAAACCACCAATCAACCAAGCGGTGTATTTCATTTTATTCCTTGCAACAGTCGATAATTTTAGCAAGCAGATCGCCTAATTTTTGAAACAGACCCTCTCGCTTTACATCATGCTTATTTAAGGCCTTCTCGTCTATCTTTTGAACACCTTCAAGAGAGACCAAACCAAGATTAACTCCCCAAAAGAGAGAATAAAGTTGATAGGCTTTTTGAAAAAATTGGTCTGCTTCTTCTTTTTGCCCTTCACCCAAACACTTTGTCCCCACTTCCATCAGCCGCATCGAGGCAGCAAGCAAATGTTTGGCAAGACACCACCACTCCCCCTCTTCTTGACAAATCAATTTTTTTAATAACTCCTTACGCAGTTGACGCACCTGATTCAAGAAGTCAAAATATTGCTCTTTCTTGGTCTTAACCGCGGTGAAGAAGAAGTGCTCTTCAATTGAAACCAAATTCATCACTGCCAAAGAAAGGTCCTCATCTTTAGATAAATCAAGCGGATTTTCCTTTTTTAGTTGATTGACTTTCTGAATCAATTCTTTTGGACTTTCAATCGCCATCTTTCTCCTTTCAAGTTAAAAGGTAAAAAATGAAACTCAAAATCAAAAGAGGAATCAAGGGCAAAACCACTTTTTGAAAAGGAAAATAGACCCGACCACTGTTTTTTCTTTTGAGAAAAAAATGAAACCAGACGCCAAACAAAAAACCAAACGAGCCCGCCACCAATCCCAAAATCAACTTATCCACACCCCAAAGACGGTTGAAGATATGACCCACAAGACCGGCGAAATACAAAGGGAGAATGGTAATCAGATAATAACCTAAAGCAAGCCAAAACCACCTTCCCCAAAAACGGACCTTCTTTTTTTCTAAAAAACCATCTGTCCAGAGGGTCAAAGAAACCAAAAGCCCGCCGAGCCAAACGCCACTAATGGTATCATCGACCTTCAACCAACGCGAGAGTCCGATTCCTGCCCCCACTGCCACTGTGCAGACCGGACAGAATGCCTTTGCTCTTTCGAACCAAAAAAGAATCAACACCGCAAAGAGAGCAAACCAGTTCATTTTTCTGCCATTTTCTTTTTTAAGAAAGCAATGATATCAGTGTCACCAATCAAACAGTGTTGACCATCCCATAAAAAGGGCACCCCTAATTCATTCTCTGAAATTCGACATGATTTTGCTCTTTCGACCATCTCTTTGGCGTTTCGAGAATCATACCACACCTCTTTTTCCTCAAGAGCAATCTTCTCTTTCACCTTGTTTTGTTCAATAAATTCCTCCACCCGAGCGCAATGAGGGCAACCTTGACCATAATAAAGAATTAACTGATTGGTGCTGGCGGAAGAATTGGGTTTCGGCTGACTTTTCTTTTCCTTATTCAAATTGGCTGCCCCTAACCCGAAAAAGACAATCGCCAGCATCCCTAAAAAGATCACGATGTATCTCATTTTCACTCCCTTTTTCATCATAAAACCTCTTGAGAGAAAAATCAAAACTGGATCAACTTCTTCAGTATTTTAACGCTGGCACTGTAACGGTGCAAATTTTAGCAAATATCAGAGAGAGCCTTTTTCACCCATTAAAAAAACAAAAGCCCCGGTTAACAAAAACCGGAGCTGAAATTGACCGATTCATCTTTTTAATCCAAGTATTCTCTATAATAAACCTGAACAAATCTTGTTTCCCCAGTAATATCAGAAGTGCACTTTCCGCAAGGAATAAATTCAGGATAATCCCAATCTCGGTATCTCCTTCCTGTTTCATCTCTTTTAACCTCTGGGGCGGGCTCTTTGGGCACTTCCGCTTCAATTGTGACGACATTGCCGCAAAAACACTCTCCAGTAAAGGTTAAACGGATTGTCTCGGCTGATTTTTCTTCCTCCTGTTTTTTAAGCACAGTGTCAATCCAGTTTCCTTTCTCGTCATATTCCCGCTCAATCCTGACCTTGCCCATTACTGAGCGATATTGTTCTAAGAGTTGCCAAACCCTTTCTTTTTCTGACTCCGAAAGTTCTTGGAATGTCCGGTTCTCCCCTACGGCATCCAGTAAACTGACAATAGAATAACCTTCAGGAGCCAAAGCAAAACCCGCTTCTACAATCCCATCCTCGATTTCCTGTTTTAACCTCTCCATCAGTTGTTCAAATTCTCCGCGTGACTCAATCGCTTCTTTTTCTTGCCCCATTGTAGTTACCACCTCCTCTATGGGGGTTTTATCTCAAGAATGCCTCCCAGTCAAATTCAGCTATACCCAAACAGTATTCTTCACCTGTCAAAACCAACCTCATCAGCATAACAGATGAAAGCGGCATTATCTTTACCTTCAAATTTTCTTGAAAAACTAATTACTCTGACAAGGCCTACCATTAAGCCACTGGTTAATTTTGCTTCCTCAAGAAGACGATGGTTAATTACCGACGAGATCCCCTCTAGAAAGAAAACCAGATTTTGTCATCAGTCAAGTCGATCCTTCTTTAGAGGAGCGGAATTCATAATTGATAAAAACAGAGACTTGAAATTATTTAATTTCCCCTCGTTATTAACCCCTTGCCGAACTCCAGCAATCAAGTTCCAAAGGGGTTTTGCCAAATAAGGAGATAACCCAGCTGGGATCCTTTGAAATAGTGGTCTTGACAAGAAATAATTAAGAGTCTAAATTATTAAGTAGCTTAATTAACAAACGAAAAGAAGGGAGTTTTATGGAAAACATCGTTGAAGTTTATAACCTTACTAAGAAATTTGCTGATTTTACTGCGGTAGACAAGATTAGTTTTAACATAAAAAAGGGAGAAATTTTTGGCCTCTTGGGACCTAATGGCGCGGGTAAATCAACTACCATTCGCATTCTTACCACCCTGCTGCGCCCCACCGCCGGATGGGCACGCATTGCCGGTTTTGATGTTCAAAAAGAGGCAGACAAGGTACGCGAACGGATTGGCCTCGTGGCAGAGAAAATCATTCTTTACAGCCATCTGACCGCTCGTGAAAATCTAGAATTCTTTGGCCACCTTTTTCACCTTCCTAAAGAAAAAATTGCTGAACAAATTGCCAAATGGACCGAGAGGTTAAAAATGACAGATTGGCTTGATCACGAAGTAGGCACTTTCTCTACCGGTATGAAACAAAGAATTAACATTGCCCGTGCTCTGCTTACTGAACCAGAGGTGTTATTTTTAGATGAACCAACACTGGGCCTTGATCCCCAAACCACCTATCTTATTAGGAATTTTATTAAAGAGCTGAAAGCGCAGGGAAAAACCATTATTTTGACTACCCATGATATGCTGGAGGCCGAAGAGCTTTGTGATCGCGTCGCTATTATTGATCATGGCAAAATTGCTGCTTGCGATACAGTGGAGAATCTAAAAAAAGTGGTCACCAATAAACCAAATCCTAATATGGAAGATGTTTTCTTGGCGCTGACCGGCAAGGAGATTCGCGATACTGCTAAAAAAAATAATCAGGGCAGAAGAGGCCATTTTGGTCGGCCCGTAAACAATAGAGTGAGGTAGTTATGTTAAGAATTATTTCTGATTTATGGCAAATCACTAAAAAAGATCTTTTGGAGTTTTCTCGCGACCGTCTCCGTCTATTGACATTTATTATCATGCCTATCTTTATGATGCTGCTGGTTGGCTTTATCTTTCCCAATCAAAATAGCTTAAAAAATGTACCACTTGGTATCGCTAACCAGGATAATGGCGAATTTTCTCAAAAACTAGAGCAGACCTTTTCTGAACTTAAACTGGCTGAAAATCAGCAGGCCTTTAAGATAAAGAAATATGCTGACCTTGAGCAGCTGAAAGAAGCTATCAGAAAACAGGAAGTATCCGGCGCTCTTTTTATCCCCGCTCTCTTTTCCGAAAGTATTGCCCAGAACAAACAAGCAGAGGTAATTATTGTCGAGGATCAAGCCAATCCCCAGATTGGCCAGATGGTCAGTCAAGTGTTAAGCAAGGTGGTTGAGGGTTTTGGCAAAGGAATCAGCACTAAGAAGGTGAGCCTCTTAAGCAAGGATCCTTCTTTGGCAGAGACAATTGTAGCACCTATTCGCGCAAAAATTGAGGGTATTGTGCCTGGTAATCCCAACTATTTTGAGTTTGTAGCGCCAGGTATCATTGCTATGATTGTGATGACAGCTGTCTTGACTGGCTTGGCTGCTTCCATTGCTCGCGAGAAAGAGCAAGGCACGCTGGATGGTCTTCTTATCTCGCCGGTAAACAGGCTTTCTATTATTTTGGGTAAAGCTTTTTCGCAGGCGATTCGGGGTTTAATTCAAGGGGCGATTGTTTTACTCTTGGCTTTTGTGTTATTTGGAGTGAGAGTCCATGGGAGCTATCTATTGGTTGCGAGCTTGCTTTTGTTGGGTATTTTCTCGTTTGTGGGGTTGGGAATTTTGGTCTCGGCAATTGCGGCTGAACAAGAAACAGCCACCCAGCTTCTCTTTATGTTTCAATTTCCAATGCTCTTTTTGTCCGGCGTCTTCTTCCCAATCTTGCTAATGCCGCCCATTATGCAAAAGATTGCTTACGCCATTCCTCTTACCTATGCCATCAATGCCTTACGCAAGGTGATGGTTTTAGGGGCGGGTTTTGCGGCAGTGAAAATAGAGATTTTGGTTCTTTTGATTTTTGGCGCCATCACCCTTGCTATTTCTGTGCCCGTATTTAAACGCATAATTACTAAATAATTATGATAGATAGAGAAAAAATTATTGAAGAGATTATTGAGAGCTTTAGAGTGCTTTTGCGAAAAATAACGGCCGAGGGTAAACGCGGTTTAGAGGAATGCCCGCTCACGCCCACCCAGGCACAACTTCTGTTTATCATTAATTGCCACCAGAATATTAGCGTCAAAGAGCTTGCCGAAAAATTAGCTACCTCCTCTAGCGCAGTAGCGCAAATGGTTGAGGACTTGGTAGAAAATGGCTACCTTGTAAGGACAAATCACCCTAAAGACCATCGCTTTGTACAACTTAACCTTTCTGAAAAAGCAAGAGTCCAGATTAAACAATTTAAATCCGCTTTTATTAAAAAAGTTGCTACCCTTTTTGAAAGCTTAAGCGACAACGAACTGATTGAATATCACGATCTCAACAAGAGAATTCTTAAGAAGAGGTAATTTTGCCATCCCTCATTTTAATCACTCTGTCAGCAAATTTTTTGGCATATTCAGAATGAGTGACAAGCACGATTGTTTGCTGAAATTTTTTATTCAGCTCTCGTAAAAGAGACAATATCTCTTCGCCGGTTCTGCTATCCAGATTGCCGGTTGGCTCATCAGCTAAAATAATGGAAGGTTCATTAATCAACGCCCGGGCAATGGCTACTCGTTGTTGCTCGCCTCCGGAAAGTAGCCCAGGTAGATGGTTGGCGCGGGAAGCGATACCTACTTTCTCAAGCATCTTTTTGACCCTTTCTACTCGACTCTTTTTTTGATGGGCAATTGCTGCCTCTACATTTTGACTGGCAGTCAGCGTGGGTATTAGGTTAAAGCTCTGAAAGATAAAGCCAATTTTATCTCGTCTAATTTTTGCCAACCGCCTTTCTTTTATTTTAGTAATATCTACGCCGTCAATAAGAATCTCGCCCGAAGTAGGAGACTCGAGCCCTCCTAAAAGTTGCAAGAAAGTAGTTTTCCCGCAGCCCGATGGTCCCAAAATTACCAGAAACTCGCCCTTTTCAATTTTTAAATTGATGCCATCAACCGCTTTTATTGTTTTACTACCCTGTCTATATTCCTTATAAAGATTTTTTGCCTCAATGATTGCCATTTTCCCTCCCCTATTCCACTCTGCGTAAAGCTTCAGATGGTTTCAATTTAATAGTTTTAAAAGCCGAAACCCCGCCAGCTAAAATTGAACCCAAAAGAGCAACGCCGCCGCCAATCAGCATGACCAGATAGGAATAGTCTATTTTCAGTTTTACCGTAGCCACCTTGGCGCCGGTTTCCCCTAAAAATCTTCTTGCTACCTCTCGCATCGGTTCACCACCCAGAAAGTTAGCAGTCAGCGAGATATCAAAGCGATTAATAATATAGATAAAAAGCATGCCCAGACCAACACCCAAAAGCCCACCTAAAACACCTAAAGTTAGGTTTTCTAAAAAGACTTGTCTGACCACCAACATATCGCTCCAGCCAATTGCTTTTAGAGTGCCGAGCTCGTTAACTCTTTTATTCAGTGAAAGAAGGGAGAGGAGACCAACAATAATAAAGCCGGCAAGAATGACAATAAGACTCACCAGTCCTACAAACTTGCTCGTTAGATTGGCAGCATTAATCAAGCTTCCAGTAACCTGTTTAGCCAGATCAGCTGAATCTGAAACCTTAGCGCCAGGAAAAAGTTCAGAGAGTTTTTTACTGGTTTCTTCTACTGAAGAAGCGTTAGAGGATTTTATTAAGACAATGTTTATGCGGTTCTCTTTAGCCGCTAACTTTTGTAGGCTGTTTAACGGCAGATAAATATCGGCAGGATAAGCATACAGCTTCGGTTCAACAAAGCCGACCACACTAAACTCTTTATTGGCCAGATTGATTTTATCGCCTATTTTGAGCCCCTTCTTTTGGGCATAGCTACTATTTACCACCGCGTCATCTTCTTTTGCTAAGTAATTTCCTTGGACCACTTGGTCTTTTAGAATAAGGCCAATCTCTGTTTTGCTTAAATCAACCCCGGCTACAGTAAAATTTTCAGTTTTAATATCAGTCTGAGGCATATTTATCATTTGCCGAAAGATCTGGGCAGGTATACGGAATTTCTTCATTCTTTCGGGGGTGGCAGCATTGACAGCATTACGAATATATTGCCTGCCTTCGTCTGAGCGTGGGTCAATGCCTTTAGCTTTTAATTCTTCCATTGCTTTTGTGCGGGCATCATTGATCGCCTTTTCTTCCTCAGCAGAAAGGGGTGCGATTTCCATCTCCTGTTCCTGCGTCTTAAACTCAGCCACAATTTCCGGGATTTTGCCTTCCTGGTGCATCACATTTAGAATCAGACCCCCTGCGTAATCCTTAACCAACTTAGGATCTATTTTTTTAAGCTCATCAGTGGAGAAAGAAAGCATACTACCAGAGAGAAAGGTATCTAGTTTGAAATTATCGCCTGCTTTCCCAAGCTTTGAGAGATCAGTGGTGATTCTATTTTCCTGAGCAAATTCTGTTCTCGTGGCTTCGTCAAGTGTGCGCATCTCCTCCTGACTGATTGACCTTGTGACCACAAGATCAGTGCCAACATTCTCCAGGGGGTTTAAGACCTTCTTTTGGGTAGAGGAGAGTCCTTGGGAGACCGAAACAATGGCAATGATGATGGCACTGGTGATACCTAGTCCCAAAGAGATAGTGATGGTTTTACCCAGTCTTTTGGTTAATTCGGCTTTGAGATATTGCAAATAAAACAATTTGTCCTCCTAAAAACCAAAGACGCGAATTAATTCTGCTTCAATTCGGCCTTGATTATCCGGATTACCAATTACTGTTATTGCATTGCCGACCTTAAGGTTTTCTTTTTTAATTGTCTTTTTGCCTTTTTTTATGACCGTATCTTTTGTGATAAGTATGATTTTTTCCACATCATCTTTACCTTTTATCACCAAATCAGAGTCATTGATTTTGATAATCTCGCCAAAAGCACCGTGTCCTTCAATAAAATCCCTATCTGGAAATCTAGGAAACCCGCCCATAAATCCACCTCTTGGTCCGCCAAAATTCTTGTGATAATTCTCTGCCCACCGATAAGAGAAGCGCGCCTTGGTCGCACCAATAAAGATGCCCAAACCAAAAATGAAGAGAATAATGATTAAACCACAAAGAGCCAAAATAACCCACTTCAAATGGTCTGTGGATTGGGGTTTTTCTTCTTTGATTGACTTTTCCTCGTTTTTGGACTTTTCTTCTTCAAACCCTACCTCAGCTTTGGTTTTCTCCTCCAGACTCATTTTTATCTCCTAACACTTAAAGCACAAGTTTTATTGGTGATTAAAATACGCCAAGCAAAAAGAAGAAAAACAAGGTTGCCTAAAAAGATTGTTATTCCGGTAATGGGCAAGGATTCCAAGATCGCCAGAAGATACTCCTTCCCAAAAGCAAAAAGCAGATTCCAGTCCATAAAAAGGCTAACGAAAAAGTAAAAAATGCCTGATTCTTTGATTTGATTGGCTAAAAGAAGATAAGAAAATGGTAAGGCGGAAAGGGCGAACAAAGCAAAAGACAAACCGAATAGCCACCTTCTTTGTCTTTGTCGCTGTTGTTCTCTTTGAATTGCAAACATCACTCGTTCAAAAAGACCGTCCGGCGGCTCGATGGGTTTTAGATGAGTAAGTAATTTTTCGAAATCTCTGCGCATAATTTTCTGGTTTCTACTTATTAATACGAAAAAGGGATGCCTTTTGGTGCATCCCTTTTAAAAACACCTGCCAGTCAAACAAATGTTAAGCTAATTATTAACCCAATACTTTCAAAAGCGGCTTTATTGCTAACAAAACCACAACCACAACAAGGAGCCAGGCATTTATCGTAGTAAGTGCTGGAATTAGCGCGGCAAGCAGTATTCCAAAAACAAGACAACTCAACTCTTAATAAGTCCAAGATCAATCCAATCTAACTTCCTTAGTTTTGTTTCTGTCCAAGTTTTAAAATTCATTTTCTCTCCTGTCAAGAGATTTATTTTTTATTCGGTCCGTCTTTCATTATATTAATTTTACCATTTATTTCTTTTCTAATAATTTCCTCAACATCAGTAATGCTCGTCTGTGCCGACTTTTTATCGTATTCAGTGGCTCGTCTAAAATCTCGGCGATTTCGCGGAAATTAAAGTGGTCGTTGTAATAGAGTAATAATACCATTCGGTATTTGCGTTCTAATTTATTGAGCGCTGATTCAAGTAGTTTCGCCGTTTCTGCTTTTTCTAATAATTCCTGAGGAAGAGGCATAGGATCAGCCACCGTTTCAATTTCTGTTTCTGAAAAAACTTGCACTCTTCTCTTCCTTAGAAAATCAACCGCGGTATTTTTGGCAATACTAAAAATCCAGGTTTTGAAACTTTTACTCTGGTTAAACTTTTTCAAATTCCGCCAAACCTTAACAAAAACTTCTTGGGCAATCTCTTCCGCATCCTCTCTATTTCTAACAAACCGAAAAACAAAACCATAAATTGGCCCAAGATAGCGCTTGATTAAAACCTCCAGCGACTTGTCGTCGCCTTTAAGATAGTCACCAACCAACTGCTCGTCAGAATTTATCATAGGACATTTTAAGCATAGCATCATTGCGGGAGTTAAGTCATCTTTGCAAGAGAACGCCACAAAAAGTGATAATTCAAAATTGAAAAAACAAAATGTAAGCCGAAAATGAAAAAAGCCAAGAATTTATTTGCGTTTAGCGTTTAGGGGACTTAGCGTTTAGGTTTAGGCGTTTAGGGGACGGGACGCGTTTAGGGGACGGTTCTCTTTTACGCACAGTTTTTGCTATTTTGCGTTTAGGGGACGGTTCTCTTTTACGCACAGTTTTTGCTATTTTGCGCCTGTGTTAGACCGAGAACCCCTTGTAGAGTTTGGGCGTTTAGGGGACGGGCGTTTAGGGGACGGGCGTTTAGGGGACGGTTCTCTTTTACGCACGATTTTTGCTATTTTGTATTTTGCGCCTGTGTTAGACCGAGAACCCCTTGTAGAGTTTGGGGTTGTTAATATATCTAAAAATATGGGTAAGATTGTTGAGGGCTTTGTGGGGTCTGAAGGTATTATGGGCCTTAAGGTGTGCTTTTTAACTTTAGGTACTGTTTTAAAAGGACTTCAAACTCATTCTCTTTTAGCCCCTTAGAGATAGCATACCACCTGTGATAGACATTAGGATAGATCGTTTTTTCCTCCAAAGGTCCACAAAAGGCCTTGAAATTTTACATATGCTTTAGAAAGAAATTAAGGTAATTTCTTCTTCGGCACTGGCATCAAGAGGTATGGTCTTCTCTTTCTGGAAGTTAGAGAGATTGACAATTCTAATCACTTTTTGAGAGCCATCTTTGCTTTTGTAAATAAGCTTTCCTTGGTGGAGAAAGATAAAGCCTGCATAGACCTCTTTTTCAGGCAAGGATTTGCTCTCTATGATTTGATTGTTGTTATTGTACCTAAGAAGCAGGATGCGGTCAGCCCCGCCAATGACAATTGTTTTGTTTTCTCTGTCTATCGCTGCTGAATAAGGAGGGAAAGTGTCAATCGTTAAAGAAGCACTGGGTCGATAAATCTCTTTTTGAATATTTTCGTTTATAGTATTAATCACAGTAATCTCTGAAAACTTTTCTGGGTTTAAAAGGATAAAATCTTCATTATTATGTAAAACGTCTACCGCGCCTAAATTCTCTTCGCTATAGCCATAATCTTTCAAAGAAACAAGCTCTGCCAATTTGTTTCCGTCTAGGGAAGAAATATAGAGAGGTACTGAGTTGCCAATCCCTTCGCCGCATTTCCAGGCGAAAAACCGCCTATTTTTAGAGTCATAAATATAGCAATCTTCGAGGTGGCCCGCCTTTGAGTTTGTAAGTTTTTTCTGCGAGGCGTCAAAGAAATAAGCACGCACACCTACTGGTTTACTTATACCAATTGATTCTGCGGGAAGAGGCTCATATTTTTCTATTGATATATAGAATTTATCCTTCTCGGAGATGGAAGGAAAGATTCTAAACTCCTCCCCCTGCTCAAGATTAAGTTCAGGAAATAGCTCTGAAAGATTGCTCAGTTTCTGATTTTTTAGAGAGAAGAAAAAAAGCTGCTTCTCTTTCTGCAGAAAGAGATACTCGGGAAAGGGATAGTAGTCGTGCTGATTAACCAAGGTGTAGCCAGCGGGTAAAAATTCTTTTTTCTCGCCAGTCTCAAAATCTACGAGGAAATACTTCTTGCCAAAACTCAATCCTAGGTAGGTTTTTTTATTCGCCTCCACTGAAGACGAAGGGCTTATCGGCACCTGGCTAGGCGAAGAGATTGTTAAATTGGTTTTTGAAGAAAGATTAGTCTGATATCTAAAATAGGCAAATGCTGCCAAGAAAACAACAATCAAGAAAAACAACAAAAGAAAAAGGGTCTTTGGCTTTGATGATTGAGACGAACCACCTAATGTCTCTGTCTTTGAGCGGTCGCTGCTTATTCTCTGCTCTTCTTGGTCTTTTTGGAAAAAAGTCATTTTTTCTCCTTTTTTAGTTAGTTTCGTAATCTTTTTTTTCATGATATTACAAAATCCTAAAACTTAAATTAATTATACTAAAAAATTTTTGCAACAAAAACCTCGCGCTGGCCTACTTTCCCAGGGCCTTGCGGCCCAAGTATCATTGGCGCTGGTGGACGGTAAGGGGACCGTTTAGCCGTTTAGGGGACGCCGTTTAGGGGACGGTTCTCTTTTACGTTTAGGGGACGGTTCTCTTTTGAGCACAGTTTTTGCTATTTTGTATTTTGTGCCTGTGTTAGACCGAGAACCCCTTGTAGAGTTTGAGGTTGTTAATATATCTAAAAATATGGGCAAGATTGTTGAGGGCTTTGTAGGGTCTGAATGTATTATAGGTCTTAAGGCGCTGTTTTAAAAGGACTCCAAACTCATTCTCTTTTAGTTCCTTAGAGAGGATACCACCTGTGATCGACATTGGGATAGTTCATTTTTCCTCCAAAGGTCTACCAAAAGTCCTGAAGTTTTACACGTGACAAAAATATGGGTTTTCTGGTGGTGGCTCTGGTGGCGGTGGTGGTAGCTGGCAGAGCGCACCTTTTTGGAGTCGATTAAAACATATCTGGACGATCTTAAATTTTCAATTATCGTTGCTCTTTTGTCACTTCAAGACAAGGTTTCCTCAAAATCAAAAAATCCGGTAGAATAGAAGGGATATGGAAGATTATCGAAAACCGATTGAGCAAGTTTTTCAAGATCTTAAATCAGACCCCCATGGCTTAACTGAAAAAGAAGCCCAAATCAGACTCAGAAAGTACGGACCGAATATTTTAAAAAAGAAGAAGGCGCGCTCTGCTTTTGAAATTTTCATTGGGCAACTTTCTAACTTCCTTGTTCTCCTTTTGATTTTTGCTTTATTGATCTCCTTGTTCACCCAGCCACTTTCGCATAGCTTAGTCTTATTTTTCATCATTCTTTTGAATGTCTTGATGGGTTTTGTCTTGGAACTTAAGGCAGAAAAGAGTTTAGAAGCCTTAAAACAGATTTTTACCCCCAAAGCGACGGTGCTTCGAGAAGGGCAAGAAAAAATGATTGAGGCGAGCGGACTGGTTATTGGGGATGTGGTTCTATTAAACCAAGGGGACCGCGTACCGGCTGATTTAAGAGTCTTTGAGTCCAGCAATTTAGAGATTGATGAATCCGCCTTAACCGGTGAATCGGTTCCGGTTTCCAAAAATCCTGCCCCTCTTTCTTCTACTCTACCACTCGCGGAAAGAAAAAACCTTGCCTTTTGCGGCACCTTGGTTACCAGCGGAAGAGGAAAAGGGGTGGTTGTAGCGACGGGTTCTGATACGGAAATTGGTCAAATTGCCTCTTCTATCCAAGAAGCACCAGAAACAACTCCTCTCCAAGAACGATTGAATTATTTGGGGAAGATTCTGGCGAGTATTTCCTTCATCTTTGTTGTAGGCATCTTTCTTTTGGGTTTTTTAAAAGGAATGAAGCCCTTAGAGCTTCTGAATTATTCGCTTGCCCTTTTGGTCTCTGCGGCGCCAGAAGGACTACCCACCATCGTCACCCTCACCTTAGCCATTGGCGTCATCAAGATGGCAAATAATAAAGCGATTGTCCGAAAATTGCCCGCAGTCGAAACCCTCGCCGGCGTGAATGTAATTTGCGTCGACAAAACCGGCACCCTAACCAAAAACGAAATGACTGTCAAAAGGGTTTGGCTTGTTCAAACTGGTGAAATAGAAATACAAGGCGAGGGATATTTGCCTGAGCCAAAAATCCAACCAAAAGCAGACCTCAAACAACTAATCAAGGCAGGATTTCTTTGTAATAATGCGGCGCTCAATTTCAATCAAGAAAAAAAGAGATGGGAAGTGGTCGGAGATCCGACCGAGGGCGCTTTATTGGTTCTGGGCCACAAAGCAGAAATTGAAAGGGAAAGCCAAAACCATAAGAGGATTGCTGAGATTCTCTTTGACGAAAAAAGACGCCTCATGTCAGTGATTTTCCAAGAGGAGAAGAAAACATTCCTTTATACGAAAGGAGCGCCTGAGGCGGTCCTTTCAATTTGCCGACTGGGCGAGAAAGAGAAAAAGAGCGCTGAAAAGGAAATAGCCAAACTCTCTCAGGAGGGTTATCGTGTGTTGGGTTTGGGTTTTAAGGAAATAAAGGAAAAAATCCATTCGCCAGTGGATAGAGAAGAAATAGAAAAAGGGTTGAGCTTTCTGGGTCTGGTAGGCTTGATTGATCCGCTTGCTCCAAGGGTCAAAGAAGCAATGAAACTTTGCCAATCCGCTCAAATCAAACCAGTGATTATCACTGGTGACCACAAACTTACTGCTTTAAATATCGCTCACCAACTCGGACTGCCTATTTCAGAAGAGAATATCTTAACCGGTGATCAGTTGGAAGCTCTCAGTGAGGAAGAATTAGCCAAGAGCATTGAACGGATTGCTCTTTTTGCCCGCGTTTCGCCAGCCCAAAAGACAAAAATCGTCAAGGCCTTTCAGAAAAAAGGCTATCAAGTGGCAATGACCGGGGACGGAGTGAACGATGCTCCTGCATTAAAAATCGCTGATATTGGCATTGCCTTAGGACAAAGGGGGCAGGATATTGCCAAAGAAGCAGGTGATTTAATCTTAACTGACGATCGGTTTTCTACCATCGAAAAGGCTGTTGAGTATGCCCGGACAATTTATGACAACATCCAAAAATTCACCAGTTATCTTCTTGCGGGTAACTATATTGAAATTTCATTAGTCTCTTTGGCCTTTCTTTTGAATCTACCCGCACCCCTGACCCCTCTCCAAATCTTGTGGCTCAACCTGATTACTGAAGGAGGCCCGGCCTTGGCCTTAGCAGTGGAAAAACCAGAACCCAAAATTATGGAAGAACCACCCAAAAATCCGCAAAAAACAACCCTTTTGCCTCTTTTGGCCGCGGCTGTGCTCTTGGCTTCCCTTGGTATTTTGTCCAGCGGAATTTTATTCTTGAGCTACCTGGGCGTGGACGAAACGTTAGCCCGAAGCACGGTCTTTGCCTTTGTCGCTCTTTATGAATTAACCATCATCCTTTCTTTCAGGCGAAAGGAACCGTTTTGGCAAGGAGGGGTTTTCTCTAATCGATGGATGATTGCCGCTGTCTTGAGTTCGTTATTGCTTCAATTTTTGGCTTTATATTCCCCACTCTCTCGCCCTCTTGGTGCCACCGCTTTGCCATTCTCGCATTGGCTTATCCTTCTGTGCGTTTCTCTGGGGGTCTTCCTTGTCCTGGAAACAAGCAAACTATTTAAAAATAAAAAATGGTTTTGAATTTCTTTATCTTCTTCGTTACTTCTCTTTTCCTCGCCTTTTTTGAGCTCAAACGGTTGGGGCTTTACCTCTAAACCACTCTACTCAAAGCAGCAGTGTTTTTCTATTCAGCCTAAATATCTCTTTTGACAAACCAGAGCATCGCAAGAAGGGTAAAAATTAAAGCCACACCAAAAAAGACCCAAAGAGCCAAAGGGTCGAGCTGATGATACAGCAAGGTCTTGTTATGGTCAAAATAGTAGAAGAAAGAGAGGTATTTTAACGATGATAATTCCTCTTTCAAGGCAGCGATCAATTTGAAAACATACATTAAAACCAACAAGGCTCCCATCGCAAAATTCACCTTACCTTTATCGGAAAAAATCGAGGAAAAGAAAATGGCTACAGAGTAAATGGCCAATCCAAACAAAAACCCCAAGATAAATATCAAATAAAATCCCAAAGGCTGAAATTCGAAGTGGTAGACAGAAATAAGCGGAACCGCCAAAAGGATGGTCAAAGTAACAAAGAGAAGCAGGAAAACCACACCCGCCAGATAGCGAGCAAGAAACACTTTAAGCCGTGAAACCGGCAAAGACAAAAGCGTTTCCATTGTTCCCTTTTCTATTTCTTGAGCCAAAGCCGAACCAGCATAACCTACCATCAAAAGAATCAGCATAAGTGGCCAGACAAATGAGAATTGCTCACCCCCTAAAAAGCCTTCAATCGTGGTTAAAGATTTGGGCTCAATATCAAACGCTTCAAGCATCGCCTGGGGATAATGGGCAAAGACCTTCTCAAAATCAGTTGCTTGTTTTTGAATAGAAGGAAAAAAAGAAAGATACATCCAGACCAACAAAATCCCTGATAGGCAATAGATGGACAAAGGAATTGCTCTTTCTTTAATTGAACGCCAAAAAATCTGCCACATTTTTATTCCTTCCCGTAAAATTGTAAGAAAATTTCTTCTAAAGAAGGCTGGCTAATCTCCAAATCTTTGATGGGATACCTTCTTAATCTGTCAAGCAATAAATTCATTTCGCCTTTAAATTGCAAGCACAAACCATCAGGAAATTCTTCCACCACCTTCGCCCCCTCACATTCAAAATCTGCTTTTCGAAAATGGCTCCTGAAATGGACGATCACTTGATGGATGCGCATTTTTTTCAGGTTTGCTATTTCTTCTGTGGTAATGAGTTTCCCTTCTTTAATAATCGCCACCCTCGAGCATATTTTCTCTACCTCAGCCAAATTATGGGAGGACATAAAAATCGTTGTCCCTTTCTGATGAAAATCAAACAAGATTTGATAAACCATATTCTGCAAAAGAGGATCTAATCCCAATGTTGGCTCGTCTAAAATTAAAAGTTTGGGCTGAAACATTAAAGCCAAAACAAGCCCCAACTTTTGTCTATTGCCCAAAGAAAGCGTCTTGAATTTTGCCTCAGGGTTAAAATCCAGCTGCTTAATCAGCTGCCGCGCGATTGATTGTCTTCCTCTTGCTTTTTCCAGAAATTCAATGTGGTCCCAACCATTCCAATTTTCATACAATCTGACACCACCAGGCAAAAATCCTATCTCTTTTTTAATCGCCACCGAATCTTTGATTGAGTCAAGGCCAAATATTTTGATTTCTCCAGCAGTTGGTCGAACAAAATCCATCATGCACCTAATCGTGGTTGTCTTTCCTGCCCCATTCGGTCCTAAAAACCCAAAAACCTCCCTTTGCTCCACGACAAAAGAAACGCCAGAAACCGCTTTGGTTTGACCAAAATATTTCTTTAAATGTTTAACCTCAATGATGGGCATGGTTAATTAAAGTGATGACAAGATTGTATAAGGTATGGGCTCCCATTGGATAAAAGAGTGACTCGTCCCCTTGTTTATCTTTGATCAGGCTAAAAACTTTCCTCCATTTTTTCTTCTTTTGCTCCATACTCCCTCTTGTTTCTATTGTAATATCTCTTATTCCACCGTCAAAAGTTCTGTCCAGTCATCTAAATAGGTTGGTGGTTCAGATACCTTTGTGCCGACAATATGATAACCATCTGACCAGTAATGTTCGGCCCCTGATGGCACTTCATACTCTTGTCCTGTCTCGGGATTGTAGACCCTTTCCACTCCTAACATAGCGTTGCTCCATTGCCTCATTGCCCGATCTTGAACCGCTGACTGATATTGAAAAGTAGCAGAGATGAGATCAGCAATCTCCGAGCCGGTCTGATTAATGATTCCCACTCTTTTTGCCATCTCTTTTTGTTCTCTTTTTGCCCAGGTTTCATCTAAGTGGAAGGATCTTTCCATTCTCTCAAGAATCTCTTCCACTAAGCCAATTTCGTCTTCCTTTGCCCAATAGTGAACCAAAATAACTGCCCAAAGTCCTGTTTCAGCCATTTTCATTCCTTGTTCGATGACAATCACCTTGTGGACTTTCCCCTCACCAGTTAGTCTTCCTTCAGCTGCTGTTGTCTGCGTTGTCCAAGGCATTTTTGGGACTTTGGAAACTAAATCAGGACGTGCCTCAATTTTCGAAAGAGAAAGTTTCAACTTATTAGGTAAAATGGTTTGGAGATACTCTTTGGCTGTTTTTTCCTTCATCACAATCATATCCTGGGCCAAACCACCGGAAGGATTATAATGAGAACCTTCCTTAAAACCACCCATTTCCAAGGCCCAGTTAGGCGTAACATAGATCGGGGGATAAGGATTTTCAATTTGGATTCCTTTATCTTCTTTTTTAACCGCGATTTTTATTCCTGCATCAATATATGGCCTAACCAGACCACCTTCTGCCTCCCAGCCTTTGGGCACGTCAATGGTAAAGGCGCCTTCATTGGGATCTTTCCAAGGAGTCATTTCTATTAAACCCGCTATTTTGGTAGGGTTCTGCAACGCCTTGTCATATTTAAAACTGGAAAGTATTTTTAATAAAATGGGTCGCGAATTCTTAAAGTCCTCCTTTTTATCTAAAAGACCAGAAACAAAGGCATTTTTATCTTTTGACACTACCAACATTGCGCCTGCGTATTCGCTACTTGAATATTTAATCTGACAAACCAGGGCTTGGTATTTTTCTAAATTGCGCTTTTTGATGATTTCAAGGTCTGGGAAGGTCTTTTTTAAATCGGGTAGAACAGCCTCTAAAATTTTCTCATTGCTTTGGGGCTGGTCAAAAATCATTGTTGTGGCAAAAGCAGTCGGACCTTTTTTGTTTTCCGGATCTTGACCAATCATAATCAACCCCCAATCATTAATCTTGGTTTTGAAACTTGCGGGCATCAAAACCGAGAATCCGTGGGAGTCTTGATATAAAGTCCAATTTACTTGCTTAGCGGGGGTGGTGGGGCTAATTTTTTTCTGCTTGGACCCTTGGGACGCAAGATAGCCAACGAATCCCAAAATAACCATCAAAAGAACTATCCCTATAATGAAAAAATTCTTTTTCATCCAACCTTCTTGATATCAATAAATGTTAAGCTGGTCCTTCTTTATAAAACAAAAACCACTTATCGCCTACTTTAACTGGGGCTGGGTTACAAATGATTTTGCCGGCCGGCGGTCTTTTTAAGGAAATTGTCTCGTTCTGCCAAGTGGTTCCGTCGGTGGACTCGGCCAGTATCGGTAAAATTCATCCCATCACTTGAGGTCGCTAATTTAACATTGTGATAAAAGGGGCCGTTGGGGTCGGCAAAGGGGTCCGAAGTGGCTGCCTCTTTATCAAACCCTTGCTCAAATGGGTCCTTGACCGGGGCGGTAGTGATTTGGCTGGGTTTTTTGTGCGGTCCTGGCCCTAAATTTCTTAAAGCAAACAAAACCCTTCTCATCAGCCTCCTATTTTAAAACGGCACTATAAATCCCTTTTGTATGAATGCCAAAATACATTCGCCACTTCCCTCCTATCTTTAATATCGTCACATCAGAAGGAGCATGCTCGGGCCCCTTTGCTTCTAAAACCATCTTTGGAGAAGAAACTTTTCCATCTTCTGAAATCTCAGAAACATAAACACCCGAGAAACTTTGAAAATACAATTTCAAACTCCCATCATCCCAATAGACCAATTCCGGACCATCCACCTGACCATGAAATTCTTCATTCATTGAATCAACGACAATGCCTGGCTCCTTTTGCCAAGAAAGACCATCAGAAGAAGTGGCAGACAATAATCGCGTAATCTCATCCTGTTGAGAGTATGGATCATACTTTCCTTTCACCGAACCGCGATAAATCATCTTATATTGTCCGTTTTTTAATTGAATCACGGTTGGGCTGGCCACATTATTATCATCATAAGAACCCTTTTCTCCTTTTTCTATCCTCGCCCCTTTCTCTTCCGTCCATCTAAGCCCATCTTCTGAAATTGAACTTCGGATGGCTCCGGCTTTTTGATAATACATTCGCCATCTCCCATCGGGCAATTTAATTACCGAAGGGAAGGTTGCTCCTTGCATTACCTCTCCTTCCTCTTTGAAATTTAAACCATCTTCTGAAACAGCGGAATAGATTTGACCAGCAAATCCAGGCACTTCCGGCTCTAAGGCATAGTAGATTCTCAAACGCCCATCATCTAATCTAACGATTTCAGCATCACAATAGTTACCCCCTATCCTTAAACCTTCCTCTTCCCACTTTTCAACCCCAACTTCTGTTTTGGTTGACGTGGAAACAGTTTTTTTCTTCTTCGAAGCGCCTAAAAAAACAAAAAACCCCGCCAAGATGAGAAATACCAGAAGAATAACAAAAACTTTTTTCATTTTCCTCATTTTGTTGTATTATAGCACAAAACCCTCCTTTATATAAAAATTTTTTCTGTCAACGAATACCCTACTTTGTTTATGTGGATTAACATTTTTCAAGTTGAATTTCCCGTTGGCAAGAAAGGACGGCGAAAGGCGAGGTTATTTTTTAAGGATAGGGTCTTGACAAGAAATAATTAAGGAACTAAACTATTAAGTAGCTTAATTAAAATTAATACAAGGAGTAACGGATGGAAAACATCATTGAAGTGCAAAATCTCACCAAAAGATTTGGACACTTTATCGCGGTGGATAGGGTGAGTTTTGAGGTTAAAAAGAGAGAGATTTTCGGACTTTTGGGACCCAATGGCGCGGGCAAAAGCACAACCATCCGAATGTTAACGACCTTATTGCGCCCTACTTCGGGTAAAGCCATTTTGGCTGGTTATGACATTGTTAAACAGCAGGATGAGGCGCGAAAGCATATCGGTTTGGTGGCAGAGAAAATTATTCTTTATGGTCATCTTACGGCTCGGGAGAATTTGACCTTTTTCGGCCGACTTTTTCATTTGCCAAAAGAACAAATCAAAGAAAGAATTGAAAAATGGGCAAAACGTTTAAAGATGGAAGATTGGCTTGATCATCGTGTGGAGACCTTTTCCACAGGAATGAAACAAAGGGTTAATATCATTCGGGCATTATTAACCCAACCCGAGATTTTATTTCTTGATGAACCGACGTTGGGCCTGGATCCGCAAACTACTCACTTAATCAGGCAGTTTATCAGAGAATTAAATCAGCAAGGAGTGACAATTGTTTTGACTACTCATGATATGCTGGAAGCCGAAGAATTGTGCCACCGTATTGCTATTGTTGACCATGGCAAAATTGCTGCTTGTGATACAGTGGCAAATCTCAAAAAAACCGTCAAAGAAAAAGACAACCCTACCTTGGAAGATGTCTTTTTGGCCATTACCGGTACAGACATTCGCGATGTGGCTAAAATATCTAATTCTACCAAAGCTCGTCGTCACGGCTTTGGACCCAAAACAGAAAGTAGGATAAGATGAAAACCTTACAAGATTTATGGCAAATCACCAAAAAAGACCTTTTGGAATTTACCCGCGACCACTTGCGGTTGGCAACCTTTGTTATTATGCCAATGTTTATGATGATTTTGGTGGGTTATATCTTTCCTAATCAAAACAGTCTAAAGAATGTTCCCATTGGCATCGCCAACAAAAATGGTCAAGAGATGAGTCAAAAACTGGTGGACGTTATTTCCAAGCTTAAATTGGTGGGAGATAACAACGCTTTTACAGTCAAGTCATACGATAGTCTTGAAGCAGTCAAAGAAGGCGTCAAAAAGCAGGAAATTTCAGGCGGCTTATTTATTCCTGAAGATTTTTCAAAAAAGATAGCCCAAAACAAGCAGGCAGAGGTAACAATCGTGGAAGACCAGGCCAATCCTCAGATTTCGCAAATGGTTAGTCAGGTGCTGGCAAAAGTAGTGGAAGAATATAGTCGGCAAATTAGCATTCAAAAGATTAGCGCGTTGGCTCAAGGACGGCCAATTTCTCTTCAAACAATCATTATGCCGTTGGTTACCAAAATTCAAGGAATTATTCCCGGCAATCCTAATTACTTTGAGTTTGTGGCACCGGGGATTGTGGCAATGATTGTAATGACCGCAGTGTTAACCGGATTGGCTGCCTCTATCGCCCGGGAAAAAGAGCAAGGGACATTAGACGGCCTTTTGATTTCGCCTGTTAATCGCTTGTCAATTGTTTTAGGAAAAGCCCTTTCCCAAGCCATCCGTGGACTTATACAAGGAGCGATTGTTTTGCTTTTGGCCTTTTTACTTTTTGGGGTGAAGGTTGAAGGCAGTCTTTTATTGGTGATTCTGTTGCTTCTGTTGGGTATCTTTTCTTTTGTTGGCTTAGGAATTTTGGTTTCTGCTATTGCTGCTGAGCAAGAGACTGCTACCCAATTGCTTTTTATGTTTCAGTTTCCGATGCTCTTTTTATCCGGTGTCTTTTTCCCCATCTTGCTGATGCCGCCAATTATGCAAAAAATTGCTTACGCCATTCCTTTAACCTATGCGATTCAGGCCTTGCGCAAGGTGATGGTTTTGGGCGCCGGTTTTAGCGCTGTACGGATGGAAGTTTTAATTTTACTAATTTTTGGCGTTGCGACTTTAAGTATCTCTGTGCCGGTATTTAAGCGGGTTATTACCAAATAATTCAAAATGATATGAAGAATAGAAAACAACTTATTGAAGAAATTATTGAGAATTTTCGCACCTTGGCCCGAAGAATAATGACAGAAGGTCACAGGGGCTTAGAGAGATGTCCCATTACTCCTGCCCAGGCGCAGATTTTGTTTATTGTGATGCGTCAAAAAAATATCAGTGTTAAAGAGATGGCGGAAAAATTATCCATCTCTCCCAGTGCCGTGGTCCAACTGATTGAGGATTTGGTCAAAAATGGCTATCTCATCAGAAAAAATCATCCCCAAGACCACCGCTTCGTCCAAATCGCCCCTTCTGAGAAAGCGATAGACCCAATCAAAAAATTCAAGTCCTGTTTTATCAAAAAAATCGCCACTCTTTTTGACAACCTCAGTGATGAAGAATTATTACAATATAACGAACTAATCCAAAAAATTATTAGTAAAAATAATTAAACAGCCCAAATAGGGGACGGTTCTCTTTTACGCACGGTTTTTGCTATTTTTTAAATTTCTTCTTTAGATGGTAACGGATTTTTCTAGTTTCGTGATATCGTTGAGGGTCCGATCCCCAAACGGGTTTTAGGTAGCTATTCTTGACTGCTTCATCTATGATTAGCCTCTGATAATTTTGCTGTCGAGCCAAATCATTCTTTCCTAGCCCGTCGTAAAAAATATCCTTAGTCAGCAAATCGTTTTTCTTGCCCTTGGTATAATATGAATAACTTGAATAGGAATAATCTTCTGGTTTGTCTGCCAGTTTTGCTCTCACTGGGTTTAATTCAATATATTTTCCGCATTGAATAAAATACGCATCTTTGCCAACAGGCTGACTTTTGAACCGGTTTTGCCAGAAATGACCCGACCAGCCATAAGATTGGCGATAATGATGAAAGTATGCCAGATTGAGTTTTTTCATAAAGGTAGAAAAATCACTAGCCTTATTAGTTTTAATTAAAAAATGGACATGGTTGGGCATTAAACAGTAGTGGAATATATCAAAAGGATGTTCGCTTTTATATTTCCTAATCAGATCCAAATAATAAAGGAAGTCTTCACGTCTCTCGAAGATAGTATGTTTATTATTACCGCAGGCTATTATATGATAGTAGCTTTGTGATAAGAGTAAGCGTGGCGGCCTTGGCATATTTATATTATATGTTAACCGTAATTATTTTAGCAAATATCAGGTTCAAAAGAGAACCGTCCCCTTATTTCCCTTATTTCCTTATTTTCATATTATCTTCCCAATATTGCATCTAGCATTTTTGTTCTAGTAATTATGGCGGAGGGAATTAATCCCGATATTACGGAAACCCACATTATCATTTCTGCGCGAGAAATATAATCTGCTTTACTTAAAATAAGCGTCGCATCGCAAATCGGCAGAGAAAACGGATGTGCGTTAAAATACGGCACTAAAACAAAATAGAAAACGACACTGCCAATCAAAACGCCAATAACCGAATAAACAGCCGACAATATGACATAGCTTGAAATAATAATGTATGGTTTGATGCCGATTGCTCTTAAAATCCCAATCTGCTTTCTTTTATTTACGATGTCAACATAAATCACAATAAAAACAGTGACCGCGGCAATCAAAATCCCAACGAGGGTGATCAAGACATTTACACTCAAAAAACTACTTGCCACCGACTTCATCAAACCAGTGGCCTCTTGCCAAGAATAAATGTTGGCATCAAGATTTAGCGCCTTGATTCGATCCAAGACCTTTGTTTCATCTTTGGTATCTGTTTTTATTGCTATCATGCTTGCTTTATCTTTGGTTGAAGGAATCAACTTGTTCAGTTCTTTTTCACTGATAAAGGCCCGTTTGTCCGATTCGACAAATTTGGTGTTGAAAATACCCTTGATTGTAAATTCTTCTGACATGCCATCAAAAAGTAAGGTTACTTTTTCACCAACTTTGGCGCCCTTAAAAGAAAAGGCATTTTCTTCGACATTGTCGCCACCGGCAATCTGCCTGCCAACTACTATTTGATTTTCGTCATCAACATTTAAAAAAGAACCTTCGATCATCTTGTCAGCCACAATCGAAACCTGTTTTTCATTTTCGGGATTGATAGCGAGAATTTGCCAGTTTCCTCGAATATTTTTATAACTCAGGCGAGCCGGCACTTGAGTTCTAGCGCTTAAAGATTCAACACCATCAACGTTAGCTATTTTCTTTAAAACATTGTCTTTATTGTTTATAAAATCTTGACCATCGCTCGGCGTCATGTAGATATTGCCGGTCATGGTATCGACAATTTGTTTGTTGGCTCCATCGATGATACCCGTAAATAGCGAAGAAACAAAGATAAGATTAACAAAAGCGACCGACATTAGAATGAAAATCAAAACCAAAGTCCATTTACGGCCTCTTTGTAAATATTTCAGTGTCAGATAGAAAGATAATCTGGCTTGGCTTTTCACACTAGCCTCCCGTCGGAGAGTCGGATTTTACGACTAGCATAGATTAATTCTTCTTCTTCATGCGTTACCATTACAATCGTAATGCCATCTTTTTCATTAAGGTTTTTGAAAATTTCCAATACGCTTTTCGAAGCGGTAGTATCCAAATTAGCAGTTGGCTCATCAGCAAATAAAATCTTAGGTTCATTTACTAAAGCGCGAGCAATAGCAACTCGTTGCTGCTCGCCACCAGAAAGTTCAGACGGAAGACGATTCTCTTTATTCTTTAGGCCAACTTTATCCAATAAAAAGATAGCCCTTTTCATTGCTTCTTTAGAGGTACCGATCATCATCGCGGGTAGCATAACATTTTCCAGGGCGGAAAGTTCTGTAATTAAGGCGTATTCTTGAAAAATATAGCCTAACTGACGAAGGCGTAAATCAGTGCGTTTTTTCTCTGACAAATGACAGGTTTTTTGGTCTTGAATAATCACCTCACCGCTGTTCGGTAAATCGAGTAGTGCCATAAGATGCAGCAAAGTTGATTTTCCAGATCCGTTTCTGCCTGTTATCATCAAAAACTCTCCTGTTGACACCTCAAAGGATACATTATCTATTGCTTTGACATCGCTACTACCCGAATGATAGATTTTAATCAAATTTTCAACTTTAATTATCGATTCCATGAATTCATTATATATCAATCATAGATTCTTTGAAAATTTTCTGCTCAACTTGATGATTAAATTATTCAAAAAACCAAAAATGAGTTAAAATGGGAGTAGAATGGTATCACATAATAAAAACATTTTATTTCATACTTATCACTAAAATCGAGGTTAAAAATGAAACGTCCCCAATCTCATTTTTAATCGTGGCATGACCTAATTTTACCATGCATTAACAAAACGCCTATTATATGCTCAAGAGAACCATTCTAATAAATAAAGCAAATATCAGGTTCAAAAGAGAACCGTCCCCTTATTCTTATAAAGCAAATATCAGGTTCAAAAGAGAACCGTCCCCTTATTCTTATTTTTCTTTTTCTTACAAAAATAGAAATTCTCACACTGCGGAAGATGAAACCTAATTCTACTTTTATAATTCTTCTTACCAAGTTTTTCAATATGGTAATTACTCTTTTAGGTCTTGGTCATGGTTCCACCTGGCCGGGAGAAATTGCTCTTTTGCTAAATCGCCATTTTGTGAAAAGAATCATCAGGAAGAATCCTCATCTAAAGACTATCCTGGTAAGTGGCACCAATGGCAAAACCACTACCACAAAAATAATTCTCCATATTCTTTCCAAAAAAAACCTAAGGGTGCTTTCTAACAATATGGGCAATAATCTCCTCAACGGCATTGCCTCTACCTTGATTAAGGGTGCCAACCTCTTAGGAAAAATCAACTATGATGTGGCTGTATTAGAGGTAGACGAAAATATCCTACCACTACTACTTTTCGAATTTCAGCCCGATGCAATAGTGCTGTTAGATCTTTTCAGAGATCAACTAGACCGCTATGGCGAGTTAAATACTATCAGCGTTAAATGGCAAGGGGCTTTTGCGTTTCTTGATAAAAAAACAACCTTAATTCTTAACGGCAACGATCCGGAAATCTTCCATATAGGAGAAGAAGTCAAAGGACCAACGATTTTTTATTTCGGGATAAGCCCCACAAAAATGACAAAAAGGCAACCAGGCAAAGATGCTGACCAAATCTACTGCCCACACTGCCTTCAGGAAAAATTAATTTTTTCAAAAATTGCCTATGCCCATCTTGGCTATTTCCAGTGTCCAAACTGTGGGCTCTCTCCTCAGAAACTCTTCACCCTACCTTCTTCTTCTCAATTCAGACTTGTTGGACTTTTTAATCTCTACAATCTGACTGCGGCAATTCTTACTTGCAACCTGGTTTTTAATATCAAAATTGCCGAGGCTGTAAAAATTTGCAAAAACTTCACGCCTTCCTGGGGTCGCCAAGAAAGCTTTGAGTTTCTGGGGCGAAAAATTCTTATTCAACTTACAAAAAATCCCTCGGGTTTCAATCAGTCGCTTTTATTGCTTAAAAACATAGATGAAAAGAAAAAGAATGTACTTCTTGTTCTTAACAATCGCATTCCGGATGGACGCGATGTTTCCTGGATATGGGATGTTGATTTTCAACCTTTACTCAAAGGGGCGAAAAATATTTATCTTGCCGGCGACCGGGTGTTTGATTTAGCTTTAAGATTAAAATATCAATCCGGCCGCAATCTAAAGTTTAGAAGATATAGGAATTACTATTTAGCAGACAATGTCTTTTTGGGCAGTGACCTCTCTTTCGTTCTTAACAAAGCCATCCAAGAAACTAGCAAAGGCGAGTGGCTGATTATTTTTCCTACCTATTCAGCTATGCTGGAAGTAAGAAGACTTTTAAACAGGAGGGGGTTCGATGACTAACAAAACCCTAAAACTCAAACTTGCTTGGTTCTATCCAGAACTGATGTCTACTTATGGCGATGCAGGCAATATTGAAGTGCTTTTTTACAGAGCAAAATGGGCCGGTATAGAGATGGAGGTAGAGAAAATTGAACTTAAAGATAATCTTAAAAAAACTCCAAAGATAGACTTGCTGTTTATGGGCGGTGCTCAAGACCGCCAGCAAAGCATTGTCCTAAAAGATCTCTTAAACAACAAAGGAGCTATAATTAATGAGCTGCTTTATAAAGAAAAACCGGCTCTCTTTGTTTGTGCTGCCTATCAACTAATGGGACAGTATTATATTACTGCTGAAGGAGAGGCAATAGAGGGCTTAAAAATTCTAGATCTTTACACCGAAAATCCCGGTTTTAGCTCCAAAAGACTAGTGGGAGACATTGTTATCTCTTCTCCTCTATTTCCTGATTTAAAAATTTTAGGTTTTGAAAATCATGGCGGACGCACCTACCTGGGGAAAAACGTTAAACCCTTCGGAAAAGTGCTTTTGGGAAATGGCAACAACGGATTGGACAATACCGAGGGAGCTCTTTTTAAAAATCTCATCGCTACTTATCTTCATGGCCCCCTGCTGCCCAAAAATCCTAAAATTGCTGACTGGTTAATAGAAAAAGCGCTGGAGGTCAAGTATAAAGAAAAGTTCTCGCTTAATTTTCCGAACGAGGTTTTTGAAAAAACTATCAGAGAAATACAAATAGAAAAAATTGCAAAGAAAAAGATCTCAACCTAAAAGATAGCCTGTTTTTAAAAAGTTCTGTTAAAATTTAAGACAAATAATAACCTTTTTTAAAAGAAACATTTAGGTGAACGCATTTATTAAAAAACTCTTGGGGGGGCTGGTGGCGCAATCTTATCTATGACCCCAAATCGCCACCAAAATTTATTAAAAAAAGACTTGTGCCATTGGCGGAGGACAGGTTTACGTAATCTCCTGCGCGGACTTCGGGATCACTGCAAAAACATCACCGCCGTCGTGACAATGACTGATGATGGCGCCTCCGCGGGCAGGACTCGAACCTGCAACCAACTGGTTAACAGCCAGCTGCTCTACCATTGAGCTACCGCGGAACACTTTTATTATATCATTTTATTTAAGATAATCAACCAACTTTTGGGCCTCTTT
>Ga0315298_1002927_pt1 | contig 27873 bp, 22 predicted proteins | sample WHS_1_MG_FD_203077 | JGI IMG/M metagenome (GOLD analysis project Ga0315298, IMG submission 203077) | Extremophilic microbial mat communities from Washburn Hot Springs, YNP, Wyoming, USA - WHS_1_MG | ecosystem: Environmental > Aquatic > Thermal springs > Hot (42-90C) | place: USA: Wyoming... | reverse complement strand
GAATACCCTCTTTCAAAAGAAATTACAGCACTTTCTCATGTGTGGGAATCAGCAGATAATAAAAATTATATAATTGCTGCTAAAGGGGCACCTGAATCAATATTAGATTTATGTCATTTGGATGAAAATAAAAAAAATGACCTCTTAAATATAGTAATGCAGCTTGCTGATGAGGGTTATAGAGTTTTAGGGGTAGCAAGTGCAATATTTTCAAAAATTGATATTCCAGAAAATCAACATGACTTTAATTTTAAATTTCTTGGATTTTTAGGATTTAACGATCCAATTAGAGAGAATGTACCTGATACTATTAGAGTATGTTATGAGGCAGGGATAAGAGTAATCTTAATAACTGGAGATTATCCAGGAACTGCTGTAAATATTGCAAAACAAGTCCATTTAAAAAATCCTCAAAATTTTATAACTGGTAATGATATCGATAATATTAGTTTTGAAGAATTAAAACAAAAAGTGAGAAATATAAATATTTTTGCAAGAATTATGCCTCAACAAAAATTACAAATAATTAATGCATTTAAGGCAAATGGTGAAATTGTTGCCATGACTGGTGATGGAGTAAATGATGCTCCTGCTTTAAAAGCAGCTCATATTGGTATAGCAATGGGAGGTAGAGGAACTGATGTTGCAAGAGAGGCTGCATCCCTTGTGCTTTTAAATGATGATTTTTCTTCTATAGTTGAAGCAATTAAGTTAGGAAGAAGGATTTATAATAATCTTAAAAAAGCGATGTCTTATATTTTATCAATACATATACCAATTGCACTTTTATCTTTAATACCTGTTATATTTAAACTTCCAATTTTGTTACTTCCTGCCCATATTGCTTTTATGGAGATAATTATTGATCCATCTTGCTCTACTGTTTTTGAAGCACAAAAAGAAGATACTAATATAATGAAAAATAAACCAAGAAATATTAATGAATCTATGTTTAATAAAAAAGTTTTATTATGGAGCATAATAAATGGATTTAGCATATTTATTGTAACAATTTCAATATTTTTAATTGCTTTAAAAAGAGGAGTGACTAGTGACGAAGCAAGAACTTTAACTTTTACATCTTTGGTATTAGCTAACCTTGCTTTAATTGCAACTAATTCTTCTTGGTCTCAAAATATAATTAAGATTTTTAAGTCAAAAAATAAATCATTATATTTTGTAATAGCAATTGCGCTTATTTTATTAATATTAATACTTTATTTACCAACTTTAAGAAGTTTGTTTCATTTTTCAAAATTAGGATTTAATGATTTTCTTCTATGTTTATTATTAGGATTTGTAATAACTTTGTGGTTTGAATTTATTAAATTTATTAATAATAAGTTAAAATTTAGCAAATAATTAATTAACACATTAATTAATTAATACATAATTTATACCAATATTTTTATATTTATTTTATTATTTTAATTGGCATCTCTTTTATTTATTTTAATTGACAAAGCAGTAATTAGATATATAATTCGTTTTTATGATTTTTTTTAAGTATTATTTTTTGGTTTTATATTTTTAAATTACAATTTAAATAAATTATAATTTAATTTAAATATTAATAAATTTTTATTATTTTAGAAAAAAAGTAAAAATAAGAAGCATTAAGAAAGAAGTATAAAATATGGTTTATTATTATTCTTTAAATAATGATGAGCTGTATAAAGAATTAAATGTTTCAAATAATGGTCTTACAGATGAAGAAGCAAAAAAAGGCTAGAAATATATGGTCCAAATCTTATAAAAGAAAAGAAAAAAAGACCATTAATATTAAGGTTTTTAGATAATTTCATCCATCTTCTTGCAATAATTTTATGGATAGCAGCTATTCTTTGTTTTATTCCAAGGGTTGATATGCCACAGCTTGGATATGCAATTATTTTAGTTATAGTAATTAATGCAATATTTAGTTTTTTACAAGAATTTAGAGCAGAAAGAGCTCTTGAAGCATTAAGTAAAATACTTCCATCAACTGCAAGAGTTTTACGTAGTGGTGAAGTAAAAGAAATACCTACAAGTGAACTTGTACCTGGTGACATATTAATATTAAATGAAGGTGATAATGTCTCAGCTGATGCAAGAATTATAGAATGATTTGATTTAAGGACTAATAATTCAGTCTTAACTGGAGAATCAGATCCTCAAAGGAAAAGTGCTGTTCCGATAATAAATAGAGAGGTTGACCCTTTAAGACTTACTAATGTTGTTTATGCAGGGACAAGTATATCTTCTGGAATGGGTAAGGCTATAGTTTATGCAACCGGAATGCAAACAGAGTTTGGGAAAATTGCTAATATTACACAATCAGTTAAGGAAGAGCTTAGCCCTTTGCAAAAGGAAATAAATAATGCAAGTAAATTGCTTGTTTATATTGCAATTGGGGTTGGAATCTTATTTTTTATACTATCAATATTTATAATTAAATTAGGTTTTTTAGCTTCTTTTGTTTTTGCAATCGGTATTATTGTTGCTTTTGTTCCAGAAGGGTTACTTCCAACTGTTACTCTAGCTCTTGCGATGGGTATACAAAGAATGGCAAAAAGAAATGCTTTAATTAAGAAACTTTCTTCAGTAGAAACTTTAGGAAGTACAACAGTAATTTGCACTGATAAGACAGGTACTTTAACTCAAAATGAGATGACAGTAAAAGAAATATGGTTTAATGGAAATAATTATGAGGTTACAGGAGTAGGTTATAATCCTGAAGGAAGTTTTATATTAAACGGTAAAGAAGTTAGCAATGAATATTTAAAAACTAATTTTAATAAATTTTTAAAAGCAATATCTTATTGTAATAATTCAAAGCATATAAAAGATAAAAATTCAAATCAATGGGTAATTAAAGGTGATCCAACAGAGGGAGCTTTACTTGTTGTTGCAAAAAAAGCAGGGTTTGATTATCAAACTGAGTTAAAAAATGAACCTATGATTTATTTACTCCCGTTTGATTCTAATAGAAAAAGAATGACTTCAATACATGAAACAGAAAAAAACATATTTGCTTTTACAAAAGGAGCTCCTAAGGAGATAATCTCACTTTGTAATAAAATTGAGATTAACGGAAAAATTGAAGAATTAAATGAGCAAAAACTACAAGAAATATTAAAAGTTAATGATGAATATGCAAAAAAAGCATTAAGAGTACTTGGGGTTGCCTATAAAGATTTAACAAATTATAAGGAAGAATATAATATTGAAAAAGTAGAGAAAGATTTAATATTTTTAGGGCTCGCTGCAATGATTGATCCTCCAAGACCTGAAGTTGAAGCAGCAGTTCAAGAATGTTTTAAAGCAGGAATAAAAATAATTATGATAACAGGGGATTATGGGCTTACTGCTGATGCTATTGCACGAAAAATTGGGATAATTAAAGGTGAATCAAAAATTTATCTTGGTACCGATATTGAAAAAATGAGTGAGGATGAGCTAAGAAATATTTTAAAGCTTGATAATATTATTTTTGCTAGAGTTTCTCCAGAGCATAAAATGAAAATTGCTCAAGCATTAAAGAAAAATGGTGAAATTGTTGCCATGACTGGTGATGGAGTAAATGATGCTCCTGCATTAAAAGCTGCTGATATTGGTATAGCAATGGGTATTTCTGGAACTGATGTAGCTAAAGCTGCTGCAGATATGATTTTAACTGATGACAATTTTGCAAGCATTGTAAATGCAATTGAAGAAGGAAGAACTGTTTTTGAAAACTTAAGAAAATTTATTGGTTATATATTAACAAGTAATATTCCTGAAGCAGTTCCATTTATAATGATGGTAATATTTAAAATTCCACTTCCACTTACAGTAATGCAAATATTAGCAATAGATTTAGGTTCTGATATGCTTCCAGCTCTTGCATTAGCAGCCGAATCTCCTGAACCTGGGATTATGAACAAACCGCCTAGACCTAGGAAGGAAAGGCTTCTAACTGGAAAAAGTTTAGCAAAAGCATATCTGTTTTTAGGACCGATTGAAGCTTTGGTTGCAATGATTGCATTTTTAATAGTTTATTTCGACAATGGTATTACATTTTCAAAATTAAAACAAATTGGAGTAAATCCAGCTAATTATGTAAATGATAATGTTTATAAAACCGCGACTACTGCAAATCATGCTTCAATAATTATGACTCAAATTGGGAATGCTTTTGCTTGGCGTTCAAATTATGATTCTGTATTTAAAGTTGGATTTTTTAAAAACAAATTACTTTTCTTGGGCATTTTAGGTGAAATAATAATAATAAATATATTAATATATGTTCCAAAAGTAAATGCTATATTTAATCATTATCCTTTAAGTTGGCATTATTGGTTAATACTTATAGCATTTATTCCATCAGTTTTAATTTTTGAGGAATTAAGAAAGTTATTAGTTAGAATTTTTACAAGTAAGAAAAATTTATCTTTAGTAAATTTAAAAAAATAAATATAATTAAATTATATATGGATTGATTCATTTTTATTTAAGATTTAAGATTTAATAAGTATTTAATCTTAAATAAAAATTAAAGATTAAAAATTATATTTATTTAAAAAAAATTAAGATAAATTATTTAAATAAAATAAATTTTAAATAAAAAATATTTAAGAGGTTTTAAAATGTATATAATTATAATAGGGTGCGGCAGAGTCGGTTCACAAACAGCAAATTTACTTTCTGAAGCAGGCCATGATGTTAGTGTTATTGATTTAGATCCCAAATCTTTCAGGAGATTAAATAAAAGTTTTAATGGGAAAAAAATAATTGGTTTTGGTTATGATAAAGAAGTTCTTGAAAGTGCTGGTATAGAAGAAGCTGATGCATTTGCAGCTTTAACTCATGGAGATAATAGAAATATTGTTTCTGCTTTAATTGCAAAAAGAGAATATAGGGTGCCTATAGTTATTGCAAGGATATACGATCCTGTAAGGGCAATAGTATATAATCAATTAAATATTACTACAATATCTCCAACAAGATGGGGAGCAAATAAAATAAAAGAGCTTATTTGTCAAAAAGATATTAATTCACAACTTAGTTTAGGTAATGGTGAAGTTGAAATAATTGAAGTTGAAGTCCCATATAATTTTAAAGGATTAACTTATGGGAAAATAAATGTTCCAGGTGAAATAATGGTAATTGCTGTTACAAGACTTGGAAGAGCTTTTGTTCCTTTAGCTGATTCTATAGTGAAAGAAGGAGATATAATGCTTTTATCTGTAGCTTCGGAATCAATTCCTAAATTAAAAGATTTTATTGGTTTAAAAGTTGGAGGAAACTTATGAATATTTTAATTGTTGGTGCTGGTAAAGTAGGAAGAAAATTATCTAGAGATATGATTGAAAGAGGTCATAAAGTAAAATTAGTTGATAAAGATGAATTAGTTTGTGAAAAAATTGAAAAAAAAGGTGACTTAGAGGTCATTTGTGGAGATGGATGCGATCCATTAGTTCTCGAATTAGCAGGAATTAAAATTGCAGATATTGTTGTAGCAGTCACAAAAGATGACGAAGATAATCTTGTAATTGCTCAGTTAGCGAAATTGCAACCAAACAAGCCAAAAGTAGTTTCTGTTGTTAATCATCCTAAAAATGAGTGGCTTTTTAATAAAAAATGGGGAATTGACGCATCATTATCTCAGACATCTATTTTAACCGATTTAATAGAACAACAAATACCAGATATAAACGAAAATAATTAAAATAATTTAAAGATATTGATGGATTTTCAGGATAAAGAAAATTTTAAAAAAAATATTTTATTACCTTTCTTGCAAAAAATTAAAGAAGAATTTTTACTTGAACAAAATAATTACAAATATATATACAGATATGAAATTGAAATTAAAAACTCTCCAAAAACATACTTCAACCCTTTAAATTGGTTAATACTGCAAAAAGAAAAAACAAAAGTTTATTGGTCCAATAAAGATGATAGTTTTAGTTTTTCAGGCATAGGATGCTCTGACAGTTATGTTTTAAATATAGAAAATGAAAATGTTAACTATAAATATTTAATAAAAAATATTTTTGATAATATAAAAATAAAAGTTGCAAATTCAAATGAAAATTTAAAGTATTTTGGATGCTTATCCTTTGATGAAAATGATAAAGTAGATTTAGTTTGGCATTCTTTTGGAAAAATATATTTTTTTTTACCAAAGTTAGAATTATATAAAAAAAATGGAAAAATATATTTAGCTTGCAATATTTTATTTAATCCAAATAATTTAAAATCTAAAAAAGAAATTTTAATAGATTTAGAAAAATTTTTTGAAAAAATTGAACCATATGAATTTAATAATTATGAAATTAAAATTATAGATAAAATAAAATATATAAATAGAAAAGATATACCTAAAAAACAATTATGGATAAAAAATATAAAAAATATTATTGCTAATTTTAATTTTTATAAAATAAAAAAAATTGTTTTATCTAGAGAAACAATCTTTAAATTAAAAGACATCATTGATCCTATTTTAGTATTTGCATCTTTAAAAAAGTTAAATTTTAGTACTTATGATTTTTATTTTCAAAATGATAATCTAAGTAGCTTTTTTGGCTGCTCGCCAGAATTACTTTATTTAAGGCAAGATAATAAGATTTTTAGTGAGGCAATTGCTGGGACAATTTTAATAGGTAAAGATTTAAATGAAGAAAATAAATTTAGTAATTACTTATTAAAATCAAAAAAAGATTCAAATGAATATAAATTTGTATATAATTCAATAAAGAATGACTTAAATAAAATTTGTAGTGATGTTAAAGTTTTAAAGGAAAAGGAGATACTTAAATTAAGTTACGTGCAACATATTTATAGCCTTTTTGAAGGGTATTTAAAGGAAAATGTAGATGATTATAAAATAATTTCCGTAATTCATCCTACTCCAGCTGTTTCTGGTTTTCCAAAAAGAAATATAAAAAATTTAATAAAAAAATATGAGAATTATTATAGAGGTTTTTATTCTGGACCAGTTGGATGGATAAGTAAAAATAGTTCAGAGTTTACTGTTGGGTTAAGATCTGCAATCATAAATAAAAAAACAATGGCTATTTTTTCTGGAGCAGGTATTGTCAAAGAATCTAATCCAGAAAATGAATGGAATGAACTTGAAAATAAAATTTCTTTGTTTTTAAAATTATTAGAAAAAGTTGAAGAATAAAATAATTATTATCAATTTTATTATTGATTAAATTTAAACTTATGAGTAATAATTTAAATTATCTTTGGGCACAACTATTAATTGAAGAATTTACTAGAAATAAAATTGATTATTTTTGTATTTCTCCAGGTTCAAGGTCAACACCTTTAGTGGCGGCTGTTGCTAGAAATGAAAAAGCAAAAAAGAATATTTTTTTTGATGAAAGAGGATGTGCGTTTCATGCACTTGGTTATGCAATAGCTAAAAATAAGCCTGCTATTGTTATAACTACTTCAGGCACAGCAGTTGCAAATTTATTTCCAGCAATTATTGAAGCATCTTTAAGCAAAATACCAATGATAATTTTAACTGCAGATAGACCACCAGAACTACTCGATGTTGGAGCTAATCAAACTATAGACCAAGATAAAATATTTGGTAAGTATGTAAAATGGAGCTTTAATTTTCCTTGTCCCGATGAAAATATAAATCCCAAAATGATATTAACCACAGTTGATTACTGTGTTTATTTAAGTAATAATTCTCCTTCAGGCCCAGTTCATTTAAATTTTATGTTTAGAGAACCATTAGAACCTATTCAATTAGATCAAAATTATTTATTTGAAAATTATACTAAAGATATTAAAAATTGGTTTGAAAATGAGAGACCTTATACTATTTATGAATACTCAAAAAAAATTTTTAATGATGTAAAAGTTTTAAAGGAGATAAGTAGCATAATTAATAAAGAAGAAAAGGGTCTTATTTCGATTGGGAAAATTAAAAATGATGAAGATAAAAAATCAATCTTAAAATTTATAAAAAAAATAAATTGGCCAGTTTATGCCGATATTTCTTCTAATTTAAGACTTAATGATTATATTGGCACAAATATAATAAAACATTTTGACCAAGAATTATTATCAAAAGAATTTAATAATAAAGTTCGCCCTGAAACGGTTATTCATTTTGGAGAAAGAATAACATCTAAAAGATTTGATCAATTTTTAAATGATAATAAGCCAAAAAATTATATAATTATTAAAGATAATCCAATTAGATATGATCCTGCACATATAATAACTATGCATATTGAATGCGATATATCTTATTTTTGTAATAATATTTTAAAATTAATTGAATTTAAGAAAGAAAATAATTTTAAAAATTTTTATGAAGAAAAAGCAAAAAAAGCTCAAGAAATTATTGAAGAAAATTTAAAAAATGAAAATGAATTAAAAGTAAATGAAATTTTTATTTCAAGATGTATTTCCAAAGAGATACCTAACAATTCTTGCTTATTTTTATCTAACAGTATGCCTATAAGAGATTTGGAACTTTATGGTAAAAGTAGTAAAAAAAATATAATTATTGGAGTAAATAGAGGAGCAAGTGGTATAGATGGAATTATTTCATCTGCAGCTGGATTTGCTAATGGTTCAAATAAATTATGCACTCTTCTTATTGGAGATTTAGCCTTTATTCATGATATTAATTCTCTTTTAACTATAAAATCATTAAATGTTCCTATGATAATAGTGCTAATTAACAATAATGGTGGTGGGATTTTTGATTTTTTAAATATTTCAAAATATGAAGATATTTTTGAAAAATATTTTGTTGCTCCACATAATTTATCCTTTAAGGATTTAGCAAAATCATTTGATTTAAATTATTATTCAGTATTTAATAATGAAGATTTTATACATTGCTACAAGAATTCTTTAAAAATTGCAAAAATAAATTCAAAATCTTCATTAATTGAAGTTTTTACTGACAGAAAACTAAATCTACAAATTCGAAAAAAAATAAAAAAAGAAATTATTCAAATGCTAGAGCAATAAAGATATTATAAATTGCCTTTAATTTATTATTTTAATTTTAATTTTGGCTTTATTAATTTTGACTTTAATTTAAATTTTTAAATAAAAATTTTAAGGAGTTTAAAATGCTTAAAATAAATTGGCAAGAAATTGGAAAATACAAAGATATTAAATATCATAAATTTGAAGGTATTTCAAAAATTACTATAAATAGACCAGAAGTAAGAAATGCTTTTAGACCACTAACAATAATGGAAATTTCAGATGCGTTAAGAGATTCAACTTTTGATAAAGAAATAGGAGTTATCATTTTAACAGGCGAAGGAGATAAAGCATTTTGTTCTGGCGGTGATCAGAAAATTAGGGGTAATGCAGGGTATAAAGATGAAGCTGGTAGTGAAAGTTTAAATGTTTTAGAACTTCAAAGACAAATAAGAACTTGTCCAAAACCAGTCATAGCAATGGTTGCAGGATATGCTATTGGTGGCGGTAATGTTTTGCAACTAGTTTGTGATTTAACTATTGCAGCAGAAAATGCGGTTTTTGGGCAAACAGGGCCTAAAGTTGGTTCATTTGATGGTGGTTATGGTTCTGGTTATCTTGCAAGAATAGTTGGACAAAAAAAAGCAAGGGAAATATGGTTTTTATGTAAGCAATATAGCGCCAAAGAAGCTTTAGATATGGGTATGATAAATGCAGTTGTTCCTTTAGAAAAACTTGAAGAAGAAACAATAAATTGGTGTAGGGAAATATTAAGTATGTCTCCTACAGCAATTAGTTGCATTAAAGCTGCAATGAATGCTGATGTTGATGGACAAACTGGCATACAAGAGCTTGCTGGTCTTACTACAATGTTATTTTATCAAACCCCTGAAGCACAAGAAGGAAAAAATGCATTTATTGAAAAAAGAAAACCAGATTTTAAAAAATATCATTAAATCTTAAATAATAAAAAATTTTATTAAAATATTTTAATGAATAAAAAACCTAAAAATGAAATATCAAAATTCAAATTATGGTATTTAAGTACTAGACCAAAGACGTTACCAGCAGCAATTGCTCCTGTCTTGATAGGTTTATCGTTATCTTTTTATTACCTGAAGACTTCGTTGAATTATTTTTCTTTTAATAATTTAAAGACAAATATATTAATTGCAATTTTAACTTTAATGTCTGCACTTTTAATTCAAATCGGGACAAATTTTGCAAATGATTATTTTGATTTTTTAAAGGGTGCTGATAATGAAAAAAGAGTTGGACCCACAAGACTTATACAAGCAGGTTTAATTAAAAAAAATGAAATGTTAATAGCATTTGTTATAACTTTTTTTATAACAATTTTAATTGGTATATTTTTAGTTATAAGGGGTGGATATCCTATCTTAATTATTGGTTTATTTGCAATATTATTTGGAATTTTATATACAGCTGGACCAAAACCATTAGGATATATTGGACTTGGAGATATTTTTGTTTTTATATTTTTTGGGGTAGTTTCAGTTTTAGGTACTTATTATCTTCAAACCTTAACTATAGATTTAGTAGCTTTTATTGTAAGTATAGCACCAGGATTACTTTCAGTAGCTATACTTGTTGCAAATAACATAAGGGATATAAATACGGATAAGGAGTCAGGAAAAAAAACTTTAATAGTAAGATTTGGCTATAATTTTGGTATTTTTGAGTATTTATTTTGCATTATTTTAGCTCATATCATTCCTATTATAGCTGTAATAATTACAAAGAAGCATTATTTTGCCTTAATTTCTATTTTGACAATATTTTTGGCAATAAAACCAATAAAAATTATTATTTCAAAACCAAAACCTCAATTTTTAATTCCAGTTCTTGGAAGAACAAGCCAAATTTTATTAATTTTTTCAATTTTATTTTCTATAGGTTGGAATATAAATATTTAAGTTTTAAATTTAATAATTATTTTTTTGTATAATTTTATGGAATCAGTAAAAAAAATCAAAATATTTAAATATGAATTACCATTATCAAAAGCGATAATTATAAAAAATAATAAAATAAATTATCGCAGGGGATTAATATTAAATATTCAAACATCATCTTGTTTATCTACATTTGGAGAAATTTCTCCTCTACCAAATTATAGTTATGAAAGTTTACAAGATGTAATTAAGCAAGTAAAAGATATAAAAAGCTTTATTTTAAATTCTAAAATAAAAGAATTAGAATTTAATTCATCACAAAATGATAATAATCAAGAAAATATTATTAAAAGTTTTAATTTATATTTAAATAAATATTTTAATTATAATAATTTTAATATTGATTTATATCCTTCAATAAAATTTGGAATTGAAATGGCTTTATTAAATTTATTATTTTTAAAAAATAATGATTTAGCTAATGATTTAGTAAATAAAATTAAAGGAAAAACAAATAATATTTATTTACCTATTTGTAAATTATTTACAGATATAAAAGATAATATAAATATAGAAAATGATGTTTTAGAAGTAATTAATGAAGGTTACAATACAATAAAGATTAAAATTGGAAGAAATGCTTTTAATGATGAAATAAATTATTTAAAAAAAATATTTACTTTTGTAAAAGAAAATAATTTAAAAATAAAAATTAGACTAGATGCTAATAAGCTATGGAAATTTAAAGAAGCATTAGATTTTTCAAATAAAATTGGCATTGATAATATCAATGAATTTGTTGAATTTATCGAAGATCCATTTGATGATTTAAAGTTATATGAAAAATTTTATAATTTAACTAAAATACCAATTGCTTTAGATGAAAATTTAGTAAAATTTATAAATTTATATGAAAATAAAAATCATAAAGATAAAGAAATTAGAACTGATAATTTAAATTATTTAAAAGCATTTATTTTAAAGCCAAGTGTAATTGGAGGATTTTCTAAATGCTGTGAAATTATAAAAATTGCTAACGAAAATAGCTTAAAAGTTGTTTTAAGTAGTTCGTTTGAAAGCAGTCTTGCAATTAGGTCAATAATATTATTTTCATTTTTAATGAAATTAAATAAAACTTCTGCAGGTTTAGATACATTAAAGTTTTTTAAAGAAGATTTATTAATAAATAAAATAAAGATTAATAATGGTAAAATAACTTTAGAAGACATCTTAAAAGATGTTTATGATGAAAATATTTATGATGAGAATATAAATTATAATTTACTAAAAGTATTAGAGATATAAATGTTTTTTCAAAAAAGCAAAAACTTGCAAGAAAAATTTAATGACTTAAAAATTTTTAAAAGTGAAAAAGTAGCGTTATTTAGCAAAAACTCCCAAAATTATTTAAAATTATTAATTAGTCTTTTAATTCATGGTGCAGTTGTTGTTCCACTAAATCCTAATTATCCATTTACAAAGATTAAAGAATACCTATTAAATATAAATTGTAATAAATTAATTATAGAAACTAATGATAAATATAATAATTTAAAAGAAAAAGATTTTTATAATTTAGACTTTATTGATAAGTTAATTACTTTTGAAGATTTTAAAGATAATTTACATCGTATTACTATCCAACAACTAATCTTAAATTTAAAATCATTAGATTTTAATGATATTATAAACAATGATGCTTCAATAATATTTTCTTCAGGTTCAACAGGTAATTCTAAAGCTGTACTTCATACAATAGGTAATCACTATTACAATGCTTTAGGCTCAAATTATAATATAAAACTAAATAATAATGATAGATGGTTAATTTCCTTACCTTTAAACCATGTTAGTGGATTTTCAACTATATTTAAATGTGCTTTAAGTAGAGCAGAAACTAAAGTTAAAGAAAAAGATTTATCCATTATAGAATCAATAAAATCTAATAATATTACTCATATTTCATTAATTCCTTCACAACTAAGCGAAATTATTAAAACAAATGATAATATAAAGATTTTAAAAAAGTTAAAAGCAATTTTAATTGGGGGAGCTCCAATGCCTTATTTTTTAGTAGAGGAAGCATTTAATTTAAAATTACCTATATATGTTTCTTATGGTTCAACTGAAATGTCTTCCCAAATAACTTGTACCTTAGAAAATGATTCATTAAAACATTTAAAGTCATCAGGCAAATTACTTAAATTTAGAGAGCTTAAAATAAATAATGAAAATGAAATACTTGTAAAGGGGAAAACATTATTTAAAGGCTATATTACCAAAGATAATAATGGCAAAGAAATATTAATAAAACCCTTTGATGAAAATGGTTGGTTTAAATCAGGAGATTTAGGATTTATCGATGATGAAAATTATTTACATATTTTAGGAAGAAAAGATTTAATGTTTTTTTATAAAGGTGAAAAGATTTATCCAGAAGAAATAGAAAATACATTAAAGGAAATTGGCATAATTAAAGATGCTTTAGTAATTAATATCGAAGATGATGAGTTTTCAAATATAATTGTTGCTTTTATTAAAATTAACGATAGTAATGATTTAAAAAATATAAGTTTTGAAGATATTACTAAAAATATTGAAAAAATTTTGAGTAATAAAATAGAATCTTATAAAATCCCTAAATTATTTTTAAAATGGCCATTACAAGAAAATAATCAAAATTTTTTAAAACCTGATAGAGTTGAATTTAAAAAATTAGCAATAAAAATTTTAAAAAATAAAGTTTAATTTTAATTTTAATTCTAATTACTTAAAAGAAATCTTATTTGTAAACTCTAAGCTTAAATATATGAAATTGTTAAATTTGTTAAATAATTAAGTAAAAATAAATAAATAAGATTAATATTATGAATTTAAGCTTAATAATATTTCTCGTAATTTTTCGGGGATTTTTTCAGGCTTATAACTATCATAATTTAATAACACATGAATTGTTTTAGCTTGAGCAACTTTTTCATTATTTTTATTATTATAAAAATCATAAATAAGAGTATAAGAACTATTCCCTAATTTATTTAACGACATTTGTATTTTTATTTTATCTCCTATTTTTATAGGTTTAATGTAATCAGCCTCAGCATGTACCACAGGAACTAATATTTTCTTTTCATCTAAAATTTTTGGTATGCTAAAATCGTTGATTTCTAAGAAATCTTCATAGCATTCATATGCAAGATTAAATAATTTACTATAAAATATTAAATTTGCTGCATCAGTATGGTGAAGCCTTATTTTAGTATCATAAATAAACATAATTCTAACTCCATCTTAATTTCTATATTTATAAAAAAATAAATTAAATTTTTGTTAAGAATTTAACATTAATTAAATTTCTTTAAATTCATATATTATAAATTATAATAATTTTTATGAAATAAATTTAAAAAATTAAGAAATAATTATTTTTGAATCCTTGTTAAATGGATTTTGCCTTAAAGCTAAAGAATATAAATAAGGATAAGCATTTTTTAAATATTGCATATAAGAAATCCATTCAAATATAAGTAATAAATAAGCCCTTTTAATATCTAATTTTATATGTTCTAAATCATTTAATGGTTGATTATCAAAGCTTTCTCTATTTGCTAATTCTTCAGTTAAATGAAAAACAGCCCTAAGCAATTCAGTAAAAGATTCATGCTCTAATAAATTAGGATTTTCTAAAAGCCTAAGAAGAAAATCTCTTTTATCATTAAGGAATAATTTTAAATTTTTTTCATCTTCTATATTAATAATAAAATTAAACTTTTCTTTAGCTAAATTAGCTTTAAATTTTATGAAATCTTTTTTATTCCACTCATTAATTTTATTTATATCCCCAGAAATACTATTAATATTTTCATATTTAGAATTTAAAGTTTTTAGTAATTTTATACCAACTTCACTAAAAAAAGTACCAATCACCATATTTAATTTATTTAAAATTAATTTTTTTTCACGTGCTGTCAAAAGCGTATCTATTACTAAAGTAACAAGTAAAACATCTAAAGGAAGAAATGCGAAATCTATGAAAAGGTAAAAGAAAAGACTCCGAGTATCCTTAAAAATTAAATAATTTATAGTATAAATTAATACAGAAGCAATAATTAATATTATAGCAACAATATTTTTCCAATTAATTTTGTTTTTCAATTATTTTCTCCTTTTAAATAAATTTATTTTAATTTTTATTGGTAAAAATTTCTATTAAAAAAATAACATAAGTTAGTGTATAAAATTTTAAAAATAATTTTAATAAAAACCTTAATAAAAAACTTACTTAACTTACCTAATTGATATTTAAAAGATACGCTAGCTTTGCCCCAGCAAGTCAAAGCTAGTTCTTATAAGAAGGATAAGCTACCTCTCTTATGAGAGGAACCATGCTAGCTTAGCCTTCATAGAATTAGTAAATGTCAATTAGTCAATAAAATAACCAATCTTATAACTTTAATCACGTAATTTTATATACTTTAAAAAAATATTTATTTTTTTAAGAAGTTTATACCACAATTTAAATTATTATTTTATAATTTTAAATAGTTAATTAAATATAACTAATTTTAAATAAATTAAAATAAAAAAAGAAAGGAAATATCAATTTGAAGAATTATTTAGATTTAAATGATTTTAAAGAAATAATTGTATTAATTAATTCTATTATAGATGAAAATAAAGAATACCTTTCTCAGTTAGATTCTGTAATTGGCGATGGAGATCATGGAATTACTATTTCTTCAGGTTTTAAAGATACTATTGAAAAAATGAAGGAAAAACAATTTGAATCAATATCAGAATTATTAATATTTGTTGGAAATAATTTTATGGCAACTGTTGGTGGCACTACAGGACCAATTTTTGGATATTTGTTTTTAGAAATGGGAAGAACACAAGAAAGTAATAAAGAAAAAATTAATTTAAATGACTTATTTATAATGTTTTCACAATCTTTGAATAAAATAATGAAAATAGGTGGCGCAAAACCAGGAGAAAAAACTATGGTTGATACTTTAAATAGTGCAGTAAATTCTTTAAATGATTCAGTAAAAAATAATGATAATTTAGAAATTGCTTTGAAAAAGATGAATGAAGCTGCAAAAAAAGGATTAGAATCAACTAAAAATATGGTTGCAACAAAAGGAAGAGCAAGATATTTAGGTGAGAGATCAATAGGTTATCAGGATGCAGGTGCTACTTCAACTTATTTTATATTAAGTGCTTTTTCTAAGATTTTAGAAAAGAATTAATAAATATAAAAATTATTTGAATGGAGATGTTAAATGGTTCAAAAATTAATAAACAACCCTAATGATTTAGTAAATGAATTAATTGAAGGCTATATTTTATTTAACAGTAATAAAGTTAAAAGGCTGGATAATTTAAATGTAATTCTTAGAGCAGATTTACCTATAAAAGATAAAGTTGGAATAATAATTGGTGGTGGAAGTGGGCATGAACCATTATTTTTAGAATATGTTGGTAAAAATCTTGCAGACGCTGCTGTACATGGACAAATTTTTGCTGCACCTTCTCCAGATTTAACTTATGCTGCAATAAAAGCAGTTGACTGTGGGAGAGGAGTTATCCTTTTATATAATAATTATGCTGGAGATGTTTTAAATTTTAATATAGCACAAGAAATGGCAAGAGATGAAGGGATTAATGTTCAAACTGTTTTAGTAAATGATGAAATTTCTTCTGCACCAAAAGAACGAATGGAGGATAGAAGAGGTACAACGGCAGATCCTATACTTTTTAAAATCGCAGGTGCTGCTTCAGAAGCAGGATTAGATATAGACTCTCTTGTTAAGTTATTAAATAAAGCAGTATATAATTCAAGGTCTCTTGGAGTTTCATTATCTGCTTGTTCTTTACCACAAACAGGAATGGCTACTTTTTCTCTTGAAGAAGGGAAAATGGAATTTGGAATGGGGCTTCATGGTGAGGCTGGTGTAAAAAAAGTTGATTTAATGTCTGCTGATGATACAGCTCGAACTATTTTAGATTATATTATAGATGACTTACCCTTTAAAGAAGGAGATGAAGTTATAGTTGTTGTTAATGGATATGGTTCCACAACTAGGATGGAAATGTTTATAATTACAAGAAAAATTTATTCTTATCTTAATGAAAAAGGAATAAATATTTATTCTGCAGAAGTTGGCGAATTTTGCACTTCACAAGAAATGGCAGGCATCTCAATAACACTTATGAAGCTTGATGAAGAATTAAAAAAATATTATTACAAATAGGTTTTCACGGGGATGTTGTCACGGGGACGTAAAATTTGACATAGTGTAATAGGGATTTAGTATTTGACATATTCGAATAGCCATGGGACTATAAAGCTTGAAATATTCGAAAATAATATAAAACGCAATTTAAAACTTAAAATAAAATATAATATATGATAATAAATATCACAGATAATAACTGATAATACCATATAAAAAATTAAGGATTTATATAATTAAATTAAAATTATGTTATTAATTATGTCAAATTTTACGTCCCCATGACATTAATTAGATCTTTAATGCTAATTCTTGCCCATACTGAAAAATTTTATTTAAATCATCAGCACTTGGGTGCCACTGTATTTTTATACCATCATTAATTATATCTATCCCAGATTCTTGTAAGCTTTGAGTAATAATTTTTGTTGATTCACCGCTCCAACCATAACTTCCAAAAGCTGCTGCTTTTTTATTTTTAAAATTTAATCCTTTAATAAACTCTAATAATGCAGCTGTTGAAATAAGAATTCCTTTATTAATAGTAGGGGAGCCAATTAAAAATGCTTTAGATTTAAAGATTTCTGTAATTATTGTATTAACATCATGCCTTGCTGAGTTATAAAGTTTTAAATTAATTGAGTTATTTTTAGATTTAATTCCTTCAGCAATTGTTTCAGCAATTTGTCTAGTGCCATTCCACATCGTATCATAAATAATTGTTATTTGGTTTTCCTGATAAGCTTTAGCCCATTGCATATATTTTTCAACTATTTGTAAAGGATTCTTTCGCCATATTATTCCATGACTAGGACAAATCATATTTATTGGTAATTTTAATTCTAAAATTTCATTTATTTTTTGTTCTACAAAATTACCAAATGGGGTTAGAATATTTGCATAATATTTTATTGCTTCTTCATATAATTCATGCTCATCAACTAAATCATTAAACATTGATTCATTTGCAAAATGCTGTCCAAAAGCATCATTAGAAAATAAAATATTATCGTTTGTTAAATAACAAAACATACTGTCAGGCCAATGAAGCATTTTTGCTTCTATGAAAATTAAATCTTTATTTCCAAGATTTAATTTGTCTCCTGTTTTTACAGGGATAAAATTCCACTCTTTATGATAATGTCCTTTTAATGATTTTATTGCATTTTGAGTGCAATAAATAGGTTTATTGGGGATAAGATCCATCAACGCTTTTAATGCTCCGCTGTGATCCATTTCTGCATGGTTTGCAATAACAAAATCAATTTTATTTAAATCAATTTCATCTGATAATTTTTTAATAAATTCATTATCAAACGGTGACCATACTGTGTCTATTAATGCTACTTTCTCATCTCTTATTAGATATGAATTATAAGAAGAACCTCTAAATGTTGAAAGTTCTTCACCATGAAATTTTCTTAATTCCCAATCTACTTTTCCTACCCAAGTAACACTTTCATTTATTTTAAAGCTCATTATTACCTCCAAATTTTTAAATAAATATTTTTTATTATGTTTAATTAAATTATAAGGTTATTTGTCAATAATATTAAATATATTTTTAATAATTTTATAATTAAAATTTATAAGTTAAAGTTACGTTTGTAATTCTAACTTTTACTTTTAATAATAATTTTTATTAATTTTAAATAAAATAAGAGCTATTTTTAATTTTTAAAGAATTTATAATAGCTCTTATTTAAAAATTATTTTGTTATTTTATAATTGTTTTTTAGAATTTCATTTAATTAAAATTATTTATTCTTTTTCTACTTTAACTTCAAAAGCTTTTTGTATAAATTCATTTGGCATTGGTTTTGTAAGAGCAGTTACAATTAAAGTTACGATAAATGCTAGTGGGAATGCTATAACAATCGAGTCTATGTTGTTCCAAGGAGCTCCCAATAATGAAGTTTTTCCTGTTAAAAGTTTAACAAGGCCTAGCATTTTAGAATTTGCTTCGTGAACAAAAAACATCCAAAATAAGCTAGAAACAATACCAGTAATCATTCCACTTAAAGCGCCAGCTTTATTAGCTCTTTTCCAAAATAACCCAAGTATATACATTGGCAGAAATGTAGCTGCACAAATTCCAAAAAATAATGATGTTGCTCTTGCAACAATGCTAACTGGTAAAAATAAACCAAGTACAAAACTTAATATAACTCCTATCAAAATTCCTACCTTTGTTGAATAAACTCCTTTTAATGATTTTTCTTCTTTATAATCTTGGGAATAGGATGTTTTTGAAAAAACATCTCTACCAAAAGCAGTACCTAAGGCATGCAGTTGCCCACTTATAGTTGACATCGCAGCCGCAAGTAATGTAATCATAAAGAGATAAACAAACCAAGAAGGCATTGCCATATTAATATATGCTGGGATAATTTTGTCTACATTGCCTTTTTCAACTACTTGTACAGCAATCTTTCCTAGTTTGTTATAAAAATAAACATTTGAAAGTGCTCCAACTATAAATGCAACACCTGTCATCATTAAAATAAATATTCCCCCAATTAGCACACCTCTATTTAATTCTTTATTGCTTTTAACCATCATAAATCTTACTGCAAGCTGAGGTTGAGCCAAAACTCCTATTCCAACTCCAAGAATTACAGCAGATACTAGTGTCCACCATATTGGAGAACCTAATACAGGCATAGTTGTCCAACCTTGTGCGCCCCCTTTAATCAAGTTTTCTGGCATTTTTGATGCTAAAGCAGTTAAAGTTTGGTGAGCTTTAATAAAGCCTCCCAATTTAGTATAGGTAAGTATTAAAAGTGCTAACATACCGAGAAGCATTATCGTACCTTGAAATGTATCTGTATACATTACTCCTTTTATTCCACCAGCAAAAACATAAGCAGCAATAATAATTGTAAAAATTATAAGAGCCCAAATGTAATTTATTTTTAAGGTTTCTTCTATAAATCTTGCTGCTCCTATTAAAACAGCTCCAGCATACATTGGCATAAAAACAAAAATTACTATTCCACCGATTCTTTGAATAGCTCTTGAATCAAATCTTTTTCCAAGTAATTCTGGAAAAGTATGAGCTTCTAAATTTTTTCCTATTAATCTTGTCTTTTTGCCGAAGAAAATAAAAGCAATAAATATTCCAAATAATATATTTAAAAATGTTAACCAAAGAAGTCCAAGTCCTAAGTTTGCTGCTTGACCACCAAATCCTACTATAGCAGAAGTTGATATAAAAGTTGCACCGTATGATATTGCCATAACATATGGGTGCGTTTTTCTTCCACCAACCATATAATCAGAGGTATTTTTTGTATTTCTCCATCCAAGATAACCAAGTAAAATTGTTATAATGAGATAAGCAATTAAAACTATTATGAAAATACTAATATTCAATTTTTTCTCCTTTAAACATAATAAAATTAATATTCATTTAGTTTTTGATATAAAAATACAAAATAATTACTTGTCTTTATTCCACATGATAGCTCCATAAATTATGCAAGCTATTGTAACAGCTATACATAATATATATGCAAGAAAAACTGAGATTCCTGCAAAACCTAACATAAAAACCTCCTTATTTTTTGATATTGTTATATTTTAATAAAAAATATATTATTACGATACTGTTTCTAATGTTCTTTAAGATAGTTTTTATTTATTAAATAATATTGCGCTTATAGGGAGTAAACTAACTGTTAAAATAAGATATTTTTCAGATTTAAGCAAAATTATCACCACCTTAGATATAAATAATAATTATTGCTATAATTAATAATTTATTTTAAATAATATAACAGATGAGTCGAAAAATTTAATAAAATGTTTTAAAACTTAAAAAATTTTATAAATAATTATTAATTATTATAATAATTTTTTTAATAATGCATAAAAAAACTTTTAAATATATATTAATTTTACTAATAATTTTATTATTTTTGATAGTAATTGCATGTACTATAGGTTCTGCAAATATATCACTAAAGATTACTATAAAAACTTTAATAAGTATTATTCCAAAAATTAAAAATTTTATAAATTTTTCAGATATTAACCCACAAGATTATAAGGTTATTTTTGATATTAGACTTCCTAGAATACTAATTTCAGTTATTGTTGGAATAGCATTAGCAGGATCGGGAGTAATTTTTCAAGGAATTTTTAGAAACCCAATGGCTGATCCGTATATAATAGGTGTTTCAGCAGGAGCAGCATTTGGTGCAACAATTGGATTACTTTTTACTGGGAATATAAGAATTTTAAATTTATCTTCTACTAGTATTTTTGCGTTTCTAGGTGCAATTGGAACAACCTTTTTAATTTATAATATTTCAAAAATTAAGGGTAAAATATCAATCTTAACTTTACTGCTTTCAGGTGTTGCTTTAAGTTCATTATTATCATCAATTATTTCTTTTATGATGATTTATAAAACTCATGATTTAGCAAAGATTTATTTTTGGATTATGGGTGGGTTTACTAATTCATCTTGGACAAATTTATTAATAATATTGCCTGTCATTATAATTATAATGATTATTGCATCTTTTTTTATGAGAGATTTAAATGTTATGTCGCTTGGAGATGAACGTTCTAACCAACTTGGTGTTAATTCTGAAAAAATTAAACAAATTTTATTAATCTTAGCTTCTATTATGGCAGCAGCAGCTGTTTCTGTAAGTGGAATAATAGGTTTTATTGGTTTAATAACACCACATATTATGAGGATTATTGTTGGGCCAAATCATAAAGTGCTTTATCCCACAGCTTCTATTTTAGGTGGGATAGTGCTTTTACTTTCAGATACAATAGCAAGAACAATTTTATCTCCAAGAGAAATTCCAGTTGGGATAATAACATCAATAATAGGGGTACCGTTTTTTATTTATTTGCTAATTAGGTCAAAAAGGCAGGTGTTTTAAAAATTTATGTCTTATGAAATAATTGGCCAAATTAACGATCCAATAATAGAAGTAAAAAATGTTAGCTTTTTTTATAATCATAATCCTGCTTTAAACAAATTAAATTTTATAGTAGAAAGAAATAAATTTATTTCTATTCTTGGTCCTAATGGTGCAGGTAAAACTACGCTTGTAAAATTATTAAGTAAAATAATTTTACCTACAGAAGGAGAAATTTTAATTGATGGTAAAAACATTAAAAATTTAAATTATAATGAAATTGCAAAAAAAATAGCAGTTGTTCCACAATCAACAAGTATCGGATTTGATTTTAGTGTATATGAAACAGTTCTTATGGGTAGATATCCTTATTTAAATAGATTTCAAGGGGAAAAATTAGAAGATTTTGAAATTGTGGAAAATATAATGAAATTAACTCATACTTATGAGTTAAAAGATAAAAAATATAACGAACTTTCTGGTGGTGAGCAACAAAGAGTTATAATTGCTCAAACATTAGTTCAAAATTGTCCTATAATTATTTTAGATGAGCCTACTAGCCATCTTGATATTAATTATCAAATTGAATTTATGGAATTTTTTAATTCTTTACATAAAACTCAAACAAAAACAATAATTGGAATATTTCATGATATAAATTTAGCTATTCAATACAGCGAAAAAATATTATTTCTAAAAGATGGTAGCATATTTTCTTATGGTGATGTTAACGATGTTTTAAATAGAAAAAATATTATGTCTGTATTTAAGAGTGATGTTTATATTGGAAAGAATCCTTTTACAGGTAAATTATATGTAAGTCCTAATTTTAATATAACTAATAATTTGGTAAAGGAAAAGGGCGAAAAAAATTTAAAAATTCATGTTATTGCAGGTGGAGGCTCTGCTTCTCAAATATTAAATATACTTTATAATGCAGGTTATTCTATAACTACTGGTGTTATTAATAATCTTGATACTGATTTATATACTGCACAACAATTAGGAATAACTTTTGTTGATGAAGCTCCTTTTTCACCAATAAGTGAAGAGGCATATAAAAAAAATATTGAACTAATTAAAAAGTGTGATGTTGTAATTCTTCCTTGTTTAGAATATGGAAATGGCAATTATTTAAATTTAGTTGCTGTTAGTGAAGCATTAAAATTAAATAAAAAAATAATTATAATTGAATGTAATGATATAAAAAATAGAGATCATACTGGAGGTAAAGCAATTTCTCTTTATGAAAAGATAAAATTAAAAAAAGTTAACATTATAAAAAATAATTCGGATATTTTAAATTTACTACAAGTTATTTTTAATAATTAAATTTCAATGAATTACTAAAAAAATTTAATGAGTAAGAAACAAATTATTAAATTATTAAAAAATTAATAAATTATATTTTAAGGAATTAGGGATTAAAATAAAAATGGAAAAGATAAAAGTTTCAATTGTTAAATGTGATAGCTATGAGAAAGATGTAATTAAGCCAGCTCTTGATAAATGCCTTGAAAATTTAAATGGCTTTGAAGACATAATTAAACAAGATTTAAAAATTTTGCTAAAACCAAATTTATTATCCCCAAATGAACCTGAAAAAGCTATAACAACTCATCCATTATTTCTTGAAGCAATTATTAATAAAATAATAAGCATAACAAATAAGCCAGAAAATATATTAATTGCTGATAGTTGTGTTCCTGTTTTATCTTATAGCAAGAAAGGATTACAAAAATTATATGATATTACTGGTTTAATTAGTTTATCAGAAAGAACAGGGGTTAAATTAAATTATGATACAAAAACTAAAATAATATCAGTAAAAGATGGCATTGCTGTGAAGCAGCTTGAAATTATAAAGCCTGCATATGATGCTGATATTATTATAAATGTACCAAAATTTAAAACTCATAATTTAACTATCATGACTGGTGCTATAAAAAATATGTTTGGAATAATACCTGGAATGGCTAAACCAGGTTATCATACAAGGTTTTTTGATTTAGATATGTTTTGTAATTTATTAATAGATATAATTATTGCTGTTAAACCAACTATTAATATAATGGATGGAATTTTAGGTATGGAAGGACAAGGTCCAGGTAGAGGCGGAAATCCTCGAAAAACAAATATGATTTTAGCTAGTTATGATCCCTTTGCTTTAGATAATATTGCAGCAAATATTATGGGTTTAAATGAAGATAATAATCCTATTATGGTACAAGCTAAAAATAGAAAAATATATGGGTCAAATTTAAATGATATTAAAATTGTTGGGGGAGATTTAAGAGATTTTTTAATTTTGGATTTTAAATTACCTTTATTTAATAAAAAAGTTGAAAATGAAAATAAAATTTTAAAATTTGTTAAGAATTTTGCTAAAAATAGTTTAAATCCTTATCCATATTTTAATTACGAAAAATGCAATTATTGTAAAACTTGTTATGAAGTTTGCCCTCAAAATGCAATTATTTTAAAAAATAATGATAATGATGTAAAAATTAGTAAAAACAAGAAAATTCTTAGTTTTAATTATAATAAATGTATTAGATGTTTTTGTTGCGCAGAGGCTTGCCCTGAAGGTGCAATCGAAAGCAAATATAATTTTATAGGAAATTTAATAGTTAATAAATATGGAAAAGGTAAATAAAAATTAGTTAAAGATAATATTTCAATATGAATTTAATATGATTTTATAATTTTATTTTTTATTTTAATTTATGAATTTAATTTTATTTTTTATTAAGAAATTTTAATATTAAATTAAATATTTCCTTTTTATTTAAAATATTAGAAAAATGTGGGTAAACATACCAATGTATCTCTGGTTTTCCAATCTCTTTCCATAACTGCAAAGTAGATTTTTTTGAGAAAAAATGATCTATTTTTGAATTAATCATTAAAACTTTATCAGGATTTATTCTATATGCAAATGCAATTGGGTCGCATAAATAACATTTCTTTGTGCATAAATTTTGAAGTAAAGTATTGTTATCTAGTTCTAATGTAATATTTTGAGGATTTATGTTTTTAATATTTTTAACGAATTCGGGAAAATTTTTATAATAATTATGACATACATCTTTTGAAATTTTACCGCCATTTGTACAATTTCCTTTAAGTATAAATTTTAATATTCCATTCCAATGAATTTCTTCCCAATTGCCTCCACCTAATACAAGAATTCCTTTATTAATTCTATCATCAAAAGCCATTGAAATGGTTGCAACCATGCTTCCAAGGCTTAATCCACATATATCAACTTCTTTAGGTGAAAATAAATATTGGATTATATCAATAGCTCTTTTAATATCTACTACACATTGATGAAAAAATAATAAAGTATCTACATCATCATAATAAATAAGTCTAGCCCCACTTTCTTCATTTATTGGTCTTCTATTTAAATGAAAAGGTAAATTAATAAAAGCACAAGCAAAATTTGCTTTTACAATATTTTGTATAAATTTATAATAATTGTTTAATTTCTCATTTTTTGTTGAAAATCCATGTAAAAAAATTATAAAAGGTATTTCTTTGTTGAAAAATTTAAAATTATTTTTTATTGTTTCTAAGATATTATCTTGTATAAAATTTACTGGCTGTGTGAAGAATTCATCTTTAAGAAATATTTCTGAATAAACAGTGTTGTTAATTTCTAATTGAGTTTCATATGGAGATTTATAAAGTAATATAAATTTTTTTATATCATTTTCTAATTTATATTTATTAGAATTATCAAATTTAATTTCAAAATCGTTATTATTATCAATTTTATAATTATAAAGTTCCATTTTAATTAAAATTAATTTTAAATTTTTATCTCTTAATTGTTAAATTTAATTTTTCTAAGATTAATTTTAAAGATTATAATTCATTTTTTGTTAAAAATAAAAATTTTTAAAAAGATATTCTAATATTTAAGTTTAAGCAATAATTATAGTAAGGAAATTTAAAAAATATTTTATTAGCTATCATATATTTAAAAGACACGCTAGCTTTGCCCCAGCGAGTCAAAGCTATCTCTGATGAAGGCTAAGCTACCTCTCTTACGAGAGGAACCATGCTAGCTTAGCCTTCATAAGGTCTTTTAAATATATGATAGCTAATGAGGTAATTTTTTTATACTTTTAACTTTATTAATAAAATTTTAAATTTATAAAAATATATGCTGGCTAAAGAAAATAAAAAGATATTTTTTAGTTATTATAAAAGGTAAAATTTTTTTAAAAATTTTAAAATTAAGAGTATTATTATTCATTATTAATTAAAAGAAAGCTTAATTAAATAAAATAAATAATGGCAAATTGGCAATTTTTTAATTTTTTATAAGTTAAATATGGAGATTTTAAATAATTTAAATAATTTTAATAATAAAGTTTACAAAGAAAATAAGATAAATATTGTTATGATTTACGGAAGTCCTAGACGTGATGGCAATACTGATAAATTAATGAAAAAATTTAAAGAAGGTTTACAAAATAATATAAATATTAATTTAAAAAATAATATGAATATAGATGAAATATTCATTAAAGAACTAAAAATCTCTCCTTGTATTGAATGCAAGAATTGCTCGATTAATGGAGAATGTTCAATTAAAGATGAAATGCAAAATATTTATCCAAAATTAATAAATTGTAATTTTATTGTTGTTTCTTCACCTGTTTTTTTTACATCAGTTTCAGGATTTCTTAAATCATTTATTGACAGGTGCCAAAGATTTTGGGCTTTAAAATATGAATTAAATAAAAATATATTTAATATTACGGATAGAAAAGGCATATTTATTAGTACTGCTGGTTCCAGTAATCAAAACATTTTTGAATGTCCTAAAAAAGTCATTAGATCTTTTTTTGATGTATTAAATATTTTATATTACAAAGATTTTTTATATAACAATGTTGATTTAAAAGACGATATTTTAAAAAATCCTGGTGTATTTGAAGATATTTTTTATTTTGCAAAAACATTAAATTTTTAAATTAAAACCTTAACGAAATTTGATTATTATTAATGCAAAAATAAAAAAATAAATATAAAAATTTATAAAAGAGGTAGTTTAATGAAATTTAAATTGAAATCAAAAAAACAAATTTTCTTTTTTTTAATTATTATAACTATTTTAATAACAGGTAATATTATTTTTACTAGTTGTAATTTAAATTTAAAAAATAATAGTGTAAATAATACTAATTCTAAAACATTAATACAAGCTACAAATTTTACTTTAAAAGATCTTAACAATAATGATGTTTCTCTTTTTGATTTTAAAGGTAATATTATTGTATTAAATTTTTGGGCAACTTGGTGCCCTCCATGTAAAGCAGAAATACCTGATTTTGTTGAAGTTTATAAAACTTATAAAGATAAGGGTGTTAGTTTTTTAGGTGTTTCTGTTGATGAAGATTTAAATGCGCTTAAACAATTTGCATTAGATTATAACATTAATTATACAGTTGTTGTAGATAACAAAAATGCTAATATTGCAAGTAAATGGAATGTTACCGCAATTCCAACTACTTATTTTATTGATAAAAATGGAAATATTGTTGATTGGAATATAGGTCAGATTTCAAAAAGTCAGTTAATTTCTAAGCTTAATTCATTAATTAATATGAAATAATTAATTTTAATTAATATTAATAAGCTAGTAATCCAATCAATATTAAGGTAAATAATTTTTTTATTTTATTATTATTATTATTATTATTATAACATCTAGTATTTTACGGTAGAGTTATATCTAAAAAATTATTTTATTATTTATCTTACCTATTAGATATTTAAAAGACACGCTAGCTTTGCCCCAGCGAGTCAAAGCTAGCTCTGATGAAGGCTAAGCTACCTCTCTTACGAGAGGAACCATGCTAGCTTAGCCTTCATAAGGTCTTTTAA